>WBZS01000755.1_pt1 | contig 33508 bp, 18 predicted proteins | sample 5204201 | NCBI WGS metagenome assembly WBZS01 (sample SAMN12344357, study PRJNA552823) | activated sludge metagenome | biome: Activated sludge suspended growth; feature: Nitrification reactor; material: Wastewater; isolation source: activated sludge from nitrification reactor of wastewater...
ACCAGGAACTCGCCGGTGTTCTCGGCGACGACGTTCAGGTCGTAGGTATGCCGCGAGAACGGATGACCCGTCGTCGACCAGCGCATCATGGGCTTGTCCATGTTGCCGAGGGTCATGTCGGCGCACCGGGTGGATGGATACGCGCTGGACCATTTGAGCGTCGCGAAATCGAACATCGACAGGTCATCGCGGAAGGTCGCCGAATGCCCTCCGCCGAACATCACGAACCGGTGGTGGGCGCCATCGTAAACAAAGCCGCTGTAATCCGTGATGCTCTCGCAATAATAGGGTTCGTCGGCCGGCTGATCGCAATCGTACACACCAAGATCGAGCGCCGTGTTCTGGGGAATGGCCAGCAGCGTTGGGTTCTGCGCACCCGCTGTCGCCGGGAGCGGATGGTTCAAGACGGCCAGGCCAAGCAGACCGAGACCAACCCCGAGCAAGCCGGCTGCCGCAAACTGCCTGCGAACGAACATCGTTATCCTCCTCGTGACGGCGCGACACAAGGCAGCGCCCTCGACACGCACCCTCTCAACGACGCAGATCCGGAAGGCGCACCCGCACTGTCTGCCAGGGCGCGAAGGTCGGCGGCGGGACCGGTGTCGGGACCGGGCCACCGAATCGATACGCCCAGACCCGCGAGCCGCTGCCGTAGTTTGTGATGAACACAAACACACCGTCGACCGGGTCAAACCCGATGCTGTGGAAGGCCTGGGTGCCGATCGACGTGGTGCCCAGCGCCGACTGGATCTGCATCGTCCGGCTCTGCCAGGTGTTGTTGACCGGGTTGTAGGCGTAGAACATGCCGTCGCGAACGCCGCCGCCGATGACCTGGCTGACGCTGTCGTAGACCCATCCGCTTTCCGACGACTCCGGCGCGTTGGCCGGCGCCGCGATTTCAGTGAGCGTTGACGCCGACCAGTTCGTGCGATCCAGGCGCAACTCAAACACGCGCGTCGGGTTGCCGCGCGCGAAGAAATAGAAGCGCTGGTTTGGCGGAAAGTAGGTCAGATTGTTGGCATAACCCATATCGCCATCCAACGGATCCGGGAACTGCGGGAGCGCCTGCGTCATCGCGCGGGTGGCCGGGTCGAAGATCCAAAGACCATAGGCGCTCAGGATCACGATCTTGCCCGAGACGGGATCGACCTCCGAACCGGAGAAACCGTCCCAGGGGATGACTCGATCCTCGGTGGTCCAGACTCCGGAGCCTGTGTCGAACGACGAAAGCCGGGGCGTGAGGTAGAAGGCGTCACTGCCCGTCGCGGGGTCGATCCCCGGAGCACAGGAGCCCGTGCCGATCGGGCCCGACAGCAGAAAGAACGTGCCCGACGCAGGGTCAAAGGCCGTCATGTCGTAGGTGTGCCGCGAAAACGGATTGCCCGTGGTCGTCCAGCGGTTACGGGTCTTGTCCATGTTCGCCAGGGTCATGTCCGAACACAGCGTCGAAGGATAGGCGCTGGACCACTTCAGGGTTTGAAAGCTGAAGACCGAAACATCATCGCGGAACGTCGTGGCATGGCCGCCACCGAACATCAGGAATTGATGGTGGACGCCGTCGTAGACGAATCCAGAGTAGTCCGTGATACCGCGACACTCATTGGGGTATTCGACGGACCGGTCGACCGGTTGATCGCAGGTGTAGACGCCGAGGTCGAGCGCCGTGTTCTGCGGGATGGAGGCCAGAACCGAATTCTGCGCACCGGCGGCGACGGGCAGCGGGCGCGCGAGACCCGCGAGACCGACCAAGCAGACACCCAGGCAGAGCAACCCCGCCGCAGCAATTCGTCGTTTCATCATTGAAGGTGACCCTCAACGCTAGGGCTGGCTTGGGAAGCGCCGGATGATCGGCAGATAAAGCCGCTCGGTCTGTGACGGCGACGGGGTCACGACGACGCTCTCCAGGCGCGGCACGATCGCAAAGGCCGGCGACTCGCTGTACGCGGGCTTGACGGTCCGGCTCAGGAAGGTCACCCAGGCCTGATCCGCTCCCGCGATCTTCGACTGCGCGGCCACGGCCAGTGCGGGTTGCATGTTCGACGGATACCCGGCATCGCTGTAGGAGTAGCCGCTCATCTCGCCGGCCTGCAGCGGCGGGTCGAAAGCCTGCCCCATCGCCGCGCTCGCGCAGGCCTGGGCCCGGATCGCCGGGTCGATCGTCGCCTGATAAGCCTGCGCAAACGTCGTATACAACGGCGACGTGTCGCTGTCGCGCACCAACAGGAAATACGAGGCCGCCGAGATCCAGCACGTGCCGGGCGCCGTCATCCGACCGACCGAGAAGCGCGCTTTGTAGTCGAGCAGCGGCTTCCAGTTAGCAAAACCAAGATCAACCGTGTAGCCGACCGCCCAGGTGAAGAAGTCGTCCTGCCACGGCGCCACACCCCGACCGTTCTCGTAAGCGAAGGCATATCCGCTCGGGTTGATCCCCAGCACGTTGGCGCCGGGCGCGAGGAACGCGCCCGCGTACCAGACCCGGTTGTATTCGAGTCGGTCCACGAAGTACGCTTTGAGTGGGTGGACGTCCGGCGTAATGTAAGCGGCCTCGGCCAGGGCGCGCAGCGACCAGGCCTGACCGCGGGTCTGGCCCCAGTGCAGCAGTCCCTGTTCGAAACCCCGATAGTACGGGTTCGACTCGAGCATGTTGTAGTTGGCCCAGAACTGAAGCTCCTCGAGATAGTAGTAATCACCGGTTACGAGGTAAGGCAGGTACGCCAGCGACGGCTGATGCGCCGAGTCCGGCGCGAAAGGCACCGCACAATCGCCGACGCAATCCGGAAAGGCCTCCGACTTGCCCGTCTGCGGGTTGACGAGATCGCCCGGGTTGCCGAGCAGCGACATGTAAGGATAGTCGGCCAACGAGACCGGACGGTCGGTGTTCTGATCGCGGTAATGGATGGGCCAGCTGCCGGCGAGGTCGCCGACGCCGAGCGTGGCGACCTTGGCCCGCCGATCCATTGACACCAGGTATTGCGCCGCCCAGCCGGGCAGCGGCCCGATGTCGCGGCGGCCGCCCGTCATCGGCATGTACGGTTCAACAAGACCCGGGCCCATCGGGGCGGTGTCGGCCTGGGTCGTCCACTCGGTCCAGAGCGCGGCGAGGTGTTGCTCTTCGATGATCAGCGAGGGATCGTAGCTCGGCACGGCCTGCGTGGCCAGGAGGGCATCGCGTTCGTGGCGCACGTCGACGGCGGGCTCGCCGCCCCACCAAAACACCTTGCGCCAGCGCGACAGGCTGTAATGCTTGAGCGTGCTCTGCGTGAAGACCGTCGCGCCGCCGACCGTGACGTTGGCCGAGTACGTGAAAGCCTGCGGGCTCGGCGCGAAGGCCCAGTTGTTCTCGATCGTCAGATCGACGCGCACACGCTGCAGTCCCTGGTAGGCTCGGATCGCGAACCGTGCGGTCAGATGAGGGTGAGCCTGACCGCCCGCCGTTTTGAGCGGCGCCGAGACCAGCCATTCGGTCGCCAGCGGCCCGGCGAGCCAGGTCTGGCTGGCGTTTGCCTGCAGCAGCTCCCGTGCGGAGGCGTGGTAGGCTGTGCCACCGATCGTCAGCGTGACCACCGAGTCAAACGACGTCGCCAGGAGCCCGGTTGCCGAAATCGGCGCCCCACCCGCCGGCGCGCCCGTCGTCAGGCGGAGGGGCAGCAGTGAGTTCGCCGGGACCTGCGGCACGATCGTGGTCAACAAAGCATGACGCAGCGAGCCATCGATGTGCGTGGCCTTGGCGTCCACCTGCAGCGGCGTGGAGACGCCGTTGATGGTCAGCGACAGCGATTGGCCTGCAGGCACATCGCCCGGCGCAAACGACTGCCCGAACGTCACCGGCACCGCCGATTGCGCCTGACCGCTCAGGCTCTGCACGGTGTTCGTCGCCAGCCAGGCGGCCGCCTGGTCCTGCGCCCGAGCACTCGGCGCAGATACCGCCGCTGACGCCATCACCAGGCAAAACCCGAGCACCCCCCGCAGAATCGCATGACTCATCTTGTGGACCCTCCGCGCCAAGTCTACCGAGGGTCCGCGTCGTGCGCATCCGAAAAAGCGCGGGCATTTGGGCTCAGGCCCGGCGATTCTCGTACCCCTTTCTACCCACTCACAAACATGGCCCAGCCGTATGGCGACTATTCCTCACATTAATTCTATTTTATGTGGGACCCGTGTCCTTAATCGATCGCTTCATCTCAGGAGTCTGACCATGAAGTCGGCGCCCTCACCCTTCACCCCTCGGTTTGAGCGTGGCAACTGTGGAATGGGTTTCGTGGCCGACATTCACGGCCGCTCAAGCCACGACATCGTCATGGCCGGCCTCGAAGCTCTCGGTAACCTCGAGCACCGCGGTGCTCTGTCGGCCGACTCTTCAACCGGCGATGGCGCGGGCATCCTGACCCCGATCCCGACGACGTTCTTCAACAAGCTCGCCACCGAACTGAGCGGGCGCACGCCGGATCGCCTGGGCGTCGGCATGTTCTTCTTTCGTCCGGGCACAGAGCCCGAGTGTCGTCGCCGCCTCGAAGAGGCGGCCCATTACCACGGCCTGACGGTGCTCGCCTGGCGCCCGGTGCCGGTCTCGCCGGAAGCCCTCGGCGAGCGGGCGCGCAAGATGATGCCCGTGATCGAGCAGGCGCTGCTCACCCCGACCGGCTCATTGACCCCCGAAGCGTTCGAACACGCCCTGTACCTGGCCCGCAAGCGCTTTGAGCGCACCACGACGTCGGTAGGCGCCTACGTGCCGTCGATGTCATGTCGCACGATCGTGTACAAGGGCCTGCTCAACGCCCCGCAGATCGCGGCTTTCTACCAGGATTTGCGCGATGACGAGTTCGCCGTCAGCCTGATCGTCTTCCATCAGCGGTACAGCACGAACACCCTGCCCACCTGGGAACGCGCACAACCCTTCCGCGTGCTGGCTCACAACGGCGAGATCAACACTCTGCAGGGCAACATCAACTGGATGAAGTCCCGCGAGCCGATGCTCAACACCGGCTGGGCCTCGGCCAGCGATCTGCGGCCCGTCGTGGACGAGCGCGGCTCGGACTCGGCCATGCTCGACAACGTCATCGAGCTGCTTAACTTCGGCGGCCGCGACGTGCACCACGCGATCACGCTGCTCGTGCCGCCGGCCTGGGAGGCGATCCCGGACCTCCCTGAAGCCGTGCGCGATCTGTACGAATACCATACGTGTCTGACCGAGCCGTGGGACGGACCCGCCGGGCTGGTGTTCACCGACGGCACCCGGGTCGGCGCGGCGCTCGACCGAAACGGTCTGCGCCCCTGTCGTTACACGGTGACCGAAGACGGGCTCGTCGTCGCGGGCTCCGAGACCGGCATTTTGCCGATCGAGGAGTCCCGCATTCGTGTTAAGGGCAAGCTCGGTCCCGGCCAGATGGTCCTGGTCGACACGGCCATGGGCACGTTCTACAAGGACAGCCAGATCAAGGCCGAGTTGGCGATGCGCAAACCTTACGGCCTTTGGGTCCGGGAGCACATCCGACGCCTGCCGAATCATCTCTCGAAGACCGACACGCTCCCCCAACCGGCCGAGCCCCTGATCGCGCGTCAGGCCGCTTTCGGCTATACCGGCGAAGAGCTGGTGACCGTTCTGCGCCCGATGGTCGAGGACGGCGTTGAGGCGATCGGTTCGATGGGCGACGATACTCCGGCGGCCGTGCTCTCCGCCAAGCCGCGCCCGCTCTTTGCCTACTTCCGTCAGCGCTTCGCCGAGGTCACCAACCCACCGATCGACTCGTTGCGCGAGAAGGTCGTGATGTCGCTCAAGGTGCAGCTCGGCGCGCGCCGCAACTTCCTGGCCGAGACCCCGGGCCAGGCGGACCTGCTCGAACTGGCGTCACCGATCTTGAGCGCCGCCGAACTGGCCGCGATCTGCGCCGACCGAAACCTGCATGCCGCCACGATCAGCACGCTGTTCCCGGCCGTCGAAGGCGCCGGCGGCCTCAAGGCCGCGCTCGACCGCATCTGCGCCGAGACCGAGACCGCCGTGCGCAACGGCACCGAAGTCGTGGTCCTTTCGGACGTCGGCATCGACGCTCAGCGCGCCTTTGTGCCCAGCCTGCTGGCCCTCGGCGCCGCCCACAACCACCTGCTGCGGCTCGACCTGCGCACCCGCGTGGACTTCATCGTCGAGACCGGCGAAGCGCGCGAGGTTCATCACTTCGCCTGTTTGATCGGCTATGGCGCTGCCGCCATTCACCCCTACCTCGCGATCGAAACCGCGGTCGAATTGGGGCGCACCCTGACCCGCGAAGTCGCGATCCACAATTACCTGCACGCCGCCGAGTACGGCTTGCTCAAGATCATGTCGAAGATGGGCATCAGCACGGTCGACGCCTACTCCGGCGCCCAGATCTTCGAAGCGATCGGCCTCGACGGGGACGTGATCGAGCGCTTCTTCTCGGGCACGGCCTCGCACCTCGACGGCATGAGCCTCGACGGTGTCGCCTCGATCCCGCTGGCCTGGCACCGCGCGGCGTTCGAAGGCGAGAAGGCTTCGCTCGACAGCCGCGGCTTCTACAAATTCAAGCGCGACGGCGAGCTGCACGCCTGGAACCCCGATGTCGTGCGCGCCCTGCACCTCGCCGTGCGCACCGAGGATGCGCTCGAGGGCAATTGGGCCGCCGGCTATGGCAGCTACAAGCGCTACGCCGAGTTGATCCACCAGCGCCCGCCGGTGGATCCCCGCGACCTGATGGATTTCGTGTCGCTGAACCCGGCGTCCACGAACTCGTCAGCCGAAACCGGCGAGTCGTGGCCACAACGCGCCGACCGGCTGCGCGACATCGTTCGTCGCTTCTCGACGGCCGCTATGTCGCACGGTTCGCTCTCGCGCGAAGCGCACGAGTCGATGTCGGTCGCCATGAACCGACTGGGCGCCCTGAGCAATTCCGGCGAGGGCGGCGAGTCGCCCGAACGCTATTCGACCCTTGGAAACGATCGCATCAAGCAGGTCGCGTCAGCCCGTTTCGGCGTGACGACCAGCTACCTGGTCAGCGCCGACGAACTTCAAATCAAGATGGCGCAGGGCGCCAAGCCCGGCGAAGGCGGTCAGCTCCCCGGTCACAAGGTGACGGTCGAGATCGCCGATGTTCGCCACGCCACCCCGGGCTTTTCGCTGATCTCGCCGCCGCCGCATCACGACATCTACAGCATCGAGGACCTGGCGCAGCTGATCTACGACCTCAAGCAGGTCAACACGCGCGCCACGGTCTCGGTGAAGCTGGTCGCCCAGGCCGGCGTCGGCACGATCGCGGCCGGTGTGGCCAAGGCCGGCGCCGACGTGATCCTGATCAGCGGGCACTCCGGCGGCACGGGTGCGTCGCCGCTCAGCAGCATCAAGTACACGGGCGCGCCGTGGGAGCTCGGCCTGGCCGAGACCCAACACATGCTCATCGCCAGCGGCCTCCGCGGGCGGGTGCGCGTGCGCGTCGACGGCGGCCTGCGCACGGGGCGCGACGTCGTCATGGCCGCGCTGCTCGGCGCGGATGAGTTCTCGTTCGGCACGTCGGCCGTGATCGCCGAGGGCTGCAAGATGGCGCGGGCCTGCCACCTCAACACCTGCCCGGTCGGCATCGCCACCCAGAAACACGAACTGCGGGCCAAGTTCGACGGCAAGCCCGAGCACCTGATCGCGTTAATGCTCTTCATCGCCGAGGAGGTCCGTGAGATCCTCGACCGCCTCGGCTTCGCCGCCCTCGACGACGCCATCGGTCAGGTCGGCCGACTGCGTCAGACGATCTTCGAAAACGCTGCGGGTGAGAGCCTCGACCTAAGCCGGATCCTCAGCGCGCCGGCGGCCGGCGCGCGCCGGTTCTCGGGCGAACCCAACCCGGTCAGCACCGAGAGCCCGCTCAACGCCCAACTCCTGGCGGATTGGGATCTGCTCAGCAACGCCCGCCACGGTCAATTCTTCTACGCCATCTCCAACCGCGACCGCACGTTCGGGGCACGATTGGCCGGCGCGATCGCGCGCCGCTTCGGCGACGCCGGCCTGCACGCCAACACGGATCTGGCCGGAGGCAACGGCCAGGGCGGCGAGGTGCTCGACATCCGTTTGCGCGGCAGCGCGGGCCAGTCCTTCGGCGCCTGGAGCGTGCCAGGGATCCACCTCACCCTGGCGGGTGCGGCCAACGACTACGTCGGCAAGGGTTTGACCGGCGGTCGGATCGTGATCCATGCCCCGCGCGAGGCCGAGTACGACTACCTGCCCTTCCTGGCGGGCAACACCGTGCTCTATGGCGCGACGGGTGGTGAAGTCTTCATCGCCGGCCGGGTCGGCGAACGCTTCGCGGTCCGCAACAGCGGCGCCGACGCCGTCGTCGAAGGGGTCGGCGACCACGGCTGCGAGTACATGACCGGCGGCACCGTCGTGATCCTCGGCGCGATCGGTCACAACTTCGGCGCGGGCATGACCGGCGGCGTGGCCTACGTCCTGGATGACGGCTGGGCGCGCAAGCGCATCAACCTCGACCTGGTCGAGATCCAGACTCCGAGCAAAGGCGACTTCGTCGAGTTGCGCGCGCGTGTTCAACGTCATGTCGAGCTGACGGGCAGCGAGACGGCCGCGGCGCTGGTCGCGCATTGGAACTCGGGAGCCGGCCGCTTCCTCAAGGTGCTACCCAAGGCCGTGGCGGCCGCGCAGCGCGAGACCGAGGCGCGTGCCGAAAGCGGCAGCGTGGACGTGGACGTCAGCGCCACCCGCAAGGTCTGACGACGCTACGGGATTTCACAAAAACAAAACGGCCCGTGCGGCATACCGCACGGGCCGTTTGTGTTTCTTGCGCACGGCAGCGACGGCGCCTCAGTTTCTCGGTTTCTTCCCGCGCTGGCTCTGGTAGTACAGGGCGCCGATGATCCCGGCCGTGAGTGTGAGGGCCAGAGCGATCGCGCCGCCGGTTCCCGGGTTGAAGCCCGGCTCGGGGGCAGCCGCCGTGGGCGTCGCGGCCGGCAGTGTCGGCGCCGTGGTCGGCGGCACAGGCGTGCGGGTCGGGCGTGGCGTGGCCGAAGGCGGGATTGCGGTCGCGGTGGCCGTCGGCAACATCGCGGCATCGGCGTCGGTCAGCACAAACACGGCCGTCGTGCGACCGGGCACCGTGAAGGTGCCGGTGACCGCGTCGTAGCCGGCCGTCCGTACGATGGCGTCGGCAGAGCTTTGCTGCACCGGATGCAGTCCAAGCGGGACGCCGACCAGATCTGCGACAGTGTAGGTCGCTGTCTCACGGTTGGCGTTGAACACAACCACGATCTTGCTGTACGTCGGGTCCACGGCTGTGCGATCATCGAGGGCCATGACGATCAGGCCCGGGACCTGGTCGGGACCGGTGTTCAAGAACGAGAGGTCCGCCGCTACGGCCTCGGCCGTTTGCAGCCGAAACAACGGCGAGCTGCGTCGGATCTGGAGCATCTCGCGGAACGCCGTTGACGCCGCCACGATGTCGGCCTGCGTGGGCCTCAGCGCGGGATCGGCCAACAGCGGCGCGAGCACCGCCGCCCGATCTTGAGAATCCGGCGGGAGGCCGACGCCCCAGTTGTTGCTCGCGTAGCTGAAGTCGATGCGATTGAACCAGTCGCCAGAGTTGTAGCTGTTGCGGTCGCCGGACTTCGAGCGCAGCAGGTCGTCGCCGGCGTGGAAGAAGGGCAGACCCTGCCCCAGCATTACCAGGCTGTTGCCGAGGTTCTGCATCCGCACCCGGTCCGCGATCGTGGCCGACGCCGGTGCCTTGAACTGAATCGCGTCGAACAGGGTCTCATTGTCGTGCGCGGAGACGTAGTTGACGTTCTCCTGAGGATCGCTCGTGTAGCCGGCCGGTTTGTCGTTGTAGTCGATCCTGGCCCCGGACACGGTCGCGCCTGTCCGGTCGACCAGGACGAAGTCGGCCAGATTGCCGGCGAGCCCGATGCGGATCCAATCCTCGTAGCGCAACAGTTGCGCCAGCCGCGCGTCGGGGCCCTGGGCGCTTTCATTGGGGTCGTCGGATAGCCCGGTGATGAACCCCTGCTCTTGAAGCCCCGAGAACGGCCCACCACCGCGGGCGCCGTCGCGCAGCCGGTCGTTGAAGACGCCGATGCCGGTGCCGGCGATGTTGAGCTGCGTGGCGTTGACGCCGCGCGCGTTGCCTGCGACCTCGCCGAAATCCCAGCCCTCGCCGTATAACAGGATCGATCGACCGTCAACGCCGTCCTCGGCGACTGTCAGGGCATCGAGCGCGGCGCGGACATGCTCCATGTTCTCGCGCATGTGGTGGCCCATCAGGTCGAAGCGGAAGCCGTCGATCTTGTACGCCGTCGCCCAGGTGACCACCGAGTCGATCATGAGTTTTTCCATCATGACGTGCTCGGTGGCCGTGTTCTGGCAACAGGTGCTGGTCTCGATCTGGCCGTCGGCGTTCAGGCGATGGTAGTACCCCGGCACGATGCGATCGAGCACGGACTTGACGTCCTGACCGCTGGCGGTCGTATGGTTGTAGACCACATCCATGACGACCCGCAGACCGGCCTGGTTGAGCGCTTCCACCATCGACCGGAACTCGACCAGGCGCGTCGAACCGTTCGGCTTCGTGGCGTAGCTGCCTTCGGGTGTCGTGAAGTGATAGGGGTCGTAGCCCCAGTTGAACCCGTCGCGATCGCGGATCTCGCTGACCGCGGCGGCCTGGCCAGGCGAGTCGGAGTCAAACGCCGCCAGCGCTGCCGCGTCCACGTCCTTCCAGGTCGAGCGATCCTCGTCGACGCTGGCGATGTCGAACGTCGGCAGCAGGTGGATGTGGGTCAGGCCGGCCACGGCCAGCGCGCGCAGATGCTGCATGCCCGCCGACTCGCCCTGCGTGAAGGCCAGATAGGTGCCGCGCAGAGCCGCAGGCACGGTGGCATCCGAGATGCTGAAATCCCGGATGTGAAGCTCATAGATTACCGCGTCCTCGGGCGCGGCCAGGGCCGGCTTGACGACTGCGCCCCACCCTTCGGGGGCGAGCGCGGGATCGGCCAGGTCGACGATCTGACTCCGGGTGCTGTCGGTCGACAGGCTGAACGAGTACGGGTCGGTCACCAGATTGGTCTGCACCTCGCCGGTGCGCGGCACGTAGACGTTGACCTCGAACAGGTAGTACTTGCCCTTCCAGGTCGGGTCGCCCGTGACGGACCACACGCCGGTCGCGCCGTCCCAGGCCATGGGCACGACGGTGTCGACCCGCGTAGACGCGTCGGCGTAGAGATGCAGGGCCACGGATTTCGCCGTCGGCGCCCAGAGGCGCACGGTCGGCGTTTCGGCGTCGAACGTGACGCCCAGCTCGCCGTCGTAGGCGTACAGGTCGTCGAGCGCCCCGGCGATCTGAAGCGACGTCGCGTCAACCTGCTCGCCGTCGGCGTTGCGCATCGACACCGCGATCTGGCCCTTGAGGATCTCGGGCACCTTGTCCAGATCGTCCGGCGAGAGCGTCAGCGCGGCATAGCCGCTCAGGTTCGGGTTATCGGCGAAGATCGCGATCGGCACCTTTGAGTCGAAGTAGCGGAGCTCGATGTTTTCACCGCCCTCAATGCCTTGCGAGCCGAGCTTCATGCCGCCCTCGGGCGCGTAGTGGAGCCAGTAGGTCGTGCCCTCGACGTGGACGGGCACTTTCCAGGCGATGGTGTCGCGCGCCGCCCAATAGGCGCGCGCTGCGCCGAGGTTGCCCTTCGGCCCCCCGCTGGTGCCGACCGTCAACTCATGCGAACTCGGGTCATAGCCGAAGTAGATCATCTGGCCATCCTTGGGCACTCGGAACTCGATTCCCGCGCCGCCTTTGGCGCCGCCTTGCCCGTAGACCTCGGCGTCGCTCTCGTTCAAGGCCACCTGAACCTGGTAGGTGCCGGCCGCCAGATCCGACGTCGTAAACGCGTACAGGCCGTCGCCATCCGGATCCTTGAGCCACCCGCGCAGACAGTCCGCGCGCCAGTTGTCGGGGCAGCCGAGCTGCTTCTGAAAGTCGCCGATCACGCCCGCGATCACGGCGTTGACGCTGTCGGCGACCCAGTGCGTGCGGTGGTCGTAGTAGAACCGGACCGTGGTGTCCTGCGCCAGTTGAAGCGGGATATTGGGCCCGTTGCGCTGCGCCAGCGCGCCGTAGTTCTCGTCCCAGCTGCCGTTCAGCGCCGCCTTGTACTCGTAATCGCCGCGCGGGATCTCGAACTCCCCGCGCCAGATCTCGTCGACGGGATTGAAGGCCAGACCGGTCGCATCGCAATCAGGCAACCAGTCGCCGGGGCAGCCGAGCTTGCTCTGGAGCGTGCCCGGGATCACGACCCGATCAGGCGGCTGCACGATCGGCGCGCCGGGCGTCACAGCGCCGGGCTGCACGCGAAACGAGCCGGTCTCGGGATTGTAGATAAACGAAGTCACGGCATCGGCCTGGACCTGAAAATCAACCGACGAGTCAGCGACAACTGCGGCATTGACGCGCAGTGCCGCTTTGTAGGAGCCCGCCGGGATCGAGTCGGTGGTAAAAACGTACACGCCGTCGCCGTCGGGGTCCTGCAGCCAGGTGCGCAGACAATCCGGTGCGTCATCGGCTTTGCAGCCCGCCGCCTTCTGAAAGTCGCCGACCGCAAAGGCCAGCGGGAAGCTGACGCTGTCGGCGACCCAGTGCGTCTTGTGGTCATAGATGAAGGTCACGGGGCCTGCGGCGGCGAGCTTGAACGACACGTTCGAGCCGTTTAGCTGCGCGCGCCCTCCGTAGTTCACGTCCCAGCCGCCGTCGAGCGCCGCCTTGTATTCGTAGGCGCCGGGCGCGAGGTCGAAGGTCACGACCCACACGTCGCCTTCGGCGTCGTAGGTCATGGCGCTCTCGGCGCAGTCGGGCAGCCAATCACCCGGGCAGCCCACCTGCGCCTGGAACGAGCCGGCCACGACGACGCTTTTCGGCGCATCGCTCTGCGCTGCGGCGCCGGCCAATGGGCCGCTCAGCCCCAGGAGGAACATTACGGCAGCGGTGACCTGCAACATGCCCTGAACACGGGATTTTCGCATGAGGTTCCCTCGCTTGACGTCGCCGTCAGGGTGCCGGAAGCAACTGAAGCACATAGATGCCTTGCGCGGCCAACTCCGCCACGGGATGGTAGGCGTCGAAGCCGCCTTTGGCGTTGACGACCGGCGCATAGAAATCGCCGGTCCCGAGCAACGGCGCCACGCCGTAGGCGCCCGACAGGGACGCGGAGCTCAGACTCAATGTGTAGTCGGCGACTGGTTCCTTGCCGAGGTTGATGACCACCAGGACCGACTCGTCGGCGGTGGCGCGCAGCATCGCAAAGACGCCGGGCTGGTCGCTGTCAACCACCAGGGCATCGCCCAATCGCAACGCGACATGATCCGCGCGCAGGCGGATGAGATCGCGATACAGCGACCAGATGGACGCAGGGTCGCTCGCATAGGCTGCGACGTTCTTCTTGTCGAACTCGGTGTTGGGCGCCTCCCAGGGCGAGACGCTCGAGAAGCCCGCATTGGCTTCGGCCGACCAGAGCATCGGCGTCCGGATCTTCTCATCGGGCTTGGAGCCGCGCATCCCCAGCTCCTCGCCGTAGTACAGGAAGGGCACGCCGGGCGAAGTCAGCAGCAGCGCACCGGCGACGCGTGCGCCGCCCATGTCGCCAGACAGCTGCGACAGCACGCGATCCTGATCGTGATTGCTCAAGAAGGTCGCGTACTGGCCGGGCTTGAAGAGTCGGTTGGCCAGAAGCAACTGGGTGTTCGCGTCGATCGCGGCGCCGAAACGCGCGGCCTTGAGGAAGCCGCCGGCCAGGTCGAAGTTGAAGGCCAGGTCGAGCTGATCGCCCTGAACGTACGGAGCGACCGCGCTGTTGGCCGTCCACACCTCGCCGACCGACATCGCCTCGGGATTGATGGCCTTGTAGAACGCGCGGAAAGTCTCGTACCAGTCGTGGGTCGGTCGGGTGTCGGCGAGGTTTCGGCCATCCTCCATGAGGTAGCGGGCGCCGTCGAGGCGGAACCCGTCGACGCCCATCTCCTCCATCCAGAACCGCGAGACATCGAGCATCTGATCGCTGACGGCCGGGTTGGCATAGTTGAGGTCCGGCATACCCTGCGCGAAGACGCCGTAGTAGTAGCCGCCGGCGGCCGCACCGCCGTAGTGCCAGACGGTCTCGCCCCAAGGGCCCGCGAAACCGGGGCTCTCGGTCTTCCAGATGTACCAGTCGTGGTACTCCGAGTTCGGGTCTTGAGCGGCCTTGAACCAGGGATGCTGGTTGGAGGTGTGATTGAGCACGAAGTCGATGACGATGCGGATCCCGCGCTCATGAGCGGCGGCCATCAATGCCTTGAAGTCGTCGGTTGTGCCGTAGTCGGGGTTGATGGTGGTGTAGTCGACGACGTCGTAGCCGTGATACGACGGCGAGTCGAAGATCGGCATCAGCCACAGCCCGGTGACGCCGAGGTCTGTGGTGGTCGTGGGGTCGCCGTCATTGAGGTAATCGAGCTTCTGGATGATGCCCTGAAGGTCGCCAACCCCGTCGCCGTTGCTGTCGTAGAAACTCCGGACGAAGATCTCGTAGAACACGGTGTCGTTCCACCAGGGCATGCCGGCGGTGCCGGCCGGCACCGCCGCCACAGGCGCGACAGCGACCGGCGCCAGAGTGGGATCGGGCGGCGGCAGCGGAGTGGCCGTCGGCGGGGGCGCGGCCGTCTCGGTCGGCGCCGTCGTGGCCGTGGCCGGAACCGCGGTCGGCGCCGGTGCGGTCGCCGAGGGCACAGCCGTCGCGGTTGCGGCGGGCGTCGGCGCCGGCGGCGCAGCACAGGCGCTCAACAAGGCAATCGATAAGCTCAGGGCGAGACATCGGCGAAGTCGGCGCATGGACACACTCCTGGGACGGGATCACGCAAGGTCATGGGCCGGGTTCAGGGCCCACAGGTCGAGGCCATTCAGGATCGGATCATCGCCCGACGCCGTCAGCACGACTGAGGCCAGGCGCTCGCGCGGGAAGATCAAGTCTGACAACGCCACGAGCCCGTCCTCGGCAAACACCTCGATCGAGCACGTGTCGACGAAGATCCGCAGATCCAGCGTCTGCTGCGACAACGTCAGGGGCGCGACATGCACGGCCGCGAAGTTTTCGGAGAACCCGTGTTCCCCCGAGCGACGCCGATCGAGACTGAGCGTCCGGGCCGCGCCGTCGACGATGACGTCCGTGAACGCGTCGACGCCGTGTTGAATGCGCACGACGAAACGCGTCGACGCCGTCACCGGCAGCGACAACGCCAGCTCGAAGGCCGGGGTTGGGTCGAGAGCCGCCAGGGCCGTGTTGGCCTCGTCGACGTCGGCCAGCTTGAGGCTCAATTGCGAGCCGCGCATGCGCTGCAGTTCGGGCAGCGGTCGCTGCACCAGGCGCAGCCCATTGGGCGTGCGGCGCAACCCGACTTCCCGGGGAATCGAAAACACGCCGCGCCAGAGCGTGGCCGGCGTCTGATTGGCATATTCCCAGTTGCTCAGCCAGGCCACCCAGACCCGCCGATCGTCGGGCGCATTGCTCCAGGATTGCGCGGCGTAGAAATCGACGCCGTGGTCGATCTGCCAGGACGGTGCTCCGGGCTCGCGCGGGACGAAGTGGCGGCCGTCGAAGTCACCGAAGATCACCTGTGCGCCGACGCTGCGACAGACATCGACTTTGAGCGCCCAGACGCTCTCGCCCGGCTCGCCTTCGATCGGCAGCGTAAACAGATCCGGGCATTCCCAAACGCCGCCGACGCCGCCGAACGGACCGAAGTCGCTCAGATGCTCCCAGTGAATCAGATCCGGCGAGCCGTAGAACCGCACCTGGTGTTTGTCGGCCAACACCGTCACCATGATCCAACGCCGCGTCGGCGCATGCCAGACCACCTTCGGGTCGCGATGTTCGCGCGAGCCGATGGCGATCACGGGGTTGCCCGGGTACTTGGTCCACGTGCGCCCGAGATCACGGCTAAAGGCGATGTTCTGGGTCTGCTCGAGCTCCGAGTGCCCGGTGTAGATTGCGACCAGCGGCGGCGAGCCGTGGGATCCGAAGCCGCTGGTGTTCTCGTGATCGACCACGGCGCAGCCGCTGAAGATCATGACTCCGTCCGCTTCGGCAAGGGCCACCGGCAGGTGCTCCCAACGGACGAGATCGCGGCTGACGGCGTGCCCCCAACTCATGTGGCCCCAGGCCACGCCGAAGGGGTTGTGCTGGTAGAACTGATGGTATTCGCCGGCGTGATAGACCAACCCGTTCGGGTCGTTCATGAAGTTCTGCGGCGGCGTGAAATGCACGAGCGGGCGCACGCTAGTCTCCTTCGGGTTTCAGATCGATGCGGATCAACTCGCCGCGCCGGAAGAAGCTGAACGCCAGCCGGGTCCAGCCTCGAGGCAGACGCGGCGTGACCGTCCAACCCTCCGCCGTGAGCCGCAGGCCGCCGAACCCGAACACGACGGCCTGCCAGGTGCCGGCCGCCGACGCCCCGTGGATGCCGTCGCCGGCGTTGCCGCGCACATCGCGCAGGTCGGCGCGGGCCGCGCGAATGAAGTGCTCGTATGCACCATCCGGGTCGCCCATCATGCAGGCGACGATGGCCTGGATCGACGGCCCGAGCGACGACCCGTAGGTGTGGTCGGTGCGCGGGTTGTAGTAGGCGTAGTTGACTCGGATCTGCTCCTCGCTGAAGTGGTCGCGCAGCAGATACTGCAGCATGAGCACATCGGGCTGCTTGAGCACCTGGGTTTCGTTGCAGCCCTCGATGCCGAAGATCTCCTGGGCCGAGCGCGTGCGCGGCTCCATGGCGGCCAGATCCACATCCTGGCGGCGGAAGTACCCGTCGAACTGCTCGATCAGGCCGGTCTCGCCAACGTGCAGGTGCATGCGCTCGGCGACGTCGCGCCAGTGCGCCAGGCGCTCGGGGCGCAGATCGAGGCGGTTCGTGAGATCGGCCGCGCGCTCGGGCGCGTGCGTCTTGAGCCACTCGATCACCTCGAAAGCCGTCTCGATGTTCCACTGCGCGAACCGGTTGGTGTAGGCGTTGTTGTCGACGTGCTCGTGATACTCGTCGGGGCCGATCACGTCGCGATACTCGTAGCGCTCCTCATCGGCGTTCCACTCGGCGCGCGATGCCCAGAACCTGGCGGTGTCGAGGATCAACTCGGCGCCCTTTTCGCTGAACCAGGCGTCGTCGCCGGTGACACGCCAGTACTGGTGCGCGGCGTAGGCGATGTCGGCCGAGATGTGGATCTCGATGTCGCCGGTCCAGATCCGCACCAGTTTGTTGCGGTCGGCGAAATGCGGCACCCAGGTCGGCGTGACCTCTTCACCCGTGTCGGCGCTCTCCCACGGAAACTGCGCGCCCTCGACGCCGTTGCCGCGCGCCTTGGCGCGGGCCGTCGCCAGGTTGTTGAAGCGGTAGTTGAGGAGGTTGCGGGCGATCTCGGGCGCCGTGTACGTGAACAACGGCAGCATGAAGATCTCGGTATCCCAGAACGCATGCCCGCGATAGCCGAATCCCGAAAGCGTTTTTGCGCCGATGTTGACCCGATCGTCGTGTCGTGGCGCCGCGATCAGCATCTGGAACAGGTTGAAGCGCATCGCGATCTGGGCCTCGTCGTCGCCCTCGATGACGACGTCGGTTCGCGCCCATTCGGCCTCCCAGGCACGCGCGTTCGCGGCCGATGCTTCCTTCCAGGCCGGGGCCTCGCCGACGCGGCCCACGGCGGTCGCGCGGATTGCCTCCGCCGGCACATCCCGCGACGTAAATTGGGCGACGCGCTTCTCGACCTGCACCGTCTTTCCGGGGACCGCTTTCAGGCGCAGCGTCAGCGTCGGCGTGTTGTCGGCGTCCCAAAACGCCGAAGCAATCCGCCGACCGGCCGTGCTGAGCAGACGCATGGCGCCGGCCCACTCGATCTGCGACGAGCGTGTACGGCTCTGCAGCGCCGCGATCGGCAGCGGGCCGTCAGGCGCATCGTGCGCGCCTTGAGCCACGCGCACCCAATGTGCAGCGCCTTCGTTGTCCGGCGCACCGTAGAGCGCAGCCCGGAATTCGACCTCACCCGCGAAATCGGGAGTCACGGCGCAGCGGATGTACGCCACGTGTTCGTCGGCCAGCGACGCAAATCGCTCGAAGACCAGTGTGGCGCCCAGACCGTTCGGTGAGCGCCAGCGCACGGCCCGTGTGAGGACACCGGTGCGCAAATCGAGGCTACGCGAGAAGGCCTCGACGACGCCTGTGTCGAGCGAGAACCGCTCGCCGTTGAGGAAGACGGTCAACGGCAGCCAGTCCGGGGCGTTCGCCAGTTCGGTGACGACGATCGGCACGGCATCGAAGACGCCGTGGATGAAGGTCGCGCGATGATCGCGTGGAAAACCCTCTTCGAAGGCGCCGCGTGTCGACAGGTAGCCGTTGCCGATGGTGTAGACGGTCTCTTTGTGGCGCTGGTGCGTCGGCTCAAAGGCGGTTTCAGTGACTGTCCAGAGTTCGCTCATGGTCTTGTCAGACGCTCACCCTTGACGGGCAAACGACAATAGGTCGCTCAGTTGGCAGGTCGCCAGGCCGATGACGTGATCGGCGCCGCCGTAGTACACGTACACCTGCCCATCCACGACGGGGTTGGCGCACGAAAAGACCACATAAGGCACGTCACCTTTGAGCTCCCAGATCTCGCTGGGCTCGAAGATGAAGTCCTTGGGTCGATGGATGACGCGCGACGGATCATCGAGGTCGAGGAGGCAGACCCCGAGCCGGTACACGTGTTTTCTGTTGTACGCGTGATAGAGCATCAGCCACCCGTGCTCGGTCTCGATCGGCACGCCGTTGCCGCCGACGCGCTTCTCGTCCCATCCGGCCCCGTCCGGCCGCGGGCCGAAGATCGGGCGCATCCGGGCCTCGGGCCAGTTGACCAGGTCGTCGCTCTCGGCCAGACAGACGTTGGGCGGCCGGCGATGCAGAGCGACGTAGCGGCCATTGATGCGGCGCGGGAAAAGGACGTGGTCTTTGTTGTCCTCACCGCGTACGATCGCCGAGAGCCGTTGCCAGTTGATCAGGTTATCGCTGACGGCGATCATAGGCGTCACGCCGCCGTGCCCGGCATGAATGGGCTCGCCGACGCCCTCGTAGTGGTTGCCGTAGGCCGTGTAACACATGTAGAACCGACCGTCCAGGGCCGTGACGCGCGGATCCTCGAGACCGCGCGCATCGATCTCATCCACAGGCGTCAGCACAGGTTCGCGCAGTCGATTCCAGGTCACGCCGTCGGTGCTGACGGCATAACCGATGCGGCTGACCCAATCCAGGCCCTGAGCCCGGTAGTGCATGTGAAAGAGGCCGTTGTGATGGACCACCGACGGGTTGAAGACGTTGTGCGTCTCCCAGGGCGAGGTCGGGTCCGGCAAAAGCAGCGGATTGGCCGGGTGTCTCTGGAGTTTCATAATACGATCACCATACCTTCATACGCCGCCAGCGTGAGCTGCGGCAAAACCGTCGATCCTTCTCGAGAACGAGTCGTCGATACGACGACGCGCCCGGCGCCAAAATCCGGGATCACCACGGATACGGCGACGTCGGCAAAGTTCAGGGCGATCAAGACGCGCTGCCCACCCTCCTCACGCAAGTAGGCGAACACATCGGGCGCGTCGGTCTCGACCGGCGCGTAACGGCCGATCTGCAGCGCCGATGTCGCTCGCCGACACGCCAGCAGGCGGAGGTACAGGTTGAGCACCGAGTCCGGGTCCTGCCTTTGAGCGGCGATGTTCCGGGTCGCGACGTCGCCCGTGACAGGTAGCCACGGCTCGACGCTCGAAAAGCCGGCCTGTGGGCCTGCGTCCCACTGCATCGGTGTCCGCGCTACGTCGCGCGAGCGATGGGCGCCGAGGTTGACGCCCTGCGGATCCTGGATCTTGTGCGGCGGGATCGCACCGTTCTCCAGACCCAGCTCATCTCCATAATACAGCGTCGGCGTGCCGCGCAACGTGAGCAGCAGCATGGCGGCGACGCGGGCCTGCGCCTGCCCGCCAAAACGCGTGGCGAAGCGCGGCTGGTCGTGGTTACCCAGCACGTAGTTGGGCCAGCCAAAGGCCGGCAAAGCCGCCTCGAGATCGTCGACCGAGCGTCGCATCGCGGCCGCCGACCACGGCTGGTACATCAGGCGGAAATTGAACGGGAGCTGCAGCTCGTCGCCTCGCTCACCGTAGTATTTGACCCAACGGCTCAGATCACCCCACAGTTCGCCGATGCCGACACGATCGCCGAACTCATCCAACGTGGCCCGGATCTGGCGGATCAGGTCGTGCACGTCATCCTGATCCTCCGAATACGTGTGGAGCTGGCGCCCGAAGAGGTCGTTGGGCGGCAGGCCCGCAGGCGCGTTCGGGTTGGGCGGATTGTCGCGCAATTCGGCGTCCTTGAGCAACAGACCGACCACATCCATGCGGAAACCATCGACGCCGCGCTTCATCCAGAAGCGCAACACGTCGAGCATCGCCTGGACGACTTCGGGATTGCGCCAGTTCAATTCGGGCTGCTCGGGCGCGAACTGATGCAGGTAGTACTGGCCGGTCTGCGGATCCAGGGTCCAGGCCGGGCCGCCGAAGAATCCGCCCCAGTTGTTCGGAGGGCTGCCGTCAGGTTTGGGATCGCGCCAGATGTACCAATCGCGCCTGGGGCTGCTGCGCGAGGACCGCGACTCGACGAACCAGGCATGCCGGTCGGAGGTGTGGTTCGGCACATAGTCGACGATCACCTTCATGCCGCGCGCGTGCGCCTCCGCCGCCATCCGGTCGAACGTCGCCAGGTCGCCGAACATTGGATCGACGTCGCAATAGTCCGAGATGTCGTAACCGAAGTCGGCCATCGGCGAGGGATAGAAGGGCGACAGCCAGATGGCATCGACGCCCAGCGTGTCCTTGAGGTAGTCCATCCGACTGATGATGCCCGCCAGGTCGCCGATGCCGTCGCCGTTGCTGTCCTGAAAGCTTCGCGGGTAGATCTGGTAGACCACGCCGGTTTGCCACCACCGGTGCGACGATTGAGCCATGACTCTCTCCTTGCGTATCGGGCACCGCGCGCCCGTCTTTGTCGATCGCGATCAACCGCCCGCGCTCGAGTAGCGCCGCAGGGCAAAACGCCAGACCGTGGCCGCCAGACCGATCATGAGCAGCGCCACGACCGGCGACAGGTAGGCCAGGATCCACCAGTCGCCGATCCGGTCGAGCTTCCCGAGCAACATCAGCGCCGGATAGTAGTTCATGAAGGCCACCGGGATGACGCTGGTCACCAACACGCGAAAGACGGCGCCGAAGATGTCGACCGGATAGTACTGGACCATGACGTTGACCTGCATCACCAGGCTGTTCGCCCGACGCGACCGCCCTGTCCAGAACGCGATGCTCGAGATCATGAGCGTCAGCGTCATCTCGATCAACGTCCCGGCCAGGATCGCGAGAACCAGGAAGACCCATTCCGTCGGCCCCCAGTGCAGATGCAGGTTGCCGTACGCCAGGGTCATGCCGCCGACGCCGATCGCGAAATCGGCGATGCCCAGATACTGCACCTCACGGCCGAGAAACATCACGAACGGGCTGGCCGGCCGCAGCAGGAACTGATCGAACGTGCCCTGCATCAGATAATCTTCGAGCGTGCGCATATGCCACATGAACATGCTGAACAGGCTGTGGCCGAGGATCCACAGGCTGTACAGGAAGACCACCTCCCAAACCGTCCAGCCGTTGAGATCCGAGAAACGCGTCACCAGGATGCCGATCAGGCTGATGTTGACGACGTTCATGACGATCACGCCGATCACGCCCGTGGCGAAGTCGGCCCGATATTGCAGCCGCGACTTGATCGCGATCCGCACCAGACGCAGGTACAGGCTCAACGGATCCACGTCAGCCCCCCTGCACGATCATGCGCTGATGGACGCCTCGCCAGGCCAGACGCGCCAGAACAGCCAGGACGACCGCCCACAGCGCCTGCAAGCCCAATGCCGTCCAGGCGGCCGGTCCAGAGAGCGTGCCGATGTAGATCGACATCGGGGTGTAATACACGGCCTGCATCGGCAGGGCCTCGGCGACGACCCGCAAGGCGTCCGGGAACATCCAGAGCGGCACGACCTGGCCCGAAAAGAACGACGTCAGGGCGAAGTAGGCCCAGGCGATGCTGCGGATGTCGAGCGTAGCAAAAGCGATCGAGCCAAGCAGAAACCCGAGGTGGAACTGCACCAGAAAGCCCAGGAAGACACTGATCACAAACAGTGCCGCGGCGCCGAGGTCGGGCGGAAGCTGCAGCCCGAAGATGAAGTAGCCGACGACATAGGTCGGCAGCGCCATCACGCCCAGACCGAAGAGCATCTCGCCGAGGTTGCGCGCCAGCATGTGCACGTGGAAGTCGAGCGGCTTGAGCAGATCGGTGTCGATCGCGCCCGATTTGACCTGAGCGGCGATGTACCACTCGGGACCGGTGTCGATGAACGAATGCAGGGCCATGCCGAGCACGCCGTACGTCACCATCTGCGCCAGCGTCAGGCCAAAGGCGCCGGGCTTCTGTGTGTAGAGCACATTCCAGACCGAACGGATGCTGTACATGGCGATCAGGATCGCCACAAGCCGCATCCAGAACTCGACCCGGAAGACCACGGTGTTGTGAAACGCCTGGCGCGTGAAGGACCAGAATAGCCTCATTGCCCGCCCTCCCCACGATACACCGTCCGCACGATCTCCTCGATCTCGGGCTCTTCGACCGCCAGATCCGCCACCGGAAAGCGGGTGCTGATGTACGCGATCAGGGCCGAGGGCGAGGTCTCAACGCGGTTGAAGGCGAACCACTTGCGCTTGCCCTCGGTCTTGGTCAGTTTGGCGTGCGGGGCTTCGAAGTCCGGGACCGACTCTTCGAATTCCACCACAAGGGTACGCGTGGTGCCGTAGCGCTCGCGGATTTGATCAAGTCCGCCGTCGTACACGATCTGGCCGTGGTCGATGATCATGATCCGCGAGCAGACCTTCTCGATATCGACCATGTCGTGCGTGGTCAGGAGCACGGTCACCTTCTGATCCTTGTTGACCTGCTGGATGAAATGGCGCAAGCGCTCCTTGACCACCACATCGACGCCGATCATGGGCTCGTCGAGAAACAGGAGCCGCGGGTTGTGCAACAGCGCCGCTGCCAGGTCGGCGCGCATGCGCTGCCCGAGGCTCAGCTGGCGCACCGGCGCGTCGCTAAACTCATGCAGATCGAGCAACTCATTGAAGAGCTCGAGGTTGCGTTTGTATTGCGCTTCCGGCACCTTGTAGATGTCGCGGAACAGCCGCAAACTCTCGATCACGGGCACGTCCCACCAGAGCTGCGTCTTCTGGCCGAACACGGCGCCGATCTGACGCGCGTTCGCCATCCGGTGTTTGTGCGGCACGAGCCCGTTGACCTCGACCTTCCCGCCGGTCGGCACGAGGATGCCGCACAACATCTTGATCGACGTCGACTTGCCGGCTCCGTTAGGGCCGATATAGCCGACGAGCTCACCCTCAGCGACGTCGAACGAGATGTCGTTGACGGCCCGCACCGTCTCGTACTCGGCGTTGACGAGCGTCAGCAGGCTGCCGAAGAGCCCTTCGCGGCGCTTCGTGCGCTGGTAATGTTTGGTCAGGTGCTCGACATGGATCATGGTTGCACGCAAGTCAGTTTATGCGACCCGGCCTGACCGATCGCGCCCGGCAGATCAAGCCCGAAGTACGGTCGCGGATCGAGGACCTGGTCAACGGCGATCGGGTCCGGCAGGTCGCCGCCTGATGCCGCCCGGACGAGCGTGATGCGGGCATGGACCCACATCGGCAGCTGCGGCCGACCGCTCCAGGTGCCCTGTGCGCCCAACAGGTCGCCGGCGCTCACGCGCGCGCCATCGATCAGGTCAGCGGACACATAGGATACCTGACCGGTCGGGTCGGCCAGGCCATCGACGATCATCCAGACCTGTTCGCCCGGCGACAACGGATCAGCGAATCTGACCGCGATCGCGTCGGGTCGATCCGGGAACCGCGACACCGCGCCGTCGGCCACGGCGATGACCCCGATCGTGTTCCGGTTGCCGTGGCCGAACAGGTTCAAGGCGCCGCCGTCCCAGCGCAGGCCAAGCTCGGCGCGTGTCGGCACCGACCAGGGAGCACCCGGGCACGTCACCGGTTCGCCGTCGACCGAACTGATCGTGGCCGGCACGTACACCCGGTTATTGGCCAGGACGTCGCTGAGCCGATAAGCGTCGTCGATCGCGTCGAACATCCCCGGCGTCCAACGATCCTTGAGCCAGGGGACGTCGTACAGGAGGATGAGCGCGAACTTGCCGGCCCGGATGTCGTCTAGCAAGGGTTGCTCATCCCACAGTCCGGCGACCTGAAGCTGGGTCATCTCGAAGGGCTGAAGCATCAAGCGTTGCCCGGCCAGTGTGATCATGCCCATCTGCTCGTCAGCCAGCACCGGCCCCTTGGCTTCGCGCACGACCTCGGCCAGCCTGTCGAGATCCGCGCCCTGGTGCAAGCGCGCCGGGAGTTCGCCCGGGAAGAACAGGGTCGTCTCGCGAAACAGGCTGGTTGCCTGAAGCGCCAGCGCGACCCACACCGCGGCCTGGGCCAGCTGCCAGGGCTGGCGGCGCGCCACGGCGACCGCGATCCCGCCGACCAGCGCAAGCGCTGTACAGAACTCGAGCAGGTAGTTGACGTTGGAGCCCGTCTTGCCGATCGTCACGGCCGATGCCACGGCGCCGATCAGATAGGGCGCCGCCAGCGCGTACAGCGGGTTCCAGCGCCGGATCACGCCGAGCGAAACGACACCCAGCACGACCAGGATGCCGGCCAGCTCCCAGATCTGGAGCGCCCGGTAGTTCACGGTCTCCCAGAAGAACGCGTTGACGTTCGCGGAGACGATGTGCAGGAAGAAGCCCCCCGCTGTCGCGGCGTTCAGGACGCCGAACAACACGGCAGTGAGCCCGGCGACCCACGCGCCGAGGATCAAAGCCCGTTTGAATCCCGCGGCGCTCCAGAGCCACACGCAGGCCGCCGCCGGCGCCGCAAGCGCATACGACTGACGCGTGAAGATGGCCGCGACAAGGAACAGCCCACCGACCCAGAGCGACCACGAAGCGCGCGGCCAACGCACGAGCACCGAGAGCCCGCCGATGCTCAGGGCGAGCGCCAGGTGGTCGATCCGCGCCAGGCCCGACCACAGCGCCACGTAGGGCCAGGCCAGGAACAGGAAACCGCCGACGACACCGGCGATCCGGTCGCCCGTGGTGTGATGGAGCATCAGGCCGATCAAGAGCGCCGTCGTCAGCGCCGAAGCCGTCGAGACGAGCCGCCCCGGCCAGAACGCCGGACCGGTCCATGGGACGAAGGCCGCCAGGGCGGCGATGTAGCCCGGCGGGTAGTTCGAGATCGTGTAGGGCGCCGTGGAGAGGTCCGCGCGATAGATCGGCTCGCCGGTCGTCAACCGCACCGCCTGATCGATCAGCGGCGCCTCGCCGTAATCGAGCTCGTAGCGATAGCCGATCGCCGTGACCTCGTCGACCACGCACACCACCGCAGCGGCCGTCAACACGCACAGAAGGATCACGAGCGCGCTCTGCGCCAGGTAGCTGCCCGCGGCGGCATCGAAGCGGCGTAGTGTGGCTCTCATTGCCACCCCTTGCGCCAGGCGACAACCAGGAGCAGGACCGTCAGAGCGCCCAGCACCGGCACGATGGCATAGGCGCTCTGCAACGAGAACCGGTCCGCCAGCGCGCCGAGCCCGAGCGGTGCGGCGAAGATCGCCACGCCGACGCCCAGCGATACCCGCGCCGTCGCGGTGTTGGCGCGATCACGCGCCTGCCCGACAGCCAGTGACATTGACAGAGGAAAGAGGTTGGCGACGCCGAGCCCGGCGATGAACAATCCCGTGATGGCGACCACGGCATTGGGCGCCGCCCAGAACAGCGGGAACCCGACCAGGGCCACGGCCATCGCTGCGGCCACGAGCGTTCGCGCCGGCCACCAGCGCGCCAGCTGGCTGCCCAGAAGCCGACCGAGCACCATCGCGCCGAGGAAGACGCCCATGGTCGCCGACGCCGTCGCCGGCTCGAGCCCAACGACGGCCGCGAGATAGTCGGCGCCCCAGACGATGAAACACCACTCGAAGGCCACCACCAGGATCGCCAAGAGCATGAACGCCCAGAACGCTGTTGGTAAAGGACCGTCCACGCTCGCCGGCGCACTCACCGGGCCGCGACCATCCGGCACCGGGGTCGTCCAGAACGCCGCGGCCATCGCCAGCATGATCAGGATCGTGGCGAAGAGCGCCCACTGCCACCCCAATCCGGAGCGCTGGAACAACCCGATCAGCAGCGGCGACACGCTTGAACTCAACGACGCCGCCACGTTGGCCTCGGTGATCGCGCGCGTTCGCTGGCTGCCGTGCCGGTCGGCGAGAGACGCGTTGACCGTCGCGATCGCGAACGCACTCGCGATGCTATTGAACAACACGGCCGCAAAGGCGATCGGAAAAGTGGGACTGAGCGCCAGACCACACGACCCGATCACGTAGCCGATCCCGCCGGCCCAGAACATCGTCCGCCGGCCAAATCGCCGCGCGAGCCGGTCACTGATCAGCCCCGCCAGGATCATGCCCAAGGCGACGCCCGTGACCAGCACACCGCCCATCGTGTAGCTCATCTGGAGCGACTCGCGCAGGAACGGCATCAAGGGCCCCAGGATGCCCTGCTGGTATGCCAGGCCGGCGAGCATGAAGTACATCATCCAGGTCAGGCGATCACGAACAAAGGGCGCTCCGACGGCGGTCACGGCGCGCCCTCGGTTTTGACCGCGACGGCCGACCGGATCTCACGATGGATCGGGATGTTCTCGAGGAAGTGCCGACGGTGCACGCTGTCGGACGGGATCAAATCGTGCTTGCGCATCATCTCGCCGTGGGCCTGCGCGAGGAAATCGGCCGCCTCTTCCGGTTGTCCGTTGACGGCCAACGCCTGGCTGTGGCGGTACAGGATTTCTTCGCCCAGACACTCGATCACCTGCGTGAACCCGAACTCACGGTACGTGCCGAGCGCGGCGTTCGAGGCCGTCAGCGCATCGCGCGCGTGCGTCTGGCGTTCCATCGGACTGGTCTGTAGCCGCGCCAGCGCGAGATGCGCGGCTGCAGATTGGCAGGAGGCCGCCATGTGATACTGCCGCGACACCAGGTTGTCGCTGACCAGACGCTTGACCTGCTCGCATTGATCGAGGGCGCTGTGCAGGCGCTCGATACCGCCCCGGGCGTGTTCGAGGATCGCGGTCACCAAATGGAAGCCGGCCACGCCGAAGTTGCGCGTGCCCCGCTCGCTCAGCGGTGTGGCCGCGTTCAACGTCTCGGCCGCTGCGTCCAGCCGCCCGAGCGAAACCTGCATCTGCACGATCCGCAACAGCGGGAACAACCGGTTGGTCAATTCTTCCCAGTTTGAGGCGGCCTCCTGCTCGAGGGTCAGCCCGGACTCGATATCGCCCAGATACAGGCCCTGGATCTGGCCGCACATCATCAGGGCTTTGCCCTCCTCCAGGCGGTTGCCGATCTCGCGGCACAGGCGCGCCCGCGGGCGTTCGAACTCGACCAGTTGCCTGAAGTATTCGCCGCGGCGCTCGAACTGCGCGCCGAGCGCGCCGAGGAGTTCGACCTCCATGGCCTTGTCGTCGAGCGTCTCGGACTTCGCCAGCGCCTCGTGCAAATAAGCTTCATGACGCTGGAGATCGTCAAGGCCGTAGACGTTCGCGATCGCAAGCAGCAACGACACCTCGGCGCGCAGATCGCCCAACTCCCGCGAGAGATCGAGCGCTCGCTCGGCCGCCTCGCGGGCCGTCGGATCATGCAAGGCCACCCGGGCGCCCGCGACGGCCATCCAGGCTTCCATCTCGCGCCGTCGGTCCTTGATCTCGTGCGCCAGGCCCAACGCCTCGTACGCCAGCCGCAGACCGACAGCCGTGTCTTCGCGCCGTTCGCGATCGAACAGCTCGGGCTGACAGAGCAAGGCATCGATCCGCCAGGCGGGATCGTCGGCCATCTGAGACGATAGCTCGAGCAGGGCTCGCGAGTCGTCGGCCGCCGCCGCGAAACGCCCGAGTTCGATCAGCACGGTGCGCCGCCCGCGCAGGATCTCGAACCGTTGCGACAGCAGGGCTCGCTCCGGCGCGCCGAGGCTGGCGTCGCCGGCGATCTGGTCGGTGAGCTCGATGGCGCGGCTGTAGTGCTGGAGCGCCTCAGCGTTTGCGTACAGGCGCCGGGCCTGCTCGGCGGCCAGCAGCGCGTAAAACAGTTCCTTGCGCAGATCGCCGGCGCCGTGATAGTGATGCGCGAGCAGGCTGTAGAAGCCCGGGAGCGACTCGGCGTCACCCGAGGCCTCCAGGTAGGCGGCTGCCTGCCGATGAAACTCGGCGCGTTGGGCGTGCACCAGACTCTCGTAGGCGGCCTCACGAACCTGGGCGGACCGAAAAGAGTACTGCATGCCGAGCCCGGCCACACGGCCGTCTTCCTGGATCAGTTGAGCGCGCTGCAACGCCGCGAGATGCGCGCGCAACGCCGCAGGCTCGACGATCAGGGCCTCGAGCAGGTTGTACCAGAATACGGCGCCGATCACCGAGGCCACTTGCACGACGAAACGTTGCTCGAGCGACAGTCGATCGATGCGCGCCAACAACAGGCGCTGCGAGCCGGTGGGAAGGTCGGCGACCGTCATCGGGCGCGTCAACCGCCACGGCGACTCCGCGTCGGCGCGCGCCAGCACACCGCTCACCATCAGGCCGTAAATCGACTCGATGATGTAGTACGCGTTGCCCTCGGACTGGCGGACGATCAGGTCCTGGGCCGCCGACGGCAACGCGTCGGGTCCGGCCAGGCCCACGATCAGGTTGCGCGCCTGATCCGGTTCGAGCGGCTGCAAATCAACGCGGGTCAACCGATGCGGGTACTCGATTTCGATCTGCGGCGCCAGATCCCAGATCGGCGAACTGACCTCGGGCGCGTAGACCACAAGCGCCATCATGGCTTCGGTCTCGCTGACCGAGAGGCAGTGCCGCAGAAGCTGCAGCGACGATTCGTCGGCCCACTGCATCTCTGCCAGCACCAGCACCAGCGGGCCGCGCCCGGCCAGCGCGGTCACCCAGGCATGAACGGTATGGAACACCCGCTGCCGCAGCTGTTCACCGCTGAGATGTTTGATCTTCTCCAGCTGCGCGGGCTCGAGCGCAAGGCCCAATAGCCGCGCCAGATACGGATAATGCTCGGCGTGGCCGTCGCCCCACAGCGCCTGCGCCTCGCCGCGCAGTCGATCCAGCGTGACCTCCTGCGAGGCGGCGCCGCGTGTGCCGAGCCAGTCGTGCAGCAGCTCGACCCAGACCGCGAACGGCCAGGTCTGGTGATACGACCGGCAGCGCCCGACAAGCCAGGTATGCGTGGCCGAACTGGTCGAGGTGTCACCCTGCGCCGCCTGCCGCAATGCGCCCGAGTGCGCGAAATAGCGCCGCAGTTCGTTGACGAGGAAGGACTTGCCCGATCCGCGATCGCCGGTCAGCAGCGCCACCCGTCCGCGTCCGGCCAACACCGCGTCGACGGCCTCCTTGAGCGCCTGAAACTCGGCTTCGCGCCCGATCAGGGGCACGGTCAGCGGCAGCGAGTCGGAGCCGCGCGTGGCGCCGCCCTGGTCGCGATGGGCGATCGGTCGAAACACGCGCTGCGGCTGACTGACGCCCTTGACCTGCAGCTCGCCGAGGGCCTCCCATTCGAAGCGTCGTTCGGCCAGCCGATGCGTGTTCTCGCTAACCAGAACAGTGCCTGGCTGCGCGGCCGCCTCCATGCGCGCCGCGACGGCGACGGCACGGCCCATCGCGGCCTCGTCGCCGCGACCCCGCCGATCATGCACGCTGGCGACGACGACCTCGCCGGTGTCGACGCCGATGCGCATGTGCAGCGTGATCCCGCGTCGCCGTGCAAGGTCCTCTGAGAACCGCGCGACGGCTTTCTGCATCGACAGCGCCGTCAGCACGGCCCGCTCCGGATCGTCCTCGTGTGCGCTCGAGGCGCCGAAGAACGCGATCAGACCGTCGCCGCGCAGCTGGTCGACCTCGCCGCCGAACCGGTGCACCTCGCCTTCGAGGATGTGCAGGAGCCGGTTCATCAGTTCGACCCAATCCTCGGTGCCCAGCTGCTCGAGCAGGTTCGTCGAGCTGGTGACGTCGGTCATCACCACGGTCACTTCGCGGCGCTCGCCGGCCAACGGCGGCGGCGCCGGCGGCCGATACGACAGCGCCTCGAGGTCGAAGGGCGGCAGTTCAGCCGCCGACGACGTCGAGGTGAGCAGACGCGCGCCGCACGTCCCGCAGAACTTGTAGTTCAACGGGTTGAGCGCCTCGCATTGCGCGCACGACGCGGCAATGCGCGTCCCACACATGCCACAGAAGCGCATGTGGTCCGGCGCCGCATATCCGCAATTGGGACAAATCAGGCTGCCCATACACAAGGAAGGGCGCACCGGTTCTTCCGGATGCGCCCTGGGTTAGCACTCGAGCATCCGCCGGCTATAACGCATCCAGAGCGCGGCGGAAGCGGCGGGCCAATTCTTGCAGGATCACGATCGTCATGTCGACGTCTTCTCGCAGCACCGCCAGGAAATCCCAACGGGTCAGCAGCAGGCAACTGGTCGGCTCGAGCGCGACGACCGAAGCCGTCCGCAGGCCTTCGTCCAGAAGCGCGAGCTCGCCGAAGAAGTCGTAGGCGCCGAAGGTGTTGACGACGGCCTTCGTCCCGTCCGCGCGCTCGCGAATCGCCTCAGCCTTCCCGGAGACCACGACGAAGAAGCCTTCGCCGCCGGTACCCTGGGTCACGATCGTGGCCCCGGCCGGGAAGCTGCGCTCGACCATCCGCCGCGCGATCGGCTCGAGCTGTCGCGCGGTCAGGCCTTGAAACAACGGCACGCGCTCCAGAAAGCCCACGGTTTGCTTGTTGTCGCTCATGGCTCTGCCCTTTCTGAGTGTTGATCCGCCGCCGACACCCGGGCGACGACCCTTCCGAGATTTTCGCCGCACCGACCGTCAGGCCGACACGGACCCGACATAGACCTCGAACGGCGCGACAGCCAGCGCCTCGAGCGCATCGCTGCCCCCGGCAGCCCGATGGGTTGAGAACAGGCACGTCGACGGACCCTTTAGCGCATCCAAGGGTAACACGTGCGGCTCGCTCGACGTGTTGAGCACGACGAGACAGGTCTGGCCGGTCGTGTCGTCGTGCCGGATGAAGGCCAAGACCTCTTCATGCTCGAACACGGATCGGTATTCGCCGGTGATCAACACCGGGGTCGCGCGTCTGAACGCGAGCATGCGCTTGTAGAACGACAGGAGGGATGCTGTATCCTTCTCCTGAGCGACGACGTTGACGCCCGCGTCTGCGTTGGGGTTCGTGGGCAGCCAGGTCCTCACGCCCGCCGGGCTGAACCCGGCGTTGGGTCCCGTCGCCCACTGCATCGGGGTCCGGCACCGATCGCGCGAATTGGTGGCCGCGAGGTGAACGATCTCGGCCTGACCGAGCCCGCTCTCGGCCGCCACCTGCCCCGCCAGCCAGACCCCGACGTTGTCGCGGAAGTCGGCCAGATCGGTGAGGAGCCAATCGGTCATGCCGATTTCCTCGCCGTTGTACAGGAACGGCGTGCCCTTGAGCGTCAGCATGAGCGCCAACCACACCCGAGCCAGACCCGCGTCTTCAGCCGGATCATTGCGCCCGAACTGGCTTAGGAAGCGCGAGCGGTCGTGATTGCCGAGCGTGTTGCAAGGCCAGGCGCCCTCGGGCAAGAGGCCAAGCCGCTCGGTCTGGTTTGCCCGGATCCACGCCGGCGTCAGCCGATGGGTGTTGATCAACGGGAAGTTGAAGTTGAGCTGGAGCTCGTCGTCTGCGGTGCCGTAGAACGAGACGTCGTCGGTCTCGCCGATGAGCACGCGATCGTCGTACTCGTCGATGACGCGCCGAAGCTCCTTCATCAGGTCGTGGACCTCAGGCCGGTCATGTTGATGCTCGAACAGCCGCGCATAGGTCTCGCGGGCCGTCGCGCGATCCGCCTCGGAGGCGCTCGAGTACGGGCTCAGCGTGCGCCGCACGGCCGACAGGTCTTCGGTGACCGAGTGGTCGGGCATGTCGGGCGCCTCATAGATGGTGCCGATCGCGTCGAGCCGGTACCCGTCGACGCCGAGATCGAGCCAGAAACGCGCGGCGTCCCACAGCGCCTGTTTCACCTCGGGATTGCGCCAGTTGAGGTCCGGCTGTTCCTTGAAGAAGAAGTGGTAGTAGTAGTCGCCGGTCAGCGAATCGAACTCCCATGCCGAGCCGCCGAAGGCCGACTGCCAGTTGTTGGGTTGCCCATCCGTGCCGGGCGCCGCCGGTCGCCAGACGTACCAATCGCGCTTGGGGTCGGTGCGGCTGCGTCGCGACTCCTTGAACCAGGCGTGCTGGTCGGAGGTGTGATTGAGCACAAGGTCGAGCACCACGCGCATACCGCGCGCATGCGCGCCGTCGAGGAAGCGCTTGAAGTCGTCGAGCGTGCCGTACTCGGGATCGACGCCGACATAGTCGGCCACGTCGTAACCGACGTCGAACTGCGGCGACGGGAAATGCGGCGAAAGCCAGAGCGCATCGACGCCCAGGTCGCGCAGATAATCCAGTTTGTCGATAATCCCGGCGAAGTCGCCGATGCCGTCGCCGTTGCCATCCGCGAAACTGCGCGGATAGATTTGATAGAAAACGGCCGTCTGCCACCACTTCAACTCAGACATGCCTCGACGTCCCCCAAAGGATGCCGGCCGGGCGCAACCCGGGCCGGACTCAGAACCCCACCAGAACCGAAAAGACGATCCAGATCGCCGCAACGACGCCGATCGTCCACGCAAACAGGCGCCACGACTCCGGCTTGAGGAAGTGCCGGCGGTGGTATTCGGTCGTGCCGATGATAACCACGGTCACGACCAGCCCCAAACCGGCCACCAACATCGGCATGATCGCCTCTGCGGTCAGCACCGATCCGCCCAAAGCGAACGTGGCCGACAGGATGATCTGGCGCATCCAGTAGATCGAAGCCACAATCCCGACGACCGAGATCAGCCATAGACCCAGCGCCGCTACCGTCGCCAGGGTCCGTCCGGAATTCTGTTGAACCGACAACATAGGGGCCTCCTTGCCGCGCAAAGATATGTCACAGGGCCGGGCCCGGCAGCCAACTGGCTGCGCCGTTGACCCGCCGTTCCCGGCCCTGATGGTCGCATAGCGCCTGTTGCAGGCCTCGCGTTAGATGCCTTCGAGCTTCAACTCCTCGGCGAAATGGCACGACACGAAGTGGCCGGGCTTGACCTCTCGATACTCAGGCGCCTTGGTCTTGCACAGATCCTTGGCATACCGGCAGCGCGGGTGGAAGTAGCAGCCGCTTGGCGGGTTCGAGGGGTCGGCCACATCACCCTGCATCACGATGCGGCCTGAGACCGCCTT
>WBZS01000756.1_pt1 | contig 33506 bp, 33 predicted proteins | sample 5204201 | NCBI WGS metagenome assembly WBZS01 (sample SAMN12344357, study PRJNA552823) | activated sludge metagenome | biome: Activated sludge suspended growth; feature: Nitrification reactor; material: Wastewater; isolation source: activated sludge from nitrification reactor of wastewater...
TCGGCATCAGTGAAACTCGGCTGCACACCATCCACAAACAGCATTCTACCTAGCCAACCCACAAATGACCCGAGACACCCCGCCCAACAGCCAAACCCCCGACCCAGAAAATCAGCGTTTCCCTAAGGAAGCGCTGATCAATGCTGTTCCGGGCGAGGACGTGCCGGGCGGGATGAGCCGGGACCACCACATCTCGTGGTCGTACCGGGCGTACGGGTAGAGATATGGGGGTAGCGGATCGCCCGATCCGGTGCGCCGCAGCTGGGACATGATTGATCAGCGTTTCCCTAAGATCACGAACGTGACGACCGCAGAGGTGGGGGACCTCGTGACCCGGCTCCAGAGCTACCAGCGACTGCTCGCGTCCGGAACCGCCTTGAGGGAGGGCCTCGAACGCATCGTGAGCGGACGCACGGGAGCCTTGATCGCGATCGGTTCCACACCGGAGGTCGAAGCCCTGTGTGTCGGCGGGTTCCTCCTCGACGCCACGTTCACCCCGACTGCGCTGCGAGAGTTGTCGAAGATGGACGGCGGCGTGGTCGTCACCGCCGACCTGTCGAGGATTGTCCGGGCGGGGGTGCATTTCGCCCCCGATCCGTCCATCCCCACCGACGAGACCGGCACCAGGCACGCCAGCGCCGACCGGCTGGGCAAGCAGACCGGCGTCCCCGTCGTGACGGTCTCGGCGTCGATGTCGACGATCGCCTTGTACCTCGACGGCCGCAGGCATGTGGTCGAACGGCCCGAGGTGCTGATCGCCCGCAGCAATCAGGCGTTCGAAGCTTTGGCGAGGTATCACGTGCGTCTGCGTGACGTGACCAGCGCCTTGTCAGCCCTCGAGGTCAGCGACCAGGTCACGGTTCGCGACGTCGCGACCGTCGCGCAGAGCCTGGAACTCGTGCGACGGCTGGCCGCGGAGGTCGGCGGGTACGTGACGCTGCTCGGCGCCGACGGACGCCTGCTCGACCTGCAACTCCACGAAGCCACGGGAGGATCGGACCTGCTCGGCGAACTTCTCCAGCACGACTACGGGTCCGACGCCGTTCTCGACCTGTCCGCCGTCGCAAACCTGGCCGACGACGAACTGATCGATCCCGCCACCGTGGCCGCAGCCCTCGGCTTCGATTCGCCGGCCAAGCGCCTGACGCCCCGAGGTTTGCGCCAGTTGTCTTCGATCAACGGGCTGCCCGATGGCCTGGCCCCAAGGCTGCTCGACCACTTCGGCGGGCTGCAGGGGGTTTTGGCCGCTTCGTTCACCGAGCTCACTGAGGTCGACGGAATCGACGATGTCGTGGCGCGCGCCGTACGAGACGGTCTCGTCCGTCTCACCGAGGCGGCGTATCGGCTCGATTGAGCCGGACGTCACTCGATTGAGCCGGACGCCGACGGCGCGCCTCAGTCGGCGCCGGCAGCCCTGTTCGTAGTCTGCCGGCATGGCGAAACCCCGCCGCCGCATCACACCACAGTGGGTGTATTGGTGCCGCCGTGCCCTCGTGGTTGCAGTCGCCGTCGCCCTGGTCTCGTTCGGGTTCATCGTCGTCAAATCGATGCAGCTGGGCAGTCGGGCCCAGGCAGCCGTACCCGCCACGACCGAGCCGACGGAGTCCGCGGCTTCGGTCGCGCCCTCGCCCTCGGCCGTACCCTCGACCGCCGCATCCGCCACCACCCCGTCCCCCGCAGCCGAATCGACTGCTGCCCCGGCCGCGCCCACGACGCCCGCTGCTCCCCCACCCGAGGCCTGTGACATCGGCCAACTCGCGATCGCGGTGACCGGACCTGCGAGGGTACGGCCAGGTGCGTCGGCCGAGTTCGTGGTCACCTTCGCGAGTTCTGCCAGCGCTCCGTGCACGTTGACTCTCACCTCGGCCACGTTCGCCCTGGTCGTGACGAGTGGCTCCGACGAGATCTGGGCATCCGTGGACTGCGCCGGCTGGGGGCCCGACACGCAAGCGGTCGTGACGCCCGGCGTCGGGTACGAGTGGCACAAGGTCTGGGACCGCCACCGCTCCGACCAGTGCCGCGTCATCGACACTACGTTGGCTTCCGGCACCTACGTGGCCACGGCGAAGCTGGTCGACGGCCCCTCGGCTCAGTACCGGTTCCAGCTCGGCTGACCTACCGCTTCACCGGCTCCAGCACGGCGCCTGCGTGACGCGGAAGCCGCAAATTCTCACCGTCGAACACGACACCCGACGGGCTCTGCCACAGCACGTGGTACGGGATGTGCCCCAAGTCGATCAGAACCTCTTGGTCACCGAAGTTCGCGGCCAGCACGACGTCTCCGCGACGCAGGAGCAACCACCGGGCGTCTTCGTCGACAGTGCAGTCGACCTTGCGCAGATCGGGTGACGTCAGTTCCGGCAGCCGACGCCGTACCTGCGCCATCGCCCGGTAGGCGCCCAACACCACCGCATGGCGTCCGGTCTCGACCTCGGTCCAGTTCAATTTCGACCGTTCGAACGTGGCCGGGTCTTGCGGATCTGGAACGTCGGCCCGATCCCAATCCATCTTCTCGAACTCGGCGAACCGGCCTTCGCTCACGGCGGCCGCGAGATCCGGCTCGGGATGCGAGGTGAAGAACTGGAAGGGGGCGCTCGCCGCCCATTCCTCGCCCTGGAAGAGCATCGGCGTGAACGGGCTGCCGTACAGCAGCATGACCGCGACGGCGAGTTGGTCGTCGTCGAGGTGGGCCGCCAGACGATCCCCCGCGCCACGATTGCCGATCTGGTCGTGGTTCTGAACGCAGACGACGAATCTCCAGGCCGGGAACCGCTCGGTATCCACGGGAATTCCGTGATCTCGCCCCCGGAACGACGACCAGGTGCCGTCGTGGAAGAACCCCTTCTTGAGCACCTTGGCCAAGGCAGCCAGCGGGGCGAAGTCGGCGTAATAGCCGGTCGTCTCCCCCGTCAACGCGACATGGAGGGCATGGTGGAAATCGTCGTTCCATTGAGCGTCGAGCCCGAAGCCGCCGCCTTCACGAGGCAGGACCAGCCGTACGTCGTTGAGGTCCGACTCGGCAATCAACGTGACGTGCCGCTGCGCGTGCGCGGAGAGTACGGCAACCTCTTGCGACAGTTCTTCGAGCACGTGCTGCTCGCTGCCGTCGACCAACGCGTGCACCGCGTCGAGCCGGAGCCCGTCGACGTGGAACTCGGTGAACCACATCAGGGCGTTGTCGATCAGGTAGCGACGGACCTCGCCGCTGTCTTCGCCGTCGAGGTTCACGACCTGACCCCAGGTGGTCTCCTGCTCGGCCAGGTACGGCCCGAACTGCGGCAAGTAGTTACCCGAGGCCCCGAAGTGGTTGTAGACGACGTCCTGGATCACCCCGATGCCGTGGGCGTGGCAAGAGTCGACGAAGCGCTGGTAGGCCGCCGGGCCCCCGAACGGCTCGTGCACGGCGTACCACAACACGCCGTCGTACCCCCAGTTGTGCGTGCCGTTCAACGCGTTCACGGGCATCAACTCGACGTAGTCGACCCCGATGTCGCGCAGATGGCCCAGCTTGCCGATGGCTGCGTCGAGGGTGCCTTCAGGGGTGAAGGAGCCGACGTGGATCTCGTACACGATCGAACCCGCGAGCGGTGGCGCGGACCAGCCTTGGTCGGTCCAGGCAAATGCGCTCGGATCGAAGACCCGGGACATCCCGTGGACCCCGTCGGGCTGCCAGCGCGACCGTGGGTCAGGCAGGACGGTTCGCGATCCGTCGATCGCGTAGCCGTAGTCGTTGGCCCCCGCCAGCGGTTCGCGTACGGGCGTCCACCAACCGCCGGGGCGGCGCTTCATCGGAATCACTTGCTCGGTGGCCTCGGCGCCCTCCCGGACGTGCAGGGCGAGGCGCTCGTGGTGGGGCGCCCAGACGTCGTACGGGGTGCGGCTGGTCACGAACTCGGGCAGCACCACCAGGACGGCAACCGGCGAATCGGCCAGCAGGTCGGCCACGAACATCTGCTCGTCGGCCTCGAAAATCTCACCGGTCACGACGTTGTGGTAGCGCCCCAGTGGCAACTCGACGGTCGTCTCGCCCCAGCCGCCGCGAGCTTCCAACGTCACCGGCAGTCGGGTCGCGAACGCCATCACGCCGCCGCGGTCGAAGGCGACGAGATGGTCGGCCGCCACACCGTGGGCGCGGAGGGGCCGGTAGCCGGTGAACAGCTTGGGCTGCTCACGCCGCAAGGTGAGCACCTGCCGTACCAACTGAAGCTTCGCTGCTCCGTCGTCGTCGAGTCCTGAAGGCCGAGTCTGAACCGCGACCGTGCCGAGCAGTTCTTCCCGAACGTCGAAATCCACGGGTCGGCGGTTGTCGGGGTCGACCAGGCTCAACTCCCACAATTCACTGCCCTGGTAAAGATCCGGCACCCCGGGGATCGTCATCGTGAGGAGTTTGGCCGACATCGAGTTGGTCCAGCCGGGATCGACCACCACCGCCAGCACCTCGTCGATCACGGCCATCACCGCAGGGTCGTCGAACACGGCATCGACCCCGGCATGCACGGCGGCCTCGTAGTCGGCGTCGACATCGGTCCAGGACGTGACGTCACCGGCTTCACGCATCGCCTTCTCGGCGTAGGCGTGCAGCCGTTCCCGGGTGAGCGGCCAGGCGCCGACCACGGCCTGCCAGAGGAGGTTGCCGAACCCCCGGTCGGGCATCGGCACCAGGGCCGACAGGCGGGCCAGCGCCTCGGCCCAGATCTCCGGGACCTCGGACAGCACGGCGATGCGGGCGCGTACGTCTTCGCCCCGCTTCGTGTCATGGGTCGTTCCCGCGTTCAATGCGAGCGGCCACAAGGCCTGACGCTGCTCCATCGCTGCGTGGAACTCGTCGGTGGACACCGAGAAGAGACTCGGATCGGCCCCCACCTCGTTGAGCGACGTGAGCCGGGCCCAGCGATAGAACGCGGCGTCCTCGACCCCCTTGGCCATCACCATGCCGCTGGTCTGTTGGAGTCGCTGGGCGGCATCGCTGGAGCCGTCGTTGAACACCGGGGTCAGGATGTCCAGCGTCTCGACGAGGTCGGGGCGGCGTGCGGCCGCTTCGGCGAGGGCCTGCTGGAGGTGTTCGCGCCCGTCGGGCAGGTAGGAGCGGTAGACCGGGAAGCAGGCCAGGACCTCGGCCACGGCGTCCTTCAGAAGGTCGTCCTCGACCTCGACGGGCAGGTTGTGCCGTACCTCCCGAGCGATCCGTGCCGTCTCCGATCCCAGAATGCCGTCGGCCACCGCCCTCTTGGTGTCGTGGATCATGGTGTGCCAGTCGACCGGCATGCCACGGAGGTGGTTCTCCAACTCGGTCAGGGGGGCCTCGCCCGCGGGGTCGGTCAGCACGCGATCGATCAAAGCCAGCGAGTCGTACCCCGTCGTGCCGGCCGTCGCCCACGTGGTCGGGAGTTCCTCGCCGGGTTCGAGAATCTTCTCGATCACGACGTACGCGCCACTGGTCAGGCCCGCCAGCCGCTCGAGGTATCCGGCCGGGTCGCGCAGCCCGTCCGGGTGGTCGATTCGGAGGCCGTCGACGAGTCCCTCGTCGAACCAGCGCGCGATCTCTTCGTGGGAGGCGTCGAACCACTCCTTCTCTTCGACCCGGATCGCCACGAGGGTATTGACGGCGAAGAAGCGTCGGTAGTTGAGGGTACGGTCGGCCTCCCGCCAGCTCATTAAGGTGTAGTTCTGGCGTTTCAGTACGGCATTGGGGTCTTCGGCGACGGGACCGTCGGCCGTACCCGGGGCCAGCGGGAATCGCTGGTCGTGGTAGTGGAGTTCACCTCCGAGAACGCGCAGGTTCGCGATGCTGCCGTCGGGTTGCAGGTCGTCGTCGCCCACGACTGGCAGCCGAAGCTTGCCGTCGCCGTACTCCCAGTCGATGTCGAAGGCCGACGCGTAGGGCGAGTCCTGGCCGTACGTCAGCACGTGCCACCACCACTCGTTCTCCCACGGCCTGGCCACCCCGACGTGGTTGGGCACGATGTCGACGAGCACCCCCATCCCGAGCCGACGAGCTTCGGTCGACAGCGCCGACAATCCGGCCGCCCGCCCGCGAGACGGATCGACTGTGGTGTGACTTGCTACGTCGTAGCCGTGTTCGGATCCGGATTCGGCCGCCAGAACGGGTGACAGGTAGACCCAGTCGACCCCGAGGTCGTGGAGATACCGCAGCGTCTTGGCGGCCTCGAGCAGGTCGAAGCCCTCGGTGATCTGCAACCTGTAGGTGCTTGCGGGCGACCTCATCGGTACCTCCTGGATCGGGTGTCGCCCTCACTCTGCCAGGCCACTCGGACAGTCCGTGACCTGCTGGCCGTGCTCGTGCATCATGAACCGATGCAATCTCCTCCGGACCCGCGCCAGTTGGTGGAGGACGTGACGGCTTGGTATCTCGCCCATGCCCGTGACCTCCCCTGGCGCCGCCCGGGGACCACCGCGTGGGCCATCGTGATCAGCGAAGTCATGCTCCAACAAACGCCGGTCGCCCGGGTGGTGGAGCCGTACCTCGCCTGGATCGCCCGCTGGCCGACGCCCTCGTGCCTCGCTCAGGATCCGCCCGGCGCCGCTGTCGCAGCCTGGGGGCGACTGGGCTATCCACGACGGGCGCTCCGACTGCACGAGGCGGCGGTCGCGATCGCGGGTACGTACGGAGATGTCGTGCCCGACTCGTACGAAACACTGCGGGGACTGCCCGGAATCGGTGACTACACCGCCTCGGCGGTGCTGAGTTTCGCGTACGGCCAGGCCCTGCCCGTGCTCGACACCAACGTGAGACGGGTCCTGGCGCGAGTCCGCGGTGGCGTCGCCTACCCGGCGCCGAGCCTGACCGTCGCCGAACGGCTGCTCGCCATGGAGTACGTCTCTGCCGCGCCAGAGCTGGCACCCACGTGGGCGGCAGCCTCGATGGAACTCGGGGCAGTGGTGTGTACGGCCAAAGCCCCCGACTGCGGGGCATGCCCGGTCGAGTCCCGCTGCGCGTGGCGGGCCGCCGGCCGGCCAGCCTGGGACGGGCCCCCTCGTCGCGGTCAGGCGTGGCAGGGAACCGACCGTCAATGCCGTGGTGTGCTGTTGGCTGCCGTCCGCGACGGCGGCCCTGCCCACCGCGAAACCCTCCTCGCCCTCTGGACCGACCGAGAACAAGCCGAACGATGCCTCTTCAGCCTCCTCGCCGATCGACTCCTCACCGAGTCAGATCTCGTACGGCTGTAGGGATCTCGGGGCCCAGGAAGTAGGCCACGAACTCCTGTGATGTCGCCTCGTCATCCGGCCGCCGGACGGATCAGCCGCACGCGTGCCGTCGACCCTGCGCCGTCGGCCAGCCTCGCGTCACGAGTCCACAGTGGGCGGTCGAGCCGGGCCGCGAGTGCGACGTACGCGGCGTCGTAAGGCGTCAGGTTGTGGCGCAGGCGCCAGATCCGACCGCGTTGCTCGGCGTCGGCGGTGGCTTTCTGGATCGGCAGGTCCGCGTAGTCCGCGAGGACTTCCTCGGCGCGGACGTCGTCGATGTGGCCGCCTCGGGCTAGACCGCGAACCGCGCTGAGCACCTCGTAGTCGAGCAGGGCTGGCGCGTGCAGTCGGCACTGAGCCAGCTCGGCCCGGAGCCCAGTTTCGGCCGGCATCGTCAGTGCGTCCACGATCACCGAGGCGTCGACGACCACGATGCTGCCCGGGCGCTCGGCCTCGACCGCCGGCTCACCGACCATCGCGGTCGGCTCGGATCAGATCGACGCTGGAGACCGTGGATCCTCCGGCGCGGCGGTCGACTCGGCCGAGCACCTCGGCCAGGTCTGGCGTGCTCGCCTCCCGCTCGAGCAGGTCGCGGACGTAGGCCGTCAGGCTCTGCCCACGACGCGCCGCGCGGACCTTGAGTTCGTCCCGTGTGCGGGGGTCGAGCCCTCGAACTTGCAGCAATGTGGATGTCATGCATCCAGTATGCATCCCCCTGGGGGCCCAGGGAACCGTGCCGCTGCTTTCTCGCCGGCCTGATCCACCCGACACTCACGCGTCGGGATAGACCGGACCGCCTTCCCAGATCTCCCGGTTGATAGCCCGGCGATCCGCATCGTCGCTGGTCTCGGGACTGCCGAAGTCGATGGTGCTCTCGGGCAGATCAGTCTCGTCCGCATCGTCACGCTGGTCGGTGCCCTGACCGTCGTTCATGGTCTCGCTCCTTCCCGGTGTCGCGAAACGACCTCGCCTCGTCGTCACCTTGTCCACCACAACCGTCCAGGCCGCGGTTCTACTCCCTCACCCCCGCTCCCGCATGAACGCGACTGGTGTGCGGGCAGAACAGGCAGCTGCCGTACCCCCTCGCCATCGCGAACCAACCGAAGCCGGGCGATCGTCGACCTGACGGAACCGTTCGTCGGAGGTAACGCGAACCACAACATTTGAGTAACGGCTCTTGTACACCACGCGTGCGGGGCAGCAGCCTTGCATCGCGGGCGGGTCCGAAGGTGCTTGTATGCGCATGACGCGACCAACAGGAGGTGTGCATGACCGCAGCCCCGGCAGAGGCACCACAGCGGATCAAACGCTGGCGACTGACCCCCCGCAACCGCCGTGATGCTCTCGTGTTTTTGGCTCTGGCACTGCCGAACCTGATCTTGATCGGCGCCTTCACCTACCGGCCCCTGATCATGAACATCTACTTCTCGACGCTGAACTGGACCCTTGGTTCCCAAACCGCGACGCCGATCGGCATCGACAACTACACCCGGTTCTTCACCACCGACGATGCGGGCATCGTGCTCAAGGCGACCGGACTGTTCGCGATCTTCACCGTGGGCGGATCGATGGTCCTCGGTCTGCTCGTCGCACTGGCGCTCAACACGAAGGTCAGGGGCAAGACCATCGCCCGCGCCACCGTGTTTGCGCCGTACGTCCTCTCCGGCGTCGGCGTCGGCCTGGTCTGGCTGTTCATCTTCGACCCGGTCTACGGCGTCTTCGCGTACGTACTGCGCGGCCTCGGGCAGCCCTCCCCCGCGTGGTTCAACGACCCGACGCTGTCGCTGGCCATGGTCATCGTCGTCTACGTGTGGAAGAACCTGGGCTACTGCGCGGTCGTCTACCTGGCGGGGCTCCAGAGCTTGCCCAGCGACATCATGGAGGCGGCGGCGATCGACGGGGCGGGGAGTTCCAGGCGGTTCTGGTACGTCTCCCTCCCCCTGCTCGGACCGACGACGTTCTTCCTTCTGATCACGACGATCCTCAGCTCGCTGCAAGCCTTCGACCTCATCAGGATCATGACCCCGACGTCGCAGGGAACGCGGACCTTGATCTACGAGTCCTACGTTCAGGGGTTCGGCGCCTACCAGCGCGCCGGGTATTCCGCCGCGATCGCCGTGATCCTGTTCGTCATCCTCATCACGTTCACGATCATCAACATCGTCTGGGCCGACAAGAAAGTGCACTACTCGTGAGGGACAAGGCGCTCAAGTCGATTCTCGGCGGCTACCTGCCGCTGATCCTGGTCACCCTGGTCGTTGCCCTGCCCCTGCTGTGGATGATCCTGTCGAGCTTCAAGCAGCCCAGCGAGATCATCACGCTGAACCTCCGCCTCTTCCCCGAGGACTGGAGTTGGACCAACTACTCCGAGGCGTTCAAGACCGCCCCGTTCGGCCGGTTCTTCCTGAACTCCGTGCTGGTCACCGCGGTCGGCGCGGCGATCAAGGTCGTGCTGGCGATCCATACGGCGTACGCCCTGGTCTTCGTGAAGTTCCCGTTCAAGAACGTGATCTTCGTCGCGATCCTGGTCGCGCTCATGGTCCCCCCGCAGGTCGCCATCCTGCCCAACTACGTGTTGATCGCCGGGCTGAACGGCCTCAATACCTACTGGGGGATCATCGTGCCGAGCTTGGGTACGGCATTCGGCACCTTCCTGCTCAGGCAGCAGTTCAAGACCCTGCCCGCCTCGATGCTCGAAGCCGCGGAAGTCGACGGCGCCGGGCACTGGCAACGACTGTGGCGCATCGTCGTCCCGGTCACCGTCCCCAGCATCGCGACCGTCGCCCTGGTGACGATCGTGAGCGAGTGGAACGAATACATCTGGCCGCTGATCATCACGACCGACCCGAACAAGATGACCCTCCCGGTCGGTCTGACCTTGCTGCAGAGCAACGAATCAGGCCCGCAGGGCTACGGCATCATGATGGCCGGCGCGGTCATCGTGATCCTGCCCGTGCTGGTCATCTTCTCCATGCTGCAGCGATACATCGTCGCGGGGCTCACCCAGGGTTCCGTCGCCAACTAACCAGCCAGTTCACCAACCGAAAGGACTATCCATGACCGGCTTCGATCGCAGGAACTTCCTCGCTCTCGGTGGCGCCGGACTGGGCGCTCTGGCGCTCAGCGCCTGCGGCGGTCCGACCACGACGACCTCGGGCTCGACCGGGTCGGCAGCAGCCGTACCCGACATCGACTTCTCCGGCGTCAAGCCGGCCGCGGAAATCACGTTCTGGTCGAATCATCCCGGCAAGAGCCAGGACATCGAGAACGCGCTGATCGCGAAGTTCCACGCCGCCCAGTCGGCGATCAAGGTCACGCTGGTCACGGCCGGCGCGAACTACGAGGAAGTCGCTCAGAAGTTCCAGACCGCCCAGCAGGGTGGCCAGTTGCCGCACGTCGTCGTGTTCAGCGACGTCTGGTGGTTCCGCTACTTCATCAACGACTCGATCATTCCGCTCGATTCGGCGTTGAAGACGCTCGACGTCAAGACCGACGACTACGTGGCCGGGCTCTACAAGGACTACCAGTACAGCGGCAAGCAGTGGGCCGTACCGTATGCCCGTTCGACCCCGCTGTTCTACTACAACAAGGCCATGTTCAAGGCCGCCGGGTTGGAGGACCGGGCGCCGAAGACCTGGCAGGAGTTCGCCGAATGGGCACCGAAGCTCAAGTCGGCGAACCCGTCGGCCCAGGTCGCGCACATGTACCCGGCCGCCTCCGACTACGACTCCTGGAGCCTGCAGAACAAGATCTGGGGTGAGGGCGGCGCCCTGAGCAACCAGTGGGACATCACCTGCGACTCGGCCGACGTCGTCAAGGCGCTGACGTTCACCCAGGATTCGGTCTACAAGGACAAATGGGCCGGAGTGTCGGCCAAGGACGCATCGGCGGACTTCTCCGCGGGCGCGGCCTGCTCGTTCGTCGGGTCGACCGGTTCTCTCGTCGGTGTGCTGAACACGGCGAAGTTCGACGTGGGCGTCGGGTTCCTTCCAGGCGGCTCCAAGGCCACCGACATGGTGTGCCCGACCGGCGGTGCCGGGCTCGGCATCCCGAAGGCGATCACCAAGGAGCAGCAGTTGGCCGCCGCGACGTTCCTCAAGTTCCTCGGTGAGCCCGAGAACACCGCGGCCTTCGCGGAGGCGACCGGGTACATGCCCGTGCGCAAGTCGAACGACATGAGCTCCGTCTACGCCAAGCGACCCCAGGCCAAGACCGCAGTCGAGCAGTTGAGCCACACCCGTCCCCAGGACTACGCACGCGTGTTCCTGCCGGGCGGCGACCGCGAGATCGGCATGGCGAGCGCCGACATCCTCACCCAGAACGCGAATGTGTCCGACCGGCTGGCCAAGCTCAAGACGACCCTGACCGGCATCTACACCAACGACGTCAAGCCGAAGCTCAAGTAGCAACGCGGGGTGGGGCGTCGGTGACGGCGCCCCACTCTCGGAGTTCCACTTCAGCCTTGCTCGCCGTGTCGAGCAGCCCCTCACACGTCTCGATCAGCCGCTGACGCAGCGGCGCTGCAGCTTCTGAGAACTGTCGTTGACGTGCGGCGTACCTCTGCTTTCCGTCCGCGGTCTCGATCCTGATCGGTTCCAGCCCGAGGTCGGCAAGGTCGTACGGCGAAGCCTGCATGTCCAGCGTACGAATCTGCCAGGCGAGGTCGAAACAGTCCGCGACCAGGTGTGACGGCATGAGCGGTAACAGCCGGAACGCGTGTTTGTAGAGATCCATGTTCGCGTGGAGACAGCCCGGCTGTTCGAACGCGACGCGGTCCGAACTCGAGGGGCGCAGGGTGTTGAGTGGGCGGGCGGGTTCGGTGAAGAACCGGTAGGCGTCGAAGTGCGAGCACGCGATCCGATGACCTTCGACCACCTCGTCAGTGCCCCTCGAGCCCAAGCGCAAGGGCCACGCGTGCCGGGTGCCGGGTGTGCCGTACACCATGGCCCATTCGTGCAGTCCGAAGCATCCGTACGTGCCCGCCCTGCCCGCCGTCGCGGCGAGCAGGCGCAGCGTTTGTTCGATCAGCGGCACCCGTTCGTTCAGGTACGGCCGCGCCACCCACGCCGTACCCTCCACCACCTCGTACCCGCGCAGCCCCTCGTATTCCCCGCCCTCGGCGAGCCCCACTCCGTACCCCGGATGCCAGCGCGCCAACTTCGCCGGCGACAGGGTGTAGTAGCTGAACAGGAAGTCGTACACCGGATGCTTGACCCCGGCGGTGCGCCGGGCGAGGTGCGGCCCGACGTACCCAGCCACCCGTGCGGCATGCACACGAGCCTGCGTTCGCCACTCGTCGGACCCGAGCACCTGCATGAGCCCATGCAAGCAGACCGGAGCCGCAGCCCAGCGGTCTGCTGATCGTTACCCGTGCTGGGTTTCTGGCGAGCACGGCTCCGTCACCGAGGTGTGCTGACATAGTGGCCCAGGTGACGCACGGCTACGAGCTGGGATCGCCCGAGTACCGCCGTGTCACCCTCGCCCTGTTCCTGGCCGGCCTGGCCACGTTCGCGCTGCTCTACACCCCTCAACCGCTGCTCCCCCTGCTGGCGAGCGAGTACGGCTTGACTGCCGGCACGAGCGCGCTCGCCGTCTCGGTCACGACACTGAGCCTCGGCGCGGCCCTGCTGGTGGCGGGGCCGGTCTCCGAGGTGTACGGCAGAACCCCCCTGATGCTGGCCAGCTTGTTCGCCGCGGGGGCGGTCGGTGTTGCCTGCGGGCTGGCTCCTTCCTGGGGATTGTTGCTGGTGTTGCGTGCCGTGCAAGGCGTCGCCCTCGCGGGGCTGCCGGCCGTGGCTTCGGCGTACCTGGCCGAAGAGATGGCTCCCGCCGCCCGAGCAGCCGCCGCGGGGGTCTACATCGGGGGTACGGCACTGGGCGGCATGTCCGGACGTCTCCTGACCGGCGCCCTCGCCGAAGTGCTCGGCTGGCGAGGAGGCCTGATCGGGATCGGCGTCCTGGCGCTCGGCTGCGCCGTCGCCGTGTGGCTCCTGCTGCCCAAGTCCCGCAACTTCCGGGCCGCTCCGTCGAGCTTCGGTCACCTCGCCCGGGCGACAAGAGCGATCGTCACCGACCCGGCTCTGTTGTGTCTGTTCGGCGTGGCGGGTACGGCGATGGGCGCCTTCGTCGGTGTCTTCAACGTGGCGGGGTTCAGGCTGGAGGCGGAGCCGTACTCGCTCAGCGTCGGCGTCGCCGGACTGGTGTTCGTGACCTACGCCCTGGGCTCGGCCAGTTCCGCGTGGGCCGGTCGCCTGGTCGGCCGGTGGTCGGAGCGAACCGTCGCACCCTGGTGCGCGGTGACCGCGATCGTCGGCGTGCTGATCACGCTCGCGACCCCGTTGTGGCTCGTCGTGGTCGGGATCGCGGTGATGTGCGTCGGCTTCTTCGCGCTGCACGGAGTGGCCTCGGGGTGGGTGGCGGCCCGCGCGACGCTGGGAGCGGGTGCCCCCGGTCAGGCATCGTCGGCGTACCTCTTCACCTACTACCTGGGGTCGTCGGTGTTCGGAACGCTCGCGGGTACGGTGTGGTCCTCGGGCGGCTGGAGCCGGGTCGTCGCCCTAGCCGTCGGGCTGTTCGCGGTCGCTCTCGCTCTGACCCTGGTTCTCAAGCGAATCCCCTCCCTCAACGAGGTCGAGCATCCGACCCCGCCCCCTGCCGGGGCGTAGAACCAGCGCCGGCGGACTCCCGCTTCACACCCGTGAAACGGTCCTATAATCCAGTTGAACACGGGAGTCCGGGAACGTCCGGGCTGAGAGGAAGGTACGGAACCTTCGACCGTCGAACCTGATCTGGGTCATGCCAGCGCAGGGAGGCATCTCACGTGCGCCGACCGTCGGCGCCCAACCCGTGCCTCGTCGAAAGGGCACGACCATGACCACCACACACGACATCACCTCGACCACCCCAGCACCCGCCGCCGTGTCCCGCACGAGCTGGCGCGTCATCGACATCGTCGTCACAGCCGTTCTCGGCATCGCGACCGGGCTCGTCTTCGTCGGGTGGAACTTCGTCGGCGGCGCCGGCTACGAAGTCTTCAACGCTGTCACACCCGGCCTTGGCGGCCTCGCGGTCGGCATCTGGCTCATCGGCGGCGTCCTCGGCGGTCTGGTGATCCGCAAGCCCGGAGCCGCAGTGGCCGTCGAACTCGTCGGCGCCCTGGTTTCTGCCGCGATCGGCAACCAGTGGGGCATCAGCACCCTCTATTCCGGGCTGGCTCAAGGGCTCGGTGCCGAGTTGCTCTTCCTGCTGTTCGCCTACCGCCGGTTCGGCCTCGCCATCGCGATGCTCGCCGGTGCTGGTGCCGGTGTCGGCGCTTGGGTGCTCGAGTTCGCGCTGGGCAATATCGCCAAGTCCGCAGCCTTCAACGCCGTCTACCTGGCCAGCTTGGTCGTCTCCGGCGCCGTCCTGGCCGGAGTCGTTGCCTGGCTGCTCGTCAAGGCGCTGGCCCGGACCGGTGCGCTCAGCCGCTTCGAATCCGGCCGCGAGGCCCGCGCGGACGTCTGACCTTGACCGTGCTCTTCCGCCTCGAAGGCTGGGGGTGGCGTCACGCCGGGCGCAAAGCCTGGGCCGTACGTGACGTCACTCTCACCATCGAGCAAGGCGAACGGGTGCTGCTGCTGGGCGCCTCAGGGGCCGGCAAGTCCACCCTCGTTCACGCGCTCGCCGGGGTGCTCGGGGGTGCCGACGAGGGCGAGGAGGCGGGCACCTTGTTGCTGGGTACGGCACCGCCAGCCGCGCAGCGTGGCCGTACCGGACTCGTCATGCAAGACCCCGACTCCCAGATCGTGCTCGCGCGCGTCGGAGACGATGTCGCGTTCGGCATGGAGAACCTGGGGGTGCCCCGCGACCGGATCTGGCCGGCCGTGGGTACGGCATTGGCCCAGGTCGGGCTCGACCTCCCCGTCCACCACCAGACAGATCACCTCTCGGGCGGCCAGAAGCAGCGTTTGGTGCTCGCGGGAGCGCTCGCGATGGGCGCCGACGTGCTCCTCCTCGACGAACCGACCGCCAACCTCGACCCCGCGGGAGTCGTCGAGGTACGAGACGCCGTCGCTCGCGTCGTAGACGATCGCCGCACGACGCTCGTCGTCGTCGAGCACCGGATCGAGACCTGGCTGCCTCTGGTCGACCGAGTGATCGTGCTCGCGGCGGGCGGCGGTGTCGTCGTCGACGGCCCGCCCGAGGCCGTCTTCGCCGCCCACGCCGACGAACTGGCTGCGATGGGCGCCTGGGTGCCCGGTCGGCCACCGGAGACGCGGATGCGATCGGCGGTCCCCGATGACGGGCCGGCGCTCCAGTCGGTGGACCTGACGATCGGGTACGACCCGCGCACCCCCGTACGTACGAACCTCACCGTCGACATCCCCGCCGGTGTCTCCACCGTGTTGACAGGACCGAACGGCAGCGGCAAGACGACCCTCGCGTTGACGCTGGCCGGGCTGCTGCCGAAGCTCGACGGCCAGGTCAGCGCCAGCCCTGACCTGGCGCCCGCAGGACGCCCCGATCCTGCGGTCTGGAAGTCGAAGGAACTCCTGACGCGGATCGGCACGGTGTTCCAGGAGCCGGAACACCAGTTCATCACCGGCACCGTGGCTGACGAGATCGCCATCGGCCTCCGCGCGTTGAAGCGGCCCGCAGCCGAGATCGACACTCGCGTCTCCGATCTGCTCGACGTCCTTCACCTGACCCACCTGGCCCGAGCCAACCCCTTCACACTGTCCGGCGGCGAGAAGAGGCGCCTCTCGGTGGGAACCGTTCTGGCCACCCGACCGCGCGTCGTCGTGCTCGACGAGCCCACCTTCGGTCAGGACCGCAATACCTGGCTTGATCTCGTCGGCCTGGTCCAAGAACAGCTCGCCGCCGGCAACACGGTGATCTCGGTCACCCACGACCTGGACTACATCCAGGTGCTCGGCGAACATCGCCTCGAACTGCGGGGGCAGCCGTCATGACCGATCTCCCGACCACGACCGTCGACGTTGCAGCGCCGGAGACGACCGCCGTCGTACCCCCCGACGCGCGGTCGAGCCGTACCGAAGCACCCGTCACCGCCCTCGGCAAAGCCAACCCCGTCACGAGAATCGCGGCAGCCGTGATCTTGTCGCTGCCCCTGCTCGTCACCCTGGACTGGGTGTCGGGTGCGGTAGCGGTGACGCTCACCCTCGGGGCGGCTCTCGTGCTGGGGTTCGGGCCTGGCTTCATCGCCCGACGGGTCTGGCCGATCCTCGCCTTGGCACCGTTGGCGGCGCTGAACATGGCGTTGTACGGCAGACCCGGGGGCGAGGTTCACTTCCACTGGTTGCTCATCCACGTGACCGACAACTCGCTCCGACTGTCGGTCGCGGTGTTCTTGCGCGTGCTCGCCCTCGGGATTCCGTCGATCCTGCTCTTCTCGGGCATCGACCCGACCGACCTGGCGGACGGGCTGGCTCAGGTGTGGCGGCTGCCGGCTCGGTTCGTGCTCGGAGCGCTCGCCGGGTTCCGGCTGCTCGGGCAGTTCACCGACGACTGGCGGAGCTTGGCGCTGGCCCGACGGGCTCGGGGCGTCGGCGACACGCGGGCGGTCCGGCGCTTCTTCACCATGGCCTTTGCCCTTCTCGTGCTGGCCTTGCGGCGAGGTTCGAAACTTGCCACGGCCATGGAGGCCAGGGGATTCGGCGCCGACGTGAAGCGCACCTGGGCACGTCCGTCGACGGTCGGCCGAGCCGACGCCGTGCTGGTCGCCGTCAGTGTCGCGATCGTCGTCACGGCCCTGGTCGCGGCGATCGTCTCGGGTACGTTCTGGGCCGTCTGGACATGACCCGCCGGGCAGTCGAGGTCAATCCCGACACACTTCCCGACGCAGTGGTCAGAGCCTGTCGAGGTGTCGCCCGGCCGGTGATCCTGATGGACGGAGGGTCCGGCGCGGGCAAGACCTCCCTCGCCCAGTCGATCGTCGAACGCTGGCCATCGATCGACCACGGCGCGGCGGCGCAGCAGGGTTTGCTGCTGGTCTCCCTCGACGACACGTACCCCGGCTGGACTGGGCTGAGGGCCGGTTCCGAAGCCGTACCCGGCATCGTCACCACCGACCATCCTGGCTACTGGCGCTGGGATTGGGTCCACGATCGGCGTGCCTCCCGGGTCGACCTCGACCCCAGCCGGCCGCTGCTGGTCGAAGGATGTGGAGCCCTGACCCGTGAGTCGGCCCTCCTCGCCACCGTGCGGATCTGGGTCGAGGCGCCACCCGACCAACGCAAGCACCGCGCACTGGCGCGAGACGCGGGTGGATTCGACCCGTACTGGGATCTGTGGGCGGAGCAGGAAGCCGAGCACTGGGCGCGCAACCGACCGTGGCTGCTCGCCGACCTGATCTGTCGTACCTAGGGACGCATCCGGAAGTCGTACTCCGCGGGGAGCGGCTCAGCCGTACCCCGCTGTTCTTGGTACGACTTCCACACCTCGGCGATCGGCAGTTGGCCCTCGCGAAGGTCGGCGACGACGAGGTGCGAATCCAGAATCTTCCCGGCCTCGTCGAGGCGGCCGGTGGCCACCAGCGCTTGGGCAAGAATCAGCCCGTACCTCCCCTGCCGCACTCCGCCGCCCTGATAGGCGATCCGTGCCGGGTCGACCACCACCTCCGGGTGCCCAGCCGCCAAGGCCGCGACCCATGATTCGAGGTGCAGCGCCGGGTTGGCAGCCAACTCGGCCGCCCGAGCCAGGTCGACCCACCGCTGCTGCGGATCGTCGGAGGTCAACGCCAACGCCCGCCACGCGCCCGGCGACTCTCCCAGTTCGAGGGAGCGCTGCCAGTGATGCCGTGCCGTACCCGTCCTGCCCGCCGCATGAGCGACGTAGCCGAGGTGCAACTCCCGCGCCGGCGACTCCGGCGACGCCTCGATCCTCGCCCGCCACAGGTCCCCGATCACCGGTGCGGCGTCACCGAGTGGCTCCCCGGCCAGCAGACCGAGCCATGGCTGCTGCGGATCGCCCATCGACGATTCGGGGAAAGGCGTGGCCGGATCCGCTGTCAGATGACCCGCTTCGACGTCCAGCGCGCCCCACCCGTCGCCCTCGTGTTCGACCGTCGCTTCCGCGCGCTGCACCCCGGCCAGCGCCTGGTCGGCTCGTTCGACGTCGGTCGGCCGGGGCGGTAGTACGGCACCCGGCAGGTCCGGGTACGACTCCGGCACCGAGACCGCCCCGTACGCCTCCGTCCACGCCCACGTGCGCCCCGCCGGGAACCGCAGGTGGTGGAGTTGACTCGGGGCGAGACCAGCCTGGATCTCGGCGTAGCGGCCGGTATCGCCGAGCCAGGTCTGCCACCGTTCGCCGCCCGAGAACGTGCCCCAGACGAACAACTTGCGCGCCCGCAGGAGAGAGGTCGACGCCTGTTGCAGTCCGAAGCCGTCAGGCCCGACGGCCGCCACCCATGGCTGGGTCACCGACTCGGGCACCTGACCGAACAGGTCGGAAGCGTGCTCGGCACGATCCGGCCGCAGCAAGTCGGGTGTGATGTCGACGTACTCCATGAACCTGTCGTACGTCGACCGCCACGCCTTCGTCGCGGGCATCAACACCCGCCCGCCCTCGACCTGCGCAACCGCGATGTTCGACCACCAGTACAGCGGGATATCGTGCGGGTGCCGGTTGGTGAGCACTGGCCGTACGTACAGGTCGCGCGATCCCGGCGGCAACCACGCATCGATGCGCCAGACGAGGCCGAGCATGCGTTCGTACGCCCACATCCTCAACACGTCCGACCCCTCCGGCCCGGCGACCCGCCCGGCGAACACCGGTTCGCTGGTGAGCGGCCAGTGGCCCGTGAACCCGAGGTTCCACTCGACTCCGCCGGAGAACCACGCCTTCCGTAGCGCCAGGTTGCCGTGCAGCAGCCGATCCGGCTGATGCAGCAGCTCTCGCCCGTGGTCCGTGAGCGACCAGAGCCGGCCACCCAGGCCGAGCAGGAACGTCGCGCGCAGGTGCTCGTTCTCCAGTACGGCTACGGGCGTCGTCTGCTCGGTGGCGTCGCGTCCGAACCCGTCCTGGCTGTCGTACGGCAGAACTGTGGGCTGGCGGCGCACGAATTCCGGACCCGCGATCGTCGCGTACTGCTCGTCGGTGAGATCCACCGCACCGCCCGAGTCGAGGATCGGCAGCCCGTTCCCGGGGCCCGGAGACGCCATGACGAGCGAGAAATCCGTGAACGTGAGCGTCATGCTCCCTCACGCTATCGACCCAGGTCGGAGGGATGTCCAGACCGCCCCGGCGTGCCTCCCACTAGGCTCAGGACCCATGAGCTCCCTTCCCTTCGCGTTGCCCGATATCGGCGAGGACGAGATCAGTGCCGTGGTCGAGGTGCTGCGCTCGGGCTGGCTGACGACCGGCCCCAACACGAGGGCGTTCGAGGAGGAATTCGCCGCGTTCGTGGGCGGGGCGCACGCCGTGGCCGTCAACTCGGCGACGGCCGGGTTGCACCTCGCCTACGAGGCGCTGGGGATCGGTTCCGGCGACCAGGTGTTGGTGCCGACCTGGACGTTCACGGCGACGGCCGAAGCGGTCCGGTACCTCGACGCCGACCCGGTCTTCGTCGACGTCGATCCGCAGACGTACCTGATCGACCTGGCTGCCGCCGACGCCGCCGTGACCGAGCGAACGACGGCGATCGCACCCGTGCATCTGGCGGGTTTGGCCGTACCCGAGCACGGCCTGGCCGACTTCGCCCAGCGGCGGTCGCTAGCCGTCGTCGAAGACGCCGCCCACTCGTTCCCCACGATCAACGAGGGCCAACTGGTCGGTGGTCACGGCCACGCCGCCACGGTCTTCAGCTTCTATGCGACGAAGACGATCACCACCGGCGAGGGCGGCATGGTCGTGACGCCCGACGCCGACCTGGCCGCCCGGATGCGCACGATGCGGCTGCACGGGATCAACCGGGACATTTTCAACCGGTACACCGATGTCAGTCAGCGGAGCTGGTACTACGAGGTGGTCGCGCCGGGGTTCAAATACAACATGACCGACGTGGCCGCGGCGATCGGCAGGGTGCAGTTGAGGCGGGCGCAGGCGTTGGCCGACCGGCGCGCGGCGATGGCGGCCAGGTACGACGAGGCTCTGGCCGATCTCCCGCTGCGGCTTCCCGCCCACGCGCCGGCCGGGTCGACACACGCCTGGCACCTGTACATGGTGGGCGTGCTGCCCGAGGCCGGATTGACTCGCGACCAGGTCGTGGAGCGCCTCACCGACGCGGGCATCGGTACGTCGATGCACTTCATCCCGCTGCACCTGCAGCCGTACTGGCGTGACACGTACGGGCTGCGACCCGAGGACTTCCCGGTGGCGACGGCCTGGTACGACAGGACCTTCAGCCTGCCGATCTACACCAAGATGACCGACGCCGACGTCGATCGGGTCGTCGAGGCGTTGCGGGCGTTGTTCTGATGGACGCCAAGCGCGTGGTAGACGTCGCCGTCGCCGGGGCCGGACTGGTCGTGTTGTCGCCGGTCTTGGCCGTCTGCTCGATCGCGGTGAAGCTAGACTCGCCGGGTCCGGCGTTGTTCCGTCAGACCCGCGTCGGACTCGCCGGCGAACCGTTCCAGATCCTCAAGTTCCGGTCGATGAGGGTGGCCACCACGGGGGCCGCAGTCACCGCGGGCAACGACGCGCGGATCACCCGAGTCGGCCGCTTGTTGCGCAAGACCAAACTCGACGAGTTGCCTCAGTTGTTGAACGTCGTCCGTGGCGACATGTCGTTGGTAGGCCCCAGACCTGAGGTACCCAGGTACGTGGCCGAATGGCCGGCCGAGGCCCGTGAGGAGATTCTGTCCGTACGGCCGGGCATCACCGACCCGGGCAGCATCGCCTTCCGTCACGAGGAAACCGAGCTCGCTGCCGCCCCCGACCCGGAGCGTCACTACGTCGATGTCATCCTGCCGAAGAAGGTGGCCCTCTATCTCGACTACGTCAGGCACCGATCCCTGCTCGGCGACGCACGCATCGTGGTGTCGACGATCGCCGCCGTGGCACGCAGGGGTTGAGACGGCCGGTCCGATCCTCCGCCCCGGGCCATCCTCCACCCGCCCGACCGGGACAAATCGCGGCGTATCTCACGCGACACGCTTGCTACCCCGGCGTGTCGCGCGTTGAGGGGACGTTGTGTCCCGCTCTCGCGGAAGCACGCGCGCGCCGCGGACCGGCGACTCAGCGCAGGCCGCTCCACTCCTTGTGGCGGCGGACAGTGGAGATGATGAAGTTCACGACCCGCTCGGAGCAGTTGGCGATGAGGTAGTCGTCGGGGATCACCTTCGGCTCCCGACGCAGGGCGAGGGAAACCGCGTCGACGACGTTGGCCGGATCCAGGCCCGTCATCACGATCGCACCCGTGTCGAGGGCCTCCGGCCGCTCGATCGCGTTGCGCAAGGTGACGGCCGGGAAGCCCAGCAGGCTCGACTCTTCGGCGATCGTTCCCGAGTCCGACAGCACGCAGGCGGCGTGCATCTGCAAGTGGTTGTAGTCGAAAAACCCCAACGGTGGATGGAAAACGACTCCGTCGAGAGTGCGCCCGAGCGCGTCGAGACGTTTGCGCGTACGGGGGTGGGTCGAGACGAGGATCGGCTTGTCGAACGTATCCCGCACCAACTCGAGGCACTCCAGCAGCGCCGTCAGCCGCTCCGGCGAGTCGACGTTCTCCTCCCGATGGGCGCTGACCAGGAAGTACTCGCCGTCGGTGAGCCCCAGCCGTACCAGCACATCCGACGCCTCGATCTGGGCCCGGTGGGCGTCGAGCACCTCCTTCATCGGCGACCCGGTCTTGAGAATCCGCCTCGGTTGCAGACCCTCGGCCAACAGGTTCCTCCGGGCATGCTCGGTGTAGACGAGGTTGTAGTCGGCGACGTGGTCGACGAGCCGGCGGTTGGTCTCTTCGGGCACGTTCTCGTCGAAGCAACGGTTGCCGGCCTCCATGTGGTAGACGGGCACCCGCATCCGCTTCGCCATCACCGCGCTCACGCACGAATTGGTGTCGCCGAGCACCAACAGCGCGTCGGGGCGAAGGTCGCGGATAGCCTGCTCCGTACCCACCAGAACGTCACCGAGCACCTGCCCCAACGTGGCGGTCCTCACGCCCAGCAGTCGGTCAGGCTCGCGCAGGCCGAGGTCGGCGAAGAACACCTCGTTGAGCAGAGGGTCGTAGTTCTGCCCCGTGTGCACCAGCACGTGGTCGACCGACCGGTCGAGCCGCTTGATCACCTCCGACAGCCGGATGATCTCCGGACGCGTGCCCACCACCGTCATCACCTTGGTCACGCCCCGAGGCTATCGGGGCAATGCCGGATCGCGGGCTTCCATGAGCCTGACACTGCCTAGGGTGACGACGTGACCGACTTCGCAATCAGAATCGACGCCCTGATCGAGGGCTCCCGCGTCGTCGCCCGCACACAACCCCCCACCGACGTCACCTACGTCGCCGTACCCGACGTGATCACGGTCACCGACGGTCGCAACGGTGTTCCGGAGGTCAGATTCGATCCGGATTGGGAGGCCAGCGTGCCGGCGACCGAGTTGGGACAGGCGGTGACCGCAGCCCTCGCGGCCCACTACCGCCGACCCGCACCTCCCGCAGCCGAACCGCCGCCCTGGCAGCCGCGGGTTCCGATCGGCGACCTGACCCACGCTTTGGTACGGCTCGGCCGTGCCCTCGATGCGGCGCAAGCCGACCTGTCCCGGGCCTTGAGCCGGCTCTCCCACCCCGGAATGGTCGTCGAAGGCGAACGCGGACACCTCAGGGCACACGTCGAGGACGGACGAGTCACGTCCCTGGAGATCGAGCCGAGTTGGGCCAAGGGCAAGACTGCGGCGGTCCTGGCGATGTCGATCGGCGATCTCCTGCTCGACGCCGCCGAGACCGCGCCTTCTGCCGTACCCACCGATCCACTGGCCCAGAACCCAACCGAGGCCTACGACTACCTGCGGGAGATCTTGTGACCCAACCATCGAAAGAGAACATCGAGGTCAGCCTTCGCGCCCTTAGGCAGGAGGCCGACCAGTGGGAGCAGGTGAGCACGACGCTGGCCCCGATCGGGCCGTTCATCACCGACATCCAGGATGTCAATGCGATCCAGATGGGCATTTTCGCCCCCGCGCATGACGCCTACCACGAGACCTGCACGGTCGTCGCCAGGGTCGCGAACGGGGGTACGGCGGAGACGAAGCGGATCTCCGACCTACTCGAGAACATCGCTCGTGTCTACGAACACGAAGAAGAGGTCAACGCAGCGACCGCCCAATCCATCCACCAGCAATACGGGAAGTGGTGAGGACATGACTTTCGATCCAGGCACGTACGAACAGACGGCCGGTCAGATCCGGAGCGGCGTCGGCACCGTGAACGCCGCGATCCCGGGCATTCAAAGCGGGGTGGCCAACCTGGCCACCATCCCGGCGTTCGTCATCCCACCCATGGTGATCAACTGGGTGATCGAAGCCATCCAGGCCTTCCTCAAGTGGGTCGGAGACGTCATCAAGTTCATCCTCGACCTGATCGCGGGAATCTTGGCCCCGCTGTTCTTCTACGGGTGGGCCGGCAACTGGCGTGGCTCGTTCAAGCGTGCGGCCACAGACGCCCAGTCGCTCATGAACGGCTTGCCGATCGCCAAGTCAGGCGACCCGCTGTGGAAGGGTCCGGGCGCCGACGCGTACAAGGCGAAGGTCCCCGCCCAAATTGCAGCCGCCCAAGCCATGGCCGACATCTGCGACAGCGCGGGATCGGTGTGTATCGACTTGGCCACCGCAGGGTTGATGCTCTACATCGCCGTTGCGACGCTGATCCTGACGGTGACCGGAGCTTTGGCCACCATCGCAGCCGAGATCTGCTCGGTGCTGGGAATCCCGGCGGCACCGCCCACGGCGATTGCCGCCGCCGGTGCAGGCGCCGCCATCCTCGCCGGCATCAAGGGGATCCTCGACTACATCACCACGCTGACCCGCAAAGTGAGCGACCTGCAGGCCAAAGCGACCAACAACGCGTCGTTCCCCGGCCCTCCGGTCGGATCGTGGCCGATCGCGGTCACCGAGGGTTCGAAGGGAACGATGGACGACGGCACGGTGACCGACGGTGACGCCGACTGGTCCGTGCCGAAGCGATGACCGGCTGGCAGAAGTTCGAGCGATTTCTGGCGGCAGCAACCCTGGCTCTCGCGGCGGGATCGCTGGTCGCCTGGATGGTGGCCTGGGCGACCGGGGGTGGGTTGTGGGCCGGCGTCAACGTCGGCGTAGCTGTCATCGTCGTGGCCTTCGCGGTGGCGTGGTGGCGGTGGCGCGATCGGCTGCCGTGGTTCTCGGGGTTGATCTTGGTCGTGGTCTGCGTCGGACCGATCGCCTACGCGCGCGTGCTAATCCCCGACCTGTCGGCACAGGTGGCCTCGTTGCTCGGGTTCGCCGCGCTCGTCGCCTCCGGCATGATGATCGCCAGGAGGGCCGACCGCCCGCCGCGTTCGTGAGGACTGATCCGTGCTGATCTGCGAAGACCTGTTGCTCCTGATGACCGACGACGAGACCGGCAAGCGAGTTGCGATCGGCTACGAACTGACCTACCCCCTCGCCGGTGCGCTCCTGGCCGACCTCACGCTCAGCGGGCACATCCGCCGTACCGAACCTGGCGAGAAGATCCGCAGGAACCGGATCGTGATCGACCCCGACGTACCTCCACCCACCGATCCCCTGTTGCTCCAGGCGTACCGACACCTCGCCACCCAGTCGAAATGGTTCGCCCAGACCGCGCTCCAGACGCTGTCGTGGGGATTGACGAAGAAGGTGGTCGAACGACTGGTCCACGCCGAGGAGTTGTCGGCGGTCAAGGACAGCGTGTTGGGGATCTTCCCGGTGACCCGGTACGTGGCCGTGTCGTCGAGGCGCGAACAGCAGGTACGGCGAGACATCGACCGGCTGCTCCTCGAAGACGGGGAAGGCGACGCGCGTACGGCTGTGCTGGTCGCGCTGCTGTTCGCCACAGGCAAATTGCTCGCTGCGATCGACCAGGGCCGCGGGCTCGACAAGGCCGAGCTACGGCGGCGAGCCAAGGCGATCCTGGACCAGTACTGGCAGGCCAAGGCAACCTACGACGTCATCGTGGCCGCTCGCGGTGCCGCCGCTGGCTGAGCAGAATCCTCAGACCTTCTCCCAATACGTGTCGGGAGCCGCCGGGTCGAAGAGTTCGTTCGTCCAGAACAGGGTCGTGACCTCGCCGTCGAGGGCGGTGATGTTGTGGGTCCACAAGGTTGGCATGTCGACCGCGACCGGCTGGTCGCCGGAGACGCCGAACGTCACCACCTCGTCGGTGAGCTGTCGCCGCAGCGCGATCCGGGCACGGCCGGCGAGCACGACGAACCGCTCGATCTTGCGCAGGTGAAAATGATCACCCCTGGTGAATCCGGGATTGGTGGTCGACACGAAGACCTGCCCGCCAGCGCCGTGGCTGCGGATTGACTCGACCAGCCGCCCACGCTGGTCCGACTTCGGGTCGAGACGCAGCGGGTACCCGGTGGGAAACAGCGCCGCTCGATAGGTGTTGAACAGATCCAGCCGGAAGTTGTCGGACACGTCGGGCACGTCGCTGCCCGCGTACGTCGCACGGAACTCCGCGAGCGTGTGCCAGACGTCGGCGACGCTCGTCTCGTACGGCGTCAGGTCGCCCACGCTCCCTTCCGCAGCGCACAGCAACGCCTCCGCCGCCTTCTGCACGTGCAGCAGCCCGATCGGGCGATCGGCCAACGAGGCAGGTGCTTCCCCGTCGACCGCCGCCGCGACGAACGTCGCTACGAACGAGTTGTAGTTCGGTCGACCGTGTTCGCCGAACAGGTTGGGAAGCCGTACGTCCACGACGTCGGGCAGCGCCGTACCCAGCAGATCCGCGGCAGCGAGCTTGCCCGATCCGTACGCCGTACCGTTGCCGGCCTGGATCGAGTTCGCATAGACGACCCGCGGCCGGGAGGGCCCCAACGCCGCGACCAGATCTGCGGCCAGAGCGACGTTGCCGTCGCGAACCTCGGAGTCGGAACCCCGGTTGATCCCGGCCAGATGGACGACCGCGTCGACTCCGTCCAGGCGAGCTGCCAGGTCGGGCCAATCGGCCTCCGCGATCGGCACCACATCCCAATCCGGCCGCAGGGCCTTCGCTCGGACGCGCAGATGCCAGCCGAGAAAGCCGTCGGCTCCGGTGACCGCGACCTTCACCGGACCGGGCCGCCTTCGACGGCCGCGCGCATCTCGGGCACGGTCATGAGCAGGTCCTTGGTCTGCTGCAGGTCGAGCCGGATCGTGTTGGCGCTGGTGTAGTCCTGGTCACGCGGGATGCGCCGCTCGCCGGCGTCGAAGTAGACCTCGTACTGCAATCCCCGCGCGTCCAGTGGCACCTGGAAGTAATCGCCCTGGTCGGCGGCCTTGACCATTTCCTCGACGCTGAGCAGGGTTTCGTGCATCTTCTCCCCGTGCCGTGCGCCGATCACCCGGATCTCGGGATCGTCGTCGCCGAGCAGGCTGGCGACCGCACGCGCCAAGGTCTCGACGGTCGCCGCCGGCGCCTTCTTCACGTACAGGTCACCGGGCGCGGCGTTCCTGAAGGCATGCAGCACCAATTCGACAGAGTCGTCGAGGCTCATCAGGAACCGAGTCATCTCGGGTTCGGTCAGCGTCAACGGCAGACCGTCGCGGAGCTGCTGGACGAACAACGGGATGACCGATCCGCGCGAATACATGACATTGCCGTACCTCGTCACCGAGATCGTCGTCTCCGACGTCGGATGGTTGCGCGCGAACGCCTGCGCCGTCTTCTCCATCAGTGCTTTCGACATGCCCATCGCGTTGACCGGGTACACGGCCTTGTCGGTCGACAACACCACCACCGACCGTACGGCCGCCTTGGCCGCCGCCCGGATCACGTGGTGGCTGCCGGTGACGTTCGTGAGCACCGCTTGTTGAGGGAAGAACTCACAGCTCGGCACCTGCTTCAACGCGGCGGCGTGGAACACGAAATCCGCGCCCACCATCGGGGCCTCCAACGACTGCGCGTCGCGCACGTCGCCGATGAAATACCTCATCCGCTCGTCGGCGAGGGTACGGCGCATCGCATCCTGCTTCGCCTCGTCACGGCTCAGGATGTTGACCTGCCCGACTCCGTGAGTCAGCAGGTGGCGGGCCATCGTCGACCCGAACGATCCCGTACCCCCGGTGATCGTCACGATCTGGCCTGTGAAATCTCGGTACGGCTCTGCCGTGGCCTGGGTCGCCCGCTCACCGGGGTCGCTCATGACGTCGGTCGAATACAGTCCGCCCGTCGTCTCCGTGGTCGTCATCGTCTTCTCCCGTCACGGGCACGCCGCAGAATCTCGCCGAGTCTGGTGCCGCCGATCTCGCTCGACATCTGGGTGCGGTAGAGGTGACGCCCCTTCGTACCCATCTCGCGCAGCCTATCGGCGCCCATCGTGGCCGCCTCACGCAAAGCCGTAGCGACGCCGGCTGGGTCGTCGGGGGACGCAGCGAGGCCGGCCCCCGCCCCGACCACGACGTCGGCCGGGTCGCCGGCGGCGACTACCAGGATCGGGTGGCCACCGGCCAACAGTGAGGGGATCTTGCTCGGCATGTTGACCCTGAACAGCGGCGTGTCGGCGATGCAGACCACCTGCAGGTCCGCGGCGGCCAGCAGTCCAGGCATCGAAGCCATCGGCTTCCGACCGAGCAGGTGCACCCGATCGGTCACCCCGAGCTTTTCGGCCAGCGTGAGAAGACGCTCCCGGTCGATCCCGTCGCCCAGCGTGACCAGGTGGATGCGTTCGTCGGCGCCGACCTGCGCCATGGCCTCGATCAGCACCCCCAAGCCCTGAGCTGAGCCGTGGGCGCCGGCGTACATGGCCACGAAATCATCTGCGGTCAGCCCCAGTTCGGCGCGCAAGCTCGGGTCGGGCTCGGTCGGGGTGGCGAACAGCGACTCGTCAACCCAGTTGTAGACCACCGACACCTTCTCGGCCGGTACCCCGCGCTCGACGAGCACGTCCTTCATCGACGGCGACAGCACGGTGACGTGAGAACTGAGCCGGTACGACCACTTCGCAAACGCCCCCATCACCGCGTTCGCCACCCGGTACAGCGGACCGGAGGTGAGGAAGCCCGACGCGAATACCGAATCCGGCCACAGGTCCTGGATCATCGTCACGTAAGGAGTTCCGAACAACAGCCGCGCGACCATCGGCGCGAGGTTGGAGGTCACCGGCGACGAATAGACGCACGCCAGTCCGGCGCGGCGGATGTCCTTGACCCCGAACACGGTGCTCGACAACGCCCAGCTCGTGATGTTCACCATCCGGCCTACGGCGCGCGAGTCGTGGCTCGGGTAGAGGGGGGTACGCCGTACGTCGAGTCCGTTCACGATCTCGCGGCTGGGGCGGGTTGCGTCGTACCCCTCCGGCACGATTCCGGTCGGATAGTTCGGCACACCGGTCAGCACCTGGACGTCCCACCCCATGCGTTCGAGCTGTTCGGGAACCCAGCAGGCGACACCGACGTTCTCGGGGTGGTACCACTGGCTGACGTAGCACACGGTGTCAGTCATGGGTCCTCTCTCGGCCGGTCTGCCTCAGCATAGGGTGACTCCATGACCCTCGGGATCGGCGCGGCGATCGTGACCTACGAGCCGACGGAAGCCCTCACCGACCTGGTCGGGAAGCTCCTTTCGGCGCAGATCGCAGTGCACATCGTGGACAACGCCAGCACGACCGGCGTCGACCATGTCGCCGCAGCCGAGTCCGCCGGGGCGACCGTGACCCGGTTGCCCACCAATACCGGCGTGGCCGGTGCGCTCCACGTGGCCCTCGAAGCGGCGACCGAGCCCTGGTTGCTCACCCTTGACCAGGACAGCCACCTGCCGGCGGGGATGCTGTCGATGGTGCGACGCTCGACGGCGCTGCTCGAACCTCGGGTCTCGATCGTCGCCCCGGTCATCCGCGACGAGGAGACCGGGGCGGTGTTGCAGGGCGATCCGGGACACGGCGGTTGGTACGAGGTCGATCGGGTTCTCACGTCGGGTGCCCTGTGCCGTGTGGCTGCCCTGCGCGAGGTCGGTGGATTTCGCGCCGACCTAGTCATCGACTTCGTCGACTGGGATCTGTGTCTGCGATTGCGGGCGGCTGGTTGGCGGATCGCGGTGGACCCCAGCGTGTTGTTGCTGCACTCGATCGGAGCCTCCACTCAACATCGAGTGCCCGTCGTCGGCGAGGTGACGACCACGAACCACAGCCCGGATCGCCAGTACTACAAGTACCGCAACTTCCTCCTCCTGGCCCGAGACGGGTCGCTCGGGTCAGCTCCCGGCTGGGCTGCACGTACGGCATTGGGCCTGGTCTTCGGCGTCGGCAAGATTCTCACCTTCGAATCCGACAAGGCTCGCAAGGTGGCGGCGGTGGCGGCAGGTGTGCGCGACGGAATGTTGGGTCGCGCCGGCGTTCGCCCGGGTACGACACGGCGCGAGCCAAGGAGGACGAGTTCGGAGGAGTCGTCTGGTGCCACGAGCCCGTCGCGACTGCTGCGCCGTACCCCCGTCTCGGTTTGCATGGCGACCTACAACGGAGCCGAGTTCGTCAGAACCCAACTGGACTCGATCCTGGCGCAGCTAGGGCCTGACGACGAAGTGCTCGTGCAAGACGACGGGTCAAGCGACGACACGACTGCGATCGTCGAGTCGTACGGCGACCCGCGCATCGTGATCGAACGTAACGCGCTCAACGCCGGAGTGATCGCGACGTTCGAACGGTGCCTGGCCCGGGCCACTCGTCCGATCGTGTTCCTGTCCGATCAAGACGACGAATGGCTGCCGGGCAAGGTCGAGGCGATGGTCGCTTGTTTCGAGAACCCTGCGGTCACGGCCGTCGTCACCAACGCGACGATCGTCGACGAGGCGGGCGCCGAGGTGGGCGACTACTTCAGCCATGCCCGGAGTGGCCCGGGCGTGGTGCACAACTTCGTGAAGAACAGCTACCTGGGGTGTTGCATGGCCGTACGGCGGGAGGTCCTCGACCTGGCCCTGCCGGTTCCACGTGAGGTACGGACGCACGACGGATGGATCGGGATCGCCGCCGACTTGATGGGAGATGTCGTGTTCCTCCCGACCCCTTACGTGCGTTACAACCGCCACGGCGGGAACCTGAGTCAAATGCACCGATTCGGGTTGTTCGACATCGCCCGGCGCCGGGCTTATCTGGCGGCCAACTTGGTACGGATTGGGCCTCGAGCGGTACGGCACTCTCGTCGCGTTCAGCCCACGGATTCCTGAGCCTGGGTCACCATCTGGCTCAGTGCGGCGATATGTCCTTCGAAGGCGCGGCGGCCGGCGGGGGTGATCCGTACCCACGTGCGAGCCCGCCCGGATTGACCCGCTGGCTTGTCGAGCCGTACGTACCCGGCCTCGGTCAGGACTTTGAGTTGCTTGGATGCGACCGAGTCGGCCACGCCCAAGTGATCGCGGAGGACGCCGAATTCGGCCGACTCGACCCCCGCCAGCAGGGCGAGGATCTTGAGCCGATGGGGCGCGTGGACGACCTCGTCGAAAGCGGCGGTCATCGCAGTGGCTTCGGAGTGCTCACGCCCTGGCGAAGATCTTCGCGCATCTGGCGGTCGATGAGCGGCCCACCCACCACATAGGCCACGAGAGCCAACACGCCACCGACCACGGCCAGCCACCCCCAGTGCACAAAGAATCGATCAGCGATCCCCATGGCGTATGCGGCAGCCAGGACGATGCCGAGCAAGATCCAGCGAATGCGAGTCCTGGGCCCGGCCTGAGCGAGTCCCAACCAGAGGCCGGTCTTCCTTTGATACGCCGTCACGCTCAGCACAATGGCTAGACACAGAACAACGACGATCCCGATGACAATGGCGTTGCTCGCCACCCCCATCGCGACGACCATGGCAGCCAGCGGGGTTCCGATCGCCCAGAAGTACCACCAAGGCGTCGCCATCCGGCGTGCCAGTTCGTCTCGGCTCGCCTGCACGTCGGCCAGAGCTGCTGCTGCGTCGTACGACTCGTGATCCGTCATGATCTCTCCCTGGGTGTGAGTTTCCATGTCGGAAAGTCTAACTCTCTCTTTCCGTTGCCGCAAGGGAAAGAGAAAAGAAGTCAGCGAGCGCTCAGTTCGGCGCCACCGCGTTGCCTGGGAGGCCCGTTGCTGCCCGGAAGCAGGGCGTACGGCCCAGCCGCCATCCGGTCGCCCGCGGCTCCGAGGCACCAGGCGACGAGGAGGTGCGAGAAACGTGGCTTACGGCCCCCACCCGCACCGGGTTCCTCGCGGCCTCCGGTGCAGTAATCGGACCGGAGCCAGAGCCTCACGGCCGCCGCTTGCTTGGTCATAATCAAACGTATATACTATTTGTATGGCAGCCATCACCCCATGGCGGTCGTCACCGACGACTCGACCGTTGTTGTTTCTGGTTCATCGCCTGCTTGGTCCGAGACCGCGTCACCGTCTGTGTCCGTCGCGGAGTCGCAGTCGTGTCTGGTGGGGTCGTTGGTGGGGGTGCGGCACGCGTGTGCGGTGGCTCCGCTGACCGACGACCATGCCGATGCCGCCGGGTCGGTGGTGTGGGAGGCGGAGTTGGTGGCGATCATCGCCGAGGCGGAGAATCTGAAACACGCCCTGGCGGGGTTGCAGGCCCGCGCCACCGACGAACTCCGGCAGGCGCGGACTGCGGCTGCTGGCCCGGGCCGGCGGGCCCAAGACCAGGCGATCCAGTCGGTCGCCGCCGAAGTCGGCCTGGCGCGGCGGGTCTCACCCTGGTGGGGTGGGCAGTACGTCGCCGCCGGAGGTGTCAGATGTTCTGTGTAAGCAGGGTGGTCTTGAAGGAAGGAGATCATCATGACCATGACGACGAAGGACGGCCAGGACGTGACTATGACGACGGAGGTGTCGGCTTCGCGTCGGTTGCGTCAGGAGTTGGTGGATGACGCGCTGATCGATCAGCTGGTGTTGTCGGCGGCCGGGCAGGGGGTCGCGCTGACTGGCCCGGGCGGGTTCTTGCAGGAGTTGGTGAAGTCGGTGCTGGAGCGGGGTATGCAGGCCGAGCTGGCTGGCCATCTCGGCTATGCCAAGCACGACGCGGCCGGCCGGGGGTCGGGTAACTCGAGGAACGGGACCACCCCGAAGACGGTGCAGACTGAAGTCGGTCCGGTCCGGGTTGACCAGCCCCGCGATCGGGCTGGCACGTTCGCGTCGTCGCTGGTGCCGAAGGGTCAGCGCCGCCTTGGTGGGCTCGATGAGCAGATCATCAGCCTCTACGCCGGCGGGATGACGGTCCGTGATATCCAGCACCATCTTGAGGCCAGCCTGGGGGTCGAGCTGTCCCACGAGACGATCAGCAACGTCACCGAGGCTGTCGCCGACGAGGTGACCGCGTGGCAGACCCGCCCGTTGGAGGCGTTCTACCCGATCGTCTACCTCGACGCGATCGTGGTGAAGGTCCGCAACGGGCCACACGTCACCAACCGGGCCGCTCACATCGCGATCGGGGTCGACCTGACCGGCGTCAAGCACGTGCTCGGGATCTGGATCCAGGCCAGCGAGGGCGCCAAGTTCTGGACGGGGGTGTGCGCCGAGCTGGCCAACCGGGGCGTCAAGGACGTCCTGTTCGTCTGCTGCGACGGGCTGACCGGGTTCCCCGAGGCCGTCGCAGTGACGTGGCCGACCACGGTGATCCAGACCTGCACCGTGCATCTGATCCGGGCCTCGATGAGGTTCGTGTCCTACACCGACCGGAAAGCCGTCACCGAGCTACTCAAGCCGATCTACACCGCCGCCAACGAGGACGCCGCCTTGATGGCGTGGACCACGTTCGCCGACTCGAACCTGGGCAAGAAGTACCCCGCAGCGGTGAAGACCTGGGAAGCCGCATGGGAACGGTTCGTCCCGTTCCTGGCGTTTTCCCCGGCCCTGCGCAAGCTGATCTACACGACCAACGCGATCGAGTCGCTCAACTACCAGTTGCGCAAGATCATCAAGAATCGCGGACTGTTCCCCAACGATGCCGCCGTGATCAAACTGCTCTGGCTCGCCATCATGAACATCGAGGACAAACGCGCCCGCGAACGAGCCCGCGAGACCGCCGCCAAGACCCCCCACGGCAAGCGCAAGGCCCCCGGCAAACTCGTCGAAGGCAGCACGTAGGAATGTCAAGCTGATCTGGCCCCGGTGTGACGGTCTGTTTTGGCCCCGGCTTTGGTGGTGGTGAGTCGGTAGCTGGTGGTGCCGGTTTCGATGATGGTGCCGTTGTAGGTGAGTCTGTCGATG
>WBZS01000511.1_pt2 | contig 33380 bp, 20 predicted proteins | sample 5204201 | NCBI WGS metagenome assembly WBZS01 (sample SAMN12344357, study PRJNA552823) | activated sludge metagenome | biome: Activated sludge suspended growth; feature: Nitrification reactor; material: Wastewater; isolation source: activated sludge from nitrification reactor of wastewater...
AGAAAACAATCCCTTGCGAAACGCACCCCACACACTCGATTCGATATTGGGAGACGATTCGGGCCGAGCCTACACGAGACAGCAAGCGGTTTGCCCAGACCCTGAGACCAATTATTCGGTCAAGTACTTCCCACCGGTTGGACGAGTCGATAACGTTTACGGCGATCGCAACCTCGTTTGCGCTTGCCCTCCGATGTCCAATTACGAAGAACCGGTCAAGGTCGAACAATAATGCTTCACTTGGGGGTGGTAGACCATTCATGAACTACGTTTTGGCAGCGTCGCTGTTGTTGAAATGCCGGGGCGATGAAATCTGGTCGCGCGAAGTTTGCGAACAGGAGGGCGTGCCAGTAGCCTGGATCGAAGAACTTTTCGATTGCTTCGAATCCGGATTTCGTTGCCGAGGACAGACTTTGTTTACAAACGAAGGCGTCACCAACCAATTCGCCGGTTGTCGTGATTTGGATTTGGCGCTCAAGTTGGCCGAGTTTTTAGGAGTGGATACGACGTCCCTGCGTCAAATGCCCTATCCGCCAAACAAAATCGTCCAACTCCTTCAGGAGGGGTTGGACGAAATGTAAATTGGGATCGTATTTTTTGTCTACGATAGAATTGCCATTAGTTTTCTGAACCCTTGGACTTCTCTTTCGGTTTCTCCTGGGACTCCTCTTTAGGCGTTTCCTTGGCGTCCTCCATCTTCTTTTTTGCGGCGTTCATTGCGTCGCGCATTGGATTACCGGAACCAGCACCGGCACCGCGTGCTCCACCGCGCCGACCACCAACTCCCGCTTGAGCTGGATCAACAGCCGGAGCCGTCTCGATAGCGATTTGTGGCGGGTACAAATTATTCGCCGCATTCACGTCGGCGGTTTCGAAATTCGGATCCAGCCGCAGCTTGGCGATACGTTTTTCAGTAACAAACAATTTGGTAATCTTCTCGCAATTTTGTCGCCAAACCTCGGGTGGGATGTAACGCGTTTCTTTGGTTCCGTCTTCAAACTCCATTTCGACGATCAGCGGCATGACAAGCCCGCCAAGGTTACGAAAATCAACCAGGTAGATGTTTGGCATGTGGCTCATGATCTCGCGATCCTCTGCGCTCATGGCCTCCATCATTTTGTCGAAAGCGATTCGATCTTCCTCCGTCACTTTTAGCGGATCGAACTCGTTGTAGAAATCTTGCAAATCTGGGTAGCGTTCAATGCGCTTTTCAATTTCCTTGTTGCGCGAGTTCAGCAAAGCTGCTGGCTCGGCAGCCTTGGCCTCCTGTTGTTTGGGCTTTTCCAGGTAGGGGGCACGCGAGTCGATTTGCGCGAGACGAACTCGTTCAACGGCAATATCCACATGATCCGTCGTGTAAAACCATCCCCGCCAGAACCAATCGAGATCCACTCCGGACGCATCCTCCATCGTTCGGAAGAAGTCACCTGGCATCGGACGTCGGAACTTCCAACGGTTCGCGTACTCACGAAAAGCAAAATCAAAAAGTTCTCGGCCCATCACGGTTTCTCGCAGAATCGTCAAGGCCGCCGCCGGCTTCGCGTATGCGTTGTTTCCGAACTGATGGACAGATTCGCTGTTGGTCATCACGGGAGTTTGATCCGCGCTGGCCATGTAGTTTGCGATGGAACGGGGATCACCGCGCCGCGACGGGTAGTTTTCTTCCCATTCCGCTTCGGCAAGGACCTGCAGAAAAGTATTCAGACCTTCGTCCATCCATGTCCATTGGCGTTCATCACTGTTGACGATCATTGGGAACCAGTTGTGGCCGACCTCATGAATGACGACAGAAATCAAGCCATATTTTGTGCCAGGTGCATACGTACCGTCCTTCTCGGGTCGAGGTCCGTTAAAGCAAATCATCGGGTATTCCATTCCGCCGATCGGGCCGTTCACGCTGATCGCAACGGGGTAAGGGTAATCGAACGTAAATTTGGAATACACATCGAGCGTATGAGCAATGGCATGGGTGCTGTACTTGCTCCACAGCGGCTCCCCTTCGTTCGGGTAATACGACATTGCCATGACCGTATTGTCCTTGAGCTTTACTCCCATCGCATCCCAGATGAATTTTCGGGAACTGGCGAACGCGAAATCGCGAACTCTCTCGGCTTTAAAGACCCAGGTTTTCTTACCGTCAGCGGGAGTACTCTGGTTTTCCTTGGCTTCTTCCGGTGTCACGACAAAGACAGGTTTTTCGGCCGTGCGAGCTTCCTCGAAGCGTTTGCGTTGAATTTCGCTCAAGACTTCATCTGGATTTTGCAATTCACCGGTGGACGCCACGATGTGATCGTTAGGAACGGTGATCCGAACTTCGTAGTCGCCAAACTCCAGCGTGAATTCGCCGCGTCCCAAGTACTGTTTGTGCTGCCAGCCGTTCACATCCGTGTAGGCACAAGCTCGTGGAAACCATTGAGCCATTTCATAGATGCAATTCTTGTCTTCTTCGAAGTACTCGTAACCGCTGCGCCCTCCGAGAACACGAGCGTTATTTATGGCGTATTGCCACTCGACCTTGAACGCGTACCTTTCATCGGTCGCCAGTTCCCGCGGCAAATCCACTCGCATCATCGTTTGCACAATGGTGAATTTCAGCGGTTCTCCCGACTCCGCATCTTGGACGTTTTTTATTTTCAATGAACCGTCAAAGTTGTTGCGGGCATAAATCCCTTTGACGGTATTCAAGGAAACGCCCGGGCCCTGCTCGCCGACCGTTGTTGTGGTTTGTGCTGCGGAATCTGGACTGTGGATATTGGCATCGAGTTGCAGCCACAGGTAACGCAAGGGATCCGGAGACTGGTTTCGATAGGTTATCAATTCAGAACCAATAACCGACCGTTTCTCATCGTCGAGTTCCACTTCGATTTTGTAATCAACGTTTTGTTGCCAATATTCTTTCCCGGGGGCACCAGATGCTGCGCGATAGTCGTTGGGGGTCGGCAGCGACTCCTCTAACTGACGAAATTTGTCTGGTTGGTCAAATTTCTTTGTTGGTTCACCAGCGCGTGTCGACGGCGCAACGTCTTGCGCCATGGCCAGCGGAACAGACACCATCAACAACGCTATGCACTGCAGTACGAATCGCATGGATACCTCAAGGCTCAAAGCTAACGAAAAAGTCTGGACGCGGTTTTTCCGTTTACAAGGATTTCGGTCCGAAACGACTGTCCGTCAACGCCCAAATAATCCATCTATTTGAAACACAAACCTCAGTCGCGACAATCTCTCCCTTCTCATTTTTTGCCGTATTTATAGACTTTTTCTCCCAAGTGCTCGAGCTTCAAGTAAACTGATAGGAAACAGCAATTCAATCGAAAGGGAATCCCTTTGCCGAAGTTCAATCGTTTTACTTTGACAATTTTTTGCTTCCTGGCATCGTGCACCATTTGGGCCCAAGAGCCTACAACGGAGTCGCAACCAGCGGCGGCACAAATCACTGACAACAAAACGGGAAAAGTCGTATCCGTTGCCGAACTCGTCGATGCCATTGCGACTTGCGAAGTCATTTTTCTGGGCGAGCAGCACGACAACGATTCTGGGCACAAATTCCAACTGGAAGTATTGCAGCAGTTAAGCGGGAAAGGCTTGGACCTCGCGCTGGCGACCGAGCAATTTGAACGGGACGTCCAAGGACCCCTCAATGATTATTTGGCCGATCGCATTACCGAAGAACAATTCCTCGCCGCCTCAAGACCTTGGAAAAATTATCCCGAGCATTACCGTGCGATGGTCGAATTCGCGAAGCAAAAGAAAATACCTGTTCTCGCGGCCAACCTACCACGTGCTCTCGCTTCCAACCTCTCCAACAAACAACCATTGCAGGCCCACGAACAGGTGTTCGCAGCCCGATCCACCACCGCGCCTGAAGACCGCTATTGGATGAATTTCTTGGACTCGATGAAGGGGCATGTCGGGGCAGACGGAACAGACCAACTGAAGTCCTTTTTTGCCGCTCAATGTGCCAAAGACGATGCGATGGCTGAAGCAATTACGGACTACCTGGCAGTCAATCGCCACCGTCCGAAAACCGTTGTCCATCTTTGCGGACACTTCCATTCTGACTATGGGCTTGGAACTGCTGGTCGCGTGTTACAGCGCAATCCGCTGGCGCGTTTGGCCATTGTGACCATGGAAACATCGCCAAAAAACGGCAAGTTGAAGACGGACACGATGTACGACCGCGCCCACTTCACACTCTGGACCATCGAAAACGCCGCCAAGCCTGAAGCAACGAGCAAGTAGTTCCGCGAATTGGATCGCCGCCGCTATCCTAAAGGCTTTGGCCGCAAACTCTCAAATTCATAGAGAGCGAAAATAAAGTGCACGATCAGAACGTACAACGTCGCCCATAGGATCGTGTTGGTTACACTGCGGCTGACGTCGGACGTCGAGTATTTTGGATATCGCCCCTGGTAGTAGGCGATGGCCCCTATTCCGAGCCCACTGCAAACAAGTTTGGCGAAGAGCCAATCAGCCCCCACAAACCAGTAGCTGTTTATCTGCCGAAGCTTCAAGAAAAAGTTGTAGTCCCAAAAATCCGGACCTCGTTCCGGATGCGACCACACGAAGGACAACATGCTGGCGGTAACTGCCGCGAGGTAGGATACGAAATTCAGGAGCGGCGTGCCAACCAGAAAACCCAGCATGATGGCGGTCAACAAATAACGATTGGGGGCTGCATTGAAGGTCCGCATCGCGTCCAACTGACTGCCGTATTGTCTGCCGCCAACGTCCGCCGTAACTGCCGCGCCACACCTTGCGGCAATCAAAATGCACGACAGGATCGGGACAAACACTCGGTACAAGGTGAAGCCGATGGCTTGTAAGAGATCTTCGATCAGCAAGGGCTCGGTGTACAAAGCAAACGGGAAGAACTGAAACGTGAAATAGGTAGCCACGAATCCGTTGATAAATCCGGCAATCAACAAATAGACAATCGCTGTTGGTCCAAAAATCTGTCCCGCGTAGTGCGCGACAAACCGCAATCCCCAACGCGGATTCCTCCAAATCGGCACTAAACTCATTAGCGCCACCAATCCCGCGAGAAACGCGTCCGTCGTTCGCGCAAACAGATTACCGACGGCATTAGCGAGGCGCATCAGCATTGGGCTCCGCGCCGGCGGGGCGGCCGCCAATTGTTCTTTGCCCACGGCAACCTGATGAATCAACTCGCCCAATCGGGCCCATTCTTGACGCGGAACCTCAACAATTTTCTTGGCGTTTGAATCAAACAGAAAGACGTGTTCGGCAATCGGCAACAAGGTTTGGTAGTCGTGTGTGACGACCACCGAGGTCTTCCCAAATTTTGTATGAGTTTCCTGAATCAGCCCCGCAACCTTTTCACCCGTTGCCGGATCAAGTCCGCTCGTCGGTTCGTCGTAAAGCAAAATGGGTGGGTCGGCAGCCAAGGTACGAGCGATTGCCAGCCGTTGCCGTTGTCCTCCGCTTAACCGCGACGTCGGAACGTCGTGCGGTACGTTCAATTCGGTGAGCCATTGCTCCGGTGTTCGTTGTTCGCCCCCGGCATGTTTCGAGCAACCGTAGGCAAAATCGACATTCCCCAGTGGCGATAGTTCATCCAAGAGGGCGAAGGATTGGAACACAACACCTGCCTCGCCAACGTGAACCGGCTTTTGATCAATCAAAACTTGACCCGCTGTGGAAATTCCATCGAATCGTTTGGAAATCAAGCCAGCAATGATTTTGAGAGCGATACTCTTGCCGACGCCGCTGGGTCCGACGACGATTGAAATTCGTCCGCCCGGTAACGTGAGATTGACGTCAGAGAGCAGCGTTCGTTCGCCTGCCTTGACCGACAAGTCAACTAATTGGATTGATTTAGCCGGAGAATTCGTTTTGCTCATTGGCGCTTGTTGGCGGGGACATGGAAAGGGCGTTGGGGGTCGGCTGGACCTGGCAATATCAGGCTTGGGTCACTCTTGGCGTCGGGCACCTCAGCCAGAGTCAACCAGCGACTGTCCTTGAACAAGACCCTGCTGCGAAGTATGTCGCTAAATTCGGGCGTGATTTTTTTGCGGGGATTTCCAAACATGGCTTCGCCAATTTGGGTGATCGTCGGCCCCAGTCGTTCATTGGCCTTCAACATCAGAGCTTGCATTTCGTCGGATTCCCACGTGTTGGTCCACAGTTCACGCAGCCGATCATTGTCCACCAACACATCGTGCGAAATTTCGCGGGCAAGGTTTCGGATTTCGTCGTCACTCGTGATCTTTTCCAACCCAGATTTCATCAGCTTGACCACTTCTGGGTTTGTCGAAATTTCCTGAAAGAGTCTGCGCTGTAACTCTAAAATCTCTGGCATATGACTATCCAAAATTGGCCGGGCCTTCTCGTTAAGAAAGCGATTGAATTCCTTGCGAGTCAAGTCGCGTTGCGGCAGTGGGGACGAATCGTAGATGTATTTCCAAGTCAACCGCCAAAGGGAAGCCTGCCCCCAAAGTTCAGTCCCAACAACTTGCACCAGAGGCGCCGTTTCCCGCTCGATGATCGGCCAAATTTCGCGCTCAACGACTGGCAAGACCTCGCGCTCGATAAACTCAGAACGATATTTCTCCGCAACGTTGGAGATTAGATCCGATCGCTGCGCGAGGGCGGCTCGCAAGTCTTCCAGAATCACCGTTTGCGAATCTCGCATAAGTTTCTCGGTGATGGGTTTTAGGTCCGTCCAAAGTTCCTCCCGATGTTCACTGAGCGAATCAACAATCAACTGGCTGATTTCCCGTCGTTTCGATTCCGGCAACATCGTTTCCAAGACCCACTCCAATGAAAGAGGAGTCTCGTTGTAAAAGAAACGAGATTGCGGCGTCAGCAGAGGGCAAGTCGCATAAAGCTCGACCACCACGAAATCAGCATACGTCTCCAAGACTTCCGTGCTGTCCGGTGAAATCACGCGTTTGATTCGACCGATCGGAGCAATGATCTTGGGATCTACAGAGAAAACCGGATCACCGACTTTGACAATCTGTTCCGTTTCAAATCGCAACTCGATCGTGCGAGAAGGGTTGATCAGAAATCGTCTGACTTGTGCAATCGGATGCGCCTTGTCCGGTTCAACCCGTTGAGCCTGTTTCCAGACGAAAACGAAGGCGGCAAGCCAAACGAGGGCGCCAAATAATACCTTGATCAACATGGAAATTTTTGGATGACTCGTTTGTACGTAGAGGGTAAGTAACGGTATTGCAAAGCAGTGACGCACGGTCGCGCGGTCAGTTGTTTATACTGTGATTTGGCTTGAAAGATTCAAAAATCAGGACTTGCCACTAAATAACGTTTAGGGTGCCTTTTTTTTAGGTTCCAAGCTGGATGAATGGTCGTGAATAACTTTCCAGCCGTCCGCCATTTTTTGCAAGACCAGGGTAAAGTTACCTTCGCTCACGCGTTCCGGCATCGTTAAATGAAAATCGCCTAGCACCATCGCCGCGGAATCGCTCAGGAGCGTGACCTCAAGGTTGCGAAAATCAAGCTGCCCCATTGTTTCCTTAGGGTAATTTTTCTTGTATCGATCGAGCGTCGCCTGCCAGCCTCGAGCAATTTTCCCACCGCCGGAAAACGTCATTTTTTCCGATCGCCAGTACCCGGCCATGAAGCCTTCAATGTCCTGTCGATTCCAGCATTCTTTTTGGTCGTTCAACACTTTTTTGATTGACTCCACCTCGCTGGTTAGCACAGCCTTTACCACTTGCGCGTGGGCACCAGGAACGAGCGCCAAGAAAAACAGAACGCAACCAACCACCCGCACGTTTCGAATGAATGGACGATTCATAGGGTCACCTGAAAGAAAAATTGAAATACCTTCAATCCGTTATAGTACCGCGATTCAATTGCAAAAGCAGCAGGCAGGTGAAAATACACCCCAATCAATAAGGGATCGAGAACATCTCAGGTGCTTCGCGTCGAAAGTCAATTGGTCACGGCAGAGATGATTGCCTTGAGCTTCACTTCCCGTTGTGCCGGGAAGTCGGTGATGAATGTCAACTCAACATTTTTGGGCTTTGCGTTGGCACTCCCAATATATTCAAGTTGCACCACATGTATCGAAGATGGTTTGTTTGCAGCACGTACGCGAAAAGAACTATCTGCGCATGTTACGTCGTTAATGCGAAAGGGCTGTTCGGCCATCAGGACAACCTTTTCCGTGACCACTTTTCCTTCGGTCGCGTCAACGATGGGCAAGATCCCCGGGGAGACATGAACCGGTGTTGAAATATTGGCGATCAACGGGACGGGCAGACTGATCTCTGAACTGGCATCTCCCGGTCGTTCCTGGGCCACCAACACTAACTCATTTTGCAAAAAACCAGTTGGCGTCGACTTCTTTAACGACGCGGTTAGCTGGTAAGTCACATAGGCTGAGGTCCGCGCCGTTTCCTTGAGCGCTACAACTACATGCGGATAGGTCGACTTCACATCAGTGATCTTCCACGCCGGGTTGCCAAACCTCGAAATGTTAATGGTTCGCGAAGATTTTGTTGGATCGATCAGCGTACCAAAATTGACCACGCCGGGATCGATCATGGTGTCTGTTCGAATCGTACCTTTGATATCGAGATAGACGGTTGCGTAATACGGTTGCGAGAAGGTCACGGCGATGCGGGCCTTCCGAGCACCTGAGTAGGTTTTGGTCATGAACTTGGCAACGACTTCAGCTTTTTCCCAAGTCTTGAGCACGTTCTTGGTCACGGAAACCTGGGTACAACCACAGCTGGATGTTACCGACTGGATTCGCATTTCCTCTTGGTAAACATTTTCAATTTGGAACCGATACTCGACTTCTTCGCCCTTAACGACGGTGCCGAAATCATGTTCGAATTTTTTGAACATTTTCCGAGCCCATTCGTATTGGGCGGAGGCGACCGAACAAGCCGCAGATCCTTGCAGCAGTACAATCAAGCCAAACAGCAGAAGGCGAACAGAAAAAGGTTTCATCAGTGTCCATTCAATGTAAGACAATCCAAGGTTCTTCCTCAGTTTATCTATTATTCCGTCGCAAAACTCAAGGCTGAGGCGCGACTTCAACCGACCGATTGCGCAAACAACCTAGTCTAGGCAAAGTCACCGAGCCTGAGAATCGCAGTTTTGAAGTGGATTTCAGCGTAAACGGAGGAGGAGATCGTGGACTTCGTCCTGAACTTTCATCGAATTAAAGACAATCAAAGCCAAAGCGGGAGAGTAATACTGAACTTCTCCGTCACCTCCGTTGACGCGCCAGGAGCCAGGCTCAACCGTCGAAGTGATCAAATCAATCAGTTCCCGATCAGTAAACGGCGGCGCGAAATTCCCGGGTAGTTGCCCCAGTGTTGCCAATGGTCCGCCGATCATTTGGTCCAGCCAACGGCTTTGGGTGCCCTCCCATTGAGCCAAAGTCCTAGCGTCCTTCGCTTGGGCCCGGCTTGCTGTATCTGCATAGGAACTGCGTTGAAATCGAGTGGATTCGCCCGTCTTCGAGACTTGCCGGATGGTGATTTCAATATCTTCGACCGCACGTCGCAGCACGGCCTCCAACTGGGCACGAATGTTTTGTAACGGCCCGCCGGCCACGAAATCCGAGTGCATGGTGATTTCAGTGTGCAACCAACATAAGTCCAAAGTTGCTGAGACAAACGCGAAAGGGTCATCTACATTTCGAAAAACCCTGATCGCCTCACGCGAATGCCGTCGAATCTCGCCAATCGATCTATCGGATTTGACATTGTCCCTCGATTGAGCAACAGTCATTGCATCATCAAGCCATGGGTTGGCAATGACGGAAAGAAGTAAGGTCACGACTACAGCAGCGACCGTTTGTAAATTGGGCATCGAATTTGACTCCATCATTTTTTGCCCCTGAGCTGGAATTGTAAAAGATCACACTCCGCAATTCAACGCATTTTTTTTTTCGGAACGGCGGCTTTTTTGAAAACCGATCACTTCATTGATGCCGCCCGCTCATTATTCCCGGTAAAATCATTTACTCGTGTGGCCAAAGCCGCATGCCGTATTTTTTTCACTGTCCTAATTGGCAGAGTTTCAATGAAAAGTTTCGGTTGGAGTTGGCTTTACGTTTTCGGGACCGTTGTCGGTCTCTGTAGTTCGGCAATCGTTGCCCAAGGGATTTCGCAAGAGATTCCGCCCGCGAACCAACCATCTTTAACGATTTCGGAATTTCGCCCGTCGCCCAAGCTGAAAGTATCGGAAACGCATCTAACGCATGCCAAATTCCCAACGATTGATGTGCACACTCACTTTCGGTTCAAAACCAAAGGTAGTCTGGACGAACTGAAAAACTGTTTGAAAGTCATGGATGAGAACAACATTGCAATCTCCATTAGTCTTGATGCAACATTGGGTTCTGAGGACGAGCATCTAAAGTTGTTGTCAGCAGTCGACAGCGATCGTTTTGGAGTTTTCGTGCACCTGGATTTTCAGGGAACCGGCGAAGCGGAACGTCCGGAAACTTGGGCTTGTAATCAGCCAGAATTCGCCCGCAAGGTTGCTGCTCAGCTCAAAGAAGCAAAACAACGTGGCTGTCTTGGTCTAAAGTTCTTCAAACAGTTTGGCTTGGAATACCGAGATTCTCACGGCCAGTTATTGCGGATTGACGATGATCGATTTGCTCCCATTTGGCAGGCCTGTGGGGATCTGCAAATGCCAGTCCTGATACACACCGCAGATCCGGCGGCATTCTTCGATCCCATTGATGCCCAAAACGAACGTGCGGAAGAACTCATGCGCCATCCCGAATGGAGTTTTGCGGACAAGAAGTTTCCTCGCAAGGAAGAATTGATTGCCGCACGCAATCGTATAATCGCGAAATACCCGCGAACGGTGTTCATTGGCGCTCACGTGGCGAACAATCCAGAAAATCTCGCAGAGGTTGCTGCGTGGCTCGAAACATACCCCAATCTCTATGTGGACATTTCCTCCAGGATTGGCGAATTAGGCCGGCAACCCTTTACCGCGAGGACTTTTTTTGAGAAGTTCGGCGATCGGATTTTGTTTGGTACCGATGGCCCTTGGCCGGCGGCACGATTGGGCTTTTACTGGCGATTCCTGGAGAGCCGCGATGAGTATTTCCCTTACAGCGAAAAGCAACCACCACCCCAAGGTCTCTGGTCGATTTACGGGATTGAACTTCCTGACGACATTCTCCGGCGGGTTTATCATGAGAATTATCTGGCCATTATCCCATCGCTCAAGGAAAAGTTTGAACGAGTCGAACAGCAAATGGCGAAACAAAAAAACCTGCAGCATTAGGCTGCAGGTTTGTGAACTTTTTGGTCTGGTTTATCGCAAGGCCTAGAACAATCCGCCGCCACCACCGCCACCAAGACCGCCGCCGCCGCCACCAAGACCACCGCCCTGGCCGCCGCCAAGTCCGCCACCACCACCAGCACCACCGGCACCACCAACCCCTTGAGCATTGCCAGCTCCAGCGAGAAAGTTAAAGGTGAAAACATCGGTGACTTTCTGGAAGTTCGGCGATGGGCTCACGAATACGTACAGCCGATCAGCCGTAGTTGCGTGGTTGACATTGAGATTTGTTCCCGAAGGAATTCGAGTAACGATCGGCTGGTAACCAACGGCACCACGACGTCCCCACAGCATTGCTTGATTGCGGAAGAAATCACCGCCGTTTTGAGCGCCCATTCCTGAACCGTACCGCGATTGAAAATAGTTCGAGAATGCGTTTGGGGATTGCGAAGCATTCATTTGCTGAGCCACGAATTGCTTGTCCTGGATAAAGGATTGCTCAGGGATTGTCGCCAGGCTGGCTTCGTCGATCAATTGCTTGCGACGGCCTTCCGCCAGGTTGAAGACTACCAAAGTACCTTTATCCGATACTGGCACTTGACGGGTTTCGCTGACTTGATTTTCCGAACCGAAGTGTTTGATGATCGTCACCGTTGCTTTATTACTGGTAACATTTCCCCAGACGCGTCGAACGAGCAATCGATAGTCGCCCGAAAAACCTTGCGGCAAAACGTAGTATTCTTTTGTTTCGCCATTGGCCGTTGGGGATTTGGAATAGGCATCGCCCATGTAAACGCCGCCGCTGACCGTCTTGGGACTCAAGCGTGAGCAGATCGTCCCACCTGGTTCTTCAACCAGCAGGTCCAAGTCGGCATCGCCCGTGAAGGCGACTTCGATGATTGCATCACGATGCAGGACTTCATCGAGTCGTTGACGGTAATTGGCCAACTCGTCCAGCTTGTTTTCCGTTTGCATACGAGACTGCAAGCCCTTTGCGGCCAGAACGGCCTCTTTGACAACCGATTGGTGGGTTGGCCAGGCCTGACCAAGGATTCCCAACGTTGCCCATTGGATCCCCTCGATATCGTTGGCTTTCTTTGCTGCTTTCAATCCCAAAACGTAGGGCTCAACAAAACCCGGTCGATCGTAGGAAACGTCCATCAATACTTGAACAGCTCGTTTTGCAAGTCCAATCTTCACCATGTAATCGGCTGCGATCATCGCGTCACCATAGTCGTCCGACAAGTCGATTGCCGACATCAATGCGCGCTCAACGTCGGAGTCACTGGCATTGTTGATTTGCATTGCCAAGACCAAGCCTTCATACATCCAAGGTTGCGATTGGTTATTTCGAATCGCAGCGAGGATCATTTGGACGACCTTTTCAGGTTGATTGGCCTTCATCAGCTTGCTGGCCGCTGCACGAACTGCTGCGGGTTCAACTGCACTATTTTTTTCGAAGTACAAATTCCAATCGGCTTGATTGACATCAATCGCTTTGGTTTTTTCCAAGTTCAAGGCACCCTTGTTATCGCTCAGTGCGATGGGTTGATCTTGAATGCAGAATCCGCCGCCAATCCCGGCACCGCCGCCGCCTTGACCGCCGCCGCCGAAGCCACCGCCACCTTGACCGCCGCCACCGAAGCCACCGCCACCTTGACCACCGCCACCTTGGCCGCCACCGAAGCCACCGCCGCCGCCAAAGTTCTGGCGAGGAGCCACCAAGTCACCAACGCTGTAAATATTGCGTACGAAGAATTGAGCTTCCTTCGCCGAATCTGCAGAAATGATCAGCAACACTTCATCCTTCACAACGAATGTCGCGTTGTGAGCCTTTAACAACAAGCGCAACCAGTTCTTGAAACGAATTCCAGTTGCATCGAAAGTGATTTCCTTATCTGGTTGGAGCGAATCATCGACGGCCGATTGGTCCAAGACCACATTAAAGCCATATTCTTTTTTGATCGTGGCCATGAGGTCGGAGAAAGGAACCTGATCAAAGGCTTGACCCAACGGCGAGTCAGCGCGAATCACCTCATCCAACTTATTGAGAATCGTTTCATCAATTGGATTACCGGCTAGACGAACGTCTTGATACTTCTTTCGGAGAGCCTTCTTTTGGATCCAAGTTTCCGCGTCGGGGAAAACCAAAGGTGGATCGCCAGGGAAACCGACGGACGATTTCTCGGCTTGATACATCGCCCCGATAAAGTTGAATTCACGAAGTCTCCGTAGTTCGACCATCAACTGATAGTTGTTCATCGTGTGTGCCGATTCGTTGGCTGCCGCTGCCTCAGGCGACTCAGGAGCCAAACGGGTTGCTTCCAGCGTGACCTCTTCCGCCGCCTGGAAGTTGCCTTCGTCCATCAACGAATGAAAGCGATTAATCAATCGAGAAAGATTTTCTTCCTTGCGAATGACGTCGTTCGTCGCTTCGGACAATTCGTTTGCCACCGCTATGTTCTTCTGACTCAAGGCCACAGCGTCGTCGAAATCCAACTTGCGTTGACGAGCTGACATCAATGACGACTCCAAGCGATTGCGGAGATCCGCTCGTGTTGTCGAGTCGACGTCTGAGGTTTGGTCCAGAATGTCGATGACCGACTTAATTCGATCAACCGCTCCCGAGGGATTCGTCTTCAATTCATCGCGAGCGCGAGAAAGTTCATACTCAACTTCGGCCTTTAGTTTTGAACCGATAACGCGCCGGCGGGCTTCCTCATCACCCAACATGCGGCCAGACTCTTGACGTTCTTCGCCTACAATTCGATCAATTTCCTCTTGTTTTGGACGGGCTGGCCCAATGAGCTCCAGCGAATTAGCGGATTCCTCTTGTTTCGGGTCCTGCTTTTCGTTTGCCGGATCTTGAGGATCTTGTTTGGTAGGCAAAGCTCCTTCACCATCTTGAATCATTTTTTCAGTAATGGCTCCAAGGTTCTCGGCCTCCTCATTCGTGGGGTCCGTTTCCAAAGCCTTTTTGGCCAAGACGCTGGCATCAGCCAAATTGCCTTCCAGCAGCGATTGGGCACCGAGTTGGGTCAAGGTACGACTACCGACTGAAAGGATACGAGCCATTTCCAACAAGCCGGCCGAGCCAATGGTAGGCAGAGTAGCTCCGCCGTCCTTGCGGGCCATTTCCACCAATTTTGGCAAAAACGAAAAGTCAACATTTGACGCCTCAGCCACGATTGGCCAAGTCATCGTGGTCGGTTTGCCATTGAATTCGCCCGTTAGGGTAAATTTCATTGCTTCACGCGAAGCCAACGAACCAATGATGATCGTGTCGCGGTCCGTTCTAAGTGGCGGAACATTTTTTGGATAAATTTCCGCAATCGCTTCTGGCAATTCCGGAGTTTGTGGCCAGAAGATCGCACCATGGACCGTTTGGCTCAGGCCATTGGCACCATTGCCAATCGCATTCTCATCATCCGAGTCGACAAAGATATTGCCACCCAATTGATTCGACAAAGCCGCCAGAAGTTCGACATTGCGTTGGGGACCAATTGCGTAGGACGAAAACGAAATGCGGTTCTCGGTCATCTTGCTGACGACCTTCTCCAGGCGTTGTTGGTGCAACAGCCCCCCGCGTGAGATTCCATCGCCAACGTAAACCACGCTGCGGTTGCGACCGGCAACTGGGGCATCGAATTGATCACCAATGTTCCCCAAGGCTTCCGCCAAGTTCGTCGCTCCCAGCGGAACGCGCTGACTCAGCTTTTTCATCGCCACAACCACTTCGTTGGCATCAGCCGCAGAAAACGTTTCGACCAATGCGACCTTTTCTGTGTCGACGGCGAAGAGCTTCACTCGGTCGTCAGCGCCTAACTTGCTGAGCAGCTTCTCAACAACCGCAATGGAGTCACGTTGATACAGACCCGATTGGGTGGCCGAAGTGTCCACAAAAATAACGATGTCACTTGCCACTGAAGGCGCGACATCGATCTGCGGACGAATGCTCAACGCGAAAGTTGTTTCGCCAGTTGAATCCTCGAACGTAGCCAATCGAACCGCCGGACTGTCATTTGTCTCGTGCGCTCGAATGGCTTCCGCATTGGTGGTGAAAATTCCTATTGCCATGAACGCGGACAACAGGGCTCGTAAAGAGCGACGATTGATCATGTCTGTTAACTCCAAACCGAATCAAAAGAGTGAGACTTGAGTGACCCGAAACAACCCAAAACCTCAGCCTTGCCTATATTTCGTTTTCGCAGTGCCCAACACTGCAAACAATTGGCGATGCCCAACACCGCCGCAACTCTATCTTATTTTGGCGAGATCGACATTTCTACAAAAAAATGGTCGATTTTGCCTACATTGTTCCATCAACGCAATCGTCAAACCGAGACTTGGAAGAATCTCGGACTTGCCAAACGTCGGTTAACCCCGGCCAAAAAACGCGGATTTCTTGCGATCCGCTGCTTTTCGGCACTAACGCTTGGTTAGGCAAGAGTTTAATTCAGAAGCGTCGCCCCTGACGCTCTTACCCGTAATTGTATCGGAAAACTACCCTCAAAGTCAAACAAGGTATTGCACACTTTGTTCATTTCCCGACTTCAAACCCGAAACAATCTCCCCATTAATTAAATTGGCTTCATTTGTTGCGGACGGCATTCGCGACAGTCCACACACTTTCTCAGTATTTTCCGTTCAATCGACAACGTTGCAACGTCGATTAGCAACCCGCACCGTTGGGCTAAATTCTCCGACGACCTGATTCGGTCCTTGGCCAGACACTTCTTTCCGAAGAATGACAAAGTCTGGTTTACAGGAGTGGCGCAGGTCATTTCTAGCCGCTCCCGAATTCTCGATCAGTAAGGTAAATGTTTCAATTTTGTGGATCAGCCATAGACCCATGGAAGCATAAGTCCGCAGGTGCTTGCGAACCGTTTCATAGGCCATCCGAATCGCCACAAGTGTCCCGCTTGGCGACTGAAAAGAAACGGAACAGGCGTCGACCAACACGATCTTTCGCGTATCAAAAAGTTCATAGTGAGCCCAATAGGGGTCAACGGCCGCTGTCGGATTCCCATTGCCTTCGGCCAATCGGTTCAATTGGCGGATGATCAACTGGGCCTGGATCTCCATGATCATGGTATTTGTGGCGTCCAATTTTTCTGCTGCCGCTTCGCGCCCTCGGTTTACCAGGTTCTGCAAAACGGAGAATTGGGTAGCCCCAACGTCGGTCAGCGTTTGCACCGTCATCAGCCCCAGCCCGCGCAGGGCATTTCGGCTTACTGCCGCCGGGTCGGGCTCGGCAAATTCAATCGTTTTCAATTCTAGCAGCTTATGTTTTTTCAAAACCGTTCGCGATATTCCCTCGCCGTTCTCTGTCCTGGTCGCCTTGAACGCGAGCGAAGGATCAATCACTGCCGAAATCGCCAACCAAAAATTAAGCAATGTTGTAATAATCATCTTTTCCGTCCGTGAATGCTGGAGTCCATTCTGAATCGGTACATAACTTCCCGAAAACTTCGGTCCAGTTTCAACATCGACGGGTAACAGTCTGTGCTTATTTCGAAAACTCGAAGGGTTGGAAAAACCCTGCACATTGCGGTGAGTTGCACAAATCTTGGCGAGTCTAACGGTTGAATCGGTTAAGTGTTCCGACTCAACAAGTTGGCTTGGCTAGTCGCCTTGGGGTGGTTCACGGGCATCTACCGCCGGCTTCTTTTGTAACCCCTCGAGTCGCTCAATGGTCAGTTCCAACAGTGTTGTGTAACGTGGGTCACCCTCGAATCGATCGATCAAGGCGACCAACGTTTTACGCAACATTTCCAATTCAGCTTGCGTTCCGACCGGCGCGTTCTTGATCCAGTTGGTGATAGCCGACGAACCGTTGGGAAGAACTTGCAAGTCAACCGTACGCTGAAGCCCGGCCTCTGCTTCCAAAATGACGAAAGGTTCCGTTTTCTGTTTTGGTTCGGCGTTCAAAATCCTTTGATAGCCTTCAAACGCTGAACGAAATTCGTTTTGCTGCTCGAATGAATAGGCATTGACGAAAGCCCGTACACTTTCCGATTGCAGGGCGTTGGAAACACCGTTCTTGGCTTGTCCGAGCAGTGTTTTGCGGCGTGAACTGAGAATCAACTCTTCTGCCCGTTGCATCTCAAAATCGGTCGGCTTGGATTCCAGCAGCGCCGTCAACTTTTGGCGGGCCGTTCCCCAATCTTCCGGATTACGCGAGATCAGCAGTCGTTCTGCAGAGCGAATGATTTGTTGATTGCTTTCGGGAATCATCAAATACCACAACAGTGTCACCACCAATGCCAAACTTGCGGCCAAAGCCAAAATATTGAGCCAATTTCTGACCGTTGGATTTGCGACTCCGACGGACTTATCCATCAACGCGCGGGCCTCGGCCTTGTCCATGTTGATGTGCAACGGATTGAACGTCCCTGACAATTCATCGAGCGCCGAGCGATTGGTGGCGTCGATTCGAGCAATTTCCTCCAACGACAAACGAACGGCATGTGCGGAGTGTGGCCGTTTACGCGGCGCAGGATCGATCATCTGCATGACGAGGCGGTCAAGCCAAATCGGACAGGAGAGCACTTGGGTCGCGACGGGCTCGATCTTATCCTCTAGTTTCCGCCGCGTGAGTCTCGCGATATTTTCTGGCGGAAACGGCAAACGTCCAGTCAACATTTCGTACATGATCGTGCCCAACGAATAAATGTCCGACTTGTCGGTCGCAAAACCAGTCAACTGTTCGGGGGCTAGATAGGCCGCCAATTCCGCATCGCGATGACGCATGTTGTCCCAACGCCGTTTTTTGGCACGATTGAGGCGCAAATCCGAGATCCGTACATTGCCTTGTTTATCAATCAGAATTTTATCGGGCGTCAACTTGCTGTGGATCAGACTCTGACTATGGAGGTATTCCAAGCACAAAGAAATCTGGCGTGCAACATCGACGACTTGATCGGCGGCCATCCGTCCGCGTCGCGACAAAATCGAACCCAACGATTCGCCTTCAACAAACTCCGTGGCCAAAAAAATGTCATCGCCTTCTACGCCCGCTCCGTAGATACGAACAAGGTTTGGATGGCGAAGCGTTCGCAGAATTGTGAATTCGTAATTGAGCTTCTCGAGGGCGGTCGCCCGATCGTATTTTGGGGGAATGGTGATGAACTTGAGCGCGACTTCGCGGTTCTGCTCAACCTGACGTGCCCGGAAGACACGCTGACGACGAGTCACTCCCAGCTTTTCGAGAATTAGAAACGGCCCGACCTGTGTTTTTTCCACGCTTATACCGCCGGAAAAGGAAATGAAACGCCGAGCACGAAAAGTCGTGTGTTGCTCAGCTCGACAAGTTGATCTGCAGGGCCTCTTGATTCCTATCTAGTTTATTCCAAACCAGACAAAAAGAAAGATCGATTCCACTCCGCCGCGCGGCGGACTTGCCAATCAACCCTGGGGATACTGTTTGCAGTACTCGTATAAAGCCATGGTCGTCGCGGTCGCAACGTTGTAACTAAAAGGCATTCCGTAAACAGGAATCTCGACGACTTCGTCCAGCAAAGGCATAATTTCCGCGTCGATTCCGATCCGTTCATGACCGACGACCAGCACCATTTTTCGCGGAAATTGAAACGAATGCAGAGATTGAGAACTTTTCGTTTGCTCGAGGCCGATGAGCCGGAAACCCTCGGCCTTGAGCTCGGCCAACCTGCTGGGCAAAGTACGCCGGCGTTCCAGTTTTACTTCGTCAGCAGCGTCGCGGGCTACGTTTGCATCGACTTTATTATTTCCGCAGGCGATGACGTGTTGCACGCCGCAACACCCGGCAAGTCGGACGATCCGCGAAAGATTCACCGCACTTTTGAATTGCGGACAAGCCACGATGACCGGCCGAGGCACTGTCAGGGCGGTCGGTGGTCGGTGCCGAACATGGTCGGGGGACTCACCGCTCATCGGCTATCTCAACCATTCAATAAATCGTGTGATGTCCATAAAAATCGCAAAACTCATCAAGCCCAAAATGAAAACCAAACCAACCCATGACAAAGCAATTTGCACTTGCTCGGTCACCGGACGACGAAAAATCCCTTCATAAGCCAAAAACATCAAGTGACCGCCATCCAATACCGGGATCGGCAACAAATTGATAATGGCTAGATTCGCAGACAGCATTGTCAGGAACAACAATAATCGCGACGTGCCTTCGCCTGCTTCGGTCGTTGCAACAACGCCAATCGTTCCGATTCCACCAATGGCTTTGGGGGAAATCTCACCAGTCACCAATCGCTTCAGTGACTTCATAATAGTCGACAAATCGGTGCGGACTTGTTTCGCACCCAACTTAAAGGCGTCGCCCCAGGTAGGCGAAACATACTCGCGCGAAACTAAACCCATTTGCATGCCGCGTGTCGCTTGGTAGTAACGAGTAGAAAGCCCAGATTCGACTTCACAATCGATCGCCTGATTATCGCCTCGGACGAAAGTCAATGTGTACTTCGTGTCTTCCGGTAGACGATTCAAAATCCCCATCACAAAGACTGGCGGCGTGGCCTCACTTGGCGGTTTGGTGAATAACGACCCCAGCCACTCGCCGAAGCCGATTGGATTTGAATCTTTGGTCGTCGGGTCAACAAGCATGCCCGAATTACGTTTCGACAACGCCTTCATGTCGGCCTCGTTGGCGTATTTTTCCGCGATTTCATACTTGAAGGCCGCCAATCGGTCTCCGACCTTTACACCTGCCTTTTCCAGCGCCGATCCCGATTCGACCTGGCCGACCGTGGCCAAAATCTGACAGGCGACCCCCAGGCATTCGAACGACAAGATCGATTCATCGTAGTTGCCATTGATGAGAGGGAGACGAACAGTGGCTTTTATCGCAACGTCCGCGACCTTATCGCCCTCTTTGCGTTCGACGACCAAGTTTACCTCGCCGGTACCGGCGCGATGCAACTCGATCAAGCGTTGATCGAGGGTAAACGGATCGCCAATAAATTCACCGTTGAGCGACTTTAATCGGTCACCTTTTTGAATCCCGCATTGACTAGCCGGCGAGTTATTTCGAATCGCGAGGACAGGCCCAAGCTCGAAAGCAAACCCTATTTCGCGCATCGGATTCGCGTCGACCTTGAGTTGTAAAGTGTCGGTTTGTGGCTCCCCATTCGGTACCGGCTTACTTCGCTCGACGGTTAACTCCACCGGCTTGTCCGGGTTTTGCGAAAGCAGCCTTTTCAATTCCGAAAACTGTTGAATGGGTTTTCCATCGATTGCGAGAATCCGGTCGAGGCCGAGCAATCCGGCCTTGTCCGCTGCCAAACCAGTTCCAGTTGGATCGCCGCCGCCCAAACGCAAACCTTGTTCGGGCTGCACCCCCAGCATGGGCAGCCGTAATCCACCCCCAATATCCCGGGGCATCGGCTTGACGCGAATCGTACGCGGCGCGGACTCGCCAAGTGGTTTGTATTCGAGCTCGACTTCGTTGCCTGTCCCTGCCAAACCAATTTGCTGCACGATTTCCATGAAGGGCGCGTAGCCTTCGTCCAGTCGACGATCATTGATTCGCAAGAATGTTGCACCGTCGAGATTCTCTTCCCAAGCAACGGAACCGATCACCGTCATCCCAACCGTTGTTGGCTGGTAGTTCACTCCGGAGCGGAACGCGATAGCCGCAAGAATGACCGCAAAGATCAAATTGAAGATGACTCCGGCCGAGATGATCCACATCCGTTGCAACACCGATTTAGCGCGGTAGCTGCGGGGGTCGATCTGCTCAAGGTCAATCGGTCCGGAAGAAGACGAAGGAGAAGAAGACCCTTGATCGGCGGCAAGCGAACGTTTATTTTCTTCTTCGATTTGGCTGGGGTTGTCTTCCTGCCCCAACATCTTCACGTAGCCGCCCAGTGGAATAACACCGATGCCATATTCGGTTTCTCCCCAACGCCATTTCAGGAGAGAGCGCGGAATGATGACGCGATCACCGATCTTGATGTCGAAGAAATCGAAGCCAACGTAGAACTTCTCGCACTTCACCCCGCACATTTTGGCGGCCAAAAAATGCCCCAATTCGTGGACAAAAACGACGAAGCCCAGACCCAAAATGACTCGCGCGATCGACCAAATCGTTTCTAAATCGATCAAACCGGCCGCGATCAAGCAAAAATCCACTTGTTCATCTCCTGTCTCGCCCACTCATCTGCCGCAAGTAATTGCTCGTAAGTAGGCGAGGTTATCGTTTCATGTTGTTCCAAAATCTCCCGGCAGCGTGGCACGATTTCATGAAAAGAAATCCGCCGCGCCAGGAAGGCTGCCACGGCAACCTCGTTAGCCGCGTTCAAGACGGCTCCGCATGTTCCTGTATGTTCGCAAACGTATCGCCCTAAATCCAATGCCGACTGTTGCAAGGAATTCGGAGGAAAAAACTCCAGTCGCCATGCCGAACCCCAATCCAGCCGTTCGGCAATCCCAGAAACCCGGTGTGGATAGGTCAATGCATATTGAATCGGCAACTTCATGTCGGGTGGACTGAGCTGCGCGATCACGGAACCGTCGACGAATTCTACCAGAGAATGCACGATCGATTGAGGGTGGATCATGACCTCGATTTGACCGGGCTGCAGGCCAAACAACCATTTCGCCTCGATCATCTCCAGGGCTTTGTTGATCATCGTTGCGGAATCAATCGTTATTTTTTGCCCCATCTCCCAGTTGGGATGATCCAGGGCCTGCTCGACGGTGACTTGTGCCAATTGCTCCGCACTAAAATTTCGGAAGGGTCCGCCACTTGCCGTCAGAATGACACGTCGAATTTCCTGAGTTTCTCCCGCTAAAGCCGATTGCCAAATCGCACTGTGCTCGCTGTCGATCGGAACCAACTCGGCTCCCGATTCACGCGCGGCATGCGTCATCAGGTCACCAGCAACCACCAATGCCTCTTTGTTGGCGAGCGCGACACGTTTTCCCGATCGGACCGCGGCCAACGTGCTGGCCAACCCGGCCTGACCGACAATTGCTGCGACCACAATGTCAACTTCAGGATGCTCCGCGACTTCGATCAACGCGTTCGACCCAGTCCGAACTCGCTCGATCCAGCGCGGGTCAAACTCGAACTCCTTCGCAGTTTGCGAACATGCGGCGACAATGCGTTGCGGCTGAAAGGTGTGGGCCTGCTCCTGAAGTATCTGCAATTTTGAGAATCCCGACAGAGCCCACACCCGAATGTGACTCAGCTCTTGGGCGACCTTCAACGTGTTGCAACCAATGCTCCCAGTCGAGCCCAAGACGGCCAGATTTTTCGGTTCTTGCATGTTGCAGTTCAGCAGTTCGACATTCAATTTCAAAAAACTTCAACCGCAAAACACTTTGCGGAAAAAGATGAGACGGAGGGTTCGTCAACCTGAATCTCCTTTGTTCCCGGGCATTATGCCACATTCGGGTCCGATCGCCCACGTCAATGTGCCCTCCGCCGCGGCGAGTCGAATCGAATTCGCAGGCTTTTGGCCCAGACGAAACGCCGTCAAAACTGGCACAGGTTGCCTTTTGAGACCTCGCGGGGTAACAATTGCGAGAGCATTCCGTATTCAAGGCTTGAGCGGAAAAGAAGTTCTTTTACCATCACAAGTTCCTCCCCGACATTTTATCCAACAAGTTGAACCCCCGAAAAAACGATTCAATGGACAACGACAACTCGAAACGTGATGGTGATAAGAACGGCAATTCCCTCTTGTGGTTTGTCGTTCTGATTTTGGTAGGCGTCCTCGTCACCGGCTTGCTGATCTTCACGCAATCCAATCGCGAGTTGAGGTTCACGGACTTTGAGCGTTTGCTGAAAAACACTCGTTATCCATCGGAAAACGCACAAGCCAACTTGGGAGCCATCACGATCATGGAGGGCCCGCGCAACCAACGTCAGCTCGAACTCAGTGAACCCTCGCAAATCGTCCTCAGCGAACGCATTGTCACGGGAAAAGTTATCGAACGAGTGGTTGCGGGTGAAGGCGCAGACAGCACCAAGAAAACGGTTTCGTTCTTTGTCAACAAACTAAACTCCGATTTTTCTGATCAAAAACTGTTGTCGCTGTTGCAGGCCAGCAACATTCCCTGGGAGGTCGCTGACGGTCCGAAGTTCTGGGATCGTTATGGAATGTTTTTGTTGATGGCTGGAATGATCTTCCTGCTGTTTTTCATGATGATGCGACGATTGGGTGGTTCGGGTGGACCTTTACAATTTGGCCGCAGCCGCGGGCGTTTGTACGCGGAAGAAGAATTGTCGGTGACATTTGATAACGTCGCCGGAATCGATGAGGCCGTCGAGGAAGTTCGCGAAATCGTGGACTTCCTCAAGTCGCCAGAAAAGTACCAGCGACTCGGTGGGCGAATCCCTCGTGGCGTGCTGTTGGTTGGCCCTCCCGGCACCGGTAAAACCTTATTGGCCAAGGCGATTGCAGGCGAAGCCGGCGTGCCGTTCTTCAGTCTGTCTGGGTCGGACTTCGTGGAAATGTTCGTCGGTGTCGGTGCTGCTCGCGTCCGCGATATGTTTCAACAGGCCGAAGCCAAGGCTCCTTGTATTATTTTCATCGACGAACTCGACGCTCTCGGGAAAACTCGCGGCGGAAGCATTGTCGGCGGCCAAGACGAGCGGGAGCAAACACTGAATGCGCTACTTGTCGAAATGGACGGCTTTGGATCCAACAGCGGCGTCATTGTCGTCGGAGCCACGAATCGACCGGAGACGCTCGACCAGGCCCTGATGCGCCCCGGCCGTTTCGACCGACACGTCTTGGTCGATCGTCCTGACATTTCTGGTCGCGAAGAAATTTTGAAAGTCCACGTCAAGAACGTAAAGCTCGATCCAAACGTAGAACTCAAAAAGATTGCCGCCATCAGTCCTGGCTTTGCAGGAGCTGATTTGGCCAACCTCGTAAACGAAGCGGCTTTGCTTGCCGCGCGGAAAGAAAAGAATTCGGTCGGCATGGATGAATTCAACGAAGGCGTCGAACGCGTGACGGCCGGCCTCGAGAAGAAAAAACGGGTCATGACACCCGAAGAAAAACAACGGGTCGCATTTCACGAAAGCGGTCACGCCTTGGTCGCCTACAGCCTGCCGAACACCGATCCAGTTCACAAGGTCTCGATCATCCCCCGTGGATTGGCGGCTCTCGGTTACACGATGCAACGACCGGACAACGACCGCTTTCTGATGACCCAAGGCGAACTGGAAAGCCAATTGCAAATTTTGCTGGCGGGAACACTGACGGAGGAGTTGATCTACGGGGATATTTCGACGGGAGCTTCAAACGACTTGGAAAGGGCCACGAATATTGCGCGAGCAATGGTCATGCAATATGGAATGAGCAAACTCGGGCGCGTCAATTATCGCGAGAGCCGAACCAGCCCGTTCCTGGCTGGCGCAGTGACCGAAGAAGTTGGCCGCCAATATAGCGAAAAAACCGCGCGGGAAATCGACGAAGAAGTAAAGCGAATCATTGACGAGGCCATGGAACGCGTCCGACATATCCTCGCCGTTCGGCGCCCGGTCTTGGAAGCCCTGACCGAGCGTTTGATCGAAATCGAATCGGTTGACTCTGCGGAACTCAAACGCATCGTCGAAGAATTTTCTGTCGGCCCGTTTGTGGTACCCGGCACGATGCCCCATGGCGGTCAGCGGGTTCTCTATGTCCCGGCCAACAAACCGGCAACGGACCGCCAAGACTCGGAAAAAACTGCGACTTAAAGCTTCACCACGTACGGTCTGTCTCTCTTAGCCATTCCCAGCGTCTGACCCGGATTGGAATAGGTTCTTAGCTGAAGTCGCGAAAGTAGCAGCATCAGGGAGTAAACGCCTTTGGTGCTCCGTTTGGCCGCAGGCACCAGTAGATGTTTACTTTAGACTGTCCGCAGATCGCGCTTTGCCGTCCGCACTATGCCGTCCGCACAGTCGTTTGCCGAAAAGTCACTTGCCGAAAAACGCTGTTGCTATCAGATTCCGGAACAACGCCATGTTTTGAAGATCGCAAAATTCGGCGCCAGTGATGGCGGGGGATTCCATACGTACGGGAAATTCTCTTTCCGGCTACGACAACACAAGATCGATTATCTCTCGGTTCTCTACGAAGACTTGCTCGAACGTCCCGCATAGGTTGAATCGAAAAAATGATGGCTCATGCGAGGTTTCATATGACTTTTAGCATTCCGGAAAGGGGCGTATTTGTGTTACGCTGAATCGCGCGAATTTGGGTCACACCTTTGTTCTGTTTTGGAATCAGCGCAGGCCGCAAGCCTGAGGTGAACGATTCGCGGGTTTGAAAGCGGCTTCAGAATAATAGAATCTCGACATGGAAGTTAACTCAGCCAATTTGGAACACCTAAATTTAACTCCTCGTGAGCGAGTTTTCGGATTCGACTTGCGCAGTATCGCGCTTTCAAGAATCGCACTCGGTCTGTTAATAATGTTCGATGCGGCGATGCGTTGGCCCGACATAGAGGCTCTCTATAGCGACACGGGCTATTTCACTCGCGCGATGGTCGACCAATACTTCACGACTTTTTCCGGCGAGGACTGGAAATTTGGAATTTGGTCGCTCCACCTTCTGAGCGGCGAGGCTTCATGGCAATACACTCTGTTCGCCACTCAAGCCGTTTGTGGTGCCCTGTTGACGGTTGGATTTTTGACTCGCGCCTCAATCATTTTTGCGTGGGTCCTCGTGGCGTCCGCGCAAATTCGAGGCCCGCTCGTCATCACCGCAGGGGATTTCATCCTGAAAGTAATGCTATTTTGGAGCATCTTTTTGCCGTTAAGTCGTTACTGGTCGGTTGACCGGTTGATCAAGATGAAACGTAATCGCGGTGTACTCGTTGCCGATTCTGCGGGAAGACCAACCTGGTTTGTTTCTTGGGCGACTACCGGTTACCTGATCCAGGTCGTGGTGATTTATTTCTGCACAGGCCAGGCCAAGTGGAATGACATTTGGTTTTCGGGTGATGCCATGTATTACGTTTTGCATTTGGATATTTATTGCCGACCCGGCAGTCGAATGTTGTTGGAATATCCACTGCTGCTCAAATTCATTTCCTGGGGCACCTTGTTTATTGAAGTGGTGTTGATTTGGTTGCTGTTTTCACCTTGGCGCACAACGACTTGGCGGGTCCTGAACATGTTCGCCTACTGGGCATTTCATCTGGGAATTCTGCTTTCCATGTCGATCGGCTTGTTCCCCTGGATTTGCTTCGCCTTGTGGTTGCCGTTGATTCCAACTGGATTTTGGAATTGGATCTTGAGAGCCCGAAACCAGAGTTTGTTGACCTGCAACTTCACAGGTGTGAAGCAGATCGCTTGGCAAACCGTGGAAGGGATTTGTTTGGTAATGATTGGCCTGACGGTGTTTTGGAATTTAGCTAACATCGAAGCGTTGAATTTGGTTGACAATCGAATTCCCTCCCCGGTTAGACTCTTGGCCCGCGTCACTGCCGTCGACCAGCGATTTCAGATGTTTGGCGTTCCTCCCAAACTCAATCCTTTTTTTGTGTATGAAGCCCGATTGAAGGACCAAGCAAAAGTCGATCTCTTTCGACCGGGGCACCAGTTGAGCTTTGAAATGCCTGAATCTGTTTTGCGGACGATTCCGACACACAATTGGCGGCAATTGCATCGTAACCTGACCAATGATTTTGGCCTGCCATTTCGTGGGGCGTTGCTTGATTATCAAATTCGCTGCTGGAACGCCGCCCACGGCGAAGAGCGGCAGGTAATGGAAGCCAAACTGCATTGCTTCCTGCGCGAGACGGGCCCCGATTACAAATCACTTTCTCTCGCGTCCAGTATTTGGAAAACGTGGAAAGACCCTGCAGCGCCGCCCGGCTCTCTGTTTGACGACCTTTCGGATCGATTGCAAAACGCCCCCTCGCTGCCCTATTAACAAGTTGGATGTCCGTTGAAAACGCTGCTCATTGTCGTCAAGGTTCTGATTTCGGTGGCGATCCTGTGGTATTTGATTGCCAAGGCCCAGCGAGAAAATCAATTTGGAGTGCTGCGGGACAACGACAAGAACTGGGGTTGGCTGTTGGCGGCCTTTGCCATCATTCTCCTCGCCCACGCCGTCAGCTTCTTGCGGTGGCATCTTCTGGCGCGGGATTTGAAGTTAAGTCTTACGTTGGTTGACGCGCTCAAGATCGGGTTCATCACACAATTTTTCGGGCTAGTCGCCTTTGGAGTCGTCGGGTCGGATTCGCTGCGCGCGTTTTACGCTATTCGTCGCTCGCCTGGGAAAAAGTCCTACGCGGTCGCATCCGTATTTTTCGATAGGGTGATTGGCCTTTTGACAATGATGGCATGCGCCGGCTTGGGATATTGGCTCAACGATTGGGAGCTGTTGAAGGAAAAAGGGCCTGAGAAACTGGTGTTTGCGCTGGAGTCGGCCTGCTTGTTGCTGCTGTGGATTTCGGGACTTGGACTTGGCGGATTGGCGATCGCCGTTTTTGTGCCGAAGCGCTGGCTATTGTTGGCCTATGAACGTTCCTTGCGAACGCCGCCCTGGATCGGCGGGCTGTTAGGTCGCATGATCAATGTCCTGTTGATTTTTCGCGAGAAGAAGTTGGGAATTGTCGTCGCAGTTTTGCTCAGCACAGTGATCAACTTCATTTTCGTCGTTGCGATTTATTGGATTGCATTGTTTTCAGCCGGCTCGCTGCCGACATTGGAGCAGCATGTGGTGATCGCTCCGATTTCGATGATTGCGAATTCGCTGCCGTTGCCGGGAGGGTTGGGCGGCATGGAAGCGGTTCTCAACCTGCAGTACCAAGCCCTTTCGCCTATTGCCTTAGACAATTCCAGTAGCCCTAACATGGGTGTCGTCGTGGGATTCTTGTTCCGGCTTTTGCTGCTGGCGATGGCAGCGCTCGGTTCCCTATTGTGGCTGACAATGAGTGCGGCGGAAAAAGAATCATTGCACGTTGAACAACAAAAAGGAAAAGGCTAACCTCCTTTCGCGAACCAAACATTTCGCGAGCCGACTAAACCATGAGCCGCAATCGTAAAAAAAAACGAAAGCCAATTCGACGCTCGACGCCAGCACCTGAGACAGCCGCTTCGTCGCTAGCGAAATACGCCGGCACCCAGGCACTGCCTTGGACTTCCGCGCGAGTCATGGCACTTGTTGGGTTGCTCATCGCCAGCTTTTTGGTGATGCCGTTTGACATTGAAATCTCTCGATATCTGGGAATGGAACATCTGCCCGGCGATGCCGTTCGTGCCTTGCGCTTGTGCGAATTCTTCGCTCATGGATTTGGCATTACGTTGATGCTATTGGCAGTATTCGCACTGGACCCGCGACGACGATTTTCGCTGATACCCATCGTCATTGCCCAATTGTTGAGCAGTCTCATCGTGCACGCTGTGAAGGTCACCGTGATTCGATGGCGGCCGACCGACTTTTTTGACCTGAGTGAACCTGCGACGAATTCATTTGTGTCCTGGTTAGGCCGAATCAATCTGGCGTCCAACGAAACCTGGAATCTAACGTCCGCAACCCAATCGTACCCTTCTGGCCATAGCGCCGCCGTTGTCGCTCTTGCGCTCAGTCTAACTTGGCTTTATCCGCACGGACGTGTGCTGTTTCTAACCATGGCAATTTTGGGATGCCTGCAAAGAATCGTCTTCCATGCGCATTGGCCCAGCGATGTTCTGTTCGGAGCAACCATTGGCCTTGTGGTTGCCATGCTTGTATTGAATTCGCGTTTTGCGGCTCGGTTCAATCCCGCGCAGATCTAAGGTGTACAGCGATTGCTTCGCAGCGCGTCCTGTGATACTTGCGGTCCCTGATTACATGCTGCCGGGGATTGCATCCTACCGATCAATCCCCAATTGCACGGTCTCCCTCCAACTCGACGCGGCGTAACCCGTCAACTATTCTGGATGGATTCCATTCTGGGTTCGCCGGTTATTCTTCGAAGGTATTCCTAATGATTGCAACAGGATTTGTTCGTGGCATGTTTTCTTGTTTGTTGAGCGGTTACGCTTGCTCGCTTCTGATGGCTCAAGATGTGAACAACACCCGGATGCTAGAGAACCCGGCGATCACCAAGAACCACGTCGCGTTCACCTATGACGGTGATTTGTGGGTTGCCAATCGCGATGGCTCAAACCCCCGACGACTCACACGGCATCCAGGCAACGAAGGCAATCCACGGTTTTCTCCAGACGGCAAGACACTCGCGTTTACCGGCGAATACGACGGCAATGTGGATGTCTACAGCGTTTCGATTCTTGGTGGGACCCCGACGCGACACACGTTTCATCCGGAACCAGACTCTGTCGAGGCTTTTGGGCCGGACGGCAAGTCAATTCTTTTTTCGTCGACTCGCAACAATTTTACTTCGCGCTATCGAAAACTTTTTTCTGTGTCGCTCGACGGCGGCCTTGAACAGCAATTGCCCATTCCGAATGGGTTGCGGGCCTCATTTTCCGCAGACGGACAAAAGATCGCTTACATTCCGATCGCCGAACGATTTCAACAATGGAAGAATTATCGCGGTGGAACTTGTTCTCGCGTTTGGATTTACGACGTGAAAGATCATTCGGTTGTCATGGTGCCGCAACCCGAAGGCCGTTGCAACGATACGAACCCGACGTTCATCGGCAATCGCGTTTTCTTTCGCTCCGATCGAAACGGCGAATTCAATTTGTACTCCTTCGATGCGACAAGCAAAGAAGTCAAACAACATACGGAGTTTCGTGATTTTCCTATCATCGATCTGTCGGGGAACGGTGAGACAATCATCTTCGAACAAGCCGGTTACCTGCACACTTTTGATCCAGCGTCGTCGAAGTCGTCTCCGATCAAGGTCGGCATTTCCACCGACGCCATTGAAACACGATCTCGACTCGCCAAGGGAAATCGTTGGGTCCGCGACGCCAGTATTTCTCCCACCGGAGCCCGCGTGGCTTTGGAGTTTCGTGGAGAAATTGTGACCGTTCCCGCCGAAAAGGGCGACGCCCGAAACCTGACAAACTCTCCGGGTGCGAACGATCGCTCTCCGGCCTGGAGTCCGGACGGTCAATCGATCGCGTACTTCTCCGACGCCGGGGGCGAGTATCAACTGGTGATCGCTCCGCAAAACGGAAAGGGCGACACAAAGACAGTCAAGGTTGATGGTGCCGGTTTTTACGAACAGCCCATTTGGTCGCCGGATGGAAAGCGAATTTCCTACCGCGACAATTCTTGGAGTCTCTATGTCTACGATATCGAAGGCAACCACTCAGAGAAAATTTGCAGCGAGCCTAAATTTGGTCCTGCCAATCTCCGCGGCCTCCATCACAACTGGTCCGGCGATTCAAAATGGTTGGCTTACACTGTCAATACGGAGGCGATGATCCAACAAGCGTTCGTTTACAACATTGCCGACAAAAAGTCTTACCCCATTACTGACGGCATGAGCGAAGTGAGCGAACCGTGCTTCGACGACAACGGTAAATATGTTTATTTTCTTGCTTCAACCAACGCTGGACCCGTGAAGCATTGGTTTGCCATGAGCAATGCCGACATGGACACCACGAACCAGATCTACGTGGCCGTGCTGGCCGACGATTCTTCGAACCCGCTGGCACGCGAATCGGACGAAGAACCGGCGAAGAAAGAAAACGGCGCGCAGCCCACCGAAAAGGCCGCTGATCCAACTGCGCCGAAAACGGATGCCCCAGCGGAACAGAAACCTGCAGACGACACCAAAAACGCGAACGAACAGAAAAAGACCGCCGATGCCAAATCGAACGGCGAACAAAAATCGGAGCCCAAGATCGTTCGCTTCGATGCCTCTGGTTTGGACGAACGAATTCTCGCGCTGCCCATTCCCGCCGCTCTCTATTCTTCATTGAAAGCCGGACCTGAAGGAACGATTTTTTTCATCAAACAAGACGCAAACGGGGAACGCTCGCTAATGAGCTTCTCGATGAAGACCAAAAAGACAATGACACTGATCGACAGCGGCGTCGGTGGATTTCAACTGTCCGCAGACAATAAAAAACTTCTATACAACACCGGGGAAACTTGGGGAGTTGCCGATGCGTCGGCCAAAATCGCTCCCGGCTCTGGAAAACTCGCTACCGATTCGATCAGCGTCCGCATTGACCCGCGACAGGAATGGAATCAGATCTTCGACGAAGTCTGGCGGATCAATCGGGATTACTTCTATGACCCCGGGATGCATGGCGCAGATTGGCCAGCCATGCGGGAAAAATATCGCGCGTTCCTTCCGCATTGCGTGACGCGCGATGACCTCAATCGCGTATTGATGTGGATGTGCTCGGAAATCGCCGTTGGACACCATCGTGTCGGCGGGGGTGAAGACATCACGACGGCCGAGAAAGTTCCCGGAGGTTTGTTGGGCGCTGATTTCGAAATCGATTCCAATCGTTACCGCGTGCGAAAGGTTTTTGGCGGCCTCAATTGGAACGGCGAACTACGAGCTCCACTCAGCGAGCCAGGCGTGCGCGTCAAAGCCGGCGAGTACATCTTGGCGATCAATGGTGTTGATCTGCCGGCCAACGACAATATTTATCGGCACCTGGAAAATACTTCAGGAAAAATGGTTGAGCTCAAGGTCGGCCCCAATGCCGATGGCACCAACTTTCGAATCGTTACGGTTGTTCCAATTGCCAGCGAATCCGCCTTGCGAAATCGCGATTGGGTCGAAGGTAACTTGAAACGAGTAAACGAGGCGACGAAGGGCCAAGTTGCCTATGTCTACGTGCCGAATACGACTCGTGATGGACACGAATACTTCAAACGCTATTTTTTCCCGCAAACGAATAAGGCCGCGATCATCGTCGACGAACGCTTCAATGGCGGAGGCCAAGTCGCAGACTACTACATTGACCACCTGCAACGACCCTATGTCAGTCACTGGGCCACCCGCTACGGAAAGGATTTCATTACTCCTACAGGCGCGATCTTTGGACCAAAAGTCATGTTGATCGATGAGACCGCTGGCTCCGGCGGCGACATGTTGCCGTGGATGTTCCACAAATTGAAGGTCGGTACGCTGGTTGGTCGAAGAACTTGGGGCGGACTGGTCGGGATTCTGGGCTTCCCAATTCTGATGGACGGAGGATCAGTGACCGCGCCGAACTTGGCCATCTGGACCGAAGACGGATTCGTCGTGGAGAACGAAGGCGTCCCGCCCGACATCGAAGTCGAGCAAATGCCAGCCGACGTCATCGCCGGTCGCGATCCCCAATTGGAAAAGGCCATCGAGGTTGTCTTAAAGCAACTGCAGGAAAACCCGCCCAAAGAATACAAAAAACCGCCCTATCCGATCCGAGTTCGCAAATAGGCCGGCGAATCCGTTGTCCAACTGCTGTTGGCTCGCGCGAAGTGCCATGCCGTTTCGACTACGGGATGGTTCGATGAATGCTCGGTAATTAATGATCGGAAATCCCAATCAAACCAATGGACCCCCGCGATCCTTTTCCATTGACGAGTGTCGTTCTTCGCAGCTTTGGAGTAGCACACTCAAACGCCGACGATTTGGGGGCTGCCATTTACGCGAATAAAATGAACTGGTGGTTTTATGGGTACCTCGCATCTTTCGGGGTAAACCGTCCGTGGCATTGCAGCAAAACCATCCGTTCGATAAATTGTACATTCTTCATTCGGGGCGTAGCGCAGTCTGGCTAGCGCACCTGGTTTGGGACCAGGGGGTCGGGGGTTCAAATCCCTCCGCCCCGACTGATGAAATTCGAAACCCTGTGGCTACATCGGCCGCAGGGTTTTTTCGTGCTTTAACCAAAGTTCCTCGATCGGCCAAAAGCCGTTGGGCTTGGGAATGGCGATTGCTTTCGTGTGGTCGACTATAATCGAACGAAACAACACCCCCCAAGGCAGTCGCGAAGGGAATGGCGTTGGTGTCACGGAACACTTCAAGAAAAACAAATCCTGTCACCTTGGCCAGTGCGTCGGAGTCCCAATTGGATCGACTCTGTGAATGAGCCCCAAAGTGAACTAGAATTATCAGCAATTCGCCGAAGTGTCCTGCGAGGTTGTCCCTTGGGAGATGAGTCATGGTCTGCGAAAACGGTCTCCCGCTTAGGCTTGTAAAGCACCCTTCGTCCCCAAGTACGACCCAATCTGAACAATTTTGGTTCCTGACACCTTTTGCTTTTCCAGCCAGTCGAATTCCTT
>WBZS01000757.1_pt1 | contig 33345 bp, 35 predicted proteins | sample 5204201 | NCBI WGS metagenome assembly WBZS01 (sample SAMN12344357, study PRJNA552823) | activated sludge metagenome | biome: Activated sludge suspended growth; feature: Nitrification reactor; material: Wastewater; isolation source: activated sludge from nitrification reactor of wastewater...
GGAGTCCGACAGGCTTTACGGCGGCTACCTGCGCGAAGCCATCTGGCAGTCGGCAGCCGGACTGCTTGCGATACTTGTGCTGCTCGGGTTGGCCCTGCGCTCCGCCGCCCGCGTGCTGCGAGTCACCTTGCCCTTGGTCGCCGCCGTGCTGGTGGTGGTCGCGGGGCTTGCCGTGGCTGGCGTCAAGCTCAACATCATGCATCTGGTCGGCATACTGCTGATCGTCGCCGTCGGATCGAACTACGCCCTGTTCTTCGATCGCGGCGACCGCGAAGACGGCTCGGGGCCGCCGCCGCGCATGCTGGCTTCGCTGTTGCTGGCCAACTTCTCGACCATGATCGGATTCGGCCTGCTCGGGTTTTCCAGTGTGCCGGTGCTGAGCGCGATCGGCACCACGGTCGGCCCTGGTGCGGTGTTGGCGCTGATCTTTTCGGCGCTGCTTGCCGCCCCGCGGAGCGGCAAGCGTCGATGATCCATGGCATCCTGCGGCTACTCTGTTGCGCGGCATTGCTGGGGAACCTCGCCGGCTGTGCGCCGACCCGGCCAGTCTTGATTCCGATGGAGTTGCTAACCGACCATGCGGGCTGCACCACTCGCGCGCCAGTGCTGCTGGCGATGCTGCCCGGTGCCTACAGCGAGCCGGCGGATTTTCGCGTGCACGGTTTCGTCGCGGCGGTGCGCAGCCGCGGACTGGCGGCAGACATCGTGATGGCCGACGCCCATATCGGCTACTTCGGTGACCGTAGCGTGATTCGCCGCATCCGGGAGGACATCGTGCTACCTGCCCGCGCGGCCGGTTACGCGCAGGTCTGGCTGGTTGGAATATCGCTCGGCGGGCTGTCTGCGCTCGGTTATGCGGCCCGCCATGGCGACGAAATAGGCGGCGCGGTCGTCATCGCGCCCTACCCGGGGTCTCGCGAGGTGCTGCGGGAGATTGCCGCAGCCGGCGGTCCAGCCAAGTGGCATGCGCAGGCCGACAGCACGCAAGACGATCTCGAACGCGAGGTCTGGTCCTGGCTTGCCGAAGGAACGACGCTACCCGACCGAATGCCCGCGGTCTTCATCGGTTACGGCCGGGATGACCGCTTCGCCGCCGGCCATCGCCTGATCGCCGACACCCTGCCTGCCGGGCGCTCGCTTGCAGTGCCGGGCGGACACGACTGGGCGCCTTGGCTCGCGGCCTGGAGCGCCTGGCTGGATCGCGGCGTGTTGCCGCGCCTCTGCGCCGGCCAGACTGGAGAGGGTCGATGAACCGCGACACGATCCACGCCCGCGACGCACAGTCCATTGCCCCCCCGAAGCGGGGTTGGGCGCCGCTGCTCAAGGGCTCGGTCGGATTGCATGTCGGGGCGGCACTCGGCGTGATTGCCCAGCCCCAACTGTGGCCCTGGGCGCTAGGTGTGGTGGCCGCCGACCATGCACTGCTTACCGCCGCCGGACTGTGGCCGCGTAGCAGCCTGCTCGGCCCCAACTGGACGCGGTTGCCTGCAGCGGCCGCCGCACGCGGCGAGATTGCCATCACTATCGACGATGGCCCGGACGCTGATGTCACACCACGCGTACTCGAATTGCTCGACCACCACGGTGCCAAGGCTACGTTCTTCTGCATCGGCGAGCGCGTGCGGCGCCATCCGGTGCTTTGCGGTGAAATCATTGAGGCAGGTCACGCGATAGAAAACCACTCGCAGCACCATTGCCACAACTTTTCGCTGCTCGGCCCGCGCGGCTTCATGCGCGAGATCGGCGCCGGGCAGCGAACGTTGACTGAGATCACCGGCCGTGCGCCGCGCTTTTTTCGTGCCCCGGCCGGCTTGCGCAATCCGTTCCTCGATCCGGTGCTCGCCAGACTGGATCTCCGGCTGGCTAGCTGGACACGGCGCGGATTCGACACGCGAACGCGGGACGCCGATGCAGTCAGCGCGCGCTTGCTGCGCGGTCTGGCGGCCGGCGACATTCTGCTGCTACACGATGGCCACGCCGCGCGCGGCGCCGGCGGCCGGCCGGTGATCGTCGATGCGCTGCCGCAGGTACTCGAAGCCGTGCGACGCGCCGGCTTGCGTTCGGTGACGCTGCAAGCAACACTGGATGCGTCATGACGCCCGACGTATTCCTGCCGCAACTGCTCTACGAGGCTGCGCAGCCCTACCGGCGGGCCGGCCGATTTGCCTGGCATTTTGCCCGCGGCAAACTAGGGGGCGACCCGGCATTTCGGGCGCTGCTGGAGCGCGGCCTGATTGCCGACAACGCGCGGGTGCTCGATCTGGGCTGCGGCCAGGGCCTGCTCGCCTCGTGGTTGTTGAGCGCACGCCGTCTCCACGAGCGCGGCCAGTGGCCCTCCGGCTGGCCGGCGGCCCCTCGGCTGGCAGATATGCGCGGCATCGAACTGATGGCGCGCGATGTCGACCGGGCGCGCGACGCGCTGGGCGGTGCCGCCGACTTCGTGCTCGGCAACATCTGCGATACGCCGTTCGGCGCGGTCGACGCGATTGTCATATTGGACGTGTTGCATTACATCGACCTTGCCGCCCAGCAGGACGTGCTGCGCCGCTGCCGTGATGCCCTGTCTTCAGAGGGTGTTCTGTTGCTGCGCATCGGCGATGCCGCGGCAGGACTGCCGTTTCGCATCAGTAACTGGGTCGACCACCTGGTCACGTTCGCGCGCGGCCATCGCTTGTCGCGCTTCACCTGCCGCAGCATGGCGCAATGGTGCGATGCCCTGTCTGCGCTGGGCTTTCGCGTTGAGGCGATGCCGATGAGCCACGGCACGCCCTTTGCCAACGTTTTGCTGGTGGCGCGCCCGATTTCGCGGTGAAGCCGGCGACATTTGCTACCATCGGGTCCTTGTCGATCTTTCCTTCAGGCGCCTTGGAACCTGTCCGACTCGCCAGCTACACCATGACCAGTTGCCTGGGCGACGGCCTGGCGCCGACCCTCGCCGCGCTGCGTGCGCGACGCAGCGGGCTTGCGCCCTGCCGATTCGAAACCGTGGATCTCGACACCCAGGTAGGTGAAGTGGTCGGTGTCGATGCCGTGCAATTGGCTCCGGCGTTGAGCGACTACGACTGCCGCAACAACCGGCTGGCCGAGCTAGCGCTGCGGCAGGACGGCTTTGACGCGGCGGTGCGCGCGGCGATCGGGCGCCACGGCGCATCACGGATCGGTGTGTTTCTCGGCACCAGCACCGCGGGCATCCTGCAGACCGAACTGGCTTATCGGCGGCGCGATCCGGCAACCGGTGCGCTGCCGCCCGATTTCCGCTATGAGACCCAACACAATTCGTACTCGGTCGCGAGCTTTGTGCGTCGTCGTTTCGCGCTCGCCGGCCCGGCGACCGTCATCTCGACTGCCTGCTCGTCGGGTGCCAAAGTGTTTGCCGCTGCCGCGCGACTGATGGCCGCTGGCATAATCGACGCGGCGATCGTCGGCGGCGTCGATTCGCTTTGTCTGACCACGTTGTACGGATTCAACTCTCTGGAGTTGTTGTCGGCGCAGACGTGCCGCCCGTTCGATGCACACCGCAACGGCATTTCCATCGGCGAGGCGGCCGGGTTCATCCTGCTCGAAGCCGGCAGCGGCGTTAAGGGGGACGTGATGCTGCTCGGCGCCGGCGAATCGAGTGATGCGCATCATATGTCTTCACCGCACCCGGACGGGCTGGGTGCACGGTTGGCGATGGAGGCGGCTCTTGCCTCGGCCGGCCTGCGGCCCGATGACGTCGATTACATCAATCTGCACGGCACTGCCACCCAGACCAACGACGCCGCGGAAGACAAGGCGTTGGTCGGCGTGTTCGGCACAGGTGTGCCGGTGAGCTCGACCAAGGGCGCGACCGGGCACACGCTGGGCGCCGCAGGCGCGATCGAGGCGGTGATCTGCGCCCTTGCACTGACGCACGGCCTGCTGCCCGGCGGCGGTGTGAACATGCAAACGCCCGATCCGGCGCTGAAGAGCCGCTACCTGATCGACAACCTCGAGCGGCCACTGCGCCGCGTGCTGAGCAATTCGTTCGGCTTTGGCGGCACCAACTGCTCGCTGCTGTTCGGCCTTGCGGCATGAGCAGGCTCGCGGGCTACGTCGATGGCGTCGGGCTGATCGGTCCGGGCCTGGCCAGCTGGCCGGCAGCACGTGCGGTGCTGCGTGCTGAGGCGGCCTATATCGATGCGCCGGTGGTTCTGCCGGCGCCGGCCACGCTGCCGCCGGCGGAACGCCGGCGCACCGGGCTGATCGTCAGGCTGTCGCTCGCGGTAGGGTTTGAAGCGGTGGCGGCGAGCGGGCTCGATGCATCCGGGCTGGTCAGCGTGTTCTCGTCATCCGGCGCCGACGGCAACAACTGCCATGCCATCTGCGAAACGCTGGCTGGCACAGACAGGCAAATCTCGCCGACCCGTTTCCACAACTCGGTGCACAACGCGCCGTCCGGCTACTGGGGAATCGCAACCGGCGCGATGGCGCCTTCGACCTCGATCTGCACCTACGACGCCACCTTCGGCGCCGGCCTGCTCGAAGCGGTGTCGCAGGCAACCGCGTTCGACCGGCCCGTGTTGCTGGTCGCCTGCGATACACCGTATCCGGAACCGCTGAACAGCACGCGACCGCTGCCGGGTAGCTTTGGCGTGGGCGTAGTCGTGGCGCCGCGACGCTCGGCGCGAACGCTTGCCCGCATCGAACTGGATGCTGCGCACGGCGAGGTGAGCGAGATGACCGACCCGCCGCTGGAAGCGCTGCGTCTACACGTCCCGGCTGCGCGAGGATTGCCGCTGCTGGCAGCTTGGGCACAGGGTGCCACGGCATCGCTCACACTCGACTATCTCGACGGCTTGCAGCTCATCGTGCACACATCGCCATGATTGTGGACCGGGCGTGGATTGCGGCGCGCATACCGCATTCGGGCACCATGTGCCTGCTCGACGGCGTACTCGAATGGGATGCGGGACACATCCGCTGCGAGGCAACCAGCCACCGCGCCAGCGATAACCCGTTGCGCAGCAACGGTTGTCTGCACGCCGCCTGCGGCATCGAATACGCGGCGCAGGCAATGGCGGTGCATGGTGCCCTGTGCAATTCCGACGGCGGCCGACCCCGCGCCGGTTTTCTCGCCAGCGTGAGAAGCGTCGAGCTGACGGTCGACCGGCTTGACGATATCGCAGCGTCGCTGGACGTTGCCGCCGAGCGACTCGGCGGCGACGGCAGCAGCGTGCTGTATGGCTTTGTCGTCAGCAGCGCGGGCAGGCGCCTGCTGGCCGGCCGCGCGGCGGTGATTCTCGACGGCAGCGCACTGGTGGCGCGATCCGCTGCGCCAACCCGGCCGGAAGCAACATGAAGCGTGCTCTGGTCACCGGCGGCAGCGGCGGAATCGGCGCAGCGATCTGTCGCCGCCTCGCGGCGCAGGGCTGCGCGGTGCTGGTCCACGCTCATCGCAATCCGGCGGCAGCGCAGCGGCTGGCTGCGGAAATTGTCCAAGCCGGTGGTAGCGCGACCGTACTGGTGTTCGATGTCTGCGACCGCGAGGCTGCCCGGGCGGCGCTCGAGGGCGCGTTGACCGCCGGCCCGATACAGGTGCTGGTCAACAACGCCGGCATCCATGACGATGCGGTGTTCCCCGGCATGCGGCCCGAACAATGGTCGAGCGTGATCGACGTTTCGCTCAACGGATTCTTCAACGTCACCCATCCGCTGACAATGCCGATGATCGGCACGCGCTGGGGCCGCATTATCAGCATCACCTCGATTGCGGCGATTACCGGCAATCGGGGGCAGGTCAATTACAGCGCGGCCAAGGGCGCGCTGCACAGCGCAACCAGGTCGTTGTCGCTCGAACTGGCCAGCCGCGGCATCACGGTCAATGCGGTTGCGCCCGGCATAATCGACACCGGCATGATCGACGGCGCTTTCGATGCGCCGACCATCGCCAGGCTGGTGCCGGCAAAACGCGCCGGCAAGCCCGAGGAAGTGGCGGATCTGGTCGGCTTTCTGGCGAGCGAGTCGTCGGCGTACATCACGGGACAGGTCATCTCGATAAACGGTGGGCTGGCTTGACGTACCGCTGCACCGCATCGTCCCATCCAGCTGCGGTAGATCGGTCGCCAGGGAGCGTCGTAGAACGGTTGCGGCATCGAAATCGCCGCCATTCACTCAACTGACTGTTCGTTCGTCGGCTCCAGCAATCCCATTCGTGCAAGACAGTCCAGGCGTCGCTCCAAATCGGGAAACGCCTCGACAAGCTGGGCGCGGCTGCGCGAACCGTCGAGCAGCCGGACCAACTCCCGGGTGCCTGCATCGAGCGAGCATTGCGAGTGGATGCGCGTGGTCACGGTATCGCTGGTGACGGCTTCCAGACGTGCCAGCGGCCACGCCGCCGGGAATTCGCCGCCGCCGCGGCCACATCGTTGGGGCACGGCGTGAGCCTCGACCAATGCGCAGGCCCATAGCCGCTCGAGCGTCCGGGCGACCACGGCACGCTCCGGCTCGTCGGGAAAGATATGTGAAAACGGTACGCTGCAGGGCCACGCCGCGCGAAGTTGCCGCAGCACCTTTCGGCTCCCTTCACGGACCTCGCTGCGTACGCCGGTCAGCGGATTGGAGAATATGGCTCGGCCATCCGCCGCAACGCCCGTTTCGTCGGACGGCGAGCTGAAGGACATCTGCTGCAGGCCCGCACAATCGATCGGGCGGCGCAAGTCGATGCCGCTGCGGCAAAGCAGAATCTGACGAAACGGGCGCAGTTCGAGAAAGTCGAAATACTGCTCGCGCAGAAGAATGTCGCGCTCCGCCAGGCCCTGCAGGATGCTGCGCGCTGCGTCGCCCAGTTCGTAGGACTGGCTGTCGAAGTAGCAGGCATCGGACAGATACTGCATGCCGTGCCGTGCCGCCGCTCGGGCAACCTCGTGAAAGTGAAAGGGCTCGAACACCGATCCGAAATCATCGTGAGCGACCCACCGAATGCCCTTGTCGCGCACCCTGTCGGCCATGTCCGTGACAATCTCTTGCCAGGCGCCGGGATTGGCAGCCGAGGCCTCTGCCATCAATTCGAGCATGCGCACCGACGCGCGTGCGTTCTCGACCGTATCCTCGATGCCGCCCGCGTGATAGGCCGCCGCGTCGCGCCACACATCCCGCAAGGTGGAGCCCGGGCGCGCATTGAAGCTCAGGTAGCAGATGGCGTTTGGGCCGGCATGGCGATTGATCAAGCCCAGCAGCGCGTCGCGCACGGATTCCGGCACCCAGGAGTAAAAGCCATGGGCGATGATGTAGTCGAACTCGCCGGCCTCGGTTGGGAACTCCATCAGGTCGATATGCTCGACATGGATGTTGCGCAGCCCGAGTTTCGCGATGCGCTCCTTCGCGTGCTCGACCGCCGATTTCGCGAGGTCGAAGCCGAGAAAGCGCGCGTTGGGTAGCGTGGCAGCCATCGCGATGAGGTTGAGCGCCGCGCCGCAGCCCACATCGAGCACCCGTGCCGTGGCAGGGTCGGGCGGCGCCATGCCGAGCAGCAGAGCCATGCTCGCCAGGCGATCGGGGTGCGTCTGGCGAAACGGCCGGTCGATGTAGGGCAGTTCGTCGTAGGAGGTCATCATGCAGTCAACAAGGCCCTGCGGGCCACCTCGCCGAGGATTGCCTGCAGGGTGTCGTGGCCGCCGACTGCGGCTTCGAGTTCGCCGCGCGTGCGCTTGCCGTCGAACAGCGGCAACAGACTGCGAAGCGACGGATCGTTGAGTTCGATGGTGCCGAGGTGCAGATTGGGTATCGACGAACTCATCTCCGCTTCCAGTCGCGCGACCCGCCAGACCTCCGGGTGCTCGCCTGCCACGCGGCTGGCCGACCCGGGAACCGCATGGGCATTGATGATTCCCGACGCGTAGTACGCGTGGAGGGAACCGCAAAGCGCGTTCGGGTCGTCGGTGAACGAGGCCATGTCCGCGAAGGACTTGGTCGCCGGCCAGGCTTCGGCTATCACCGCCAACGCTGCAAGGCCGGTTGGGTTGTTGGTGGTCACCGCAACGGCGTTGAGGTCGTTGCGCCAGGACTTCGCTTCGGCAGGCACGTCATCCGACCCTGCCGGCACTTCGTGCAGGGGTGCCGAAAAATGGAATCGCGCCATGGACGAGATATCAGGTTCGGAACGAAGCGCAACGCTGTCGCGGCACAAAAGCGTCCGGTGGAAGTGCCGCATGCGGAAGAAATCGAGATACTGTTGGTAACGGATTCGGTCCCCGGAAGGCAGCGTCTGCAGCAAGCCCGCCGCGTCGCCAGGGATTCCGGCCGCATGCATGTCAGCGTAGGAACTGTCGGCGAGGTACTGCAAACCGTGGCTCTCGGCAAGTGACACAAACTCATGGAACAAGAACGGCTGCCAAACCGGAGCAAGGTCGTCATGCAAGAGCGACGAATCGCTCAGCGCAGCGAGGCGCGCAGCCTCTTCTTTGGCCAGGCGGTGCGCAGCGTCCTTGCGTTGAGTGCCGTGAGCCACCAGTTGCACGATGCTGCGCGCCTGCTCGATCTTGTCTTGCGGATTGTCGAATTGCGCGGTGTGGAACAACATCATGTCGCGGAACATCTGCCGGATGCGGCAACCCGGATAGCTGTTGTAACTGATGCACGCAATGCCTTGCGGCGCAAGGTGCCGGTGGCATAAGTGGAGAATCCTTTCCCGCACCGGCTCCGGCACCCAGCTGAAGAGCCCGTGCGCGATGATGTAGTCGAACTCGCCGGCCTCCGGCGGGAAGGCCATCACATCCATTTGTTCCAGGCGAATGTTGGCCAGCCCGAGCGCATCGATTCGCCGGCGACCCTGCTCGACCGGGGTTCGCGCGAGGTCGATGCCGAAGAACGATGAGGCCGGATGCAACGCGGCCAATGGCACGAGGCTGCCGCCGGACCCGCATCCCAATTCCAGCACGCGGCAGCATGCGGGGTTTGGTGGCGTCATGCCGAACATCGCCCCGAGCACGGCGAACCGATCAGGTTGAAGCTGCCCGAATGGGCGGTGCGGGTACTCGAAGATGTCGTAATCGGTCATGAACCGGTCAGCCTGCCAGTTGCATGCGTTACCGTGAAAGCACCGCCCGCGCGGTAATTTGAATGGCCAATCCGGCTAGACCATGTTCGCGAACAGCAGGGGCTCGGTTCGCGGCTCGCGGCGATCGGATACGTGTGACAGTACGGCGGTGCCGTCGAGCCCCGGACAGGATCGGCTGGCGCGGGCGACAATCTCCACAGCCAGATCGTCGAGCCGCGTCAGCATGGAGTCGATGCGCCGGTCGAAACCTTCGCGATCAAGCCGATCGGTCAATCCGCGATTCAGGTCGGCAAACCAGTCGAGCCGCGCCTGATCGAGCATGCGGGCCGGATTGTGCGGCTTGGCAACGGCACTCCATGCGCGCAGAAAAGCCTGGACGGCGACGTTCAACTGCTGCACTTTGGCAAGCGTCTTCTGCATCCTTCCCATTTGCACGACATCGGTGAGGCGCTGCTGGAAAAACAACTGGCACATCACGCCCCAGTAATAGGTGTAGTCCCAAATTACCTTTGCCGGCATTACCTCGGCGTCGCCGAAGATCGGGTATTGATCGACGTACAGCGACAGCATGTTGCGGTAAAGCGAAAAGTAGACCTGCTCATAGATGCCGGCGTACATCTCGGTCGGCCCGCCGGCGCGGTCCTGGCCGATCAACTCGGTAACGTAGGTGTTCGAGATGGCGATGAAATCACTGCCCGGCGAATAGAACGGATCGGCGAACAAACCCGCTTCTCCGGTAAGCGCCCAGCGCTGCCTGCCGGAGAACACCTTCTTGCACCCGTAGGAGAAGCGTTTGAAGAAGGCGAAATCCTGCAGCTTGTCGCGTTTGCCATCGAGCGCGTCGAAGAGGCGGGGTTGATGTATCTGCAACCACGCCATCGATTTGTCGAAAGTGTTCATGCTGTCCAGCGGATGCAGCGACGCGTCTGCAACAATCCCGATCGAGTGCGATCCCGAAGACAGCGGGATCAGCCAGACCCAGTAGCCCGGGCCCATCAAATGGTTGGTCGACAACCAGCGGTTCGGCGGATCGCACCGCGCCAGCCATGCCGTGTCGCTCGACCAATCATTGATGTCGATCCGCTCCGCAATGCGAAACCAGACGGCATTGGCGTTGTGGTCGTTGGTCTCGGCCAGATCGAGTTGACGCTTGAGCATGCCGGCGCGGCCCGAGGCATCCACCAGCCAACGCGACCGCGCTTGCCGCGATGTGCCCTCGTGCTCGTAGGTCACCTCATGCGGCGTTGTTCCGTCGCTCAACTCGATCTTGCGCACCAGCGCGCCCTCACGGAATTGCACGCCACGCGAGAGTGCGATTTCCGCCAGCGCATTTTCGAATCGGCCGCGGTCGATCTGATAGGCGGGAGTCGGCAGAAAGCTGCTCGCACCCAGTTCGGTCACGCGGGTGATGTCCCGCTCGCCGTCGGAAAAGAAAAAACGAAAGCCGAACTTCTTGAGTTGATGTTGTTCGAGGTGATCCTTCAAGCCGAGCACATTGGCAAAGTAGTGTGCGCCGATTTCGACCGAAGACTCGCCGATCTTGAATGCCGCTTCAGGCACCGGATGGGTGCGACGCTCGAGTATCAGAATATCGAGGTCAGGAAAGCGTTGCCTGAGTTGCAGCGACAAGGTCAATCCGGAAAGGCCGCCGCCGAGGACGATGACATCGTGTTCGTGTTTCATGGGCATCCCGGAGAGTGGGTTGGATTGCGATTCGTTCTGGCAAAGAACGGTGCCATAGACCTGCCGGAGTTTGCCCCTTTGGCGAAGCCTTGCCAAGAGCGTGGCCAGTGCGGGCGGGCATGGCGGGAACTTTCCGCGATTTATCATGACGAAGCGCCATGACCCGCTCACCGCTTCCACGTTGTTTTCTTTTCATGTCGTTGTTTCCGCTCCTGCTGGGTGCCTGTGCGTCGCCGTTGCCGCAGGCGAGGCAGGTCGGCGATGAGGCCGGTGCGTGGACATTGCTCGAAGCCTCGGCGCAGGCACATGGCGTGACGGCCTTTCGCCAGATTCGGGATTTGAACGTCAGTTACGATGGGCAATGGGAGAGCCTGGTGCAGAAGCTGCAGCCTGTGCTTGTGGATGCCGACTTTCGCAAGACATCCGAGGAGAGGCTGCTCTTCTCGCCCAAGCCGCTGATCGGCCAGCGCCACGGCGGTCCGGGTGGCACCAAGCAGGTAACCCGGTCGAACACCTCGATCGACGTGCGCTATAACGACCGGCCCCACAGCGGGCAGGATGCGCTGGCCGCCGCAGCCCTGGTGGCCGATGCCTACCGCATGTTCCTGCTCGGCCCGGTCCATTTTCTCGAGGGCAGTGCGAGCCTCGAGCTCGCTGGCGTCGATGACGTCGAGGGCCGCCCCTGCGACCTCGTTCTGGCGGTGCGCCGGCCGGGCCATGGCCTGTCGGCGGAAGATCGCTATCTGCTGTTCATCGACCGGCAGGATCGCCTGTTGCGCCGCGCGCGCTTCAGCATGGAGGGGCTGGCGTCGACCTAGGGCGCCATTGTCGAGGTCGACTTCTTCGATCACCGCGAAATCGCCGGCGTGCAGTGGCCGACCCGCTTTTTCGAGCGTCTGCGCAGGCCTATACCGTCGCTTCCGGTGCACGCGTGGAGATTGACCGGGCTCGACGTGAATCGCGGCTATGCAGAGGCGGATATCTCGGGTCCGGCATTCACCGGATTGGCGAGTCCGCCAGCACGCGCGTTCGAATAGCCACTCAGGAGCCGCGGCGCAGGCGCCGTGCCGCCAGCACGGGCAGGCGCAGCAGGAAACCGGCGAACAGGCGCGTGTGCATCCAGGTCAGCAATGCGTTGTCGCGCAGGTAGTTGAAATGCGACACACCGCCTTCGTCCTGGCGGAAGTAGCGGACCGGTGCCGAAAGGTTCACCGGCGTCACGCCGGCCCAGCACATTCGCACCGCTGCTTCGGGGTCGAAGTCGAATCGGCGCATCCAGCGCTGCCCGCGCATCACCCGGCGCAGTGGCGCTATCGGGTACACGCGAAAGCCGAACAGCGAATCGCCGATGCCGGACCACAGTGTTTCCAGATTGGCCCACCAGTTGGAAACCTGGCGGCCTTTGACGCGCAGCGACGGCGCGCTGGCATCGAATCTGGGGACGCCGAGGACCATGCAATCCGGACTGGCGGCCGATGTCGCCATGAATTCGGCAATCATCCCGGCTGGGTGCTGACCGTCCGAGTCCATGGTCAGCACGTGCGTATAGCCCCGCTCCGCGGCCAGATCGATGCCGTGGAGCACCGCCGCGCCCTTGCCGCCATTCACGGTCAGCACGATCACCTTGAGGCCGGCGTCCTGCGCTGCCATCGCAGCCAGGCCGGCGGGCGTCCCGTCGTTACTGCCGTCTACCACAACCCAAACCGGGTTCCACTGCGCACGCGCTTCGCGCACAGTCTGGTAGACCTTGTGCCCAGGATTGAAGCTCGGAATCAATACGAGGTGGGTTGGTGATGGCGTGATCATGGCATGTCTTTGCCGGCCGCACGGGCGCCATCAGCCAGGCGCGCCGCGGCCGCGCAGGCACCCATCGATTGTCCGAAAGACTTCGTGCTCGCGGCGGGCGCAGTCGAACAGAATGTCCGCCAGCGCTTGAAAGGCGGCCAGCGAGTCCGCGCCACCCGCATCGCCGCCGCCGATCAACTGCGCGCCACGCACTGCAAACTCGCGCCACTGGTCGCCGATATCCGAGAGCAGGGCCGAAGCCTCGCGCAGAGCCGGTTTGCCAAGCACGTCGGCGGCCTCGTCGAGAAACGCCGCGTACATGAAGCGGAACCCGGCACCGCCGGTGCCGATCTCCTCCTGCATGCGGATCAGGTTGGCGAGATGGCTGCGGGCGGCGCATGGCGCAAGGCGCCGTGGCCATTGTGCGAGCGCCCTGGCCTGTGCCCGTATGCCTGCCACGCCCATCAGCGGAATCGGGATGTTGAGCATGCGCGAGACCGTAGTGCGCAGGCCCTCGCGTACGGCACGTTCGATATCCGGATTTGGCGTTCGACGCTCCACGTAATAGAGCAGACCGCGTGGTGCGAGCGGACCCTTGGAGAAGCGCGCGCGGCAAAGGTCGTCGGCCGGGCAGCGGACCACGTCCTCGAATACCGTGTCGCTGAGCAGGTAATCGTCGCCCTGGCGGCCGTAGGCGATGACATGGTGGCCGTTGAACTGAAAGCGCATGTCGCGCGGAAAATAGGGTAGCCAGAATACGCCGGTCTGCATTCCCACTGGCCGGCCCTCTGCCAGCATCCGATCCAGCGCCTGCATGCCGCGAACCGGATCGCGGTAGCGCGTGCGTACCAGTTTGACCCCGAGCCGGCGCGCGCCGCGGGCCATGATCGCGTTGGGCATGTCCCGATATGAGGTAAGGGGCAAATCGTAAATCCTGATGAACGGCAGGTACAGAAAGAACAGGCCGCTGCCGATGCCGAAAACCATCGATTCGGAGAGTTTGAGGCCGTCGTTGCGCAGCAATGCAGTGAACGCGCCGCTCTCGCAATGGGCGGCGTGAACATGGTCGAATCGGGGCTCCCGCGCGTTCATCGGCTGGTCGCGGCCTGCGCGGGGACGCGCTTGAGCGACGCCAGATCGATGCCAAATGCGTCGGCGTAACGCTGCAGCAAGCGGTCGGGCAGGCGCGCGAACACCGCCGGACGCAGATGCCGGCGCATACGCCACGACCAGACCCCGCTGTGCGCCGCAAGCAGGCCGACATCCATGTGGAAACATGCCATGTGATAAGCCAGCGGACTGGCGCGGCCCTGGGCGACATCTAGTGCCGATTGTGCGATTTTGCTCCCCACGTCGGCGACCGCCTGACGATTGGCGATCGCTTCTACCTGCCAGCCACGGCTGGTTGCAACAACATAGCGTCCGCTTTCGTCCTGCGCGTAGCAGGCCCGGCTGTGGCCTTCGAGAATCGAATCGTCCTGTGGTATCTGGTCGACTTTCATCGCGACCTCAGACAACCGTGAGCTGCATGTAATACACCGAGAAGCGGGCGCTCTCGGGGACGAAGCAAAGTATCTTCTGCCCACGCGCCAGGCGTCCGGTGTTCATCAACTCTTCGAGCATCAGGTAGATCGACGCGGCGCCGACGTTGCCCACCTGCGCAAGATTGGTGAACCAGCGCGATTCGGGAATGTCGATCTCGAGGTCGGCCAGGCAATCGCGCAACACGCCGCGGAAATGCTGCGACGAGTAGTGCGGCAGCAGCCAGTCGATCTCTCCCCCCACCAGGCCACGCCGGCGCGCGATGGCGAGCAGGGTATCGCGTCCGATCAATTCGGGAATCCGCTGCTCGAGCAGGCGGGCGTCCTGTTTCACCGCCATGTATTGCTCCCGCACCATCTCGGCCGGGCTGGGCGCGTTGCGCCAACCGCGCAGTCGTCCATCCGGCAGTTTGATTGCACCGCTGTACATGCACACCTGCTCGCGATGGGCCAGCGAAATACCGTCGATCCAGTCGATGCGCAAGGCCGGGCACCCGGCAAGCGGTTCGGCGGCGAGCAATGCGGCGCCTGCGCCATCCGAGAGCATCCAGCGCAGGAAGTCCTTTTCGAAGGCGAGCCCCGGCATCCGCTCCGCGGCGTCCACCGCCGGTGCCGATTCGCGCGAGAAATTGCGCGCGGCCATGAAAGACGAAGCCAGTTCCGAGCCCGTACTGACCGCGTGCGCGACATCCCCGGACCGGATTGCGAGACTGGCATACTTGAGCGCCGCCATGCCGGCCGAGCACACGCCCGCCAGCGACACTGCTTCGAGCGCGGCTTCGCCCAACTCACCATGCACCATGTTCGCATGGGCGGGTTTGAGCTGGTCGGGGCTGGAGGTGCCGCAGGCCAGCAAGGCGATGTCGGCAACCCGCAATTGCGCCCGCGCCAGCGCGTCGCGCACGGCGTTGGCGGCCAACTGGGCGTTGGTATGGGTGGGCAGTCCGGTCGCCGGATCGATCGCGTAATGTCGCGCCACGATGCCGCTGTTGCGCAGCGTGATACGCCGCGCACGCGAGGGGTGCCCATCGACCTGCCCGAGCACGTCTTCCATTGCGTCATTGCCCACCGCCGCATTGGGCAGGAACTTGCCCATGGCAACGATGTAGGCGCTGGGGCTCAAACCGGGAATTTCCCGCGAATCAGTCGTCATCGACCCGGATCATACATTTCCAGCCGCTCGCTGCCGGAGCCTGATGGCATTTCAAGCGCCGCCGCCGCGTTTCGTACCCGGCGGCTGAGGCGCGCGGAAACTGCCGCTACGCTGGCAGTGAATGGCAGCACGGTGAGGATCATGACGACCAGAAAGCAGACGTAAACCAGCAGAATCGGCTTGCGCGCCATACTGCCGGGCTGGCCAGCCGCCCGAACCAGCCAGCCCCAGATGCGGAAACTGCGATGGCCGATACGCTCGCCGAGGAGGGTCAGCGGCTGCACCTTGGCCGCCTGCAGGCCGCGCAGATAGGGGCCGGCAGACGCAGCGATCCTCGGCAGCGCGTCCTTCAGGGCACGGCCGAAGCGGGCGGCGCGGCGTATGCCGTCCTCGCTGATTCCGGCGGCGGGAAGTATGCCCAGCAACGGCCCCTTGTTGCCGGTCAACAGCCACCATGGCGTCGTGATGAAGGTCGCCCATATCGGGCCTTCATCGGTCAGCACCACATTGTCCACCAGACGCGCGCCCACATTGTCGAGCAGCTTTAGCATGGATTGGTGCGCAGTGGCCCACATGTTGCGGCAGCCCACCACGGTGATCACCTTCACGCCGTCGAGCTGCCGTGCTTCCGGCGACTTGAGAAATGCCACGACGGGTTGGGCCGGCGCGAGGAACCAGACCTGGTAACCGAGTATGACCAGATCGTACTTGCGGTCGGTTCGCAGGCCAGCCTGCTCGACCGGCGGCGGATCGAGATAGACCGATTCCGGGAAGGCGTCGAAGAAACTCAGCAACCGCCACGGAAACGGGTAGGGCCGCACCGGCTTCAACTCGCGCCAGTCGATTGAAACTTCCGCGATGTTTTCCAGCGGGCCGACGATCGAACGCAGTACGCGCGTCAGTTGCCCGGTCTGGGAGTAGTGAAGGACGAGGATATGCACTGTGGTCCGACTGAAAATCCCCGTACGCGCTGCGGCGGTGGCGGGCCTTTCGCGGCAGTTCCGGCAATGGACTGCGGCCGGACGTCATTCTACGCAAGGCCATGGACGCTTGCCAGCGCCATGGCCGGCCGCAAGATTCACCCCGCCATTAACAGGATCAGACCAGTGCGCCCGGCGCCGTCCCGGTTCACATGCGCAAAAACGCGCCGCGCCTGCCTCGGCCCGTTCCTGGCGCAGACGGACGCCGCAACAAAAAGCGCCGCCGCGGTCGGGAAGCGCCCGCTCCATTGCAGGTAGTCGACGCCCGCGCAGTCCGGCCAGCGCGGGCGCAACGCGCCGATCAGCGCATCGCGCTCAGCCGCAGTCACACGCGTCCCGCCAGCGATCGACAATCCGATGGAATGATCGCAGCCGGCGGCAAGCTGTTCCACCGCCTCGCTTGTCAGGTCGGTCCAGGCACTGGGTTCCCGGCCGGCCGGGGCAGTCATAACCCGCGCGCCGAGCAGGCTGCCCAGCCGGGGACGAGATTCACCAGCCGCCGGGTTGCCGAGCACGAGCCAGCCGCTGCCTTCGCCGATAGCATGCTCGGCCTCGACATGAAAGCGCCGCGTATAGAACTCGCGCGGAAAAGTGGTTTCATCGGCCCCGCCGACCAGTGCTGTGCAGGTTGCACCCGCGGACAAATCGGACAGCGCGATCTCGAGCGCGCACTCGAAAGACAGTTCCGACTGCGCGAGGGTCAGGTTGCGCGAACCGAGCCCTGCGTGCTGCGCGACGAAGAAGGCGGCCATGTTGTTGCCTGATGCGGCAAAGCGCGCGGGCGGCGGCATTTCGCACCGGGGCGGCATCACGCCGTAATACAAGGCGTCGGTATGCGCGACATCGCCGAGGCCGGTTGCCAAGTAAACGCGCGTCGCCGGCGGCAACGGTCGGCCGAGGCTGCGCAGACAATCTGCCACACCGAGCGCGGCCAGCTGCGAGAAGCGCGAGGCCATGCGCGATACGCCGGGGGCCGCCTCGGCAGCGAGGGCGCGCAGCGGTACCGGCTGCGCGTCTGCATCGAGCGAGCGCTGCGAGATCGCCGCCGCTTCGCCAAGCGGGCGGGCGCCGGCTGCAACCCCGCCAGCCGCCAGCAGGTCAATCGGCATTCGCGCCGTCGTGTCGGTGCGCGTCATCGCCTCAACCCGCCCGCAGCACCAGCGAGGTGTAGTTGCCGCCGAAGCCGAAGAAGTTGAGCAGGTAGTGCCCCCCCGGCGCGGACCGAGTGAAGCGCAGGGGTTCGAGCCCGAGTTCTGGATCGATCTGGCTGAAGCCGGCTGCCGCAGGCAGGAACCCGTCGGCCACGCAGCCGGCCAGCGCGGCGGTTTCGAGCGTGCCGCAGCCACCCAGGGTATGGCCGAGGTAACGCTTGAACGCCAACACCGGCGGCAGCGAAGTGCCGAATACGGCGCGCAACGCCGCGGCCTCGGCGCGGTCGCTGTCGCTGCTGCCGGTGGCGTGCGCCTTGATCGCGACCACGTCCGACGCCCCGATGCCAGCGCCTGCCAGCGCCTCGCGCATCACGTCGCGCATCACGCTTCCGTCCGGACTGGCGCTGGTCAGATGGTGCGTATCGCAGCGGTTGGCGCCGCCGCAGAACAGTGCCGCCTGGCCACAGGCGCCGCCCTCGCCATGCGCCTCCAGCACGATCGCGCTGATCGCTTCGCCGATCTGCAACCCGTTGCGGTCACGGTCGAAGGGCCGGCACCCCTCGGGATCGAGCAGCAGCAAAGAATCGAAGCCGCTCAGCGTAACCGCGCTCAAGCCCTCGGCGCCGACCACCAACGCGCGCCGAACGCGCCCGCGCGCGATCATCTCGGCAGCAAGCAGCAGCGCGTTGGCGCTCGACGAGCAGCCGGAACTGACGGTCAGACAGGGGCCGCGCAGGCCGAAGCGTTCGGCGATCAGTGCCACACCCCAATCCGGACCGCGTACCAGGAACGGCGCGCCGCAGGGCACCGCGCCGATGGCTCGGCCATAGAGTTCGGCGCCGGAGGCGTAGAGAAATCCGCCGGTGCCGACGACCAACGCCATGTCTTCGGCCTGCAATTCATCGGCATCGAGGCCGGCCTGCGCCAGCGCATCCGCCGCCACATCAAGCAGCCGGGTCGCAGCGCCGGCCTCGCCCGGCGGGCTCGGCGGCGCCGCAATCCGGCTAACCAGCGGCGGCGGGTCGAGCGGATAACCGATGCCGCTCGCCGGCGCCCGCGGGCAGATGCCGGCACGCATCCCTGCTACCAATGCCGGCATGCCGCGGCCGTAGGCCGACAACACGCCGAACGCGCGCAGGCGGGCGCTCATCGCCCCTGGATGAATTCGGCCAGCGTGTTGACCGAGCGCATGACGCGTCGCGCGTGCTTGCCGTCGTTGATACGGCGGCCGAAGCGCTTGCTGATGGCCACCGCGGCCTGCAGCGCGTCGAGAGAATCGAGTCCGAGAGCGGAATCGCTGCCAATCAGCAGATCGTCATCGCCGATCGCTTGCGGTTCGATTTTCAGCTCGCAGGCGTCGACGATCACGCGCTTGATTTCCAGTTTGAGCTGATCGCCGGTCGGATTGTCTTGTGGGGAATGCATGTTTGGGAAACCCGTCGGTCAGCGTCGGTACTCGAGTGTCGCGAAACGCCACGAGGCGAGCAACAGGCAACCCATGCCGAATGCCAGCAACATCGCGGCGCGGGGCGCCACGTCCGCCGCGCCGGCGCCGCGCACGAAAAGATCGAGAAAGCCGTCCTGTGCCCAGCCGAGCGGCGAGAGCAGCGCCACCTGCTGCAGCAGCGGCGGCATCATCATGCGAGGCACCATGATTCCGCCCAGCGCGGCGAGCAGCAGGATGGCGGTGGCGCCGAAGGCGGTCGCCTGCTCGACCGTGCGCACGAACACCGCCACCAGCAAAGCGAATCCGATCGCCGCCACGCTGGCCGCCGCCGACAGCAGCGCGACACCGCCCAGCACATGTTCGAAATGCAGCGGCGCGGCGCCGAGCAGGGGCAGCAGAAAGCGGCCGACGCACAGGCACAGCGCCATCTGCAGCAGGTTGATGACGAAGTAGGGCAGGAACTTGCCGCCGACGATCACCCAGCCGGGCACCGGCATCGACCGCAGCCGGGTCAGGCTGCCCTGGGCGCGCTCGCGGGTGAAGGTCTGCGACAACGGCACGACCAGCATGAAGATGGCGAGCAGGCTGTAGGCCGGCACGTTCTGCTGTGCGGACGTGGGCAGCGTGCCGAGCGGCGTCGCATTCTTGCCCGGTGCGCCCGCCGACGCCGCGCTGCCGAGGCCCATCAAGCCGTCGCGAAAACCCGCCGCGCCGCTGTCCCGCGGCGGCGGCGCCTGCGATTCGGTGAGCGCGAAGTGTTCGCTCGCGCGGCGGATTTCCACGCCCTGGATCGCGCTTTCGATCGCGGTGGTCACCAGCAGCCGATGGTCGGTGCGCAGTGCCGGATCGATCAGCAGGTCCAGCGGCAGCTTGCGCGAGGGCGGCACGTTGAACAACAGGCGCGGGTTGCCGCGCGCCAGCAGCGCATCCAGCCGCCTGGTCAGCCCGGGCGGAATGACCAGCGCCAGCCGTTGCTCGCCCGAATTCACTTGCGCACGCAAGCGCGCGCCGGTCTGCAGGAAATCGTCGGCCGGCAGGCGGGCGATCTGCAGAAAATCCAGCCGGCCGAGTTCGTCGGCAATCGCCTGGCCGACTTCGCCGCCGTCGCCATCGAGCACCGCCAGCGAAAAGCGCAGGCGCGTCGCGGACTCGGGGCCGCTCAGCACGTCCTGCAGGGCGAGCGACATCACCGTCACGAACCCCAGCGGCATGACAAACAACAGCGCCAGCGCCGGCCGGTCGCGCACAATGACGCGAAACTCCTTGACCACGCTGGCCAGCAGCTTAGCCAACGCGCTCATCGGCCGCCTCGTCGCGCAATTGTGCGCCGGTCAACTGGAAAAACAGCGATTCCAGGCTGCGGCGCCCGAGCGACGCCTCCACCAGCGCCACACCGCGCGTGCGCGCCGCATGCAGACTGGCGGCCAGACAAGCCGAAGGATCGGCGCTGGTCACGCTCAACAAGGTGCCTTCATGACGCAGCGCGCCGACCGACGGCAACGCGGCAAGATCATCGAGCAGCGCGTCCGGCGGAGGCGTCGCCGTGCGCAGCACGACCAGATCGCCCTTGAGCAGATCGTCGCGCGACCCCTGTGCGACCACGCGCCCGTGGTCGATCACCGCCAGGCGGTCGCACAACTGTTCGACTTCGTCGAGATAGTGCGAGGTATAAAGAATCGTCGTGCCGGCGGCATTGAGGCGCGCCAGTTCGTCGAGCAGGAAGCGGCGCGACTGGGCGTCGACGCCGACGGTCGGCTCGTCGAGCACCAGCAGCGGCGGCGCGTGAATCACGCCGATGGCCAGATTGAGCCGCCGCTGCAGACCGCCAGACAGGGTTTCGGCGCGCTGCCCGGCGTGGCCTTCGAGCCGGCCGATGGCAAGGCTTGCCGCGACGCGTTCGCGCAGCCGCGCCGCACAAATGCCCTGCAGGCGGCCGAAGTGCGATAGGTTTTCCCGTACCGTGAGCGATGGATAGAAAGCCAGCGCCTGCGGCACCAGTCCGACCTGCGCGGCGACGCCGTCAGCGCGCGGGCCGCATTCGCGCCAGTGTCCGTCCGGGCCGCAGAGCGAAATGCTGCCGCTGTCGGCGCGCTGAATCCCGCACAGGATCGACACCAGCGTGGTCTTGCCGGCGCCGTTCGGGCCGAGCAGGCCGAAGCAGCAACCTTGCGGGATTTCCAGGTCCACCGCCTGCAGCGCGGCTGTCGCGGCGCCGGGGTAAGTCCTGCCCAGCGCGGCGATCCGGACCAGTGGCCTGGGCGCAGTCATGATGCGGCGCTCGATTCTGGCGAACGCATCAGCAGCGAAACGCTTCGATGATCGACACAGAAACCGCGGTGGGCAGCACGCGGCCGATTCGCAGGCCGACCCGTTCGAGCAGCGCCTGGAACTCCCTGTGCGATCGCTCCCGGCCGCCGGTCAGCAGCAGCATTTCGAGATCGATCAGCTTGCCGGGATGGGCCTCGTCGTTTTCGGGAATGACATTCTCGACGATCAATATGCAGCCGCCCGCCGGCAGCGCCTCTGCCACCCGTTGCAGAATCGCGGCAGCCTGCGCATCGTCCCAGTCATGGATCACGGCGCATAGCAGCGCGGTGTCGGCACCGCGCGGCAGCGCGTCGAAAAAATCGCCGCCGATCGCCTGCGCCCGGTCTGCCACGCCGTGCTGCGCGAAAACCGCGCCGGCGTCGGCGACCACCGACTCACGGTCGAACAGCATGCCGCGCAGTTCGGGATAGTCGCGGAGTACGGCGGCCAGCAGCGTTCCCTGGCCGCCGCCGACATCCATCAGCACGCGGGTGGCGGAAAAGTCGTAGGCTTCACTGACCGCGGCATGCACCTGGGCGGTGTAGCCGGCCATCGCGGCGTTGAAGATGGCCGCCGATTCGTGGTGGTGCGCCAGATACTCGAAGCAGTTTTCGGCGGCGGCGCCGGCCGAACGGGGGTCGAAGCGGGCCGGGCGTCCGCTGCGCACGCTGTCGGCCAGCGCGCCCCAGGCGCGCCAGTGCCAGCCGTCGGCCTGCAGGCGGGCGAAGTCGCGCAGGTTGCCGGGCATATCGCGCTTGAGCAGGGCGCCCATCGGAGTCAGCGCGAATTCGCGTGGCGCGACCTCGGCAAACACGCCGGCCGCCGCCAGCGCGCGCAACAGGCGATAGAGCGCGTCGACATCGGCGCCCGCCTCGTGCGCCAGCGCGTCGACCGGCCGCCCGCGTTTGCCGAGCAGGTCGGCAAGTCCGAGTTCGGCCGCAACGCTGATCGCCTGGCTGATCCAGTAGCCGGTAATCAGGTGCAGGAGCTGGCCTGCGGGCGAAAACCCCTGGACGGGGTCGGGCCAATCGCGGTCGGTGGTATTCATCGGAGCCGCCATTCTACCGGCAGCGGCCCGCGAGCGCGCCGGCGCCGCCGAGCGATGCCCTGGAAGGCGCATGGATAGGCGTTCTTCAGGCATCGTCTGCGGCGCGGGCGGTGCTTGCCGAGCCGCCGCAATGCCAAGCGGATTCTGCCGTGCGGCAAAATGCGCTACGCTTGCGCGCGTTGGCCGGCTTGCCTGCGGATACCCGGCGTTCCTGCGCAACCCCATCCAAGCCAATGCGCCCCGCTTCCGAAACAAACCATGAACGCAAACCACCACCGTTCGACCTGGCTGCGCGAGATTGTCCGCCGATCGAAAAAGCATCTGCTGCTCAAGGTGGTGGGCACTACCGCATTCATGTGGATTTTTTTTATCGGCTATTTTCATCTCTTGCGCCATCCGGCAAGCCCGGTGGTGGAAATGCCGCTGCTGGCGCTGGACCGCCTGATCGGGTTCCAGCCCTGGGCGCTGGGCGCCTACGTTTCGCTCTGGTTCTATGTCGGCATTGCGCCCGGCCTGCTGCTGAGCGTGCGCCAACTGCTGGCCTACGCGAGCTGGATCGGCGCGCTATGCGCCACCGGGCTGGCCTGCTTCTACTTCTGGCCGAACGCGGTTCCGCCGCAACCCGGCGACCCGGGCCAGTACCCGGGTTTCGGTCTTCTGCAGGGGATCGACGCGGCGGGCAACGCCTGTCCGTCGCTGCATGTGGCCACCGCGGTGTTCTCGGCGATATGGCTCGATCACCTGTTGCGCGACATGCGCACCGGGCCGTTGGGCCGCGCTGCCAACTGGTGCTGGGTGGCGCTGATCGCCTATTCCACGCTGGCGATCAAGCAACATGTGACGCTCGACGTAATCGCCGGCGCGCTGCTCGGCGCCGGTTTCGCGCTGCCCGCGCTGCGCTGGCGGCCGCGCGACCCGCCGGCCCGCCATGCGGCCTAGCCGGGGCTCGGTGCCGGCGTGCGCGCCAGATCGCATTTCAGAACGGCTATCATATGGGTTGCGCCGGATTTTGAACGATTCCCTGCCTCGACCGTGCGTTTTCGGCGCGGCGCGGACCCGCCGGGCTGGTACGGTTTGCCGGGAGCCGCCGATCCGGGCGGCTCGCCGCCGTCGCCAAGTGCCGTGCAGCCACCCGCGACATGCTCGCCACCCGCGCCGGAATCATGACGGAGTGCTCAGAATGAGTTCGCTGAAGGAATTGCAGGATCTGATCCAGGAAAAATACGGCATCGAGCCTTCGGCGCTTGATCCCAACGCGTCGATGCGCGAGGCCGGCATCGATTCGCTCGCGCTCGCCGAGTTCCTGTTCGACGTCGAGGATCGCTTCGGCATCACCTTTCCGGATGCGCGCGCCGATGTCGACACGCTGGCCGGACTGGCCGAAGTGGTGGACGAACTGCGGGGCGCCGCGCAGGCCGCCTGACGTGGCGCCGCCCCGTCATCGCGGCCGGCCGCGGCGATCTGGCCGCCCGCCCGCCGCCCGCGCATGATCGTCGTCACCGGCATCGGCGTCGTCTCGCCGCACGGGGACGACCCCGGGCGCATGTTCGAGGCGCTGCTGCGCGGCGAGTCGGCGGTGCGTGCGGTGTTTCCCGAATTGCCCAAGGCGGCCGCCGCGGCAACCGTCGAATTCGACGAATCGCGCTGGTTTACCCGCCTGCAATTGGCTGGCGTCGATCGGGTCAGTCAACTCGCGCTTGCCGCCGCCGACTTGGCGCTCAAGGACGCCGGCGACGTCCGCGATGGCGATCCCCGCCGCATCGGTGTTTACGTCGGCTGCGGCATGGGCGGCGGCGCGGCGCTGGAAACTGCCTACCTGTCCGCCGGACGGGGCGGGCGTGTGCCGCCGCTGACCATCCCGGCGTTCATGCCCAATGCGCCTGCGGCCCATGTTGCAATGCGCTTCGGCCTGCAAGGGCCAGTGCTCACTTACTCGGTGGCCTGCGCCTCATCGGCAATCGCGATCGCCGAAGCGGCCAAGGCAATCCGTTGTGGCGAAGTCGACCTGGCGATTGCCGGCGGCAGCGAGGCGCTGATCGTGCCGGGCGTCATTACCGCCTGGCAGGCGATGCAAACCCTCGCCGCCTTTGCCCCGGGCGAGGCGGCACGCTGCTGCCGGCCGTTCGCGGTCGACCGCAGCGGCTTCGCGCTCGGCGAAGGTGCCGCGTTTCTGATTCTCGAATCGGCCGAACGCGCTGCGCGCCGCGGGGCACGCTGCTACGCCGAACTGGCCGGCTGGGGCTTGAGTTGCGATGCCACCCACCTGACCAAACCCGATGCTGGCGGCCAGCAGCGCGCGATCCAGGCGGCGCTCGATCTGGCCGGCCTGCACCCGAACGAAGTCGGCTACTGCAACGCGCATGGCACCGCAACCCGCATCGGCGACATCGTGGAAGCCGAAGCGCTGGGTGCGGTCTGGGGCGAGGCGATCGACCGGCTGCGGGTGAGTTCGACCAAGTCGATGCACGGCCACCTGCTCGGCGCGACCGGCGCGCTGGAGGCCGCGATCACGGTGTTGGCGCTGGCGCGCCGGCAGCTTCCGCCCAATGCCAACTGTACCGAGGTGGAACCGCAGTGCCGACTCAACCTGGTGCGCGAAGCCGGTGAAACCGCGCCGGGCCTGGCTGCGGCGATCAGCAGTTCATTCGCCTTCGGCGGCACCAACTCGGTGCTGGCATTCCGGCGGACCTGAGCGCTGCCCTGCGGGGCAGCGTTACCCCAGTTGCCGGTCAGGCTAGCGGTAGGCCGGTTCGTTGGCGTTGTGGATGATCCAGATCAGATGGCCGGAGGTGTAGTCGCCCATCGATCCGCCGGCAAAGATCAGCCGGCCCTGGCCCTTGTAGACCATCTCGTGGCGATGCCGGTCGCTGCCGAAGTAGAACGGAATCCACGCCTTGCCGGTCACGTAGGCGCCTTGGTCGGAGGGCTGGCCTGCGATATCCATCACCTGCCGCATCGACATGCCGATCTGCAGCCTGGAGAACCGGCTGTTGGGCGCCGGCTTGCCGGTGATCTCGCCCTCCCAGCCGTCGATGCCCTTGACGGTCTGCCCGCGCCCCGCTTCGACCAGCTTGGAATCGACCACCTGGCCGTTGCTGTTCATCCCCGGCGCCGGGCCGGTGGGCTTGGCCGCCGGCGCCGGCGCGGAGGCTGGCGCGCTCGACGACGCAGTCTCGCTCTTCGGCGAATTCGACAGGCAACCGCTCAACAAGGCACCCGAACCCAACGCCAGCACCGCAATGGAGATGATTCTTCCCTTCTTCATTTGTGACCTCCAGGTCTGATGGTTTGACTTCCCCTGCGCCGCTCGCCGAAATGCGTGCGGCGCGATGACAACAGAGTAGCACGATCCGGCCGGATGGGAAGCGGCAGCAAGCGTGCTCACCCGGCGGCCCGTTTCGCTTTATCGGACGCGGCGGCACGGGTCGGCGCGCCGCCCAGTTCCTCGTCGAAGTAGCGTTGCAGCTCTCGCTGAAACGCCTGGGCGTCGGCCGGTGGATCGAAGCGGCGACCGAGCCTTATCCGGTAGTGCATCGGCATGGCCGGCTTGCGGAACAGCGGCCAGCCCTTGCCGAGAAAGGGCGAATCGGTGTCGATGAAAACCGCCTGCACCGGCACCGCCGCGCGTTTGGCGATTCCCGCCACCGCGCCCTTGAACGCATTGACCGGCGCCCGCGACGTGCGGGTGCCCTCGGGAAAGATCAGAAGCTGCGAGCCTTCGCGCAGGCTCGCTGTGGCCTTGCCGATCAGGCGGATCAGCGCATCGTTGTGCAGGTAGCGCGCCAGCCGGGCCCCGCCGCCGAGGAAAATGTTTTCGAGCAGGGCCGCCTTCATCACGCAAACCACATCGGGCAAGCGCGACAGCACCATCACCGCGTCGAGCAGCGACGGATGGTTGGGTGCGATGATCATCGGCCCCTGCGACTTGAGCGCATCCAGCGCCGACAGGTCGAAGCGGCAGGTGCCGGTGATCGAGATCGCGGCCAGATAGAAGCGGAACGCGACCATGATCGCGCGGCGGCCGAGCGCCCCGCCCCAGCGGCGCGGCAGCAGCGGATGAAGCAGCGTCGCGATCACCGTCCAGCTCAGGCAGACCATCCCCAGCAGGGCAAGCCCGAAATAGAGCACCAGGTACTCATAGACGGTTCGCAGCGGGCGCATCGTTCCGTCCTGGCCGGCGAAAGCCTCGGGGCTACTCGTCGGCATTTACCCGCGTCGACGATTCGCCGAAGATCCAGGCCACAGCAACGCCGGTGAAAAATGAATTGCTGCGGCGAACCAGCGGACTGTCCTCGAAGGCGGCGCTCTTGAGCGTGTCGTAACGGGCGAATCCGCCGATCCAGTAGCCGGGAAAGCGCTTGGACAGCGCGGCGAGAAACTGCGTGCCGGAATAGCCGCCGGAGGCTGAGTAGGCAGGCCGGTCGGCGGTGGCGAACTCAGGCGACACGGCGTAGAAATAGTTGTGCTGCCGCCGCGTGGCGTAGATCGGGCCGGCCAGTATGCCAAGGTTCCAGCCGTTGACACCGCCGACGTCGGCCATGTCGAGATTGAGGCGCGGCGAGGCGATCCAGCCCAGCGAACGCGGGTGCGATTCGACGCTCAGCGCGGCGCGCACCGGCAGGCGCAGGTCGAGCTTGCTGCGCTGATCGGCGGCGCGCCAGAGCGTGATGTCGAGCGACGGGCCGATTTCGAGCGACGGCTTGAGGTCGGGCATGCCGGCGCGGGCGCGATTGCTGTCGCTCGACACCGGCTGCGAGGCGCCCAGGCTGATGTTCAGGTCGAGCCGGTCGGTGTTGAACAGCATGCCGCGTATGCCATTGCGGTCGGCCTTGAAGAATTCGCCGCGATAGACGACGTAGGGCACCGGCAGCACATAACCGTGCGTTTCGTCGGCGCCGCGGTAATCGGGAAACCACAGCCCGGCCACCCCCAGCCCGAGTTCCCACAGCGGCAATTCCTTCGCCTGCACGCCCGGCGCGGCGGCCGCCGCGAGCGTGATTCCGAGAATGCCTGCAACATGCTTGAGCGTCTGCCGGCGCGGCCTGGTGTCCATTGCTGTCACTCCCACAAAGTCTGCTTGAAGTTGTCGAATCAGTCGGCGGCGGCGGTGGCGGCGCTGCGGCTGTGCGCGGTGCCTTCGATCTCCACCAGCAAATCCCGGCGGCAGATGTCGGCCTCGAGAAAGGCGACCTGGCGCGGCGCATCGGGCGCCGCTTCGATCTGCCCGCGGATCGCCGCGAGGTCGCGCGCCTCGCGCACGTACACCTTGAGTGCGAGGTCGGCCAGCGCGAATCCGCCGGCGCGACCGGCACGATTGGCGGCCCCGATCAATGCACGCATGTTTTCCATGGCTTCCGCGGCCTGGGCGGCGGCGTCGCCGACATGCAGCGTGCGGTGGCCGACGATGCTGGCGGTACCGGAGACCAGCAGTATCTCGCCGTCGGCGCACGGCAGCAGGCTGGCGCGGGCGAAGGTCGGGCTGCGCGGGCCGTATTCCGGCGGATAGTCGTAGGCCGGCACCTGGCGCGGGTTCTCGACCGCGATCGGCGCCGCGCGCGCGGCCAGAAAAGCGACCACCAGCGGGCCGTCACGGGTGCCCAGCGCGCAGGCGGCCGGCAGGTTGGCATCGAGAGCGCGGCCGCCCGCGCCGAAGCCTTCCTGGCGGCCGATGTTGAACTGGCGATAACGCTCCAGGCCGTCGACTTCGCGGTTGATGTCGGGAAAATAATTCCAGAAACGCACCAGGTGCGGATAGCCGAGCGCGTCGGCGGCGGCGAAAATCGTGGCGTAGGCATCGCGCGCGGCGGCTCGCAGCGGCGTGTCGCCGACTGCCGGCGCACCCTCGTCCAGGCGCAGGCAGCCGAACAGCAGGTGGCCGTCCTGGCGATAGCTGACCGCACCATGCCGACCGCCGCCGGTTGTGCCGGCGCTGCGCCAGACTTCGCGCACCGAGGCGCCGCCGCTCAGCACCCGCATCGCCACCGCGGCGCAGGGCACGCCGTCGGCAGCCTCATCGGCCAGCGCCCGGCCATAACAGATCACCCCCAGCGCATCGGGCCCGCCGGTTCGACCCGGCCGCGCGTGGCCGGTGCCTGCCACCAGTTCCAGCGCCAACAGCGGCGCGGCCATGTTCATGGGCCGGCTGGAGCGCCGGCTTCCTGCGGCACGCTGATGTTGCGCCGACGCGCCCGCCAGGCGCGGATCGAGCGCGGCAGGTTGCCCAGCGAGACCGCGTAATAGAGCGCGCGGAACAAATACAGCGGCAGGCGGAACGGCATCTTGCCGTAGATGTCGCCGGCCAGCACCGAGAGCACGGCCTCTTTCATGCGCAGGATGTTGCGCGGCGCCATCATCAACCCGCGCATCGTCGGGTTGGTGACGCGGAAGATGAACCACGAGAACTCGCGCGGCCCGTGCCGCATCACCCGGTCGAACTGCGCCAGCGCCTGCGGCGCCCGGGCCGGTTCGCGCAGACACTGATCGACGGTGTCGGCGCCGCTGAATGCGCTTTGCATCGCCAGCATCACGCCCGACGAGAACACCGGGTCGACGAAAGCGTAGGCGTCGCCCAGCAGCAGGTAGTTCGGACCGTGGCTGCGGTCGCAGATGTACGAGTAGTTGCCGGTGGCCTCGATCTCGGAGACGATCTGCGCCCCGGCGAGCCGCTCGGTGAGCTTGGGGCACAGGGCGATGGTGTCGAGGAAGAACTCGCGCACCGGCTTGTCGCGCCGCTTCATGTAGTAGGGCCAGGCCACGGCGCCGACGCTGGTGACGCCGTCGGCCAGCGGAATGAACCAGAACCAACCGTGCTCGAACCAGAAGATCGAGATGTTGCCCTCGTCCTTGCCGCAGTGGCGCTTGGCCCCAGTGAAATGGGCGTAAATCGCCGCGCTGTTGTGCTTGGGATGACGCTGCTTGGCCTTGAAGGTGTTGCCGAGAAACGTATCGCGTCCCGACGCGTCGATGACGAAGCGCGCGCGCCAGTGCGCCGCACGGCCGTCCTCGTGCTCGGCGCGAATGGCGGCACCGCGCCCGTCGGCGTCGAAGTCGACCTCGCGCACGCGGCAGCCTTCTATCACTTCGGCGCCCCTGCGCGCTGCATTGCGGATGAGGATTTCATCGAACGCCGAGCGGCGCACCTGATAGGCGTAGGGCATCGACTTGTCCCAGGCGTCGCCGAACTGGATCGTCGAGGAGAGCTCGTGTACCGGCGAGACGAACTCGGCGCCCCATTTCATCATGCCGATGGCGCGTACTTCCTCGGCCACGCCGAGCTTTTCCAGCAGCGGCAGGTTGGCCGGCAGCAGCGACTCGCCGATGTGAAAGCGCGGATGGCGCGACTTTTCCAGCAGCGTGACGCGATACCCGCGCCCGGCCAGCAGGGCTGCCGCCGTCGAACCCGCTGGTCCGCCGCCGATGACGAGCACATCGCAACTGCCGGAGTCGGCGCAATCGGCGAGGCGGCAAGGGATCAAGGCATTCTCCGGGTAAGCAGCCGGTGTCCGGCGGGTGCAAAGCGGCAGCGCCCGATTTTACCCGCTCGCCCCGGCCGGCGCCATGCGGCGGAACGAATTCATGCCATTTACAACGCCGCCGCCGGCACGCGGCCGGGCAGAGAAAGCCGCCGGAAACCTACTGCGACCCGCTGACGAAAGTGTCGGCGATGCAGGTCTCGCCGGTGCGAAATGTCCGCTTCATCCTGATGGTGACGATTGCGTCCAATGCGCGCAGCCCGTCTACCGCCACGTCGCCGCCGGTGCCGTCGTTGCACACGAAAGTTCCGTTGCCGGTCGCGAACGATCCGCTCTGGCGCAGGGGCACGTAGTAGGTGCAGGCATTGAGGCCGTCGAAGTTGTCCAGCGACAGGGTCATCGCGTCGCCGGAATCGGTGGTGACGACCCGCGCAAAGCCGAGCGTGGACTCGATCCGGTTTGGCCGCGATGAACAGTCGGCATACGATTCGATGGTGGTCACGGTGTAGGTGCCGGCCAGCGGCAACTTGCCGATTGCCACACGATAGATCGTTCCGGTGGTGGTGTTGCCGTTCAGGGTCAGGGTAAAGGTTCCCTGGGCGGTGCTGGTGAACCGGATCGTGGCGTTGCCGACAACATAGGGATTCCACTTCGACACCCAGTTGTTGCTCGGCACGTCGCCGGTGTTCTGCAGCACGTTGCCGGCAAGGCTGCCGCTCGCATCGAGCGTGCCGCCGAAGGTGATCCAGGTCGGCAGCCGGTCGGTGTCGTAGAGGAATCCGGTAACGACAACACTGCTTCCCTGCTGCACGATATTGAGCGTTGTGCCGTTGGTCGCTCCCCAGAAATCGGAGTAGTTATGGGCGGCGGCGGCGGCCGGCCCTGCCGGGCCGATCAAGATGGCGGCGACGATCCTTGCAAATGTCCTTGCTGTTGCACCCGGCATGGCGATCTCCTTTTGTCATGGCGGCATTTGACACCGGTTGCCGGCGCCGGGCTACTCGTGCAAACACGGATCTTCGATGCGAACGACAGGCTCGCTTCGGCTATATTGCGCCGATGAACCCGCCCGACGCACCGCGCACCGCCTACCGCGACACCGAATGGTGGCGCGACCATTTCTCCGCCGGCATGCTCGATCTGTGGCAGGCGATCGTGCCGCCGGAGCAGGCGCGGGAAGACGCCGACTTCCTGCTCGCCCACGGCGGCCTGCGCCCGGACGGCCGGGTGCTCGATGTACCGTGCGGAGACGGCCGCGTGGCGATCGAACTGGCGGCGCGCGGCGCGCGCATGGTCGGCGTCGACATTTCCGCCGGCCAGATCGAGGCCGCACGGCAAAAGTCGCTCGCGCACAAGCTGGACATCGAATGGCATGTCGCCGACATGCGCAGCGTGCCGTGGCGGGCCAGCTTCGACGCCGGCTTCTGCTGGGGCGACAGCTTCGGCTACATGGACGAGGCCGGCAACCGCGATTTCCTCGCCGCCGTGCATCGCGCGCTGGTACCCGGCGCGGGCTGGGCGATGGAAATGCAGATGGTGGCCGAGCTGCTGCTGCCGCGCCTGCAGCGGCGCGTCAGCGGCCGCGCCGGTGATTTCGAGGTCGCGGTGCGGCGCGACTACGACGCGCAGTCGGGCCGCCTGGCGGTGGAATACGAACTGGCGCGCAACGGTGTGCGGGAGATACGCCACGCCTCCTACCGCATCCACACGGTCGCGGAGATCCGCGCCCTGCTTGCGGATGCCGGATTCGCCGTGGAGCGGCTGTGCGCGCGCGATGGCCAACCGTTCACTGCCGAGGCCGATCGACTGCGCGTGGTATGCCGCGCGCTCGGGCCGTCCGGCTGACCGTGGCGCCTTGCGCGGGCCACTGCCTGCCACTTCGAGCCATCGAATGGATGCCTGGAGAGCCGCATGGATAGGCGATCTCCGGGCATGCCACCGGGAGATCGAGTGTTGGTGCGGCCTCTGGCGCGGCATGGCTGAAGGGCGCCGACGGGAGCGCCTGCCGGGGCAGGGCCGCGCTTGTGCCACGGGTTGTGCCAAGCTCTGCGATCGGCCAAACTACGCCGCTCGACGGTCTTGCAGTTCCCGGCCGATGCACAGGAGAAATCATGACCCCGAATGCCCGCATCCTATCGACGCTGTTGCTCGCCGCCGCACTCGCCGGACCGGCGCGGGCCGAGGCGCCGCGGCAGATCAAGGCGGTCGGCTCGGTCGAACTGGCCGATGCCGCCGGCGACATCGGGCCGATCAGCACGTCGGAGGGCGAGGAGCCGCCGCTCGATGTGGTCAAGCTCGCCATCGCCAGCGACGGCAGCCGGCTTTCCGTCGCCGCCACGCTCAAGGATGCGCCGGGCAAGTTCGCCACCACTGTAGTCGATCTGTTCATCGACACCGACAACGCGGCGGCGACCGGCGCCACCCTGACGCGCGGCGGCCAGCGCGGTTTCGAGTACCGGGCGGAACTGCGCCTGTGCATGAGCTACCAGGACGGCGCGGCCAGTTGCGCCGGCGGCTCGACTCAGGCCGCGCCGACGCGCCGCTGGGGCGCGATGGAACTCAAGCGCTTCAAGGGCAGGGACGACTTGGCCCGCGAAGACGTGGTGAGCGCGCTCGGCTTCCCCGGCGAGAAGCGTTCGATCGAGGTGCCGATGAAGGGCCAGGTTGTCGAGGCCTCGCTCGAGTACGCCGACCTGAAGCTCAAACCGGGCCAGCAGATCCGCATTCTCGCGCGCGAGGCCGGCGGCAACCCCAGGGACGGCAGCGGCGATTTCCCCGAAATCCTGCTGACGCTCAAATAGCCGACCCGGTGCCCGCTTGATGCAGGAAGACTACATTGCCGCGCGCATGGCCGAACTGGCCGGCGTCTTTCGCCCCGGCGGCAAGACGCCCACCCCTGTCCAGCTGCGCGAATTCACCCTCAAGATGATGCGCGAAGACTGCAACGATGCCGGCATCGAGGCGGGCGAATTCGATGCGGCGCTGGCTGCCGGCGACATCGCCGCCCTGCACGGCCGGGCACGCGACATCTCGGTCGGCGCGTTCCAGGCGCACGCCGCGCGGCGCGACAAGGTGCGCAACCTGCAGATTGCCGGCATCCTGCTGCTGTTCATCTGCTTCATGGTCTTTCTCTACACATCGTTTTGAAGCAGGATCGGCAAGCGGTGGCCGGTCATCTGCCGCGGATCGGGCGGGCGGTTCCGCGCGCCGGCGCCGGGCACGCCATCGAGCGCGGCGGCGAGCTGTTGCGCGACCTTGCCTTGCGGACTATCCGCCTTTATCAACGCTACCTCTCGCCGCGCAAGGGCTTTGCCTGCGCCTATCGTGCCTGCACCGGCGGCGCCAGTTGCTCGGAACTGGGCTTTCGGGCGATCCGCCGCTACGGCCTGCGCGGCGGCCTGCGGGTGCTCGATGCGCGGCTCGAACGCTGCCGGCTGGCCGCGTCGCTGCAGCGCCGGCGCACCGCCTGGCCGCGCGCGCAAGCGGGCGATTGCGACTGCGACCTGCCGTGCTCGTCGTTCGACGCCTGCGACTTCGTATCCTGCGACGACGCGTCGTGCGACCGGCCGCGCAGCAAGCGCAAAGCAAAAAAGACCTAAGGAACCGCTGAACAAGTAACCGCAAATGGCGACGGCGAACGCAAATCGAGACGAAATCGATTCGAGAATGGAAATTTCATCGGACAAGCACCGTTTTACGAGTCAGAAAGCGGAGGATTTCCCCGCCTCCTGCTCATGCCGGGCGCACCTGTCCCGTCAGCGG
>WBZS01000758.1_pt1 | contig 33342 bp, 24 predicted proteins | sample 5204201 | NCBI WGS metagenome assembly WBZS01 (sample SAMN12344357, study PRJNA552823) | activated sludge metagenome | biome: Activated sludge suspended growth; feature: Nitrification reactor; material: Wastewater; isolation source: activated sludge from nitrification reactor of wastewater...
AGGATCGAGGCCGTGTCAGGTTGCGGTTGGGCCGCACCGCGTTCCCTGCTAGAACTGCGCCCTTCGCCAGGTGCTCGGCTCGGTAGTTGCGGTTGGGCCGCACCGCGTTCCCTGCTAGAACGCAAGCGCTTTAGGGTTGCAGTTCAGACAAGTTGCGGTTGGGCCGCACCGCGTTCCCTGCTAGAACGTCGGCCGCGGGCGAGCGGCAGACGAAAAAGTTGCGGTTGGGCCGCACCGCGTTCCCTGCTAGAACGAAACCCTTTATTATCCTACCAAATGGTACGTTGCGGTTGGGCCGCACCGCGTTCCCTGCTAGAACTGCCCCGTGAAAACCCGTTGTTTTCACGGGGCTTTTCGCTTTCGATTGCCGGAAAAACCGTTGAATATCGCAGCTCTTCCCTCCGCCTGAAGCGTAGTTTTTCGGTCAGAACAGCGTCAGTTGGTCGGGTTTTTGCGGTCTCGCCCGCTGGCCGCGCCCACGATAACTCTGGATGTTCTCGTATTGCCGGTCGGTGAAAAAGACGACGTCCACCTTTCCGCCCGACGGCGTTTTGGCGCCGATGCGTCGCGCCAGCGCCTCGGCCTGTTCCTTGCCGCCGGTGAAGCGCAGGTAGCAAGAGAGTTGCATCATGGTGAATCCCTCGTCGAGCAGCATCTCGCGAAATTTGGTGGCGCGCTTGCGCTCCGCCTTGGTCAGCACCGGCAGGTCGAACAGGGCCATCATCCACATGATGCGGTATCCCGAAAGTACCACATGGCGGGCCGTCATTCCTCCGCTCCATCGTCGCCGGCCTTCTCGGCAAGCGGGATGGGCGAGTTAGGCAACGCAAGGGAACGTCGCTCGCCTGCAAACACCTGGGCCAGCGAGATCGCCAGGCGTGCCAGCGCGTTGGACAGGATAGTGCGGCCCTCGTCGGTCTCGTAGTCGGCGTGCAGCACGCCGGCGAGTTCGCGCTTGGCGGCGGTGTCGAGCTGTTCCCTTCCCTCTTCCGCCAATGAACGAGCAACGAGATCGACGGCCGGCCGGAATGGCTCCATCAAGTCATCGGCGAGGCGCAGCGCGTCGCCACGGCTGCGATGATGCAGGCCGAGCGACGGGTGCAACCCGGCGGCTACGATAGCGCGCGCCGTCGCCGCACGCAGCACGGTGTAACCGTAATTGAGCAGCGGATTGACGCCGCCGCCATCGCGAAAGCGGCGGAATCCCTTGCCGAACAGCGCCGGGAAATAGCGCTGTGCGGCGATGGCCTCCAGATTGTCCGGATCGCCGGAGCGTACCCGCGCAGCAAGCGTGGCGACCGGTCCGGCCTCGGCTCCGGCGCGTTCCAGCGCCGCTGCCTGGGCGGCGATCTTGGCGGCGACCAGTTCGGCCCATAGCCGCTTGCGCGTCGGCAAGGTCGCGGCGATCTGCGCCTCGAGCCGATCGCCCTGGGCGTGGTGACCGTCGAGTGGCAGCACGATGGCGCAGGGGCGGAAATCCTGACCCGACACGACAATCGGCGCGCCGCGACGCATCAGCGCGGCAATCGCCTGTGTCGTCAGGCTGGCGGCGGGATGGGAGATGATGACGGCCTCGACATCATCGAGCGGCGCGGCCCCGAGCGGTCCTTCAGGCCCGGAGACGGCAAGGAAGCCGCGGTCGAGCGACAGCCGCCGCCCTTCCCCCTCAATATCGATGATGCGTCCGAGCATGGCTGCCCCCCATGTTCCTGCTGCCCATGGGTGCAAAAGAATACGCGTTCCCAATTCATGCGGGAAAAAACACGAAATTCAGCCTAACGGTTAACCTGAACGGAAAAGTCAGGCGTTGCCCATTTTACGTGTCACCCGCCCAGCCGGATCGATCGTCACGGCCACGCAGTTGCGGTCCTTCAGCCCAGCGATACCGGCGAAATCCCAGCGGAAGGCATCGTCGGGATCGTCGTGGCGCTTCTGGAAATCGCCGCCCTCATTGTGGGCAACGAGATAGAGCACGCCGTTGGATGGCGAAATGCGCACCACCGTCTTGATGCGCCGCTCACCGTCCTTGTCGTCGATCTCCACCATGTCGCCCTTGTGCAGGCGCATCACCAGCTTGCCGCCGATTCGGTCGCGCTCCCAGTCCGGCCGCCAGCCTTTCCGGTTGACGTCGAACACGGAAGCGGCGAACCCGCGCCACGAGCCGTCGCGCAGCGCGACGATGTCGATGTGGTGGTTCTCGCCTGGCACGACCGCCTTGTAGGGCTCGCCGGTCCGGCGGTCGGCGATGGCGACGACGCTTCTGTCCTCCTTGCCGACGCGCACGCGGCGCATGCCCTGCGCGGTGGCGAATTCGGCGAGCGCGGCGGTGAACGCCCTCTCCTCGCCCTTTCTGAGCTTGCCCTTGCCGTCGCGGAACCCGGCGACCGCGCCCTGCGCCGCCGCCCGCAGCTTCGGATCGCGGATGGCGTCGACCTCCTTCACCGTCAAATCGGCGACCGGCTTTCGGCGCACCAGATTGCCGATCGAAGCGGCCTCCGTTTCGTCTCGCACCAGACCGTAGGCGGTGTCCTCGTGCAGCGCGCCGCCCTTGCCATGCTCGGCTTTGTGCGACACGGCTATTGCGTCGATGCTGCGGCGGATCGCCTCACGGAAACCGTCGAATGGCCAGGGGATGCGGTCGAGCGCGGCTTCGAAATCGCTTGTCTCGCGCCGCGCCGCCTCGTGCGAGAGATAATTGATCAGCCCTCGTGTCATGGCGCCGATGACGACGGCGTCGACGGCATGATGGCGGTGATCGTCGCGGTTCTTGATGTTGCCGGCGTCGAGGATGGTGTTGAGGCCCCACTTGCCTCGTAGCAGGCCGGTCAGCGTGCCGGGCGTCACATAGATGGCGTCGGGATCGCAGATGCGCCCGAGATAGGCGCGCGCGAGGCGCGACAGGTATTTCGTCTCGTTGAGCTGGCGGGCAAGAAAACCGGACCCCAGCCCCATCGCCTCGCGCTCGCGCCGGTCAATGCGGCCGAGGGCTGCCTCGTCAAAGCGGTCCATCGCGTCCGAACCGAATCGCCAGCGCTTGTTCTTGGGCAGCGTCGCTGCATTGGCCTCGATCTCCGCCCAGCGGGCGTCGCCGGAAAACGCCTCATGCGGAGTCCGGCCGCGCTTCAGCCGGTTCATGTCGCGGTAGCAGACGACCTTGTTAGGCATGGAATCGTCGAGCGAGCGCGACCAGGGCAGCAGGTGCTCGATCTCGATCTCGTCAGAGAACAGCCGCGTGATCGGGATCGGGCGAAGCGAGAACGGGCACAACGCCACGCCGTCGCCGGCCGTTTTCTGTTCTTCGAAAAGACGCAGCTTCACCCGGTTGACCGGTGTGTCGAGATCCTCCGCCCGTTCGTTGTTGGTCGTGGCGACCTCGCCAATCAGTTCGCGCCGTTTTTCGTTGGCCTCGCGGTTGCGGCGGTTCTCGGCAGCGAGACGATCCTTCTTCTCCTGGCTGAGCTTCAGGTCGCGCGCCAGTTCGACGACGATCTGGTCCGGATGTCCGTCGGCGCTCCAGCCCTGTTCGCGCGCCATCGCGATCAGGGCATTGACCACCTTGCGCAGCTGGTTGAGGCCGACATGAACCGTCGGGTTGGAGATGCGGCCGAAATAACGAGCCTCATCGCGCCGATCAGCGCGATCGAAACTGCCGGGCAGCACGTGGCGTTGCAGGGTCGCCCCGTAATAGGGCAGCGCGTCGAGGATCACGCCGTCCCGCTCGTCCGAATGATGCCAGTCGAACCCGGCTTTTTCGCCGGCGCGGCGCACCGCTTCGGAATAGGGCACGACGAAGCCCTTGTCGTCGCGTTCGAAAATCAGTGCGTCGAGGATCGCGGCGTTGGCCGTCGCGCCGAAACGCGAATAGCCATCGGCCAGCGGCACACCGGCGCATTCGCGCGCCTGCGGATCGCTCAGCCGGTACTCGTCCGTCAGTCGCCGGATCAGGCGATCCTCATCTGCCTCGTCGAGCAACAGGCGGACAAAGGTGTCGCGCTCAGTCCAGGATAGTGTTCGCCAGGCCGGCCCGAAATGGTCGGGCTTGACCAGACGCGACGCCGTAAGCGAGCCCTTAAGGTCCTTCTCGCCGGCTTCCTCGAAATTGATCGTCACTTCAGATGCGAGCCTGAGCGCTTTGCGCAGCTTCTTGATGCTGAATTTCGGTTCGAACAACAAGGCGCTGGCGACCGCGTCGCGCTCCGCCACGGTCAGCGGGCGCTCGCCGCTGCTCGGCGTGAACAGGCGCAGATGCGCCAGTCGCTCATGGATTTCGCGCGCCTCGACCGACGGTAGTGCCTTGGGCAGACGCTGTTCGCCCTCGACCAGCGTGCACCAGCCGATCTTCGGCGGTTTTAGATCGCGCTGGTAGAAGATCACGTGGTCGCGCAGCCGTACCCTCAGAGCATCGGTCAGTACCCCCGGATGAAACAGCGCCTGCTTTGCCCATATCTGGTCGAACTCGTCCTTGAGCATCTGGCGTGTGGGATAGAAGGCATAGAGCACCTTGGCGCCTTCGCCCTCGAGGCGGATGCGCGTCGGTTTGCGGCCAGGATCGCGCGGCCGCGCCGGATCGCCCGCCTGGCCGCGCTGGCGACGCCAGAGAAACTCGCCAAACGTCCTGGCGTTCTCCGCCTCGAGACGCTCCGCGAGCGCTTTGCTCGCTGTGGCGATCTTGCCCCTGTCGTCGTCCTTGCCCTGGCGCCGGTCTGCCTTGCGGTTCGATTGGAAGCCGCGACGCTGGTTGAGATGGAACAGGGCCCGGCCGAGTTCGTGCAGCGACAATTCGCGGTCGAGGCCCTCGGCGCGCAGCCGGTAGGGATCGAGCGCCTCGAGCTCTTTTCGCGCCTCACCATCGGCCGGCATCAGGCCGGAGCCGACAAGTGTGTCGATCAGCGCGTGGCGGCGCTTAGCGAAACGGTCGCGCCGGATGCGGGCGGATTTGGGAATGCGGCGCATCTCGGCCAGCGACTTGCCGTCCTTAGGATTGCGGCCGTCCTTGAAGATGCGGACGCCGGAATGAAGGAGTTCGAGCGGCGCGTCTTCCCCGAATACGCCGGCCGGATCGCGCCCGGTCCGCCAAACGGCATGGCCGATGGAATTTGTGCCGATGTCGAATGAGAACCGCAAGCCCATGCGCCCACCCCCACCCGCCAAGCTAGCAGCACGTCTCACAGAGTTGCAACACGTCCCGCGATGATCTAAGAAAACGACGTTCTAGCAGGGAACGCGGTGTGGCCTCTCCGTTAACAAGGCTCATGCCACCAGTAACGGCGGGCTCCGGTCCGCCGTTTTGCTTTTCTAGCGAATTTTTGGGTCTGCGGCGGCGATGCCGATAGGTGCTCTCAGTCCTTGCGGAATAGAATGACTTCGGTAGGTTCGAGCAACCATTTTGCGCCACCTATGAGCCTTTTGCCGGCGTGGAGGCTGCTCCGGTTCAAACGCAGGAACGGGCGTCCCGCTGTCGAATCCATGAACTGGACGCGGCCTCCGTCCGGTCCGGCGACGATCCAGTGCATATCGGGTTTGACCGCGCCGAGTACGGCACAGCGCACTTCAGGCTCGTCAAACAGATCGTCGAACCGTTTCCAATAGTCGGCGTTGGACGCCGGCGGATTTTTCGAGAACGGATAGGTGACCGAAAGGGAACCGTCATCGACCGCGTCTTGGATCGCTCGGAACATGCGCTGCATGTCGCCGAATGTTGTACCACCCCACAGGACTTCGGGCCAGCGCCGTTGCGAAAGGCCTTTGCAAGCCGCCTGGAAGAAGGTTTCTTCGTCGTCGATGCCGCAAGCACCGCAGATTGCATTGACAATGGCGTACATGCCGCACAGCCCATCGAGGCCGCCCTGGTAGCTTACCCTGACCATTTCCATCGCCCTTGGCTTAATTGGCGATTTTCGTTGATTTCGTTCGCATTCATTCCGGAGTGCCAGCATTGTCGTACCGGCGGATTTCACGAAGATAGGTTGCGACCGCCGCGAGCATGTCGCGTGCCGGACCACCAGCGTGGAGGCCTGGAAACCATGCCGCTGCCATGCCGGGGAAGCCCTTGCGTTTCTGCGTGATTTCGAAAGTCCGCAGGTTCGGTGGAACCAGGTGGCAGTCCTCGCTCCGCGCCTTGGCGATGAATGGGCGCACGAGTTCGCCGGATCCCATGAACCGGAACACGGTAGCATTTTCGTACAGGCCAACGATCACCGGCCGGGCATAGGGACGCCGGGCCGTCCAGATGACCGTGATTCCGCCGATTTCGGCGTCGTCCCAGCCGGCTCCGAGTTTGTCGATCTTCAGGGTACGATGCCCCTTGGGTATCGTCACCGAATCGCGTCCCTTGCTCGTGCGGGCGACAGGCGCGTAACCATAGCACCAGCCAACGGTCGGCTTGAAATTTTCGGATTCGACGCCGACCGATTTGCGAAGATAGGCGTGTCCACCCTCTGGCACTTCCGTGCCATCGTAGTGATCGGTCCAGCCGATGTGCAGAAAGACAGCCCGTTTCCAGTTCAACATCCCCTCCTCTACTCGGTTGCGGCCGGCATGGTCAGTTCGGCCTCGGCCTCATCTTCACCGACCTCGGCTTCGTCCTCGGCGGCACCCGGCGCAGTGGCGGCCTGCTTGCCCATTGCCGCTTCGATCAATGCCAGAAGGCGCATTTGCCGGTCTTCCATGAAGCCGGCAAAGTTGTCCGCGCGTAGCAGTATGGGATAGATCAAGTGGCTGGCGAGGAATCCGTCGAGACGATCCCCGTCGACAGGTTGGCGGCCCGATCCGCCGCGCTCCAGGCTGCCGAGATAAGCTGATGGCGCCTCGCCGCCGATGATCCGGTTGGTGCGAAAGGAAAGCGGCGTCTTGTTGATTATGGAGTCGTAGACATCCGGCTTGATTTTACGATCTTCGCACCATTTTTTCGGGAAGATGTGATGGATATCGACATTCTCGTCGAAGAAAATTGTTTCGTTGAATCCTTGGCCTGAACGAAAGTCCTTTGCACCCTCCTTCATCAGCAGCGCATTGACACCCTTGTAAGCGGCCGACAGGCGCATGCGCATGGTCTTCAGCCTATCGGGGCGGAATGCCGCCTCGACGACGGTCATGGGCTCAGCTCCGCCGTCAAGCCAAGTTGGAACCTCGATGAAGTCGCGGGCGATACGCGTCTCCACAGCCGAACCATAGAGTTCGCCGAACACGCCTGACCAATACCAGCGCTCCAAACGGGCGCGGACGGTATCGTGCTCCCACTTGTCGCCGATATCGGCGAGAATCGCCGCCAGCGCGATAATCTGGGTTTGGTAGGGAAGATCGAACAGGCGGTAGATGCGCAGCATGTGCAGGAACTTGGCCGCCGTCAGGAAGCCGAGTTCCGCCTGCATCTGGTATCGGAGATAGGCGGCGAGCGGTAGATTCAGCAGCGCTTCGCGCTTGCCGGTCACCTGTGGCAGTTCCCTGCCCTGCTTGCCCCTGGCTTCGGCGTCCCGCCTTTGGTCGCGTGTATAGAAAAGCGAGATGACGTGCAGGAAATCCGTATTGGCCACATTGGCGAGGATGCCCTTCTCGGCCTCGGCTAGCTTGTAGGCGGTGGAGAATAGCGCGTGTCTCCCCGCGACCGCTTTGCCATCGCCGTACCAGTCCTTGCGCAATTCGTAGCCCTGTCCGCCAGCGTGTTTTTCCGCGGCGAACATGGCGGTAACCAGTTCGAAGGCATCCAGCGGCTTGCCGCCGGTGTTGACCTTCTCGAATACGGTGCAGACGGCTTCCTTCGACGTTGCCTTGTCCAGGGCGATAACGGGGATGTCATAGCCGACGAAGTTCTGGATCACCTGATCGTAAAACTCGCGGACGACCGGCCAAAGTTCGCCGAAGCGTCCATTACCGTTCGACCATCCGATAAACTCGTTCTGCCAGTTCACCCAGTCGAACACGCGGGAAACCGGAAAGACCAGTTCCTCGAACTCCTTTTCCCTAGTGGAGTAGTCCTTGTCGATTGAGCGGTCGAAATCTTTGCGCACGACCTTGTCGGGAGGCACGGCGAATATCGCTTGGTCACGGTCGACAGCCGGGTCGATAGCCTTGCGCATGTCGATATAGAACCAGCGTTCCACCGGCTTCTTCTTGGCGGTCATGGTCCTGACCACCTGTCCACGCAAGGTGACCTGGTAGAGCGAGGTCATGCGTTGCTGGCCGTCGAGCAGCAATTCGCCCGGTGCGGAATCCCTCGCCTTCTCGGGCGCACCTTCGATCGGCCGCGGCTTGAAGCTGGTGGCGCCGCCGGTTTCCAGCGTCATCAGCGCGCCGACCGGAAAACCGCGCGAAACGGATGCGACAAGACCCTTGATGCGCTCCTCGTCCCAGACCCAGCTGCGCTGAAAGTCCGGCAATTGGATGTTGCCGGCCTCGCAGTCCTTGAGCAGTTCCAGCAGGCTGACCGGATTGGTCCTGAACGAAGATCCTGTCATCATGAATTCCTTTCCGTGCCAAATCGGAGCGATTCTACCTATCCGTGTTCTTTGCACTTTGACGGTTGTGAGCGGGCAAATCAACGAATGTTTCGGGAATTCCGGTAGAGGCCGGTCACACCGGCGCGAAATTCCCTCCTTGGGCGAACCCGTTGCCGTTGACAGCTGTCAACCGGCACGCTGCCGCCGAGTGGCCGCTCATGATTAGGCCTTCTGGCAGTCCGTCACGGTTCTGGTTGTCCCCGGCGTTCCGCATGGTTGTGTTACGTCCGGCGGCCAGATCCAATTACCGGAAGCGTCCGAAGCGACGTTGACTTGCTGCAACCGCCAACAGCCGTCGAAACACTGGAAACACTGGGCGCAGCGACGACGCGTTTTCGGCAAGTCGGACCAGGTGCCGACCGCCATGCCGCTTTGTCCGCCATTGCGCACACTGACGGCGCGATCGAAAGCCGCGCCGCCAAGCCAGGCGCGCAACACCTTGTAGGCGTTGTCATTGTTGTCGGAGGCATGGTGCGCGGCCGTGAACAGCACCGGTCGGTCGGGAGAAAGATTCGGCGGCGTGGGGAAGTCGATTTCTGGCCTGTTTTCACCGGTGGCGAGGCGCGAATCGGTCAGAAAGATCGCGCCGGGTTCGGTCGCGGTTTCAGGCCGCCAGAAGACCAGCGCCTCGACGTTCTGGATGGTTATCGCCAGCGCATCGGAAGCCTTCGCAAATGTACGATAGCGGCCGACCGGAAAGACCTCGACGGCGTTAAGAGGCTCCAGAAGCCCCCGCTCTCCTCCCCCCGGTACAAGCATCTCGCCGTCGTCATAAGCGAAATCGAACCAGCGGATCCCGATGCCCCGGTTCTTGGCGATGCCGACAAGGCCGACGATCGCCTTTGCCTCCTCAAGCTGCTTCTTGGTGAGTTTAAAGCCGCAATAGAGAGTGAGCGAAGGAGCCTTCTTGACGTTGCGAAAGGTGTGTTCGCCAGACCCGAGGTTTCGCGCCAGACGGCGCAGGATGCCCTGGAGGTTTCGCGGACGCTGTCTGCGTCGACCCGCTCGTGGCTGGAACATCGCCGCCTGCGCCATCGGCCGCAGCATGCCCTCGCCAGCTTCGGCCCGAACCGTGTGCCGGACGGCCTGTTCGTATCGCGCGGCCATGATCGCGGCTTCAGCACCGTCGCGGCTCGGCACAGCGAACCGTTTTGTCCGCCTGACGGAAAGGGGAACGCCCTCCCCTGCCCCGCCAAGCCAGGTGCGCTTCAGCCCGTCATCCAGCGTCGCCGCGAATTCGATGTTTTCCTGCAGCAGCCGGGCGACGAACTTTTCGGGATCGTCAAGCACCGCTTCCTCGATCCCTTTGAACAGGTAAGGCAGCCAAAGTTCCCTGATCTTCGGGATTCCCCCGGGGTTTGGTTTCGTCGGGCACCAGTCCCGGATGAAATTCACGAACCCGCTGGAATGGTCGTCGTCATTGTGGCTGCAAACTGCAATGTCGATGTGGTCGATATTTGGCAGGTGTCGGGCGAAATAGGTGGAAAGCTTGCCCATTCCTTTCCGTGTTTGATCGCGTCCTGAATCGAACAGGATGACCATTGCCTGGCTCTTGTGCTCCGTCTCCAGCAGGAATGCCTCGTCCCTGTTGCCGAGCGGCAATGCCCTGAAGATCGATGCCATTCCCCCTCCCCTGAGGCCACCGCAACGGCAGTTGACAGCTGTCAACCGAGCACGTTGCTATTGGCAGCAGACTTTTCGGACATAGTTGTTGCCATAGGTGATGATGGAGTCGTCGGGAATTGTCCCGGCCGCCTTCAAGCGGTCACGCGCTTGTTTAGCTTCCACGATGCCGAAAGTTCCGTCGAGCGTGATCGCAAACCACCCATTGGTCGCAAGGTAAACGGCCAACGGCGGACTCGCTGCCCGTGCGTAGCTTTGGGCTTCGTCGTAATCCTGCAGGCTTTTGACTTGGATATGGCGACCATCAAACGGACCAGTGGCGAACTGGTCGACCATGACCCAGGTGTTGTGCACATATCCGGTGTTTGCGCCGGCGCGGATGCGATACCAATCATCGCGCACATCGAGGATATCGATGTGCCGTCCATTAGGCAGGAAAGCAAGGTCGCGGGTGTCGGGCTCGGGCCCTGCTTTCAGGGCAGCTTTGCCGCCCGGTCGACGCACCGTCCCGCTCTTGGGACGCGGAATCGATAGGTCGACTGTCTCCATTGGCTTAGCCGGGGCATCGCGGCGCGGCACCGCCTGCGGTTGACGCGCTGTTGCGAGCCCTGCATCGGGTTCCGTGCCTTCCCGACCTTCGCCACCCAGGACGGTGACGACCCGGTAAAGTTCCATTTCTGAACGCGACAGATACCGCAGGTCGTCTGAATCGTAGCGCAAGGCCAATTGCAGCAGTGCGGGATCGATCCCCATTTCGACCATATATGCGATCATGTCGGCTGTTGCCTGCTGTATGTAGGAAACCGCGTCTCGGGCGTCCGGCTGGAATTCCGGCGAAAAGGATGACTTGTGCATGGCAATTGTACCCGGTTCCGCCACACGTGATACGCCGCCGAAAAATGCCAACGCGCAGGCCGACGCACAGTCCATACCGCGCACTTCGATTGTCGTCAGACCCAGGGACCTTACCGTTCGCCCGAGGTCCATTGCCTTGGCAACGTTACCTCCGGAGGAGTTGAAGACGACAAATCGGGCGCTGTTGGCAGCCACAAGCTCGACAAATGGCCTCAGATCGTCATCCGCTTCGAACGCACCGCGCACAACAACAAAACGAAGTCCGTTTGGGAGTTCTTCCGCGCTAAACTGCAACGCAAAGGCCGTCCCGGGCCACACGAAAAGAAGAGAAAAAAATAGTCGAGAGAAAAAACGCATACACACCTCACGATGACAGCATAATTGGCGTCGCTGAAAGTGTCGAGACAGGGCTTCCAGATCCCGTCGGTCGAAACCTGCGCCAAAGAAGGATGCAGTTTCCGTTCAGTTTCCGAACCGGTGTGGTCAAAGTCCGCCACGGCCCCGGTTGCACATCGGCTAATTTGCGTTAACCCTTTTTTCGTTGACGCGACTCGCATTTTGGTCCCTTTTTCTAACGGTTTTCGGCCGTAGGGACGGCGGTTGCGCGTAACACCCCTGCCCTTCCGGCCCGTTTCGCGTATCCTCAGGCGTCAGGCGAATCGCGCCCTGCCCTTCCCCGGCGGGCGCATGGAGCGAACATCATGGCCGCGGAGCCGGCACGAGAAAGGGACGAGGCAGGGGCCGACCGGGCGATTGCGGCCGATGCCGAGGCGCTGTCGCGCCAGCTTGCCACGCTGCGCGACCGCCTGTTCCCGCCGGCGGCGCAGAAGCGCCTGCGCGCCTTTTCCTCCGGCGAGGCGGCGCGGCTGATCGGCGTGACCGACGGCTATCTGCGCCAGCTCTCGCTTTCCGGCGAAGGCCCCTCGCCCGAGACCGGGCCCGGCGGGCGGCGCTCCTACACGCTTGCCGACATCAACGCGCTGCGCGCCCATCTCGCCGGCGCCGAGGCCGGTCGCGGCGCGCGCGGCCGGCGCTATCTCAAATGGCGCGGCGAGGGCGAGCATCTGCAGGTGATCGCCGTCACCAACTTCAAGGGCGGCTCGGGAAAGACGACGACGGCCACCCACCTCGCCCAGCACCTGGCGCTGGAAGGCTACCGCGTGCTCGCCATCGACCTCGACCCGCAGGCGTCGATGTCGGCGCTGTTCGGCTACCAGCCGGAGATCGACCTTTCGGGCAACGACACGCTCTATGGCGCGATCCGCTATGACGGCGAACGGCGGCCGCTCCCGGCCATCGTGCGCAAGACCTATTTCGACGGGCTCGACCTGGTGCCGGGCAATCTCGAACTGCAGGAGTTCGAGCACACCACGCCGAGGCATCTGGCCGACAAGGCCGACGGCGAGCCGTTCTTCGCCCGCGTGCAGGCGGCGATCGGCGAGGTGGAAGCGAACTACGACGTCGTCGTCATCGACTGCCCGCCGCAGCTCGGCTTCCTGACCCTCGGCGCACTGTGCGCGGCGACCTCGGTGCTTGTCACCGTGCATCCGCAGATGCTCGACGTCGCCTCGATGAGCCAGTTCCTGTTCATGACGTCCGACCTGCTCGCCGTGGTGCGCGAGGCGGGCGGCGAACTGAACTTCGATTTCCTGCGCTACCTCGTCACCCGCCACGAACCCAATGACGGGCCACAGACGCAGATCGTCGGTTTCCTGCGGGCGCTGTTCGGCGAGCGGGTGCTGACCCATCCGATGCTGAAATCGACGGCGATCGCCGATGCGGGCCTGACCAAGCAGACGCTCTACGAGGTGGCGCGCGAGAATTTTTCCCGCGCCACCTACGACCGCGCCTTCGAGGCGTTGACAGCTGTCAACACCGAGATCGAAGGGCTGGTGGCGCGAGCCTGGGGGAGGGCGCCGTGACGTCGTCGCTGAATTCTGTCCACAGGCGCGCACGCCCGGACGATGATGGCGTGAGGAGGAGTCCGTCATGACCAGCCGCAAGGACCAGCTGCGCGAACTGCTTTCCACCGGCATCGCACCGGCGGAGAGGGTGACGGCGCGCGAGACCCATCCCGGCGAGAGCGGGGTATCGCCGCCTGAAGATGTCGTGACGGGAATTGCGCCAACATACGTGACCGGGATCGGATCGCGGCCGCCTTCCGGCGCGGTCAAGGCGATGGGGCTGTCGCTCGGCCGGTTACATGATGAGCTCGCCGAGGCGAAGGCGGCGGCCGAACGGTTGGCGACGAGCGAGCGCGTCGTCGAACTCGATCCCGCCGCGATCGAGCCGGCCTTTGTCTCCGACCGCCTGTCGGAGGCAGGAGAGGGGGACGAGGCCTTCGCCGCGCTGGTGGAGAGCATGCGCGCCAACGGCCAGCAGGTGCCGGTGCTGGTGCGCCCGCATCCGGAGAAGGACAAGGCGGCGCTCGGCCGCTTCCAGGCCGCCTACGGCCATCGCCGCATCGCAGCCGCGCGGTCGCTCGGCCGGCCGGTGCGCGCCGTGGTGCGGGCGCTGACCGACGCCGAGCTGGTGGTCGCGCAGGGAAAGGAGAACACCGAGCGGCGCGACCTCTCCTTCATCGAGCGCGCCTTTTTCGCTTCGGCGCTGATGCAGCGCGGCTTCGACCGCGCCACGGTGATGAACGCGCTGTCGCTGCACAAGGCGGAGATGACGCGGCTCTTGCAGGTCGCGGAAGCCGTGCCGGAGCATATCGCACGCGCGATCGGCCCGGCGCCGAAGGCCGGGCGGCCGCGCTGGCTGGCGCTTGCCGAATTGCTGAAGGGCGAGGCAGCGCGCACCAAGGCGATGGACGAGGTGACGGGCGAAACCTTCCGCGCCGCCTCCAGTGACCACCGCTTCCAGATGCTGTTCAACCGCCTGGCGAAAAAGCCGAAGCGTGCCGCCCAGCCGAAGCCGATCACATCGGCGGCCGGCACGGAGATCGCGCGATTCGATCCGGGGAAGGGCAGGGGCGCGCTCGCCTTCTCGCCCGCCGCGCCGGAAGGATTTGCCGCCTTTGTCGCGGCGGAACTGCCGCGGCTCCTCGCCGCCTTTTCCGCCGCCAAGGCGAAGTGAGCGTGATGCGTAGAAACCGAGGAGAGGAGACGAGGTAAGAAAAAGGCTCCCGAAACGTTGCCGCCCCGGAAGCCCTCGTGATGTAGCGATCCGAGAGAATCACTTCCGATTCCGTCTGTCAAGCGTCGGGCGCGTTCCGGCTGCGCTGTTTTCTTGCCTCGCGATGAGGTGAGCCGATGACACTTGCAACGACGCCTTTCGGCGCCGCGCCTTTGCGTGCGCCCATGTTCAACCTGCAGAAGCGGCTGGCGCGCCTGCGCGAGGCACCCGAAACCGCCGACAACGCGGCCGCACCGGTCGACAAATGGAAGGTCGTCCGGGCGCTGTCGGAGGCGCGCGCCGCCTTCGGCCTTTCGGATCGCGCCGTTGCGGTCCTGGAGGCGCTGGCGGGATTCCGGCCGGGCCGCGAGATCGATGCGCGCGAGCCGGCGATCGTGTTTCCCTCCAACGCCGAACTGTCGCTGCGCACCGGCGGCATGGCGGAGGCGACGCTGCGCCGCCATATCGCCGCGCTGGTCGCCGCCGGCCTTGTCGTTCGTCGCGACAGCCCCAATGGCAAGCGCTATTGCCGCCGCGACGAGACCGGGGCGGTCGACGCCGCGTTCGGCTTCGACCTGGCGCCGCTGGTGCTCATGGCGGCGGAGATCTTCGAGGCGGCCGACGAGGCCCGCAAGGCGCAGGCGGAACTTCGCCGATTGCGCGAGCAGGTTTCGCTGCGCCGGCGCGACATCGCCAAGATCCTCGCCGCTGCGTACGAAGAAGGCAGGGCAGGGGACTGGGAGGGCTTTGCCGAGCGCCTTCGCCTTGCCGGCTATTGCGGCCGCGGCGCCATCGCGCAGGCGCTCACGGCTTGCGCCGATGCGTTGACGAGGCTGCAGGCCGAGGTCGAGATCGCCTATCTCGCTACGCTGACAGATGAAGAAATGAGCGGCAATGACGCCGATTCCGAGCGCCACCTTCAGAATTCAAATTCCGAATCCAATTTTGAAAATAGCTTCGAAAAGAAGCTGAAGCCGCAGGCCGCAGACCAACAATACGAGGCTTCCGAGGACGGGCGACACGTTTTGACCGGACGAGGCGCAAACATCGCCGCCGAAACGAAGACCGGGGAACCGCGGCTGCAAACCGTGATGAAAGCCTGCCCGCAATTTGCCCTTTATGCCCGAGACGGCATTCGCGATTGGCCGTCGGCGCTGGCGACAGCCGGGCTGGTGCGATCCATGCTCGGAATCTCTCGCGACGCCTGGGACAAGGCGTGCGAGGCAATGGGCGACCGCCAGGCCGTGGCGACGATCGCCGCCATCTTGGAGCGCGCCGAGGCGATCCGCTCGCCGGGCGGCTATCTCAGGGCACTGACCGCCCGCGCCGAAGCCGGAAAGTTTTCCGCCCGGCCGATGCTGGAGGCGCTGACGCGAACACCGTGAAGTCTATCACGCTGGTTTCACGCTCGAAGTGTCCGATGCACGTCGGGAGGCGGTGGACCAAATGTTTGATGGCCTTGGATTGACCAAAGGCGGTCGCGATTGCACGCACATGCGAAACCCTTCGCAGCGCGATTGCAGGCGATCGCAGATCGGTCTCTATCAGGACCTGCTTACGGAAGAATCAGTACTTTACGACCGAGAAATAAAATACTGTAGCCAAACGCCGGACAATCGATATGCTTACTCCGGGAAAGAAACGCGGCTGGGCGGCCGGATGCTTCGGGTCAAGTTGTTCGGACCGATGCAGGTACTAGGGTCGGACGGGCGTAATCTTACGCCTCCGAGCCAGAAATCGCGTGCGCTTCTGGCGATGATCACGACTGCCGATGGCATGCGACGTTCGCGGACCTGGCTGATCGATCGATTGTGGAGCGAGAAACCTTTGGCGCTCGGGCAGACCAGTCTGCGCCAGACCTTGCGTGAAATCAGAAAAACCTTTGGCGATCTCGCCGATGAAGTTCTCATTATTGATAATTTCACAGTCGCATTCGTGCCAAACGCGGTCGTCCTGGAAGACTTCGACGGTGATCTGGTATCCGCCGCCGACTTTTTGGAAGGAATCGATATTGGCGATCCGGAATTCGAAGAATGGCTAACCCTCGAGCGGAGCCGTTTTTCCCGTAGTGCGGGAGCTGAACCGCGCGCTCGCCAAGCTGAAACGGAGAGGGATGTTTGCAGGTTTGCACTGCGTATCGATTTTCCCGTCATACAAAAGGACGATGGGAAGGCCAGGCGCGTTGCCGACACGCTTATTGACGGTGTCGTGCGGTTATTGGCCGAAGATGGCTTCAAGGATATCCAAGATCGTCGCTTGGCGGCGTCTGATGCGTCTGCTGCTGGCCCAAGACCGCATCGAGCGGCGGTAGCGTTTCGTTGTGCGGTGCGCACCGACGGCGAAATGGCGTCGGTATCGATGATGTTGATAGAGTTGGGCGAGGAACGCGCGGTCTGGTCACGCTCCTTCATTGCCAATGGCGAAGCAATTCTGCGTGGTCGTGATACCGATTCGTGGGTTGTCAGTCAAAATTGCGCGGAGGCTGTCTGGCGAGAAAAAGAACTGGCGCAACGCCGTGAAAGACAGGGCGAAGACGGCGCAGATCGGGTGCGCGCGGCGGTCCAGGATATGTTCGAACTCGGTGTGTCGGACCTTACGCGTGCCGAGCAGGATCTTAGATCACTTATCCCTTCGCGACACGGGAGCCTGGCGCTCGCGTGGCTTGCATTCCTCAACACGTTCCGAATAGGCCAGAGATACGCCCGTCATGAAAATGCAATGCATGCAGAAATCCGCGAGCTCTCCGCGAAAGCTCTCGAACGCGATCCGGGAAATGCGCTCGTCCTCGCATTGAACGGGCATACGCAAAGCTATGTATTCGGCAATTTTCTTCGCGCGGTCGAACTGTTCGAAGCGGCAATCCGGGTGAACCCGGGGAGGGCGCTCGCGTGGGATCTCTACTCGGTACTGCACGGGTATATCGGCCAGCCGGATGCCGGGCTTCGGTGCGCCCGCTATGCGCGTTACCTTGGTTTTCATAGCCCCTACCGATACTACTATAACGCGTCGTGTCTGATAACGGCCGGCCTCTCGGGAAGCTATCGCGAAGCAATTCACTATGGCGAAGATGCCATGGCAGAGAAGTCCGGATATATCACTGTATTACGTCATTTGACGGCCAGTTATGCCCACGCTGGCGAAAATGAAAAAGCCAAAGAGACTTTGAAACGGTTATTACATGTGGAACCAGGCTTCAGCATTGATCGCCTACGTGAAGCGCGCGAACCAGGTCTTGAGACTTTATATGGACAGAATTTCCTGAAAGGACTGAGAAAAGCAGGAGTGATGGAGGTTGGAAAATGACTGAAGCAGCACCAGAAGGACCGGGAATTGGGGTTCCGGGTCTTATATCACCGATAACGCGTATTTCCGTTAGTGGATTGCTTGTCCGAGGGGGAGAAGTATTCGCAAATAGGCAAAAGCTATTTGATCTTGATGAAGGTACAGGCGTTCTTTCTTTTCGTGGAGACGGAAATGAGATGGGAGCGTTTAGTTTAGATCTAAATTCGAGATCTAGTGTAGAACTTAACAAAAACAAAAATAAAAACAAGAATAAAAATAAAAACAAGAACAAAAACAAAAATGCTGCCGGAGCATTAAATACTGGGCAGGTAACATTTGGCCTTACGCCGCAGCGCGAAATGAAACGGCTGCACCGTGCCGAAAACCGCTCTGATCCGAGCGGCGCAGACGCCGCTTTTTTCAAATGGCAGCTTCTGCCATTGCCGATGCCTTTTGGTCCTGACGAGACTGCCAATGAGGCGTATGCTTTGCTTCAACTGCAGGAAAAAGATACGGTCGAAAGAGAGCGTCGGCGCACCGAAATCGAACGCCAGGATACGCTCGACATGACGGATTTCACACGTGCCCTGAACGCGGAAAACATATCCGGCTATCAGGCAACAGAGGCGTTATTCCAGACGATCCTTGTCATGTGCGAATATGTCGGTCTCCAATACAAAGACATGTTCGGCCGCGCTCGCCCCAATATGGTCAATACGGCGCTGCGGCCACTGCTGGCCGTGCCGCCGCATCTCTCCTATCCGTCGAACCATGCATTCCAGTGTCGCTCTGCTGCTTTGGTGTTCGAGCGCTTCTTTCCTCATCACCCCGCGACCGCGGAATTGCATGCGATAGCCGAACGGATCGGGAAAAATCGGGAATGGGCAGGGCTGCACTACGCGTCCGATACAGGGGCAGGATACCTTCTGGCAGAACGGTTCCTGCCGTACCTAGTCGACGCATGCGAGGAATTGATCCTTGAAGCACAAGGTGAATGGATTTGAGGGAGGCACTCATGACGACAACATCCTCTGTTCCGAGCTCGGGTCCAAAGGCAGACAAGTTCAATCCGAGACCGCCGACGACCTACCCAGCGTTCTGGCATCTCCAAGCGGTGAATATCATCGAAGGGGCATTTCCCGTCTACAAATCCCCGATCTGGCGCGACGCAACGTCTTGGCCCCTGTCCAAGGTCGCCTTGATCGACAATGGTGCCGACACCGATCATCCCTATCTGAACGGAGCATTCGAACTGGACAGGAGCGGTTCGATGCCCGACGTCCTCGACTTGACGGGTCTTCCAATGAGGGCGGCGGCAACGCGGAGCGGTTCAACGCGGCGACCTTTTGCCGGTTTCGGACAATTGGTCCAGAAACTCGACCCTCAACTATCGGGTCCAGATCAATCCTGGCTCGATGAGTTCATTACGGGTGTCGAGAATCTGAGCGTAGCTGATCTGGATGCGCCGGGGACCGCAAATCGGCGATTTTCGCTTCACGGAACCGCATGCGCGGGCCTCTTGGCGGCGCGCGCGCCGTTGCCCGAGTCGCCGCCGTCGGATGAATCGCTTCTGCGTCCGACGCCACTCGTTTATTATGGTACCGATCCGGACGGAAAACTGATCGTAGTTACGACCAGTTTCGGAGAGCATCCCAAACCATTGATCCTTGCTTTTTTGTTTGCGGCGGCCCAGGGCGCGGACGTCATCCTTGTCCCGCGCGCCATGTCGCCAAAGCTCTTGTTGGCTGGCGACGACAAGGAACCCGAATGGCGAATTCTGCGCGAGGTAATCCTGGCTGTGTCAAGGAAGATACCTGTCGTTTGCGCTGCCGGGAACGAATGCCGTAGTTCGCTTGTGGCACCGGCGGCATTGGCGAATGAAAAGGTGTGGAAGAAAAATGGCGTTATTGCCGTCGCTGCGATGAATTTCTGGGGACGTCGATCATCCTACAGCAATTATGGAAAAGGGTTGACGGTCGCGGGGCCGAGCGACGACGGCGAAACGTTCAACGAAGATCAGGTTCGTCTCGACAATACGGACCGCCACATCGTAGATTTTCCTTATCGAACGATTGCCGATGAAAACGACATGTCAAACCATGTCTATCCCTATGCCGATCCTGAAATTCTTGCAATTGATATTGGTGGTGAATTCGGATTTGAGGGAACGCCGAGCCAGAGGGATCAAATCAATCTTTCCAAAACCCAGTACTCGGGATATTTTACCGGTTTTGGGGGAACATCGGCTGCTGCCGCGATTGTTGCTGGCGTCATAGCGCTTGCCCAACGAAAAGCGAAATCCGTACGCCGCGAGCGTATCTCCGGACCGGCCATGAAAAAGCTCGTGGCACAGACCGCGCGATCGAGGGGCGAGTTGCCGCATTTGGCGTCCGTTGCGCAGGATTTTCTCGACGAAAACCGGCTTCCCAAGGGTGATCGTGCCAACAGGAAAGTAATGAGTGTCGCCGATGCCTTTGGCAGCGGCTTGATCGACGCAAAGGCGCTGATTAGCCGGGTCTGAAGACCGACGATGCTCTATCGCAGTTTCCGGAATGGCCTCTAAAATTGGAAGGCAATTGCTTGGTGCCGATTTGCAGGCAACCAGCAATTGCCTCCCAATATAGGAATATTGTGCCGGCTAAAATTTGTGGATCATGCTGGCAACCCACGAGACGATCGTGCCACGTTCGGCGGGCGCGATCGTGAACGTTTCCGCCTGGTTGCGTGCCCAGGTAAGGTCGTGAAGCGCAGTCACGAAATTGCCGGCAACTGGCGCATAGACGGCGTCTGGATTGTTCTTCATGCGTTCGGCGATAACGCCGATTTCGAGATCGAGCTTCAGCAGGATCGAGCGAAGCCGCTTTCGACGCGCGAAGCTTTTTTCGGAGAGCCATGCGTGCCTAAAGGCCTCGCGAGCTTTGCAGAGCGCGATAGAGGACTCGGCAAGGTTCAATTGTGCCTCCGCCGTCTGACAACTCGAACAAGCCCCCGCCTTTCTTTGAACCCGAAGGGTTGGTCCGTCGTTTTCACCGATCCGCTCCTTTCGCATCTGGAGCAGAGCAGGCCAGCGTGAGTTCACCGTGAGTTGGCGGAAACCGGACGGAGCGGACGCGATCTGGATACGGGGATGCCGCGAACGCGTGCGCAAAAATCCTTGCAATCATGGAGAAGCTATCCATATTTGCATGGATGATTCACCGGTTCATAACTGCCCATATCCGAGAATTGCTGGATTCGGCGCCGGCGGTGGCGATCCTCGGGCCGCGCCAGGCCGGCAAGACGACGCTGGCGCTCGAGATCGCCGGCGAGCGGCCTTCGGTCTACCTCGACCTCGAAGCGGAAGAGGATAGGGCCAAGCTCGCCGACGCGGCAGCCTACCTGCGCGGCCACGTCGACGAACTGGTCGTGCTCGACGAGATCCACCGCGCGCCCGAACTGTTCGGAACGCTGCGCGGGCTGATCGACGAGGGCCGCCGCGCCGGCAAAAGGGCAGGGCGTTTCCTCATCCTCGGCTCGGCCTCGATCGACCTGCTGCGCCAATCGAGCGAGAGCCTCGCCGGTCGCATCGCCTATGCCGAGCTGACGCCGTTCCTGCTGGCGGAAACGGGGGAGCGGAGCCTCGACAGGCTTTGGCTGCGCGGCGGCTTTCCCGACTCCTTCCTCGCCGCGGGCGAACGCGCCAGCCTTGCCTGGCGGCGCGATTTCATCCGCACCTATCTGGAGCGCGACATCCCGCAATTCGGCCGCCGTATCCCGGCCGAGACGCTGCGCCGCTTCCTCGTCATGCTGGCGCATCTCCATGGCGGGCTTCTCAACCAGGCCGATCTTGCCCGCTCGCTCGGCGTCGACGGCAAGACCGTGGCGCATTACCTTGACCTGATGGTCGACCTGATGCTGGTGCGCCGCCTGCAGCCCTGGCATGCCAACACCGGCAAGCGGCTGGTCAAATCGCCCAAGGTCTATGTCCGCGACAGCGGCCTGCTGCACGCGCTGCTCGGCATTTCCGATCGCGAGGCGCTGCTGTCGCATCCCAAGGCCGGCGACAGCTGGGAAGGCTTCATTATCGAGAACCTGATCACGACGGCGGGGGAGGGGGCCGAGGCGCATTTCTATCGCACCGCCGCCGGCGCCGAGATGGACCTCGTACTCGACCAGGGCGCGAACCGCACCGCCTACGAGATCAAGCGCACCAGCGCGCCGAAGCTGACCAAGGGTTTCCATGCGGCGAGCGCTGATCTCAACCCCACCCGCCGCGTCGTGATCCATGCGGGCGCGGAGACTTTCCCGCTGGGGGAGGGAGTGGAGGCGGTGGGAGCCCAGAACCTCGCCCGTACATTCTCCGCCTGAGCGACCGCGCAATTCACGACCAGATCACGCCCTTCCCGCAAGGCTGACGGCGGCTTTCCCACGGCAGTCAGGAGGAGGAAGAAATGCGATCAGGATGGATGAGCTGTCTTGTCGGCGCACTTGCGTGCGCTTCGACAGGATACGCCGCAGCGGCCGATTTGAACCCGCTGGATGAATTTGCATCAGCAAACGGCGTGCTCGACGTGACGATGATCGTCGGGCAGCGAACGGTGAACATCGGCGGCGCCAGCGTTGCCACCAATGTCTACACGATCTGCGAATCGAAAGACTACGACACCACGGTTCCCGGCGATTGTGCGACACAGCCGGCCAATCCCTATGGCGGGACCGCGCTCAGGGTTCAGCCCAAAGATCACTTGAAGATCCATCTCATCAACCGGATGAGCGGCGAAGAAAACGGCATGCCGCTCGGGCCTGACAGCTTGATGACCAATCTTCACACACACGGGCTGCTGGTTCGCGCACGAGGTATCGATGAAATCGATGTGATCGGAGACGAAAATACGTCCGGAAAATACGAGCAGGGGTCGATCGGCGATTTCATTTTCGTTGCGATCCAGCCCGAGGCTACGCCCGCCATGCAGGGCCACGCCGCCCATGCCGCGATGGGCGCATCCGATTTGCGTTTCGATATCGAAATCCCCGACCGTCATCCTCCAGGCATCTTCTGGTTCCATCCGCATTATCACGGCCTCGCCAAGCGTCAGGTGTCGAGCGGCATGGCCGGCATGATTGTGGTCGACGGCCCGGACTACATGTGCCTGCATGTCGGCACGAAGGCGAATGGCGAGCCGGAATGCCAGGACGATCCAAATGACTCGACCAAATTGCCGGTCAGCATGCGCGATGACATCGCGGTTCGGACCATCCTGTTGAAGGATGCGCAGATCACGACCTTCGACGAAACCGCCAAGACCGGCGTGATGTTCGACGATCAGGACCCCGGCTTTTGCGGTAAGGCCGCCGGAGGCACCAACGGCTATTGCAGTGGCCGAGACCTGGGACCCGACGGGCCGGATTTTACCGGCGGCCGCTGGATCTTCTCGCTCAACGGCGTGCAGCATCCGCAATGGAATGCGGCTGCTGCAACCGGCAATGACGCCAAGCCCGGTAACACCGAAATCTGGCGCATCCAGAACGGCTCGGCCAACATCACCTACAATCTCTGCCTCGAGGCCGAGGGTTTTCCGGTCCAAGCTAAGAACGGGGACGAGGAACGATGTGACGGTTCGCTGCCATTCCAGGTGCTGTCGCTCGATGGCGTGGCATTTGGAACGACCGGCGGTTCGCCCGGAGTCGTGCCGGTCACGGACCTTCAGCGCCGCATCGTGCTGATGCCCGGATCACGGATCGAGATTCTCGTCACCCCACGTGACAAGGACCTTTGCCCTGTTGGAAAGGTCACGAACGACAGCTGCGCCCAGTTTGCCAGCAACCTGAGCAAGGATTTTCCCGTGGAGATCAGGACATTGGCCTATGATACCGGCGGCGATGGTTGGCCCGAAATCGCGCTCGGGACGGTGACATTCCACCAGGCACCCGGAGTAACGATCGCTGGGCTGAACACCGTCGCCGTCAATGCGAGATTTGAAAAGATCCTTGCGGGGGCGCCTCCCGCGACGTCCGTCTTCGTAGCGGAAAGCGTCGACGGACTATGCCGGGAGAGTGGCGCCTACCGTCTGGGTGCGGGGGAAAGCCGGCGCGTCTATTTCGCGATCGTGAGCGATGCGACGGTCGATGCGAACAAACCGGAGCAGTTCCTGCTCGGAACGACCATCGTGACGGACGCCGAGGAATGGTATTTCGACGAGAGCGGCAGTCGTGTCACGGTCGATGACAGCCATCCGCCGCTTCTCAGGCCCTTCGATGCGGCCGAGACGCGCGCAGATCTGTGTGTTCCAACGGATGCGGGAACGGAAACCTGGCAACTGGTGAACATTTCCGGGGAAGTTCACAATTTTCACATCCATCAGAGCAAGTTCAACATCGCGCCCTGCACGACGGACGGGCCGTGCTCCGCGCCGAGTGGCGGCCTGGCAGGGCCCGCCTTCTTTGCGACGAGCGACATCGACAAGCTGAACCTGACGAACGCCGTCCTCGTCAATGAATCGGAGGGCCACTTCTCCCCCGACAAGGCACGGTTGCACGACACGATCATCGTGCCGCGAGGCACGGCGACTGAATGCGCGGCACGCGATATCAAGATCGGATCGCGGGGAAGTTTCATTCGACACATCCCGGTAGGGTTCAATCGCCTCCATCCGGTTTATGTCTATGATCAGAATGGCGCATGCATCGTTTCGCGCACCGACAAGGACGGAACAGCCGGCTGGATCGACGTCCAGATTCCCTTCGACCAGTCCTACTCGGTCGGCAAATACGTCTTCCATTGCCACATCCTCGAGCACGAGGACCGCGGCATGATGGCAGCGATCAGGGTGCTCACGGCGAGCCAGGAGGTCGCATCGGGTTCAGGCGTGAAATAACCGCGCCGACCGACGAAGCGGCCCGGACAACGTCCGGGCCGTTTCTGTTTTTCCGGCCCGGAACCAAGAACCGGGCAGCTGCTGCCGTTTGATCGTCGCTCTTCTTCCTCGCGGGTGACGTGCAGTTTGGGCACGCCTCCGGCATCGGACTTGCGTCTCTCGGTCGCCCGTCCCGCGTTTCACGGCAAGATCACGCCCTTCCAGCCTTTCTACGCCTGCGGCCGGCGCGGCCGGTTGGGCATGAAAGGAGCATTCGATGAACAGAAGCGCCATTGTTGACGGCTTGAGGACGCAGGACCGGCTCCTGGCCGAACTCGATCGCCGTGCGGCCGCGCTACGCCCTGTCGACCTCTACAACAAGGCGGCGGCCTGGGTGCACGAAACCACCGCCATCGTCCTCGGCGCGGAGGCCGCCGGAATGGCACGCGAGGTGATCCGCGCCACGATGCCCACCGCCTGGGCAATCCATGGCCGGGCCGCGTGGATCCGGCGTTTGCAGACCTGGCCGCGCGGCTATCCCGGCGATTTCGAGACCATCGAGGAATTGATGGACGGTGGCACGGCCCGCAGTTGGGCCGATCTGCCCGCCTGCCTGAACTACCACGCGCTGATTTCGCCGGCGGCCCAGCAGCATCGCAACAAGATCGCTGCGCAGGCCTCGCTCATTGCCGGATATGCGCATACCGGCCGCGGTATCCTCTCCATCGCCTGCGGTGGGTCGCTCGATTTCGTGCGCGCCGGCGCGCTCGTTACCGAAAAGACATCGCGTGTGGTGCTCAACGACATCGATGCCGATGCGCTGGCGCTGTCAGAGTCGCGTATCCGGGCCTGCGGCTTCGACGTGGAGGTCGTGCCGGGCAATATCGTACGCCGTATCGCCGAAATGAAATCGCGCCGCTTCGGCCTGATCCTGGCCGGCGGCCTGTTCGACTACCTGACCGAACGCCTCGTCGAGCGGATCGTGCGCAGTGCCTGGGCGCTGCTCGAGCCGGGCGGCACGCTCTTCTTCACCAACATCCTGCCCGACAATCCCAACCGCCCGTGGATCGAGGCGCTGAGCGAATGGGTGCTGATCGAGCGATCCGAGCGCGACATCATCGAAGTCGTCACAAGCGCCGGCATTCCCGCCGAGGCGATATCGATCGAACGAGATGCCACGGGCCTGACGGCCCTGGTCAGCATCCGGCGGCCGTCATAGCGCCATGTCGACCACGGGTCCGCTCCAGAACGCCGCGATAGCGAGCTTGAGCGCGAACAGCGCGACGGCGAAGGCGAGGGCGTAGAGGGCGTAGCGAAGGAAGCGCATGTCGAAGTCCCGGTTGGATATGCCGGGACAATCGCGAAGCGGCGTGAAATGGGCGTGAGAGGATGTGGACTGGTGCGAACAGCCAGACGTTCACGCGCAGTTCGCAACTGCCAATGACCTGAGAAGGAAGCCGCCGTCTGGGCGTTTCACGCTCGCCTCACGCCGCATCGGGAAGAATTCACTGCAGCGTACTCAAGGCCAGCGGGAGGGCATTCCAATGCGTGAACTGAAATTGCTTTTGACGGCTTCAGCTATTGTCCTGGGCACGATCAGCCATGGCTTTGGCGACAATCTCAATCCCGAACGCCGCGGCATCGGCATCGAGGGTATTCATGGCGCTAACGTCAAGGAAAACGAAGCGGCCAAATCTTCGATTGTGATCGATCAGATGCGCTCGCTCTTTGTCACCCATGAGAAGACGCTCGCAGTGTTTTCTCTCGCTGAAGTCATGGACAAACTCGCTTCTGAAGGAGAGCCGGGACTTACGGGAGAAGAGCTTTTTCATCGCCTCTGGGACACAAACAATCTGAAGGCCGATGCCGTTTTCCATGATCAGGACGAGCACTGCGACAGCGAAACGCCGGCTGTCGACGGGGCCTCCAAGCTTAACGGATTCCCCTATACCTGCCCTCGTCCCGAAGGCGCCGAGGCCCGAAACGGTACGGTCAATGACTATATTCCGATCGCCGCCGTGAACCGGCTGGACCTGGCGGGAGGAGACAGCTGCGGCGAATTCCGGCTCGTTTTTGCCCGCAGGAGCGGCACGACTGTGGGCGACCTGCGCAATCTGATCATTTTCGAGATGGAGGTCCCCAATCCGAAACCGGGACCGGATACGGGGTCGCTTGGGTGCAAGCCCATTGCGGAATTCTGGGCCAACCTCGGCCAGGAGGCCGATGCAGTGAGGCGCGGAATCGCGCTGTGGAAATTCTATTTCGTCGGGAAAACGGAATTTTTCGGCGGGGAAACGCATTTCGCCGCCCCGGTATCGGTCAAGCGTCTCGGCGGCGATCCGGCCCGCCCTCTCGGTCAGATCAGGACCAATCAATTCGCGCCGGGTCTCGGTCAACCGGCGCCCTGGATTTTGCGCCAGTACCGGCTTGACACGACAGGCGGCAAGCTGCGCCCGGTTCGGCAAAACGTTGCCCACAATCCCGACCCGAGCCTGTTCGCGGTCAAGGCCGGCGATGCCAGGCAGGCCGATGCAGAAGCGCTGGCGGCGGCTATTGCGAGCGACCTCGACCGCCTGGCGAGATCACGCGAAACGTTCGACGTTTCGCTTCCTGAAACGCTCAATGCCGGCGAGTCCGATGAGCAGGACGCCAAGAAGGGCAATGTCCTGGCGAATTTCATGCCGGACAGCATTGTCGGCAAAGCGATCGGCGACGCCCTTGCGGCGAAGCCGGCGCTGCGGATGACGTCCGAGCAAGTTGTTGCCCGGGTTGGAGCGCTGACCTGCTCCGGTTGCCACACTTTTATTTCCAACCGGTCGCTCGGTCAGGGATCGACAGGCGTCGATCAGCTCTGGCCGAAGAAGGATCTTCTCTTCGTCCACGTTAGCGAAGCCAAGCGTGAGGATTGCGAGGGCGAAATCATGGGCTGCTTCGCGATCTCCTCGACGCTGCGCGAGCTGTTCCTCCCTGCCCGTGAAGACCTGCTCAAGGACATGCTCACCAAGACCCTTTTCTAGGCCGTGCGACGAGGAGGCAACGACATGGGCGTGAAACCGGTTTTGATGCGGATTTTGGTCTTGACCGCAGCCTTGCTTGCCAGCGGGTGCGGAGGAGTGCCGATGCAATCGCAGTTCATCGGCGATGTGGCGCCGCAGGGCGCCAATGTCGTGGCTTATGCCCTGCCAAAGGGGCTGGTCGGGCTTACCATTGAGAAGAAATCCAACGCGCTGAAGGCACCGACACTCGAGGTTCTTTATGTGCCTGATCCCGGTGCGCGCTACGCACTGCATTTTCCGTCCAGCGCGTTCGCCTACGACAAGCCGGACGTCGCGGTTTCGCCGGAGGGCCTGCTGCAATCGTTTAACGCCGACAATGAGGACAAATCCCCCGAAATCATCAAGAATGTCACGGCCATCTTCGTCGAAGTGGCCAAGGGCGCCCAGTCTGAGAAGGCGGAATCGCAGAGCGCGAGCGATTACCTGGGAAAACTGCTGTTCGATCCGCTGGACGCCAATTCCGTCGGGCGGGCGAGGGAGCGCCTGGCGATGCTCGATAGTGCCATCACGCTGGAGTTGGACACGCTCGACGGCCAGTCCTTCAGGCCTTTGACATCCGACGAACTTCGTGATTCCGGGCGTTGTTCCGCATCGGTCTGTTTTCGGCTGCTCACGCCTGTCATCGTCCGGTTGAATGCCGGTGGAGTACTGACCAGCGAGTCGATTGTCTACGTTCCCGATCCGCGCCGCGTTGCCTCGTTCGATGTGACGCGAGGTGCCTGCGTGCACAAGGTATCGAAGCTGGAATTCACCAACGGCGTTCTCAGGCACGTCAACATCGACAAGCCGAGCGAAGTTCTTGGCTGCCTTACGATTCCTTCCGAAATCGTAAAAAGCATTGTTGGCCTGCCGACCGGGATCCTGACCCAAAGAAAGGCGGTCGTGGACGCACAGAAAGGCCTTATCGACAGTCAGACCGGCCTGATCAAGGCGCAGCAGGCGCTGCTGCAGGCTCAGGCCGTCGCCGCAGCCAGTGCCGGTGGAGCAGGACAATGACCCATAACCGGAAGGTTTTTTTCTTTGGCGTCGCGGCGGCTTCGTTTGCCGTTTTCGTTTCGGACGTCGCCGTCGGCGCATGCCGGCTGCCGGAACACCCGACCTCCGGCGAGTTGCATGACATTTACAGAATTTCCGGCTCCCTACCCCTCCAATGCATGGCACGTGTCCAGGGCATCGACGAAAAAACGAAAAATGCCCTCTCGGTTCGCGAGAGCCAATGTGGCCCCACCGTCGAACTTGATCACATACGTTTTTTTCCTGGGCGCGATGGTTTTTCGGCGGATTTTGCAAGGCGTCTTGGTCGATCCGTAGCCATGCTGCGCCCTGTCGCCAACTCGATTCTCAAGGTCGGGACAAACGCGGCAAACGTTAAGCCGGTTGGGAACGGCGGAGATTGTACCGCCACTCTCATCGGCGCCGATCTCATCCTGACGGCCGGACACTGCATCGACACGACCGTCAACGGGACTACCTCATACGTCATCGGGAAGAACGGCGCGATCCGGGAGGCCAAGCCGTCCGAGATCGCCACTGAGACGGAAGCGGTATTCGACTATGAACTCAGTGAAGGTTGCGACTGCGTTGCCGAAAGGGTGTACCGGGTCAAGGAAGTCGTTGCCTTTCGCTCGGGCAATTCGAAGCTGCGCGCCGGCGAAAGCATACCGACGGAATTCGCGATCCTCCGCCTGACCCCCGACGAGGAAGGCAAGCTGCCGGACGCGGACATCCCGATCGTCCCCATCGCCGCCAGGTCCGTGGCGGCGAAAGAACCAATTGCGATTATCCAGCATCCGAACGGAGCGCTGAAGCACATCGGTGTCGGGGCCCGTCTTCCTACGAAAGATGACAGTTTCCTTTACGACACCGTGGATACGTCAGGCGGAACATCGGGTGCGGCCATCCTTAGCAAGGCAGGCGAGATCGTCGGCCTGCACGTCTTGAGAGGATGCGAAATCAGCGGTTCGGGCAGCAACAAGGCGGTTCCAGTCGAGAGACTGCTGGCGGAAGAGAGCTTTCGCAAGGGAATCGGCCGATGAACGGTTTCCGGCACATTCTGGCGATGATCGTGTGGTTTGCACCGTCGGCGGCCGCCTATGCACAAGTTGCCGACGGCATGAAAGACGATCTGCCGATCGGGCTTCCGTCACCGGCTGACGCGGAGACCTCCCCGCTCGACATGGGTGCGGCAGAAGTCCGTCAATTCGATCTTGAGTTGGCTTTGCGGAAACCGCAGGAAGGGATCATCGAAAAGCCGGTTTCGCCGCTTGATGATTTCATTGCGGGAACCCAACCGAAACCGAAAGAACCAGTTCCGGGGCTCGGGTCTGTTGGAATTATGGGCTTGCCGGAAACAGCAATCGCGCGGCCGGGCGAGGAAACGAACACCTGCGATGGCGCGACGCCGGTAGCTCTGCGGACCGAAGCGGAATGGGAAGCGCAACGGCGTCAGTACCGCGCCAGAATTGCGGAGATTGGTTGTCCGCCAAGACCAGGTTGGATCGACGATTACCGAAAGGCGTACTGCGCCCAAATCGACCCGGAAACACTGTTCGACTGCTCACGAGCGGCAATTGACCTGATCGATTTCCGTACAGCGCTCACTGGATCGCAAATCCGCTATATGCAGCATGTTGGAGAAATTTCGTCGTGTCGTGGTTTGTCCTATGAGGCCGCTCAGACGACCTACCGGGAACTCACTCGGCGTTTTGTGCAAGCCTGCGTCAGCACTGTCGTTGTGGATGCGCCGCCTTCGGGGCTTACGGGAAAAGCCTGGAGGCAGATCATGGAATCGGTCGGCGTCTTGGTCGACGCGGAAGGTCGTTCGCCGCCGTGCACCGGATTCCTTGCTCACGGCATGGTCATTACTGCTCGCCATTGCCTTGCAACCGGGATGGTCATCGCCGACGATCTTTCGCGGTACTTGTTTACGACACTCGCCGGTACGGTCTATTCCGGATTCGATCTTCAAGAGGTGAGGTCCGCGGGCGATTATCGCGACAAGGACGCCGGGCTGTTTCTGGCGGAGCGGCCGGAAAGCGATGTCGTCGGCATGACGTTCAAGGCGACTTTGTTGCCTGGGCTCGAAATCGGCGATCCGATACCCGGCGAGCCTCTGTTTATGGTCGGGATGAACCAGAATCCGGTCAACCTCGCCACCAATTTCGGCGATCTTCCGGCGCGTGACCTTCCCGCGGCGTCCTTCTTCGCGCTCGACAACGGAGTGGCGTGCCGCGTGCGATATGTCAGCGAAGCGGGGTGCATGATCCATGGATGCCAGACGGACAACCTGTCCAGCGGCGCGCCGCTCCTGGCCCTGCGCGGTGGCGTACCGGTCGTTGTCGGTGTGCAAGCAGGGACGCTGGATACCGGCGAATTCGCGTCCTGCCAGGCCGTAGGCTATGACCTTGCAGGCCGTTTATCGAACTATGCCGTAAAGGCGGCCGCGATTCTTAGATGAAGTGGTTCCAAACTCAACGGCTGCGGAATATGCCCGCCGATAGGCACCGGTCCATACCGAGAGTTCCATAATGAAGATTATGCGTTGCTGCGTTTATTGCCGCAAAATAGAAATGTCTTGATCCCGCAAAGTTGGAATGTCGCCCTGCTAGTCGACGAGCGTGGGAGACTGCGGATTGAGACTTTCAATCGCTGTCACCAAAGTTTTCGGCTACCCAGTTTCGGTGTTCCGCTGTCCGCGGCGGATCGGCGAAGTCGAATGAACGATGACATCCGCTCAAGACGGGAGGACCAAGAACCCAGCAGCGGGATCGAGCCAGTTGATCTCAACCCCAAGGCGACATCAATGTGATGCCGTTTTTAGAAAGATACAATCAGAAATGGCGTCAAGACAGCAAATTTGTAAACCCATTTTCCTGTTTTCGGCGAAAAACCGAATTCTGCTTCAGAATCGATGGGGACGTCCCGCCTATTCCGCCTGTTACATGGGGTCTTACGAACTCCTTAACAATACTTCACATTTCTAAAAACTTCCGAATCACGCGTTTCGCCCAAAATCATGTGCAAGTGGCCCTCTTCCGGCGCAGCGGACAGACCGCGCGTCGCTAAAAGCACGATCGTTTCCGCGGTTGGCGAGCGTCAATCTGGAGTAGACATTTTTACAACTCTGAAGAGACATCTCGTTCCGGAATTGACCTGCGATCTAGCCCCGTTTCCCTCCTTGCTTCGCGAGTCAGGGGGAAGCACGCGGAAGGCCGGCGAGTCAGATAGGATGATGCAGACCACGAAATGGATCTGAATTCGAGCGATCCCGAAACGCCGCAGAGCAATGCGATGAGGACTAGAAGAAAAACGATTTACCGATGGGTCCCGGAACGGGTCGAGAATAATCCTGTCGACGCTGGAACGGACTTTGACCGGGAATCGTCTACCCCGGAATCCCTGATTCAGTGGCGCAACTGTTCCTACCAGGAATTCCAGTACGGCTACGATAATTGCGGTTGTTCAAGCTGCCACGACGAGCCATGCCGGCGTATGGCCGAGATCGGCCTTGACGAGAATGGCGAGCCACTGCCGACACATCTGCGCGCCCGTTGCGGAGCGAAAAACCGGAAGGGCGAAACGTGCCAGAATCCCGTTATCGCCGGGCGGACCCGCTGCAAGTACCACGGCGGCATGAGCACCGGTCCGAAGACGAAGGAAGGCAAGGCCGCGATCGCCGCCGCCCAGCGCAAGCGGTGGGCGAAGCTGCGGGAGGAGGACGATACCGACGCCTAGCCGAAATGGCCGCGCCGGCCGCTCAGGTGATCGCTGTCCCCGCAAGGCACTCCCTCGGTCCGGCGGCGCCGGGGTTGCAGCGAAAGGTACGGAATCACCAGGTCAAGCACGGTTTTGTGACGAACGGCTTCGTGCACCGGTTGCAACATTGTGTTTCTTTCGGCCTTTTCGGCGAAGGCCGATGAGCATGCCACGCATGATTTTGCGGCTGAACTTCCTCCAGTGAATTCTTCGACTCCGCCTCGTCTTCAACACCCTATCTTGGTGTCCGCGAAACCAGCAGCAGGCCACATCCCGCGATGCCGAAGGCACGCAACGTTGCGGTTGGGCCGCACCGCGTTCCCTGCTAGAACGCTACTGCCTGAGGGCAGCAACTGGCCTTGGTTGCGGTTGGGCCGCACCGCGTTCCCTGCTAGAACGAATCCGGCACAAACCGGCAACAGCAGGCAGTTGCGGTTGGGCCGCACCGCGTTCCCTGCTAGAACCTCGCCGCCTGCGCGCCCGCTGGATCGTTTGGTTGCGGTTGGGCCGCACCGCGTTCCCTGCTAGAACCGCAAGGTGGCGTAATCGATGACCGGCGCAGTTGCGGTTGGGCCGCACCGCGTTCCCTGCTAGAACGGCAGCGATCGACCCTAAGCGATACGTGCCGTTGCGGTTGGGCCGCACCGCGTTCCCTGCTAGAACGAGATGTCATGGCAGTCCTTTCGGAAGTGTGTTGCGGTTGGGCCGCACCGCGTTCCCTGCTAGAACGATGGCGGAAGACACCGTCGCGATGATTGAGTTGCGGTTGGGCCGCACCGCGTTCCCTGCTAGAACGGCACGATGGCCTATGGCGCGATCCAGGAGTTGCGGTTGGGCCGCACCGCGTTCCCTGCTAGAACGCGAGCATCGCGACAATGCGAGCCTCGGTGGGTTGCGGTTGGGCCGCACCGCGTTCCCTGCTAGAACCGCTTGGGCGCCGTACTTGTAGCAGTCCAGGTTGCGGTTGGGCCGCACCGCGTTCCCTGCTAGAACCATCGGAACGCGCAGCGGCCGCCCGCCGGCGTTGCGGTTGGGCCGCACCGCGTTCCCTGCTAGAACCTCCCGTATTGTCTGCTCCGGCCTCAGTGAGTTGCGGTTGGGCCGCACCGCGTTCCCTGCTAGAACATTATCGTCAAGGTCCATAAAAAACACTTGGTTGCGGTTGGGCCGCACCGCGTTCCCTGCTAGAACGCACGAATGTTTGGAAATGATGATGTGAATGTTGCGGTTGGGCCGCACCGCGTTCCCTGCTAGAACGTTAATCAAGAAATATATCGCAGAAGCGAAGTTGCGGTTGGGCCGCACCGCGTTCCCTGCTAGAACCGC
>WBZS01000759.1_pt1 | contig 33309 bp, 31 predicted proteins | sample 5204201 | NCBI WGS metagenome assembly WBZS01 (sample SAMN12344357, study PRJNA552823) | activated sludge metagenome | biome: Activated sludge suspended growth; feature: Nitrification reactor; material: Wastewater; isolation source: activated sludge from nitrification reactor of wastewater...
GCTCGCACCAACGCTGCACCGCCGACGCCTTGTGCGCGTAACGGCCGGTGGCACGTAATAATACGTCCGCTTCATCCTCTTCCGCGGCTTCGCAGGAGAAGAGGAAATGGCCGCCGGGCTTGAGGATGCGCAACGCATTCGGGATGACTTCTGAGAGATCACCCACGTACACCAGTACGTCGCAGCAGGTAATGGCTTCGTAGTGGTCGGCCGGCGTTTCCCTCAGAGCATCGAGCACGTTGACGCTGTGAAAACGTTCGTAAATGCCATGCTGCGCCGCTTTCCGGATCATCTCTTCGGACAGATCGACGCCGATGATGAATCCGTTGAGTGGTCCCAGGCAAACTCCCACCAAACCTGTCCCACACCCCAGATCAAGCACGTTGAAGCGCCGGTCCGGGTGCGTTTTGAGCAGGAAATCCGCGACCAACTGCGGCACGCGATATTCCAGCTGACGCCAAAGCGTCACGTCAAAGTGATCGGCGAAGTTGTCGAAACGCTCCTTCACCAGACTGTCCGGTTGGGTGTGTGGTGTCTTGCCTTGCGCCAGCGCCAGCCAATAGACGTAATCAGGGTTGTCGGGCTGTTGCGCGAGCAGCATCTGCGCGTCGCTCTCGGCGACCGCCAGGTCGCCCAGCGCCAGCGCCGCCTGAATGCGGCCTGAACGTGCCATCACGTCTTCAGGTTGCTCCTTGACTAACGCGTCATACACGGCCTTGGCCTGGGCGGCATCACGATTGGCCAGCAACTGCTTGGCGAAAAGATCGCGAAAGGCACGCTCGTGCGGCGCCAGCGCCACCAGCCTGTGCAGCCATGCAGTCGCCGCTTCCGCGTTGCCTGATTTCAGCGCCACGAGCACAGATCGGCGCACCACATTCAGGTCGTCCGGCGAAATGGCCATGGCGCGCCGCGCCAGCGGAAGGGCGTCGTTGAAGCGACCTTGCCGCAGCAACAAAGCAGCCGCTTCCATCAGGGACACTGGCCAGTCCGGAGCGGCCTTGACAGCCCGTTCGGCAGCCTGCAAGGCGCCCGCTGCATTGCCGGCTTTTTCCGCGAGCTGTATACCCATTAAATAAATCCGTGCATCGCCCGGACGCTGCAACTGCGCCCGATTCAACGCCTGCGCCGCCTGAGGCAAGTCCCCCATGGTCATCAGACTGTTGATGCGCTGCAATTCAAGGGTAAAGGCGTCGTTGGGGTTTATGTAGTTCTGCATGGGAGGGTGCCCTTGAACCGGCACCGCAGAGGCGCGCGCGGGAGAGGGGCGAAATCGAGCGGGAACCCGGCATTATCCGGCATCAAGGCGTGCGCGGGGCGGGCGCCGTGCCGTCGGCGAACAGGCGCTGCACCAGTTGCCGCAGCCAGCGATGGCCCGGATCGCGGTGAGCGCGGGCGTGCCAGATCTGGTGAATGACGGAGCGCGGCAGGCGCGCCGGCAGCGGCCGCGTGGTCAGCGGCAGGGTGTCGCGGATGCGCTCGGCAAAGCGCTCCGGCACGGTGGCGACCAGGTCGGTGTGCAGCAGCACGTGGCCCAGCGCCAGATAGTCGGGCATGGTCAGGCGCACGCGGCGCAGCAGGCCCAGTTGCTGCAGTTGCGCCTCGATCCGCCCGTGGCCCGAACCGCCCGCTTGCACGTGCACATGGTCGCACGCACGGTAGCTGGCGCGGTTCCAAGGCTGCGCCGTGGCCGGGTGGCCGGTGCGCATCAGGCACACGTAGCCCTGGCGAAACAGCACCTGCTGGAAGAAGCCCGCTTGCAGCTGCGGCAGCCAGCCCAGCGCCAGGTCGACCCGGCCGTCCGCCATGGCGAGCGCCAGGTCCGCATCGCTGAGGCCCACGGTGCGCAGGCTGATGCGCGGGGCTTCGCGTGCCAGCGTTTCCATCAGCGGCGGCAGAAAATAGATCTGACCGACGTCCGACAGGGCCAGGGTAAAGCTGCGTTCGTCGTGCGCCGGATCGAACGCGTGCGCCGCGCTCAGCGCGCCGCCGATGAGGTCCAGCGCCTGCGTCAGCGCGGGCGCCACCTGCAGCGCGTAGGCGGTGGGTTGCATGCCGCTGGCGGTGCGGTGAAACAGTTCGTCGCCCAGTTCCATGCGCAGCCGGCGCAATGCATTGCTGACCGCCGGCTGCGACAGGCCCAGTGCCAGCGCGGCGCGCGACACGTGTCGGTCGCGCAGCAACTGGGCAAACACCCGCAACAGGTTGAGGTCGAGCCGGTGCCAGTCCATTTCTGAATTATTCACAAATCGAATAATGCGAATTGGTGCTGACCGGTTGATGAATGAAAAGCCCTGCGTCATCATGCCGCTTTCGAGCCCCAGCTTGCGCGGAGACCACGCCCATGTCCCCTGAACCGATTGCCTGGCCGGCCGGCGACACCAGCCGCATCCCGTTTGCCGTCTACACCGACGAAAACCTGCACCGCAAGGAGCTGGAACGCTTCTTCTACCGCGGTCATTGGTGCTACGTCGGGCTGGAGGCGGAAGTGCCCAACCCCGGCGACTTCAAGCGCACCGTGGTGGGCGAGCGCTCCGTCATCCTGAGCCGTGCGGCCGACGGTACGCTGCATTGCTTCGAGAACGTCTGCGCGCACCGCGGCATGCAGTTCTGCCGCAAGCGCCACGGCAGCGGGGTGAAGGATTTTGTCTGCCCGTATCACCAGTGGAGCTACACGCTGAGCGGCGACCTGCAGGGCGTGCCGCTGCGCCGCGGCGTACGGCAAGAGGGGCAAATCAAGGGCGGCATGCCAGCCGACTTCGACACCAAGGCGCACGGCCTGACCAAACTCAAGGTCGCCACGCGCGGCGGCGTGGTGTTTGCCTCGTTCGACCACGATGTGGAGCCGCTGGAGGATTACCTCGGCCCCACCATCACGCAGTATTTCGACCGCCTGTTCAACGGCCGCCCGCTGACCATCCTCGGCTACAACCGCCAGCGCATCCCTGGCAACTGGAAGCTGATGCAGGAGAACATCAAGGACCCGTACCACCCCGGCCTGCTGCACACCTGGTTCGTCACCTTCGGGCTCTGGCGGGCCGACAACAAGGCGGCGCTGAAGATGGATGCGCACCATCGCCACGCGGCGATGATCTCCACGCGCGGCAACGCGGGCACGCAATCCGACGTGTCGCAGGTGTCCAGCTTCAAATCCAGCATGAGCCTGGAGGACAAGCGCTTTCTCGACATCGTGCACGAAGACTGGTGGGGCGAGCCGACGGCGGTAATGACCACCATCTTCCCCAGCGTCATCTTTCAGCAGCAGGTCAACAGCGTGTCCACGCGCCACATCCAGCCCGATGGGCATGGCCACTTCGACTTCGTGTGGACGCACTTCGGCTTTGCCGATGACACGCCCGAGATGACGGCGCGCCGCCTGCGCCAGGCCAACCTGTTCGGGCCGGCGGGTTTTGTCAGCGCCGACGACGGCGAGGCGATCGAGCTGTCGCAATGCGGCTTCACGCAGAAGCCGGGCCATCGCGCGCTGGCTGAGCTGGGCGGGCGCGGCGTGGAGGAGACGGATCACATGGTGACCGAGACGCTGATCCGTGGCATGTACGAATACTGGCGAAAAGTCATGGAAGCGGACGCCGATGCCATCAGCGCATCGCAGGGAGCCACCGCATGAGCGCGCCACGCCTTGACTTCGATACTTGGCAAGCCCTGATCCAACTGCACGCCGACTACGCCGCCGCCGTCGACAGCGGCGACTGGGAACTATGGCCCACCTTCTTCACAGAAGAGGGCGTCTACAAGCTGCAACCGCGCGAAAACCACGAGCGCGGCTTTCCGCTGGCGACGCTGTCGTTCGACAGCCAGGCCAGCCTGCGCGACCGCGTCTACGGTATCAAGGAAACGCTGTTTCACGACCCCTACTACCAGCGCCACGTGGTTGGCGCGCCCGTGCTGCGCGGCGTGGGCGACGACGGCATTCGCTGCGAAAGCCATTACGCCGTGTTCCGCACCAAGCTCAACGGCCTGTCCACCGTGTTCAACGTCGGCCGCTACCTCGACCGCGTGGTGCAGACGCCAACTGGCCTGAAGTTTGCCGAGCGCCTGGCCATCTACGACAGTGAGATGATTCCCAATTCCATCATCTACCCGATATGAACCGGTGATTGACACGCAGCAGGGAACCAGCACATGACCGAACCCCAATGGATCGCCGTGGCCACCGAGGCCGATCTGTTCGAAGGCGCGGGCATCGCCGTCACCCCGATCGACGACGAAATCGCGATCTACAAGACCGAGTGCGGCGAAGTCTTTGCCACCGACAACCTCTGCACCCACGACGGCCACGGCCGGCTGTGCGACGGCTATCTGGAGGGGCATGAGATCGAGTGCCCGCTGCACCAGGGCCGCTTCGACATCCGCAGCGGCGAAGCCACGCTGCCGCCGTGCACCGATGCGATCCGCAGCTACCCGGCGAAGGTCGAGGACGGCAAGGTGTGGCTCAAACTGGTGGTTTGATTGCTATGGTTTGCGTAGCTGAATACGCTGTCTGAACAAGCGGTGACGCCGGATAAGTTCAAAAATCCCGGCGCACCAGCCACATCGCATCGCCATAGCTGAAGAAGCGGTAGCGCTGCGCGACGGCGTGCGCGTACAGCGCCATCACGCGGTCGTAGCCGGCCAGCGCGCTGACCAGCATCATCAGCGTGCTGCGCGGCAGGTGGAAGTTGGTGACGAGCGCGTCGACCACCTGAAAGTCGAAGCCCGGCGTGATGAAGATGCCGGTGTCGCCACTGGCCTCGCCCGTGGCGGCCCACGACTCCAGCGTGCGCACGCTGGTGGTGCCCACCGCCACCACGCGGCCGCCCCGCGCACGGCAGTCGGCGATGGCTTGTGCCGTCTCGGGTGGCACGTGGTAGCGCTCTCGGTGCATCACGTGGTCGGCCAGGCTTTCGGTCTTGACCGGCTGGAAGGTGCCCGCGCCCACGTGCAGGGTGACGAAGGCGCGCTGCACACCGCGCGCATCCAGGTCGGCCAGCAACGCCTCGTCGAAATGCAGCGCGGCCGTGGGCGCGGCGACGGCGCCAGGGTGGCGCGCAAACACCGTCTGGTAACGCGACGCGTCCTCGGCTTCGTCGCTGTGCGTGATGTAGGGGGGCAGCGGCACGTGGCCGTGCGCGGCCATCAGCTGATAGGCGTCGCCCGACAGCCGCAGGTGAAACAGCGGGCCCTGCGCGTCGGGCCAGCGGCCCAGCAGCTCGGCCTCGAACCCGCCCGCCATGCGCAGCACGGTGCCGGCACGCGGCTTTTTGCTGACCTTCATGTGCGCGGCCACCGTGCCGTCGTCCAGCACGCGCTCGATCAGCAGTTCCAGCTTGCCGCCACTGGGTTTTTCGCCGAACAGCCGCGCCTTGACCACCTGCGTGTCGTTGAAGACCAGCAGGTCGCCTGCGCGCAGCAGCGTGGGCAGGTCGCGAAAGGCACGGTCGACCGGTGCGTCGCCGCTGCCGTCCAGCAGGCGCGAGCCGCTGCGCTGCGGCGCGGGGTGCTGGGCGATGAGTTCGGGGGGCAGAGCGAAGTCGAAGTCGCTCGTGGTGAAAACGCGATCGGACATGCTTGAGGGCCGGACGGGCCCGTTCCAAGAGGTGATGACAGGGCAGAATTGTCCCATGCCCGCCGAAGTCGCCCCGGCCGTTACCCCGTCGCTGTCCGCGCCCCAGAAGGCGCTGCGCAAGCTCGGCCTGACGCGCGACATCGACCTGGCGCTGCACCTGCCGCTGCGCTACGAGGATGAAACGCGCATCGTCCGGCTGAGCGACGCGGGCGACGGCGACACGGTGCAGATCGAGGGCGTGGTGACGCACCAGGAGGTCGCCTACCGCCCGCGCCGGCAGTTGCTGGTCAGCGTCGACGATGGCAGCGACACCTGCGTGCTGCGCTTTTTCAACTTCTATCCGTCGCAGCAAAAGCAGATGGCGGTCGGCACGCGCATACGTGCACGCGGCGAATTGCGCGGCGGCTTTGCCGGGCTGACCATGATGCATCCGGTGGTGCGCGCGGCCAGCGGTGCGCTGCCGGCTGCGCTGACGCCCGTCTACCCGACAACGGCGCAGCTGCCGCAGCCGTACCTGCGCAAGGCCGTGCTGGCGGCCCTGGCGCAGGCCGACCTGGCCGACACCGTGCCGCCCGCCATATGGAGTGAAATAGGCTTGGAGCGCACGTGGAGTCTGCGTGACGCGCTATCGTTTTTGCATCAACCCGCGCCCGACGTGGCGTTGGCCGAGCTGGAAGACCGCACGCACCCGGCCTGGCAGCGCCTGAAGGCCGAGGAACTGCTGGCGCAGCAGCTGTCGCAATGGCAGGCGCGCCGCGCGCGCGAACACCTGCGCGCGCCGCAGCTGGTGCCCCGGCGCGGTGGGCTGGCGGAACAACTGCTGGCGGCGCTGCCGTTTGCGCTGACCGCGGCGCAGCGCCGCGTCAGCGACGAGATCGCGCGCGATCTGGCCGGCCGCCAGCCCATGCACCGCCTGCTGCAGGGCGACGTGGGCAGCGGCAAGACCGTGGTGGCCGCGCTGGCCGCGTGCATCGCCATCGACGCCGGTTGGCAATGCGCGCTGATGGCGCCGACTGAAATCCTGGCCGAGCAGCACTTTGCCAAGCTGGTCGAGTGGCTGGAGCCCCTGCTGGGCCCGCGCGGCCAGCGCGTGGCGTGGCTGGCCGGCGGCCAGAAGAAAAAGCTGCGCGGCGAAATGCTGGCCGCCATCGAATCGGGCGCCGCGGCCCTGGTCATCGGCACGCACGCGGTGATCCAGGAGCAGGTGCGCTTTCAGCGCCTGGGGCTGGCCATCATCGACGAGCAGCATCGGTTTGGCGTGCAACAGCGGCTGGATTTGCGGCGCAAGATGCTGTCTTCGCTCCCTCCCCCTCCGGGGGAGGGCGGGGGAGGGGGTTGCCCGGCTGGCCCGGTCGCTGTCACAGGCACCCATCCCGACCTTCCCCCAGCGGGGGAAGGCGTGACGACCGAGCCCCATCTGCTGATGATGAGCGCCACGCCCATCCCGCGCACGCTGGCCATGAGCTACTACGCCGACCTGGACGTGTCCACCATCGACGAGCTGCCGCCGGGGCGCACGCCGGTCGTCACCAAGCTGGTGGGCGCGCACCGCCGTGCCGAGGTCATCGAGCGCATTCGCGCGCAGATCGCCGAGGGGCGGCAGGTGTACTGGGTCTGCCCGCTGATCGAGGAAAGCGAGGCGCTGGACCTGCGCAACGCCACCGAGACGCACGCCGAGTTGAGCGCCGCTCTGCCGGGCCAGATGATCGGCCTGCTGCACTCGCGCATGGCGCCGGCCGACAAGAAGGCGGTGATGGCGCTGTTCGTCGCCAACGCCATGCCCGTGCTGGTCAGCACCACCGTGATCGAAGTCGGCGTGGACGTGCCCAACGCCAGCCTGATGGTGATCGAGCACGCCGAGCGCTTTGGCCTGTCGCAACTGCACCAACTGCGCGGGCGGGTGGGGCGCGGCGCGGCGGCATCGGCCTGCGTGCTGCTGTACGAGGCGCCCGAAGGCGGCCGCCTGGGCGAGACCGCGCGCGCGCGCCTGAAGGCCATGGCCGAGACCAGCGACGGCTTCGAGATCGCGCGGCGCGACCTGGACATCCGCGGGCCGGGCGAATTCCTGGGCGCGCGCCAGTCGGGCGCGGCGCTGCTGCGCTTCGCCGACCTGGCGGAAGACAGCGCGCTGCTGCAATGGGCGCGCCATGCGGCGCCCCGCATGCTGGACGAATACCCTGAGCTGGCGCAGCGGCACGTGGACCGCTGGCTGGGTAGCCGGTCCGACTATCTCAAGGCCTGAGGCGCTTCGACCGTGGCGTCAGCGCGACCGCTGGCGGGCGGCGACAATGGGCCCAGCTTTGGCGCCCCATTCGCCAACGACCACGCCCCATAAGGAGTCCCGCATGCCCTTGCCCCGTCCGTTGCACTCCCTTGTCGCCCTGGGGCTGACGGCTTTGCTGGCAGCCTGTGCCAGCGCGCCCACTGCGGTACCTACGCCGCCCACCGATGTGGCGCAGATCGGCGAGTTGCGGCCCGGCGTGCTGAACGGCTACCTGGAACGCGCGCTGCTGCCCGACAGCCTGGCGCTACTGCCACCGCCGCCCGCCAAGGATTCGCCGTTGCGTGCCGCCGACGAAGCCAGTTACCGCGCCACGCGCGCGCTGCTGCCTACCCCGCGCGGGGCCTTGGCCAGGGCCGACGCGCGGCTCGACTTTCCGGCAGCGACCACGGCGTTTGCCTGTGCCGCGCAGCTCGACATCACGGCCGAGGCCACGCCGCACCTCTACACGCTTCTTCGCCGCAGCCTGGTCGACGCGGGCGGTGCCACCTACCGCGCCAAGGACCATTACCGCCGCCTGCGCCCGTTCGCGGAATACCAGCACGCCAACTGCACGCCCGAAGAAGACGCGAGGCTGGTCAAGGACGGCTCCTATCCCTCGGGCCACGCCGCGCTGGGCTGGGCCTGGGCGCTGCTGCTGGCCGAACTGATGCCCGAGCGCGCCGACGCCCTGCTGCAGCGCGGCTACGCCTACGGGCAGAGCCGCGCGATCTGTGGCGTGCATTGGCAAAGCGACGTCGAGGCAGGCCGCCTGGTGGGCGCGGCGGCGGTGGCGCGCCTGCACGCCAACCCCGTGTTCCAGGCGCAACTGCGCGTGGCCGAGGGCGAAGTTCGCGCGGCGCGAGCGGCGGGGCGGGGCACCCGTCAGGACTGCGCGGCCGAAGCGGCTGCGCTCAGGCCATGACGCTTGTTGTGACTGGACAGCTGGTTTCGTTGACCCGGAACGAAGGCGAGGCGCGTGCATGACCCTGACCGAACTGAAGTACATCGTCGCCGTGGCCCGGGAAAAGCATTTCGGCAAGGCCGCCGAGGCGTGCTTCGTGTCGCAGCCGACGCTGTCGGTCGCGGTGAAAAAGCTGGAGGACGAGCTGGAGCTGAAGCTGTTCGAGCGCAGCGCGGGCGAAGTCACCGTCACGCCGCTGGGTGAGGAAATCGTGCGCCAGGCACAGAGCGTGCTGGAGCAGGCGGCCGAAATCAAGGAAATCGCCAAGCGCGGCAAGGATCCGCTGGGCGGCCCGCTGCGGCTGGGGGTGATCTACACCATCGGCCCCTACCTGCTGCCCGACCTGGTGCGGCAGAACATCCGCCTGACGCCGCAGATGCCGCTGATGCTGCAGGAAAACTTCACCGTGCGCCTGTTGGAGATGCTGCGCACGGGCGAGATTGACGCCGCCGTGCTGGCCGAGCCCTTCCCCGATACGGGCCTGGCGATGGCGCCCCTGTACGACGAGCCTTTCATGGCCGCCTTGCCTGCCGGCCACCCGCTGGCGCAGGGCGAGTGCGTGACCAGCGAGCAACTCAAGCGCGAGCACATGCTGCTGCTGGGCACCGGTCATTGCTTTCGCGACCACGTGCTGCAGGTGTGCCCCGAGTTCGCGCGCTTTTCCAGTCACACCGAGGGCATCCGCAAGAGCTTCGAAGGCTCGTCGCTGGAGACCATCAAGCACATGGTGGCCGCTGGCATGGGCGTGACGCTGGTGCCGCGCCTGGCCGTGCCGCCGCAGGCGCTGGTCGATGACGCGGTCGGACGCAGCCCCGCCGAGCCTGGCGCGGTGCGCTACCTGCCGGTGCGCGACGAGGACGGCGCGCCGCCGATGCGCCGCGTGGTGCTGGCCTGGCGCCGCAGCTTCACGCGCTACGAGGCCATCGCCGCCTTGCGCAACGCCATCTACGCCTGCGAACTGCCGGGCGTGCAGCGCCTGTCGTGAGCGCGGCCTCCGCTGCGGCGTGGGCCGTGCCGCCGCCCGCCGCCCCCATCGTGCCGGTCGCGCCGGCCGTGCCGCCCGAGGTGGCGCTGACGATCTCGCGCACGCAGACGGCGCTCGACCCCTTCGCGCCTTGGGCCTTGGCGGCGGTGTTGCTGCTCGCGGCCTGGGCGCTGGCGCGCTACCGCCAGCGCACGCGGCCGTCGGTTGGCATCGGCCTGACCCACGCGGGCCTGCCGGGCGCCGCCGCGCGGATCGCGTGGTTCTCTTTGCTGGCCCTCGCGTGGGCCGCGCTGGCGTGGGGCGTGCACGCTGGTCCAGCACCTTGGGTGCGCGCCCTGGACGCGCGCGCCGCGCAGTGGGCGCAGGCGGTGGCCACGCCCGGGCTGCGCGCGCTGGCGGTGCGCCTGAGCGACATCGGCGACGTGGTGGCGCTGTCGCTGCTGGCGTTGCTCGTCACCGCCGCGCTGCTGTGGCGGCGCCGGCGGTTGCTGGCGGCGGTGTGGCTGCTGTCCATCACCGCCAACAGCCTGGCCGTGCGGGTGTTGAAGAACCTTTTCGAACGCGCGCGGCCCGACCCGGTGCCCGGCCTCGTCACCTCGGGTTTCAGCTTTCCCAGCGGCCACGCGGCGGGCGCGCTGATGGTCTACGGCCTGCTGGCCTGGCTGCTGTGCCAGCGCGCCAGCCGGCGCGGGCGCGTGCTGATCGCCGTGCCCGCGGCGCTGCTGATTGCCGCCATTGCCGCCAGCCGCGTGCTGCTGGGCGTGCACTACCTCAGCGATGTGCTGGGCGGCCTGCTGTGGGCGGGCATGGCGCTTGGGCTGACGGTGGGCATCGTCCAGTGGGCGTCGCGCCGATGATCGTCATGTCAAATGGCGCCTGGGCGCTGATGGATGAAGCGTGTCAAGCTATCAATTGAGTAGTGAAATGAATCGCGTATCTCGCAGCGCGCCAATCCAGCACGCAAAATAGGCCATGGTCAGCACCCCCTCTTCCGCGCCGCCGCGCAGCCGGCTTTCGCTGTATCTCGACCTGATCCGCTGGGACCGCCCCGCTGGCTGGCTGGTGCTGTACTGGCCCACGATGGGCGCGCTGTGGCTGGCAGCGGGCGGCTGGCCGGGGTGGCATCTGGTGCTCGTGTTCACGCTCGGCACCATCCTGATGCGCTCGGCGGGTTGCTGCATCAACGACGTGGCCGACCGCGACTTCGACCGCCACGTCAAGCGCACCGCGCAGCGCCCCATCACCAGCGGGCTGGTCAGCGTGCGCGAGGCACTGGCGCTGGGCGCGGTGCTGGCGCTGGCGGCCTTCGCGCTGGCGCTGACGACCAACGCCGCCGTCATCGCGTGGTCGGTGCCCGCATTGCTGGTCACGATTGCCTACCCGTTCACCAAGCGCTGGTTCGCCATGCCGCAGGCGGTGCTGGGCATCGCCTTCGGCTTTGGCATTCCGATGGCCTATGCGGCGGTGCGCGGCAGCGTGCCGCTGGAAGCGCTGTGGCTCTTCATCGGCAAGATCGCGCTGGTGCTCGGCTACGACACCGAGTACGCCATGGTCGACCGCGACGACGACCTGAAGATCGGCATGAAGACCTCGGCCATCACCCTGGGGCGCGCCGACGTGCCGGCGGTCATCGGCTTCTATGCAGCCTATCTGGCGATCTGGCTGTGGACGGCCGCCCGGCATGCGCCGTCAGCTATTCTTTACGTAGCATTCGCGCTGACTGCGGCGCAGGTGCTGTGGCACTACACGCTGATCCGCACGCGCACGCGCGAAGGCTGCTTCACGGCCTTCAAGCAGAGCCACTGGATCAGCGCGACGGTGTTCGCGGGGATTGCGCTGTCGTTCGCGCTGGCGCGGTGAGGGCCGCGCTCAGCCCAGCGCGGCGTACAGGCCCGTCACATCGTTCAGCACGGTTAGGATGTTCTCGCTGGTCGTCAGCACGTGCGACAGCGCCTCGGGCGTGGCTGTGCCTTTCTGCGACGCCTGCAGGGCCGCATCGAAGAACACCCATTGCTGTTCGCCCAGCTTGAGCTGGTCGCGGATGCGCGGCGTGGCTTCCGGCGCCTCCGTCAGGGTTTTCATGCCGGCCAGGAATTCGGTGCGCGCCTTGCCGATTTCAGCCTGCGCCACGGACCGGTCGATGCCTGCCGCGCTGGCATACGAATACTTGGCCAGCCGCTGCGACAGCATGCGCTGGCGGCCCGCCACGTTGACCAGGCGGCCCAGCGACTTGCCCGATTCCTGCTCCAGCTGGCCCGTGCCCTTGTGCGCCAGCGCCAGCACCGCCTCGGACTGCGCGACCACGGCCGGCGCGCCGGCCAGCGACGGCGCCTTGCCAACCAGCTTTTCCTTGTACGTCGCCCACGCGCTTTCGAGCAGCACGTAGGTGTCGCGCACAGCCGCGGACGGCGCGAAAGCCTTGAGTTCCACCAACTGCCGGTCGAACAGCGCCATCGACTGGTCGAGAATCTTTTCGGCCTGGCCCGTGTGGGTGCGCAGCACCACGGCCAGGTAGGCCTTGGCCACGCGCTGCGACAGCATGCGTTGCCGCCCGGCCTTGTTGATGGCGTCGTTGATGTCGCTGACCTGCGCCCATGCGGGGGCGATGACCAGTCCAAGCCCCAGGGCCGAGAAATGGCGGCGTTGCATGGTGCGATGTCTTTCGTTGGGGTTCGGGCAGCGCCGCAGGTTTTGCGCCACGGTGAATCAAGTCTAGAACACGGAAGGTCACAAAAACTTACGCCGCGCCTGCGCCTGCGCGGGTGGGCGCAGCGGTGTCAATCGCCGCGCCGGGGACTGCGCTGCGCAACGCGGCGCATGGCGCGCTCAGCGCCCGAATTCATCGCCCGAACTCATCGCCCAGTTCGCGCGCCCGCCGGCACGCCGCGTGCATGGCCTGCACGAAGGCCGGCTTGACACCCGCATCGTCCAGCGCCGTGAGGGCCGCGTAGGTGGTGCCGCCCTTGCTGGTCACGCGTTCGCGCAGCAGCGACAGCGGCTCGGCCGATGCCGCGGCCAGCGCGCTGCCGCCGGCAAACGTGCCGACCGCCAGCTGGCGTGCCTGTTCGGGCGACAGGCCCAGCTCTGCGCCGGCCTGCTGCATGGCTTCGAGGAAATAGAACACGTAGGCGGGGCCGGAACCCGACAGCGCGGTCACCGCGTCCAGTTGCTCCTCGCGCTGCACCCACAGCACGTCGCCCGTGGTGCGGATCACGCTTTCTGCCAGCGCGCGGTCGCGGTCGCTGGTGTTGGCGTTGGCGGCAAACAGGCCGGTCATGCCGCGCCCCACCAGGGCCGGCGTGTTGGGCATGCAGCGCACGATGCGCGCGCCGCCGGTGGCCGCCTGCATGTCGGCGCAACGGATGCCGGCCATCACCGACAGTTGCAGCGCACCGCCGATGTGCGGTGCCACCGGCGCCGCAGCGTCACGGAAGCTTTGCGGCTTGACCGCCCACACCAGCAGGTCGGCACCGGCCAGCGCGGGGCCGGCCGCCGGCTGGGCGACGACTCCATGCTGCGCCTGCAGCGCGTCGCGCGTGGCTTCGAACGGCTCCACCACCGCGATCTGCGCGGGCGGCAGCCCCTGGCGGATCAGCCCGCCGATGATGGCGCTGGCCATGTTGCCGCCGCCGACAAAGGCGATGCGGGTGGTGGGGGGAAGGGCAGGTGCGGTCATGGCGGTGATGGTTTCAGTCAGTGGCGGGCAGTTTAGTGTTGGTCCAGCGGCCGCGGAGCAGCCACGCGCCAAACGCCGCGCACGGATCTGCGCCGGGCGCTGGCGTTGTTCCCCTTCCCGAAGAGAGAAGGGGGAAGCGGCTTCAGCCGCTCAGGGGGATGTCACTTGGATTCCACCTCGAACGCCGCAAACTGCGTGACCTGCAGCGGGTTGAAGTTGTCGTCGGTGCACATCACCAGCGTGCGGTGGCCATTGGGCAGGCGCGGGCCCCAGGCCATGGCCTCGAAGTTGTCCACGTGCGGCAGGCCGCACTGGCGCAGGTCCAGCAGCAGGCGCTTGGCGCAGGGGCGATAGCGCCGGCCGGTCAGTGTGTCCACGCCCAGCGTGTCGCTGGCGTGGCGCAGGTCGGCTTCGTACAGCCGCGCCGACACGCCGGTGGCCGGCGTCCACGCGCGTTCCAGCACCCACAGGTGGTCGTCGTCGCTCAGGATGATTTCGGAGATGCCGCTTTCCGCGATGCCGCCGGTCGGCATCAGGGGGCCGAAGGGGCGGGGCTCGGGCTGGTAGGCAACCTGGCGGTCGGCGCGGCCGGTAGCGACGTCGAAGCGCGTCAGGCGGCATGGGCCCGGCGGCGCGCCGGGCGTCAGGCCGTCGCGGTCCTGCGCCAGCGCGCCTTCCATGGCGGCCCAAACGTAGCGACCATCGGGCGCCAGCGCCAAGCCCTCCAGCGTTTCGTTGTGACGCGGGCCCTTGCCCATGCGCGCCATCTCGCGCAGCGCGTCGGGCAAGGTGAAGGTGCGCAGCAACCGCCCGTCCAGCGCCGATTCGTGCAGCGACGGCGGGATCTGCGCGCGGATGTCGCCCTCGCTCGTCCACAGCAGCGTGACGGCGCCGGTTGCGGCATCGCGCCGCAACGCGATCGCCTCGGGGTCCACCGCGTGGCGTGCAAAGGGCTTGCCGTCGGCGCCCAGCAGCGTGATCACGTCGACCCATTGCGGCAGCAGCGGCTGCGTGGTGAGCGGCGGCAGCCGGAACACATAGCAGCGCGCTGGCGCGTGGCGGCTGCGGTCGTCCGACAGCGCGTACCAGAGGTCGTCCTGCGCATCCCACGTCAGGCCCGACAGGCCGCCGACCAGCGTGCCCTTGAATTCGGTGCCCGTGGGCAGGCTGCCGTGCGCCAGTAAGCGCAGCGCCGGCGCGGCGCGGGGCGTGGGTGCGCGGGCGCTGGCCGGGGTGGCCAGCCAGCCGGCGGCCGACAGCGTCAGGCCCAGCGCCTGGCGGCGGTTGAGGCGGAAAGCGGGGCAGGTGGGGTGCGCCATGGCGCTGCAGTCTAAGGCGACGCGGGCGGCGTGCCGCGCGGCCATGCCCGGGCGCTCATCCGGCCGCGCCCAACACCAGGTGTGCGCCATGCGCGCGACCCGGGTTCAGCACGCGGGCGGGCGAGCCGGCAGCGGCGTGCAATCGGCAGGCAAACGGGCCTTCGCCATGGGCGCGAAGGCGCTCGCGGGCGTCGTCGAAATGCGCCTTCGGCAAGGGTTGCGGCGCTATGAAGTTGGTAGCTGTCTGCGCTGATTCAGCAAGCGCCAGCGGCCCGAAAAGCTCGAAATCGGTGTGGCCCAGGCGATAACGCAGGCAGGCCATCTCGCCATCGTGCCCGGTCAGTTGCAAGGGCAGCTCGCTGCCCAGCAGCGCCTGGTGGCGCCGGGCAGTTAGCGCCAAGTCGTGCGTGGCGACCTGCACCGTCGCCACGCCCGTGGCGCCGTTGGCATGGCGGCGCGCCGCGCCTTCGGGCACGCGCAGCGCGCGCGGTGTCAGGTCGGCGCAGAGGAAGGGCACGTCGGGCGTGTCGTGGCGCGCGGTTTCCCATCGCACATCGGCACCGTCCGGGCGTGCGCGACGCCCGGGCACCGGCCCGCGCAGCGTGTGCAGGCCGCGCGCCTGTGCGGCGGCCAGCGCATCGGGCACGCTGGCCGGCCACAGCGCATAGTCGACCAGCCCGTCGCCGTGCGCGTCGAGCACGCGCCACCACGCCTCGTCGGGCGCCGGGGCGCGCCAGGCCTTGAGTTCCAGGTAGGCGCCGTCGTCGAACACGATAAGCGCGTTGTGCGAGCTGCGGCCGGTGTGCTCGCCACCCGGCGTGACGGTGAAGCCGAGTGCGCGGTAGTCGGCCATCGCGAGCTCCAGGTCGTGCACGGCCAGCACCACGTGGTCGAGTTGGGGCAGGCTATCGTTCATGGCGATGCAAGATCAGCCGCCGCCGGGCCGCTCCCAAGGCAGCTGAGGCCCCCTCGGGGGGCGGCGCAGCACACGCAGTGGCGGAGCGTGGGGACCACAGGCTACTCGTCCAGCTTCAGCTTGGTCTGCTTGATGAATTTGTCCCAGCGGTCGTGCTGCTCGCGCGCATAGCGGTCCAGCGCTGGGCCGTCGGTGGCCATCACCTCAAAGCCGGCCTGCGTCAGTTTGCTGGCCACGTCCGGCGTGTGCAGCGTGGCCTGGAATTCGTCGGTGAGGCGCTTCACCGTGGCGGGCGGCGTGGCGCTGGGCGCGAAGATGCCGATCCACGAATACGCCTCGAAGCCCGGAAAGCCCGACTCGGCCACCGTGGGCACGTTGGGCAAGTCGGGCAGGCGCTTGGCGCCCGTCACCGCCAGCGGCTTGACCTTGCCGGCGGCGATCTGGCCCTTGAGTGCGGCGTAGGACAGCAGCGTCAAGCTGGCCTGGTCGCTGACCACCGCGGCCACGGCAGGGCCGCCGCCGCCGTAGGGCACGTGCAGCACGAAGGTGTTGGACTTGCGCTTGATGTCTTCCATCACCAGGTGGTTCATCGAGCCGACGCCGGTGGATGCATAGCTGAACTTGCCCGGCGCCTTGCGCGCCGCATCCAGAAATTCGCGCAGGTTGGCGCCCGGCACGCTGGGCGACGCGCCGATGACCAACGGAAAGCGCACCGCCAGCGTGACGCCGACAAAGTCCTTGAACGTGTCGTAGGGCAGCCTGGGCTTGGCGATGGGGTTGATGGCGTGCGTGTCAAAGCACACCAGCACCGTGTTGCCGTCCGGCGCCGCCTTGGCGACGTAGTTGGTGCCAATCTGGCTGGCCGCGCCGGGCTTGTTGTCGACGATCACGGCGCGCTTGGCCAGTTCCGACAAACGCGGCTGCAGGATGCGCGCCGTGATGTCCGTGCTGCCGCCGGGCGGAAAGGTGACCACCAGCTTGAGCGGCTGGCCTTCCTGCGCCTGGGCGGGCAGGCCGAGCAGATTCAGCAGGCCGGCGGCCGATGTGGTTTGCAAGAGGTGGCGGCGGTTGGCGGATTTCATGGTTGTCGTTTCGTTGATCGATGTCATGGGGTCAGCCCATCCACTGACTGACGGGGACGGCGGTGTCTTGCAGCTCCTGCGAGATGACATCCACCAGCGCCGGGCCATCATGCATCAGTGCGGCTTTCAGCGTGGATTCCACGTCGCGCGGATCCTGCACGCGGAAGGCCTTGACGCCGAAGGCTTCGGCCACGCGGGCGTGGTCGGTGCGGTTGAAGTCGACCGAGAAGTAGCGCTCGCCGTAGCCGGTTTTCTGGCTGGCCTTGATCCAGCCGTAGACGCTGTTGGAGAACACGATCATCTTGAGCGGCGCGCCGTAGCGCACGATCGTTTCCAGCTCGCCGCACGTAAAGCCGAAGCTGCCATCGCCCATGGCGGAAACGACCACCGAGTCGGGCGCGCCCACCTGCGCGCCGAAGGCAGCGGCCATGGAATAGCCCAGCGCGCCATGCGCGCGGTTGGTGATGAAGTGGCGCCCCGCCTCGGGCGCCTGGAAGTAGGCCGAGAAATACGGGCAGGGCGTGCCGGGGTCGGCCACGGCGATGGCCTTGCGCGGCAGCAGCTTGTTAAGCGCGGCGAGGACCACTTCGGGCCGGATCGGCGTCTCGGTCGAAGCCGCCAGCGGGTCGAAGAAAGCCTGCTTGCCGGCGCGTGCGGCCTCGGCCAGTTTCAGGCCCTGGCGCTTGTCCCGGGCCGATAAGGCGCTATTGTTTTTGAATTGATCGAGCAGTGCCTGCAAGCCCAGCCGCGCATCGCCCACCAGCGCCACGTCGGTGCGGTAGTTGGTGCCGATGGTAGCGGCGTCCACATCCAGGTGCAGGATGGTGACGCCCGCGCCTGGCAGCTTCCAGTGCTCGGTGGTGGTGGAGCCGGCGCGGCAGCCGATGAACAGCACCAGGTCGGCTTGCGCCAGCACGGCGCGCGTGGCGGGCAGGCCGCCGTTGGTGCCGACCACGCCCACCAGCAGCGGGTGCGCGGCGGGCAGGCTGCCGTGGCCGCTGACGGTGGTGCACACCGGCGCGCCCAAGGCTTCGGCCAGCGCGGCCAGTTCGGCGCAGGCGCCGGCCTGAATCACGCCGCCGCCGATGAGGAGTACGGGGCATTGGGCGGCCAACAAACGCTCAGCGGCTTCCTGCACGGCGGCAGGATCGGGCGCGCTGCGCAGCGCGGGAAAGGTCTGATGCCCCGGCTGCGCCCACACGTCGGATTCGGCAATCGCGTGCTTCTGCACGTCGTACGGCAGGCCGATGTGCGCCGCGCCGGGGCGGCCGGTGGTCATGGCACGGAAGGCAGCGCGCACGGCGGAGGGAATCTCCTCCACGCGGTTGATGACGGTGTTCCACTTGGTCAGCGGGGCGTAGAGCGCCTTCTGGTCCAGCTCGGTCAGCGGAAAGCGCCCGCGCGCCGGCACCGACACGTCGGACGTGATGCCGAGCACCGCAACCGACGACTCATTCGCCTCCACCAGCCCCGGCAGCAGGTACGTGGCGCCGCCGCCGCTGGGGCCTTCGCACACGCCCACGCGGCCGGTGACGCGCGCGTAGCCGTCGGCCATGTAGGCCGCGCTGCGCTCGTCGCGTGTGAGGATGTGCGTCATGCCGTGGTCGAGCCGCGCCAGCGCGTCGTAATACGGCAGGCTGGTGTCGCCGCACAGGCCGAAAATGTGCTGCACGCCGTTGAGCTGCAGCATGCGGATCAGCGCGTCGGCGCCGGTGAAGGGGGTCGTCATGCGTGGGACACTTTCAGGGGGACTGTCGGCGCTGGGTGGTTCTTTGGCGCTCAGCATGCAATTCAGTATACTGAAACGTCGATGACGCAACAAGTCAAAAAAAGCAACGATGGCGTGAATGCTTCGTCCGGTGCAGGCGGCGCGCGGGCGCGTGCTGCCCGCCGTGGCGCGAGCCGTGCGGCCACGCCCGGCGTGCCCGGCAAGCCGCCCCGGCAAGCCATATCGGCCACGCGGCGTGAACGCGGGTCGGACGTGCTGGCGCGGCTGCGCGACATGGCCATCGCGTACGAGCTGAAGCCGGGCGAACGGCTGTCCGAAATCGACCTGGCCGCGCGCCTGGGGGTGAGCCGCACGCCGGTGCGCGAGGCGCTGGCCCGACTGGTGACCGATGGCTTTCTGGAGCCGGCCAGCCGCGGCTACGTGCGGCGCCCGCTCGATGTGCAGGAAACGCTCGACCTGTACGAGGCGCGCCTGGCCGTCGAGCGCGAATGCCTGCGCCTGGCCCTGGCGCGCGCCACGCCCGACCAGCTGGCCGAAGCCCAGGCGTTTCTGGCCGGCAGCAAGTCGGTGCCAGCCGCCACGCCGGTGCGCGAACTGGTGGCGCTGGACGAAGCCTTTCACCTGCGCATTGCCGACATGGCGCGCAACGCCGAACTGCGGCGCATGCTGGCCAACCTGAACGAGCGCATCCGCTTCGTGCGCTGGCTCGACATGGAGGCGGTCGGCCGCGATTCGACGCAGCGCGAGCACCAGGCGCTGCTGCATGCGCTGGAGCGCCGCGACGGCGCCGCCGCGCAGCACTGCCTGGGCGATCACATCGCGCTGCGGCGTGAACAGGTGGTGGACGCCATCACGCGCGGGCTGGCGCGGATCTGGCTGGTGGAGGACGCGGCTGGAGCCTGACGTCGCTGAGATTGTAGTTTTCTATTATTTTTATAGCAAACTATTGAATTTGGTCGTGCGATGCATCGCCATTTTTCTGATGGCGCTCCGGCCTGACATCACGCCGCAATGCGTTCCACAGCCCGCCGCGCCGGATCCAGCGGCGCCGTGCTGCCGCGTACCACCAGTTCCACCGGATGCTCCTGAAAATGCTCGCAGGCCGCGCCTTCCAGCCGTGCCATCAGCTGGTCGGCGGCGCTGCGGCCGATGTCCGTGATGGGCGTGGCCACGCTGGTGAGCGGCGGCGTCTGCGTGGCGCCCAGGTCGGTGTTGTCCACACCGGTGACCGACAGCTCTTGCGGGATGCGAATGCCCATGCGGCGGGCGGCCAGCATCACGCCGACCGCGAACACGTCGTTGGTGCCGACAATGGCCGTCGGCCGGTCGGGTGCGGCCAGCAGGAGGGCGGCCGCGGCCTCGGCGGCGGGCAGCGAGATCGGCGCGTAGGCGACGTGGCGCTCATCCAGCGACAGGCCCGCTTCGGCCAGTGCGGCGCGCACGCCTTCGCCGCGCGCGCGGGCCCGGTCGTTGCCCTCGATGGGCGCGCTCAGCAGGCCGATGCGCCGGTGCCCTAGCGCCAGCAGGTGGCGCGTGGCTGCCAACGTAGCGGCTCGGTTGTCGAAGCCCACGCTGGGGTGGCGCAGCAGGGGGTCGACGCCCCAGGTCAGCACGTAGGGGCGGCCATAGTCGGCCAGCAGCGAATACAGCGCCTGCTCATGGTCCAGACCTACCAGCACCAGCGCGTCAACGCCATGCTCGATCAACTGGCCGGCGATGCGCGTTTCGCTGGCCAGGTCGTAGTGGTGTTCGGCCAGCACCAATGCGTAGCCCTTTTCGTCCAGCCGTTGCTGCAGCGCGCTGGTGGTGCGCGCATACAGCGCGTAGTCGAAGCTGGGCACGATGGCGCCCACCATGCGGCTGCGATGGCTGCGCAGCGACCGCGCGGCGCCGTGCGGCACGTATCGCAGCTTGGTGGCCGCTTCCAGCACGCGTCGGCGCGTGGCCGGGTCGACCAGTTCGGCATTGTTCAGCGCGCGTGACACGGTGGCGGCCGACACGCCCGCCAGGCGCGCCACATCCTTGGCGCCTGAGCGCGGCCTGGGCCCTTCAGCCTGCGGTGCGGCGACATCCGCCACCGGATCGGTCATGTCGTGTCTACGGCGTTGCAATCGATTGCACGAATTTACCCGATTCCATAAGCAAATGATGAATTCGTCGTTGGGGAAATCACCGATAAATTGCATCATGACAAGTGAACTTTCGAACGCTAGACTTTCCGTGAAATCGATTACATCAACGGCGAAGTTTCCGGCTGCATCTGGTGGCCGCCCTCGTTTCTTTTGCAGGAGATTGGTCATGTCATTTCAGCCGCATCCCGAACCCGGCGCGACCCGGCGCCAGTTCATGGGTCAGGCGGCCGCGCTGGGCGCGGTCGGCCTGGCCGGCCCGGCGTGGGCGCAGGGCGCCGATCTCGCGCCCTACCAGCGGGCCAAGATCAACTGGCGACAGGCCGAAGGCGAATCGATCTCGGTGGCCGTGATCCCGGCCAGCTACTTCGACAACCTGCTCTCGCTGCTGCCGCAGTTCGAGGCGCTGACAGGCATCAGGGTGCGCGCCGAAAAAGTGCCGCCGGGGCAGATTCGTCAGAAGGCGATGCTCGATCTGTCGTCCAAGACGGCCACCTACGCCACGCACGCGGCCGACCCCATGTATTACCCGCTGTACGTGTCCAACAAGTGGGTCGAGCCGCTGGATCGCTACCTGAACGACGCCACGCTGACCGACCCGGCGTGGTTCAACTACGGCGACATCCTCAAGGCCTGGCGCGAAGCCGATTCGGTCGATGGCAAGCCTTATGGCATTCCGTACGATGGCGAAGTCACGGTGCAGGTCTATCGCAAGGACCTGTACGCCGCCAAGGGCCTCAAGCCGGCCGAGACCTACGACCAGCTACTGGCCAACGCCAAGGCGCTCAACGACCCGGCCAACCGCCAATACGGACTGGCGCTGCGCGGCTTTGCCGGTGCAGGGCAGAACATGTACATCTACCCGTCGCTGCTGCGCGGCTTCGGTGGAGACTGGTTCCACAACAAGGCGCTCACCGTCAATAGCCCGGAGGCGGTGAAGGCACTGGAGTGGTATGTCAATGCGCTGACGCAATACGCGCCGCCGGCGGTGCGCAACTGGAACTGGCCGGACATCGCCGATGCGTTTTCGCAAGGCTCGGTGGCGTGCTACATCGACGCGCATTCGTCTGCCGCGGTCATCACCAACCCGGAGAAGTCCAAGGTGGTCGGCAAGGTTGCCTACGCACGCTGGCCCAAGGGGCCGGGCGGCAAGCGCGTCACCTCGATCTGGAACTGGGGTTTCCCCATCAACGCCGCGCTGTCCGACAAGGCCAAGCGTGCCACCTGGCTGTTCATCAGCTGGGCCGCGTCGGCAGAGACACAGGCGCGCACCTCCTGGAAGTTCGACGGTCCGGCCAAGCGCTCGGGCCTGAATCGCACCTCACTGTGGAAGTCCGCCGAGTTCGCCAGCGCCATGAAGGGCGCCGGCGACAACTTCATCGAGGCCGCGCTCGAGTCGCTGGAGCAGGACACCGACGTGGAATGGCGCCCGCGCGTGCCACAGTGGCCCGCCATCGGCGAGACCATGGCCACCGCGATCCAGGCCGCCCTGGTGGGCCAGAAGAAGCCCAAGGAAGCGCTGGACGAGGCGCAAGCGCGTATCGCGCAAGTCATGAAGTCCTGATTCATGGTGCGGGCTCAGGCAGCCGCCGCGCAGTCGATGGCGCGGCAGGAGCGGCGCTTTGCGCTGGCGCTGTTTGCGCCGGCGTTCATCCTGCTGCTGCTTACCACCACGGTGCCGCTGGTGTATCTGGGATGGAGCAGCCTGCAGAGGCTGGACATGAGCATGCCTTGGCTGTCGGGCTTCGCCGGCCTGGACAACTACGCCAAGATGGGCGGCGATCCGCGCTTCTGGAATTCGCTGCTGCTGACGGCGATCTACACGGCGTCGACGGTGGTGCTGCAGGTGCTGATCGGCCTGTCGCTGGCGCTGCTGGTGTTGCAGATTCCCCGCGGCCAGGCGCTGCTGCGGGTGGCGGCGATCCTGCCCATCGTTCTGGCGCCGGTGGTGGTCGGCCTGTTCTGGCGCACGCTGGTGCTGGCGCCCGACGTGGGGCTGGTCGACATGGTCACGCGCGCGCTGGGCCTGGGCAGCCACAACTGGCTGGGCGACCCGCAACTGGCGCTCATATCGGTCATCGCGATCCACACCTGGCAGTGGACGCCGTTCGCGTTTCTGGTGCTGCTGGCTACGCTGGCCACGCTGCCGCCCGACGTGTACGAAGCTGCGCGGCTGGACCGTGCCGGCGCGTGGCAGCGCTTTCGCCACATCACGCTGCCGCTGATCCGTCCGGCGGTGGTGATGGTGGTGATCTTGCGCACCATGACGGCACTGTCGGCGTTTGCAGCCATCTTTGCGGCCACCGGCGGCGGCCCCGGCACGGCCACAGAGATCCTCAACCTCTACGCCTACCGCACCTCGTTCACCGAGTTGAACCTGGGCTACGGCTCGGCGCTGGCCATGGTGCTGCTGGCCATCACGCTGGCGGTGTCCTGGCTGCTGTTCGCGCGGCGAAAGGCATCGGCATGACGCCGCGCCGCCCTGCCCGCCAGGCCGTGCTGCTGATCGTGGCCGGTCTGCTGGTATCTGTGTGGGCCTTTCCGGTGCTGTGGGCGCTGCTCACCTCGTTCAAGAGCGAGCGCGACGTGCTGGCCTATCCGCCGCTGCTGGTGTTCCAGCCTACGCTGACCAATTACCAGGACGTGCTGTTCGGTCCGTCTTCCATCCTGCCCAACCTGTGGTCGAGCTTGGTCGTCAGTTGCGCCGCCACCTTGCTGACCATGCTGTTTGCCGTGCCGGCCGCGTATGCGCTGGCGCGGCTGCGCTACCCGGGCCGGCGCGCGAGCGGCTTCTACGTGCTGGCCACGCAGATGCTGCCGCCGGTGGGCCTGGTGATCCCGTACTACCTGGCGCTGCAGCGCATCGGCGCGCTCGACACCTACACCGGTCTCGTGCTGATCTACCTGACCTTCTCGTTGCCGTTCGCCATCTGGCTGATGGTGTCGTATTTCGAGGACGTGCCTTACGAGATGGAAGAAGCTGCGCTGCTGGACCGCGCGGGCCGCCTCGGCGCGCTGTGGCACGTGATCCTGCCGCAGGTGCGCGGCGGCATCGCGGTGACGACGGTGTTCGTGTTCCTGAACGCCTGGAACGAATTCATGTTTGCCGTGGTGCTGGGCGGCAACCGGGTGCGTCCGGTGACGGTGGCGATGTTCAACTTCATCTCGGTCGAGCAGACGCAATGGGCGCGCCTGGCGGCCGGGGCCATGGTGGCGATGGCGCCGGTCATTCTGGTGGGGCTGTTCGCGCAGCGCCACATCGTGAAAGGCCTGACGGTGGGCGCGGTGAAAGGCGGAGGGCGGCGATGAGGCAGACACAGGGCGCCGTGCGCTTCGATGGCGTGGTCAAGCGGCACGGGGCGACCACCGTGTTGCACGGGGTCGACCTGGAGATCGGCGCGGGCGAGTTCTTCGTGCTGCTCGGGCCATCGGGCTCGGGCAAGACGACCACGCTGCGCATCCTTGCCGGGCTGGAGCCGGTCAGCGAGGGCCGCGTGTGGATGGACGATGTCGATGTGACCGCGCTGGAGCCCGGTGCGCGCGACGTGGCCATGGTGTTCCAGAGCTATGCGCTCTACCCACACATGACAGTGGCGCAGAACATCGGCTTTCCGCTGCGCATGGTGGGCACCGCGCGCAGTGCCATTGACGCTGCGGTCCGCGACGCGGCGGCGCGCGTGGGCATCGGCCATCTGCTGGATCGGCGGCCCGGCCAGCTTTCGGGCGGGCAGCAGCAGCGCGTGGCGCTGGCGCGCGCCATCGTGCGGCAGCCGCGGCTTTTCCTGCTGGATGAGCCGCTGTCCAACCTGGACGCCAAGCTGCGCATCGAAACGCGGCTGGAGCTCAAGCAGCTGCAGCGCGCGCTGGGCGTGACCACGGTGTATGTCACGCACGACCAGGAAGAAGCCATGACATTGGCCGACCGCGTGGCCGTGTTCATGGATGGCCGCATTGCCCAGGTGGCCGCGCCGCGCGACATTTATGGCCGACCAGCGCATGTTTCAGTGGCAAATTTCATCGGCACGCCACCGATGAACCTGCTGCCCGCGGTGTGGCAGGGGGACGAGGTGGTGCTGGACGGCGTGGCACACACGGTGGGCGCCCATGCATCCGCGCCGCGCGAGGTCACGCTGGGCGTGCGCCCGGGCGACCTGCGCGTGGCCGCCGTCGGCAACGCCGCGCGCGTCGACTACATCGAGGAGCTTGGCGATCACCGCGTGCTGGACCTGAAGCTGGGCGAGCAGCGGCTCAAGCTCAAGACGGATGCGCAAAACGCGCTGCGCGAAGGCGACGCGGTGCAGGTGGGCTTCGAGCCGGGCGCAGCCCATCTGTTCGACCGCGCCAGCGGGGACCGTCTCAATTGAAAATTGATAGCAAGAAAGTGACCATGAGCAAGCGTCCGAACATTCTTCTGATCCTCAACGACGACATGGGCTATTCCGACATCGGCTGCTACGGCGGCGAAATCGACACGCCCCATCTGGACCGGTTGGCCGGTAACGGCTTGCGCTTCTCGCAGTTCTACAACACGGCGCGCTGCAGTCCTTCGCGCGCGTCGCTGCTCACGGGTTTGCACCCGCATCAGACCGGCATTGGCATCCTGACGTATGACTCGGGCCCGGAAGGCTACGCCGGCAACCTGAACCAGCGCTGCGCCACCATCGCCGAGGTGCTCAAGCCCGCGGGCTACCGCAGCTATCTCAGTGGCAAGTGGCACGTGTCGAGCAACCTGGTCGAGCCGACCGATTCCTGGCCCATGCAGCGCGGTTTCGACGACTTCTTCGGCACCATCATCGGCGCCGGCAGTTTCTATGACCCCAACACGCTCACGCGCCGCAACGACAACGCCGAACACGAGGCGCGGGCGCCGGGCTTCTTCTACACCGACGCGATCAGCGACGAGGCGGTCAAGTTCCTGCGCCGCCACCGCGCCGAGCACCCTGACCGGCCCTTCTTCCAGTACGTGGCCTACACCGCGCCGCACTGGCCGCTGCACGCACATCCGGAGGACATCGCCAAGTACAAGGGCCGCTTCGACGCCGGGTGGGACACACTGCGCGAGCAGCGCCTGGAGCGCCTGGTGGCCAGCGGCATCCTCGATGCGCAATGGAAGCTGACAGCACGCGATCCGCGCCAGCCGCCGTGGACCGAGGCCGAGCACAAGGCTTGGTTGGCCAATTGCATGGAGGTGTACGCGGCGCAGATCGACCGCATGGACCAGGGCATCGGCCGCATCCTTTCGGCGCTGGAGGACATGGGCCAACTGGACGACACCCTGGTCATCTTCCTGTCCGACAACGGCGCCTGCGCCGAGGACATTCCCGAAAATGTGACCATCGACGAGCTGGTCAACAAGTTGATGATCGCGCGCTCGCACACGCGCGACGGCGCCGTGGTGCGCTTCGGCAACAACCCCGACATCGCGCCCGGCCCTGAGGACACCTACCAGAGCTATGGCCAGGCCTGGGCCAACCTGTCCAACACGCCGTTTCGCCTTTACAAGCACTGGACGCACGAGGGCGGCATTTCCACGCCGCTGATCTTCCATTGGCCCAAGGGCATTGCGCAGCGCGGCGAAGTGCGCCACACGCCGGGCTACCTGCCCGACATCATGGCCACCGTGGTGGAAGTCAGCGGCGCGCCGTACCCGAGCGAGCTGGACGGCCGCGCCATCCTGCCGCTGGAAGGGCATTCGCTGGCGTCGTCGTTCGCGGCCGACGCCATCGACCGTCCGCCCATGTTCTGGGAACACGAAGGCAACGGCGCCATGCGCGACGGCCGCTGGAAGCTGGTGCGCGAATACCCCAAGGACTGGGAGCTGTACGACATGGTGGCCGACCGTACGGAGACGCACAACCTCGCCGCTGTCCAGCCCGAGCGCGTGGCGCACATGGCCGCGCAGTACGAGGCGTGGGCCAGGCGATCGGGCGTGTTGCCGCGCGAACAGGTGCTGGCGCTGATGCGCAGCCAGGGCGTGACCCAGGCCTTCTGGGAAGACGAATGAAGCCCTGCTGCACGCCAGCGCGGCCCCATGCGCTTGCGCAGCCGCCGGTGCCTTCGCAGCATGCGTCCGCAACAGGCGAGGGGCGCATCGACTGGGTGGATCTGCCAGGCGGCATCTTCCGCATGGGCACCGATTCGGCCGAAGGCTTTGCCGAAGACGGCGAAGGGCCAGCGCGCGATGTGACGTTGCGTGCGTTCCAGATCGGTCGCACTGCGGTCACCAACGCGCAGTTCCGCGACTTCGTGCGCGCCACGCGCTATATCACGCAGGCAGAGCAGGCGGGCTGGTCCTTCGTGTTCTACCTGCAGGTTCCGCCCGAGCGGCGGCCAGCGGTGCGCCAGGTGTCGCGCGACGTGCCGTGGTGGCTGCCGGTGGAGGCGGCGTGCTGGCAGCGGCCGCACGGGCCGGGGTCGGGCGTGCTGGACCGGCTCGATCACCCGGTGGTGCATGTGTCGTGGCACGACGCGGTGGCCTACGGCGCCTGGGCTGGCGTGCGCCTGCCGACCGAGGCCGAGTGGGAGTTTGCGGCCCGCGGCGGGCTGGACGGCCGCCGCTATCCCTGGGGCGATGAGCTGGCACCGGATGGGCGTGGCCAGTGCGCCATCTGGCAGGGGGGGTTCCCTTCGCAACCGGCGCCCGGCTGGTCGCCGGACACCATCGCGGCCGACGCGCTGCCGCCCAACGGCTACGGCCTGCGCAACGTGGTGGGCAACGCCTGGGAATGGTGCGCCGACTGGTTTGACCCGCGCTATCACCAGATCACCGACGCACACGATCCGATGCAGGCGCGCCCCACCGGGCGGCGCGCGCAGCGGGGTGGGTCGTACCTGTGCCATGCTTCATACTGCAATCGTTATCGCGTGGCGGCCCGCAGCGCCAACACGCCGGATTCGAGCACCAGCCACTGCGGCTTTCGCGTGGCGCGCTCGCTGACCTGACTACGCCCACCGTCATGCGCTACCTCCTCGCCCTCGACCAAGGCACCACCAGCAGCCGCGCCATTGCGTTCGACGAACAGGGGCGCGTGGCTGCTGTCGCGCAGCGCGAGTTTGCGCAGCACTTTCCGCAGCCGGGCTGGGTTGAGCACGATGCGGCCGAAATCTGGGCGACGCAGCTGGCCGTGGCGCGCGAATGCATGGAAAAACTGGCGTTTGCGCAGAAGGGACAAGCGCAAAAATCTATCAAAATTGTAGCAATCGGCATCACAAACCAGCGCGAGACCACGGTGCTGTGGGACCGCGCCACGGGCCAGCCAGTGGCGCGCGCCATCGTCTGGCAGGACCGGCGCACCACGGCGCGCTGCGAGTCGCTGCGCCGGGCCGGCAAGGCGGCGCTGATCCAGCGCAAGACGGGGCTGGTGCTGGACGCGTATTTCTCGGCCACCAAGCTGGAATGGCTGCTGGACCAGACCCCCGGCGTGCGCGCGCGGGCCGAGGCGGGCGAGCTGGCCTTCGGCACGGTGGACAGCTGGCTGATCTGGAACCTGACCGGCGGCGCCAACGGCGGCGTGCACGCCACCGACCCCAGCAACGCCTCGCGCACGCTGCTGATGAACCTGCACACGCTGGACTGGGACGACGAGCTGCTGCGCCTGTTCCACATTCCGCGCGCCGTGCTGCCGCGCATCGTGCCGTCCAGCGGCGTGCTGGGCGAGACCGCGCCGGGCGTGCTGGGCGCGGCGCCGATCCCGATCGCCGGTGTGGCGGGCGACCAGCAGGCCGCGACCTTTGGCCAGGCCTGCTTTGCGCCCGGCATGGCCAAGAACACCTACGGCACCGGCTGCTTCATGCTGATGAACACGGGCAGCGTGCCGGTGGCCAGCCGCAACCGGCTGCTGACCACCGTGGGCTGGCAGGGGCCGCCCGCCACCACCGGCCCGCGCACCGCGTATTGCCTGGAGGGCTCCGTGTTCATGGCCGGCGCCACGGTGCAGTGGCTGCGTGACGGCTTGCAGATGATCCAGAATGCTTCAGAAATTGAAGCGCTCGCGGCCAGTGTGGCGGACACGGGCGACGTCTTCCTGGTGCCCGCCTTCGCCGGCCTGGGCGCGCCGGACTGGGACGGCCGCGCCCGCGGCACGCTGGTGGGGCTGACGCGCGGCACGACCCGTGCGCATATCGCCCGCGCGGCGCTGGAAGCGATTGCGCTGCAGTCGGCCGACCTGTTTGGCGCCATGAGCCGCGATTCGGGCATTGCGCTGACCGAGCTGCGCGTGGACGGCGGTGCCAGCCGCAACGATCTGCTGATGCAGCTGCAGGCCGACTTGGCGGGCGTGCCGGTGGTGCGCCCGCGCGTGACCGAAACCACCGCGCTGGGCGCGGCCTACCTGGCCGGGCTGGCGACCGGAGTCTGGACCGACGGCGCCGCCATTGCCGAGCATTGGGCGGCGGATCGCCGCTTCGAGCCGCGCCTGACCGAGCCCGCGCGGCGTGCACGGATCGCGCGCTGGCGCGAGGCGGTGGACCGCGCACGCCGCTGGGCGCGCGACGAGGTGGCGTAGGCAGCGACACCGGCGCATGCCTTGTGCGCAGGTGCTGGCGACCACGGATTCACCTCAAAATTGACCCGCAGCGCACGCCAGAAAAGCGCAAGCAGCTATTATTTTTGCAAACAACGTCTGCCCCGATGAATCCCACGCCCCTGCCGACCGACCGTGCTGCGCTGCTGGCTCGCCTGGCCGAACCGCGCAAGTTCGATATCGCGGTCGTCGGCGGCGGTGCCACCGGCCTGGGCGTGGCGCTGGATGCCGCGCAGCGCGGCCACAGCGTGGTCCTCATCGAGGCGCACGATTTCGCCAAGGGCACCTCATCGCGCGCCACCAAGCTGGTGCACGGCGGCGTGCGCTACCTGGCGCAGGGCAACATCGGTCTGGTGCGCGAGGCACTGCACGAGCGCGTGCACATCCTGGACAGCGCGCCGCACCTGGCGCAGCCCATGCCCTTCGTCATGCCCTCGTACCGGCTGTGGGACACGCCTTTCTATGGCACCGGCCTGAAGATGTACGACCTGCTGGCCGGCAGCGCCGGGCTGGGGCGCACCGAATGGCTGTCGGCGCGCGAGACCTTGCAGATGTTGCCGGGCGCGCAACCGCTGGGGCTGAAGGGCGGCGTCAAGTACTGGGACGGCCAGTTCGACGATGCGCGCCTAGCACTGGCCATTGCCCGCACGGCGGCGGCGCACGGCGCGCTGCTGGTGAATTACGTGGCGGCGGTGGCGGTGCTGCACGATGCCGGGCGCGCCGTGGGCCTGCTGGCGCGCGACGCCGAAACCGGGCGCGACTTCCGCATCGAGGCCGGTTGCATCGTCAACGCCACCGGGGTGTGGGTCGACGGGCTGCGAACGCTGGATGCGCGCGCGGCAGGCCAGGGCATCAACCCGATCGTGGCGCCCAGCCAGGGCGTGCACGTGGTGGTCGACCAGTCCTTCCTGCCCGGCGAGCACGCGCTGCTGGTGCCCAGCACGGCCGACGGGCGCGTGCTGTTTGCCGTGCCCTGGCTGGGCAAGCTGATCCTGGGCACCACCGACTCGCCCCGCCCCGACCTGCCGCTGGAGCCGCGGCCGGCCGATGCTGAGATCGATTTCATCCTGCGCGAAGCGGCGCATTACCTGCGGCGTGCGCCGGCGCGCTCCGACATTCTCAGCAGCTGGGCCGGGCTGCGCCCGCTGGTCAAGTCCAGCGGTGAGGGCGGTGACACCAAGGCGATCAGCCGCGAGCACACGGTGCTGGTGGCGCGCTCCGGTCTGGTGACGGTGACCGGCGGCAAATGGACCACCTACCGCGCCATGGCCGAAGACGTGCTGGCGCGCTGCACCCAGGCCGGCGTGCTGCTGCCGCGCGGCCCTTCGCGCACAGCCGGCCTGCGGCTGGTGGGGGCGCCCGCGCCGGGCGGCGCGTCCGTGGGCCTGAGCCATGCGCCCGGGCCGCACCTGTACGGCAGCGAGGCCGCTGTGCTGGCCGAACTGCCCGGCGCCGATCGCTGGCTGGCACCCGGACTGAGCGAGGCCATGGTTCGCTTCGCCGTGCGCCACGAATACGCGCGCAGTGTGGAGGACGTGCTGGCGCGGCGCAGCCGCCTGTTGTTTCTGGACGCCCGCGAGGCGGCACGCGTGGCACCCGCCGTCGCTGACCTGCTGGCGGGCGAACTGGGCAGCGACCCGGGGCTGCCTGCCTTCGAGGCGTTGGCGCAAAGCTACGTGCACCCCGGGGCCGGCCAAAGCGCTTGACAGCGCCGTCGCAAGCTGCCAGAATCGAGGGCTTCGCCCATTTTGGGTGAGGAATCTGCCCTAAAACGCGCTGGTGGCTGCAAGGCTTTTTCGGTGCGTGGGCCCGAGACTGATCCCGCCGGCCAGGCCTGCGGGGTGCAAGTTGGGAAACACAAGACATGATCCAGACAGAATCTCGACTCGAGGTGGCCGACAACACCGGCGCCAAGTCCGTCCTGTGCATCAAGGTGCTGGGCGGCTCCAAGCGCCGCTATGCCAGCGTCGGCGACATCATCAAGGTGAGCATCAAGGAAGCTGCGCCGCGCGGCCGCGTCAAGAAGGGCGAGGTCTACAGCGCCGTGGTGGTCCGCACCGCCAAGGGCATTCGCCGTGGCGATGGCTCGCTCGTCAAGTTCGACGGCAATGCCGCCGTTCTGCTCAACAACAAGCTGGAGCCCATTGGCACCCGCATCTTCGGCCCGGTCACGCGCGAACTGCGTACCGAGAAGTTCATGAAGATCGTGTCGCTGGCTCCTGAAGTCCTGTAAGAAAGGCGCGACATGAACAAGATTCGCAAGGGCGACGAGGTCATCGTTCTCGCCGGCCGCGACAAGGGTAAGCGTGGCACCGTCAGCCTGCGTGTGTGCGAAGAGCGCATCGTGGTCGACGGCGTCAACATGGTCAAGAAGCATGCCAAGCCCAACCCGATGAAGGGTGTGACGGGTGGCATCGTTGAGAAGGCCATGCCCATTCACCAGTCCAACGTGGCCATCTACAACAAGGCCACCGGCAAAGCCGACCGCGTCGGCGTCAAGACCCTGCAGGACGGCAGCCGCGTGCGCGTGTTCAAGTCCAGCGGCGAAGAGATCAAGGCCTGAGGATCATCATGGCACGACTGCAACAACATTACCGCGAAAAAGTGGCGCCCGAGCTGATCAAGAAGTTCGGTTACAAGTCGCCCATGGAGGTGCCGCGCATCACCAAGATCACGCTGAACATGGGCGTGAGCGAGGCCGTGGCGGACAAGAAGGTCATGGACAACGCCGTGGCCGATCTGACCAAGATCGCCGGCCAGAAGCCTGTGGTGACCAAGGCCAAGAAAGCCATTGCCGGCTTCAAGATCCGCGAGCAGCAGCCCATCGGCACCATGGTCACGCTGCGTGGCGTGCGCATGTACGAATTCCTGGACCGCTTCGTCACCGTGGCGCTGCCGCGCGTGCGTGACTTCCGCGGCATCTCGGGTCGCTCGTTCGACGGTCGCGGCAACTACAACGTCGGCGTCAAAGAACAGATCATCTTCCCCGAGATTGAGTACGACAAGGTCGACGCCCTGCGTGGCCTGAACATCAGCATCACGACGACGGCCAAGAACGACGAGGAAGCCAAGGCGCTTCTGCAGGCCTTCCGTTTCCCGTTCAAGAACTGAGGTAGCGACGTGGCCAAGAAAGCTTTGATCGAACGCGAACTCAAGCGCGACCAACTCGTCGCCAAGTACGCCAAGAAACACGCCGAGCTGAAAAGCATCGCCAACGACGCCAAGCGCAGCGACGACGAGCGCGCGCAGGCTCGCCTGGCGCTGCAGAAGCTCCCGCGCAACGCCAATCCCACGCGTCAGCGCAACCGCTGCGAAATGACCGGTCGCCCGCGTGGCACCTTCCGCCAGTTCGGCCTCGGCCGCGCCAAGATCCGCGAACTCGCCTTCGAAGGCCAGATTCCCGGTATCACCAAGGCCAGCTGGTAATCGGCAGGAGAGAACAACATGAGCATGAGTGATCCCATCGCCGATCTGTTGACCCGCATCCGCAACGCGCAGATGGTGGCCAAGCAGACCGTGTCGGTGCCGTCGTCCAAGGTCAAGGTGGCCATCGCCCAGGTCCTGAAGGACGAAGGCTATATCGACGGTTTCGAAATCAAGAACGAAGGCGGCAAGTCCGAGCTGGAAATCGCCCTCAAGTACTACGCTGGCCGTCCGGTCATCGAGCGCATCGAGCGCGTCAGCCGCCCTGGCCTGCGCGTCTACAAGGGTCGCGACGCCATTCCCCAGGTCATGAACGGCCTGGGCGTGGCGATTGTCACGACGCCCAAGGGCGTGATGACCGATCGCAAGGCGCGCGCCACCGGCGTCGGCGGCGAAGTGCTCTGCTACGTCGCCTAAGGAGAGCCGAACATGTCCCGCATTGCAAAAATGGGCGTCGCCGTTCCCCAGGGTGTCGACATCCAGATCAAGGAAGACCAGATCACCGTCAAGGGCACGGGTGGCGAACTCAAGCTCGCCGCCAACGACCTGGTGAAGGTGGTTGCCAAGGATGGCAAGCTGTCGTTCGAGCCGGCCAACGAGTCGCGCGAAGCCAATGCCATGAGCGGCACCATGCGTCAGCTGGTGAACAACATGGTGGTGGGTGTCAGCAAGGGCTTCGAGAAGAAGCTGACGCTGGTCGGCGTGGGCTTCCGTGCCCAGGCACAGGGCAACAAGCTGAAC
>WBZS01000183.1_pt2 | contig 33294 bp, 25 predicted proteins | sample 5204201 | NCBI WGS metagenome assembly WBZS01 (sample SAMN12344357, study PRJNA552823) | activated sludge metagenome | biome: Activated sludge suspended growth; feature: Nitrification reactor; material: Wastewater; isolation source: activated sludge from nitrification reactor of wastewater...
ATATGCCATGCATCCAACCCAATACGAAGCCTACAAATCAGGCGAAGCCAAATCCGCTTTCCTGCTTGATCTCGCGAAAAAACAAAAAGCCAAAACTGAAAAATCGGAACCTGCCACGGCTTCCCTTCCTGAAATGATAGAAGTGGATATAAACGGAGAAAAATATTCGGTTAAAATTTCATATCCCAATGGTCAAAACGTATCCACTTTATCAGCGTCTACCAACGGATCTGCTCACGACGCTGCTTCCAATGGCACAGGCCAATATATTTTGTCCCCCCTCGAAGGAAAGTTTTTTTTAACCAAAGACGCAGGCGAAACAGGCATAAAGCTGGGAGACAAAGTTACGAAAGGGCAAACGGTAGCATATATCGAAGCAATGAAAGTGATTAATGCGATCGCCGCAGACGTTTCCGGAACAGTGACCGAAATTCTGGTGAGTAAAGGAGCGGAGGTGGAAGAAGACCAAAAACTGATAAAAATAAGCTAATATGGAAATTATCAGGGGAATATATGAAATGACCGCTTTTGGAGCAATTGCCAGCGACCCTTGGTCGTTGCTCATGATGGCTCTGGCGCTCTTTTTATTGTATCTTGGCGTATGGAAAAAATTTGAGCCATTGCTGCTGGTTCCAATCGCTTTTGGCGTCTTGCTGGCTAATTTCCCCGGCGGAAATATGGGGGTGATACCGGCTGATGAAACCAATGGCATCATGCATCTCTCCATCCTCAGTATCGCCGAAAAGTATGGCATTATGAACATGCTATACTACCTACTGATCAAAACAGGGCTTTTGCCGCCATTGATTTTTATGGGTGTTGGTGCACTAACTGACTTCGGTCCCATGCTTCGGAATTTACGTTTGGCATATTTTGGAGCAGCTGCCCAGATAGGTATTTTTACTGTTCTGATTGGTTCTGTGGCCCTTGGATTTACACTGAAAGAAGCTTCTGCACTTGGCATTATAGGAGGAGCTGATGGTCCCACAGCAATATATACCGCCATTATTCTGGCGCCTCATCTGTTGGGGCCAATCGCTATTGCCGCTTATTCTTATATGGCATTAGTTCCGGTCATCATTCCGTTCGTTGCCAACCTGACCATGTCCGAACAGGAATTCAGAATAAACATGAAAGAACAGGACAGGCGTTTTCCACCTGCACTGCAAATAAAAAATATCAGATTGCTTAAAGTCGTATTTCCCATTGTGCTCTGCATTATTGTTTCTATACTTGTTCCCTCGGCAGTCCCATTGGTAGGTATGCTTTTGTTCGGCAATCTGGTGAAAGAGATTGGTACAGATACTCATCGCCTTTTTGCTGCGGCATCAGAAACAATTCTCAACACAGCAACTATATTTTTAGGGCTTACCGTGGGGGCAACGATGACTTCTGCCACATTCCTGCAAGGACAAACATTGCTGATTATTGCGGGTGGTTTTCTGGCTTTTTGCCTTTCTGTTGCCGGAGGAATTTATGCAGTCAAGCTGTATAATGTATTTTCCAGTAAAAAAATAAATCCGCTCATCGGGGCAACAGGGCTCAGTGCCGTGCCCATGTCTTCCAGGGTTGCCAATGAAATGGCGCTGAAGTATGATCCTTCCAATCATATCCTTCAGTATGCCATGTCGAGCAACATTTCGGGTGTCATCGGAAGTGCCGTTGCTGCCGGGGTTTTGATATCATTCTTAAAATAATTAATTAATAGTACAACCTAAGTGAATGAATAACATTCAGTCCGTATCCGTGTTTTGTGGTTCATCAGCAGGCAATGATGACCAGTTTATGACCGACGCCTATTCTTTGGGAAGTTTTTTGGCCGGCCGCAATATTGTTTTGGTATACGGCGGCGCAAAAGTAGGCCTTATGGGCGCTGTTGCTGATGGTGCTTTAACCAATAAAGGCAAGGTCGTTGGGGTGATTCCTGATTTTATACGGAATAAGGAAATAGCCCACCCCGGTCTTTCAGAGTTGATTGTAGTCAACTCCATGCACGAGAGAAAAACAATCATGCACGAAAAATCCGATGGAGCCATAATTTTACCGGGCGGCTACGGCACGCTGGACGAAATGTTCGAGTTGCTCACATGGGGACAGCTGGGCTTACACAAAAAGCCAATTGGCATCCTCAATACCAACGGATATTATGACCACCTCATCGCTTTTATCGACCATATGGTGCAGAATAACCTGCTGCGCATTTTCAACAGAGATATGGTGCTGGTCAGCAAAAACATAGAAGAACTTTTTGAAAAAATGGTACATTATGACGCCCCTTTAAAAGCAAAATGGATTGCTGGAAAGGAACAATTGTAACCGTTCACTCGTTTTACAATCCTACATCCATTTCCTGTGGTCTGTTTCGACTTTATATACAAAAAGATCACTGAGTCTGGTACCTGCCACCATCGGTATATAGGGGATTTTAATTCTACCTGCCGCGGTATATAGTGAAAGTGAACATAACTGATGCTTTTTCTGATACGGCGATTGATGTATTTCCACAGCCTGGATTTTATACATGGGCAATACTTCTGCCTTTTCGCCAAAAACACCACCCCGGATAAACACCAGGGATGCATTAATACCATATTGCTTTTTAGTATAGGTTATATATCTGCTGATGATAAAATAAACGCCCACCAAAAGTGGAGGAATAAACTTATCGGCATGACCCAGATAAGATGCCACCAACGCTCCTGCAACCAGAAGTAACGACATAATGACGGCATAACGGATATAGTAACGTTTATCGATGCCATGCATTTCGAAAGTATCAAAATCCGTTTTTCCGAAAAGTGTCGTTACTACCTCCTGTATGTGAGTCATATTACAGCCCGGAATATGTATTTTTTGTTTACTCTCCAGTTCAGTACCTGAAGCCTGATTGAGAGATAAATCTTTAAAACCGATCAGCCTTTTTAATAGATTATCCGACCAGGAAATATGTTGTATTTTATGATCCAGCGCAGATACTTCTCTTTTTGTAAACAATCCACTCACTATTTTAAATCCCCGGGAAGAGCGGAGGAATTGAAGATCAAAGTTTTTGATCACCGTCCGCACCATTGAAATGATGACGGAAAAAAACATCAGTAATCCTACAAAAAAAGTGATAGTGTATAAGCCCATCTCCCAGTCCGGAATCTCCTGCGAATATTCATCCACATCGACCCCGACTTGTTGCAGATTCTGATATATCCAGAAAAAAAATAAAAAAATTAACCCTCCCGATTTGATATGATTTTCAGTGAGTCCAACTTTGACCAGTTCTGTTGGACTCAGGGCCATTATTTGCCGGTACACAGGTCCTTCATCGGTATCTTGTTCTGCTTTTTCATGCTTATTTTGGACCATTGTTTGTTTTTCCTCCAGAATCAAATCCCTTAAAGCATGCGCTTTATCGGCTTCCAGAGCATGAAATTCAAATTCTTTTTTTTCCGATCCGGCAGTGTCAATTTTTATTCGTAATACAGAAAAAAACTGGTGAATGATATTTTGCTCAAAATTGATGGTTTGAATCCGGGCAAAAGGAATGGCCGTTTTTTTTAGATTAAATATTCCTGTTTGTAATATGAGCTCATCATCTTGAATATAAAAGTAGGTCCTGAAAAAATTGATGATGGAATAAACCATAGTTAATGCGGAAACCAATATCGCAAACCAAAGCAGAAAATCCCCTTTTTGTTTCGAGCCACCCAATAGAACTACAAGCACGATAGGCACGAGCTGCCTCACAACCACATTAATAGTTTTGTAAAGTATCATCAGTATGGCCACATACGACTGCCTGTTGGGAACACTGAAATCAAACTCACTCTTCTTCATCTGCAGCGCCGCGGTTGGTGATGAAGTTTTTTAATGAGGCTGCTTTTTCGTGTGTCAACCCCGGAATATTGAGGTCACTCGAACTGCCGCCGGCAGTAAATAACGTCAGTTCAGCCAGTCCAAACATCCGGTCAATAGGACCATGTTCTATTTCACAATGTTGTACCCGATTAAAAGGGATGATAAGTGTGGATTGGAAAAAAATACCGGATTTGTAAAGAATATCGTGTTTTCTGATCGCAAATCCTTCATAATCATATCCTTTGATGGCAAAAAACAGAAATACGCCGGCAAGCAGCAGCCAAACAGCAAAGCTGATCATCAGCCACGGCAACTCAAATAAGACACCTGCAAAAATACCCGCTATCAGGTAAGCAACCAGAATGACAGCAAATATAAAGCAGGTCACATAAATTTTTACCTTTTTATAGGCAGGATCCAGCTTTTCAAACTGCACATCTTCAGACCGGGGTATGGAAATTGTGTCTAACTGATCATTATTAAATTCCATGGACTTAATACTGTATTTTTTTTACCGCCACAAGGTAAATATTTATTTCCGTTTAATGCCGGATTAGGTGCCGGACTTTACAACCGGATTAGGGGTATAACAGGATTGCCTTAGCAGAAAATTTTATGTCCGCTAATAAATATTTTGCTATACGAAGACCTGAAATGGGTTTGGGCATAAAATAGGTTGTTTTTGTTGTCGCCGTAAATTTATGATAGGCGATGCGGGTCGAAAGTGTTTATTTTTAAATACGGGATGATGGATTCAGACAAAAGCACGCTGTTAGTAGCACTTTCAGTTCAAGTCACAATAAAAATAATTCCGGCTTTGGCCTATTCAAAAATGATCTTCTTTACGACCGTTTCCGAAGAGGTGCTTATTTTAAGAATAAAATTGCCCGTTCCGATATCCGTTTTATTAAGTAAATACTCATCTGTTGGAACGTCCTTTTGTTGATATACAAGTTTCCCTGAAAGGTCATAGACATGCACTCCAAATCCTTTTATTCCGGCTTTAATGAAGATTTGATGTGCCGAAGGATTAGGAAATATATGCACACCGGATTGGTCCTGACTTTCATTTTTTACCGAACTGACAATAGTCTGATTAAAAAACTCCCAGATGTAATTGGTGGCACTGATTGGAAAATTAACGCCATTGGGATAGATGTGTTCCATATTTTTAATTAGCGTAAAAACAAACCTGCCGGGACTGCCGCCGGGCAAAGGCGTTTGAAATGTGTAAGTTTTACTGTTTTCAGTGGCGGTCCTGGTATAAGTGTTACTCATTCCAAAACAGGAATTCATCCGGTTAATGTAGCTTCCTAAATATTGTATCGTAGAGTCACCCCCAAATGGTAAAGGCGACACACCAAATGCGGCAGTAAATCGTTCATCTTGCGTACCCACAATATTCCATAAGGGTATGTTCCTTTCCGCTTTCATAGAATCGGTAGGCTGCAATATAGAGGCAACCCCCGCTACAGCAGCAAAAACATCCGATGCCTCCACCGCCAGTTTGTGTATCATCGAACATCCATTAGAGAACCCCGCGGCAAATATTTTTTTTCGGTCGATAGCATATTCCTGATCGATCGTATCAATCATCCGCCTTACAAAGGCCACGTCATCCTTAAAATCCTGTGCCAGATTCGGACATTTATCCTGCTGCAAATCACCGGTATTCCAGCGGGTTAGAAAGACCGGATTGTTGTTTGGGAAATTAAGAATACAATACTTCAGGGAAGTCGGAAAAACCGATATAAATTTTTCTGTTTCTCCTTTTTCTTTCCAGCCTGAAGTGTTGTAAAACAATTCGCCGGTACCACTCGTGCCGTGAAACATAAACACCACTGGATATCCACCCGGTGGAACGACACCGCCGGGCTTCACCACAATAAATTCCCGTAATTTGCCATCCAGCATCATGGTAAAATCCGTACGGCTTTGAGCAGTTGCACCACGTATACCAATAGTGGTTAAAATAACAAAAAAATACAGTTTCAGCACCATAGTATTTTGATTTTGTTGAGCAAACAAAAATAATATAAATTTCATTTTTTACGTCATAAACTTCGGGTAATTTGAATAAAGTAAAGCAATTATATTTATAACATGGCAGGCATGGATACCATTCCAAGGATTATTTAAAGGTAGTCGTGATGATATATGTGGTGCCCCGATTACTTAAAAACGGACTTCAGTTTTATGATGTCTTTTAAGTGAAAAGAATTTTTGTCCTAGGTGAGGCTCAGTAAGGTTTGGCCGGGTACTTACATTGTTCTATTTGTCTGAACTCCACACTGAATATGATCCTTGGGTTTATTGAATTTGACAGTCAGAGTAAGGGCTGAAAACACATCTTTTATTGCTGTATTTATAAAAATGACATCAACACTTCCGTCTCCGATAATCAGCTAAAACCTTTTGAAGTTTTCAAAGCCATTAAAAAATATATTCGTGTTCCAGGATTGGAAAAGAGTCGGGCATCAATATCTGTCGCATATGATAATTAAAAGCTGGAAAATACGCGCTATTTGACTGATTATGATTTAATTTGTATCATCAATTAAAATGTAACCAAAATGAAGAATAGTAAAAATCGTTTTCTTAGCCTGACTATACTCCTGGCTTTGATATTAATCCTGGATTCCGGTTGTAAAAACAAAGCCGGTGAGCAGGCAAATGCCCCCGATTCTGCCGAAAATCCTTTGCTTAAACCATGGACCGGCCCGTATGGCGGTGTACCTCCGCTGGATCAGATTAAACCTGAACACTTCAAACCGGCCCTTCTGGCGGCCATGGCAGAAGACAGTGTTGAAATAGCTAAAATTACTTCGAATCAGGAACCTGCGACTTTTGATAATACCATTGCCGCTTTGGAATTGACAGGAAGTACGTTGACCCGGGTAATCAACATGTACTACGTTTGGAGCTCCAACCTCAATACGCCTGAATTTCAGGCAGTGGATACGGAAATGGGGCCCGTCATTGCGGCATTTTATGACAAGATCAACCAGAATGAACCTTTGTTCAAACGTATAGAATCCGTATATAATAGCGAAGAAATAAAATCACTGACCCCGGAACAAAAAAGGCTAACCTGGAAATATTATACCGACTTTGTTTTTTACGGAGCAAAAATGGATTCTGTTGCTAAAAAGAAGGTCGCCGAAATAAATCAAAAACTGGCATCCCTGCAAACAAAGTTTAGTCAGAACCTGCTCGCAGATGAAGGGCTGTTCATGGAACTCACCGAAGCTGAAACCGCCGGATTGCCGGAAGACATTAAAAATGCTGCCGCTCAGATGGCAAAAGAAAAAAATAAAACCGGGTATCTGATAAGCAATACCCGGTCTTCCATCGAGCCATTTTTAACCTATTGTTCCGACAGAGCCTTGCGCGAAAAGGCATGGAAAATGTTCATCAACAGGGGGGACAATGGCAACGCCACAGACAATAACAGCATCATTACAGAAATCCTCACTTTAAGGGCTGAAAGAGCCGCACTGCTGGGATTTAAAACCCATGCCCACTGGCGGTTAAGCAACAAAATGGCAAAAACACCTGAAAAAGCGATGGACCTGTTGCTGGCTGTCTGGAAACCAGCGGTCGCACGTGTCAAAGAAGAAGTGGCCAATATGCAGAAACTGGCAGATCAGGAAAAAGCCGCAATTAAAATTGAACCATGGGACTATCGATTTTATGCCGAAAAAGTACGTAAAGCGACGTACGATCTCGATGAAAACGAAGTTAAACCATATCTGCAGCTGGAAAAAATGCGCGAAGGCATGTTCTGGATGGCAGGAGAGTTGTTTAACTTTAATTTTACGCAGGTTACCGATGTGCCTGTTTTCCATGCCGATGTTCGGGTGTGGCAGGTAACCGATAAAACCAGCGGTAAATTAATAGGTTTGTGGTATTTTGATCCCTACGCAAGAGAAGGAAAAAGATCCGGAGCCTGGATGACCGCCTATAGAGAACAAAGTCGCAATAACGGAGAAGTAGCCACCATCGTTTCCAATAATTCCAATTTTATTAAAGGAAAAGACGGTGAGGCAGTACTGATATCCTGGGAGGATGCTTCTACCTTATTTCACGAGTTCGGACACGCCTTGCACGGCTTATGTTCTAATGTCACCTATCCGAAACTCAGTGGTACCAACGTTTCTACAGATTATGTGGAATTTCCGTCACAAATTCTCGAACGTTGGTTATCTACACCTGAAATCCTGAATAAATTTGCCCTGCACTATAAAACCGGAGCAGTCATACCACAGGACCTGGTTAAAAGAATCGAAAACGCATCTAAATTTAATCAGGGTTTTGCCACAGTGGAATACCTGGCCAGCGCCCTCATTGATATGAAACTCCATTTGGCAGGCAATCAGAAGATCGACCCGGATGCCTTTGAGAAAAAAGAACTGACTGCTTTAGGTATGCCCGCTGAAATGGTAATGCGACACCGGACACCACAGTTTGCCCACATTTTTGCTGACGATGGTTATTCTGCCGGTTACTACAGTTATATCTGGTCTGATGTGCTGAGTGCCGATGCTTACGAAGCCTTTAAGGAAGCCGGTGGTCCCTACGATAAAACGGTTGGTAAACGACTGTTTGACCATGTATTCAGTGTGGGCAATACCGTCGATGAAGCTGAAGGATATAAAGCATTCCGGGGTAAAGAACCGGGTATAAAGGCGTTGATGAATAACAGGGGATTCCCTTATAAGGACAAATAACCCAAACCCGGACGAAAACAACGTCCAAGGCCAATAGATTTGGTTTATTGCCCTGTACGTTGTTTTTTCCTGGTAAAGCAAATACAACATTCCCGTTTTGGAAATGCAGCGTTATATGAAAAATTATGTTGGCCTTGCAGCTTGTTTATTTTTGAAGCATGGTTCTGGAATACTTTAATTAAAACTCAATGTGCTGTGCAGTGTCCTTTGCCGGGGGATAAATTATTGTCTTTGGGTGATGAATCACGGCATTTTGTATCTGGATTTTAGCCTTTGGCAGTATTAATTAAATTAAAATGAAAACGCTGACAGTCAAAAAGTAGTCCATTTTTTATTTTATTTTTTTACCTTTCTATTTACCAAAGGATCAATTATTGTATGATCCGCCCCCTGAAAACTATAAACTGTAACCCTCAAAATAGGGGTTGTCCCGAGGTTGTCCCGACGTTGTGCCGACCCATCCTTATGGATAAGCCATAGATACCCTATGGTAACCCTATGGATGCCTTATGCTTAAACCTGGACCAGTTTTCTGAATTGGTAACTGCTTTAAGGTTCAAACAATAGCTTAAGCTTACGCTAAGATCCAAGTTTCTAAAAGCATTTCAACGTACTGAAGTCTGCACTTTAAAGGTAATCCGGGCTTTCTACCCGGCCTTAATACATTTGCCGTTAAAAATTCATGGATTAAAATGAAACCCCGATCGGATAGAATACAAATGCCAATCCTGCATCAACCGTAAAATCGGAGCCATCTCTCACACCAAAGCTTGCTATTTTAATACCAGTGCTATTTCCACTCCAACCAGGAGAACAGAATACGCTTTTAAAGGGTCATTTGGAAGATGGAACGATTTTTTATATTTTAAAAATGAATGCCCACAGGCGGCATGCAAGCGAAGGAACCCTTCAATGGTGGGGTGGGGTGGCCTGGCAGAATTTCCTTTACGGACAAGAACCTAAATGTGATCACTTACCGCATCAACTGCTACTACCGGCATGAATTTGGGACTTATTGGGGGGAATCTGCTCTGCTTTCCTGTCCCGTCTGCAGTTATTTATCAATTTACCGTTCTTAGATTCAGAAAATATTAAATTCGATTGGCAGTATTTGCATTTGTTTATTGTCGAACAAATTAAAAGCATTCTGTTTCGAATTCAAAGTCCGGGGAGGTGCAGTAGGGTTGGATAAGCTGAATTGGGGAGCTAATAAATTAAAAATTACTTTCAATCAAGGTTTAATTCCGGAATTGAACTTTAAGTAGACTTTCTATTGGTCTTGTATTGTAAAAGCTGAAGTACCTGTTTTTTTGATATATACTTAAATAAGCATGCGCACCGGTTTTAAGAGGCTATACCGGCTTGTTCCACTATTTCCTGCAATAAAGCCCTTGCTTCTTTTAGGGTGCGCACATTTTCTTTGGTCATGATGAGGTAATTGTTGGACTGTTTCATGCTGATACCAAAAAACTTACCGGCTCCGGCAACGTACTGCATGATATTCTGAAAGGTTTTAGTTTCAAAATAAATGGACTGTGCATTACTGATAAAATAGCAGTTCATTTTTCTGTTTTTTAAAACTATTCTTTCAAATCCCAGTTTTTTTGCCAGGGATCGGATACGCAAACCGTCAAACAATTCATTGACCTGTGGCGGAACGGTGCCGAACCGGTCTTTGAGCATGGTGTTAAATTTCTCAATGTCTTCTTCACTTTCTATTTTATCCAGTTCAGTGTATAATATTAGCCTTTCCTGAATATTCGACACATAATGGTCTGGAATCAGCATTTCAATGTCTGTATCCACATCCACATCCCTGACAAAAGTTAGTTTTTTATCATTTTCTTCCTTAAATAATTCCTTATAATCCGTTTCTTTCAGCTCTATAACGGCTTCTTCCAGAATTTTTTGATAGGTTTCATAACCGATATCTGCAATAAATCCACTTTGTTCCGCACCCAGGAGGTTGCCCGCACCACGTATATCCATATCTTTCATAGCAATCTGAAACCCTGATCCAAGGTCGGAAAACTCTTCCAGGGTCTTCAGCCTTTTTCTGGATTCCGGTGTCAGCACTGAAAGCGGTGGGGCAAATAAATAACAAAATGCCCGTTTATTGGATCTGCCTACCCGGCCGCGTAACTGATGCAGATCACTCATCCCAAATTGATGGGCATTATTAATGATCATGGTATTTGCGTTCGGTATGTCCAGTCCTGTTTCAATGATATTAGTACATACCAGCACATCAAATTTACCGTCAATAAAATCCAGCAAGGTATTTTCCAGATCATGGGCTTCCATTTGACCATGAGCCACTGCCACATCAACATCCGGACATAATTTTTTGATCAGATCAGCCACTTCATGCAGGCTTTTTACCCGGTTGTGAACAAAAAATACCTGTCCTCCCCGTTGTACTTCATAATATATGGCATCCTTAATCAGGGCATCATTAAATACGCGGCGTTCGGTATATATGGGCTGCCGGTTTGGCGGAGGTGTTCTGATTATCGATAAATCCCTGGCTGCCATCAGGGAAAACTGCAACGTCCTAGGTATAGGCGTAGCCGTCAGCGTTAAGGTATCGACATTGACCTGAATACTTCGGAGCTTTTCTTTGGCTGCGACCCCGAATTTCTGCTCCTCATCAATGATGAGCAATCCTAAATCTTTAAACTTAAGGCCCTTATTCAACAAGGCATGCGTGCCGATAAGGATTTCTACTTTACCTTCTTCCACGCCTTTAAATACTTCATTTTTTTCTTTGGTGCTTCTGAAGCGGTTAATATATTCAACTGTAACACCGAATTCCTTCAGCCTGTCCGAAAAGGTTTTATAATGCTGTAACGCCAGAATGGTCGTAGGTACCAGAATGGCTACCTGTTTTCCGGCAACGACGGCTTTAAAAGCAGCGCGTATGGCTACTTCTGTTTTACCAAATCCTACATCACCACAGATGAGCCTGTCCATGGGATAGCCTTTCTCCATGTCATTTTTAACGTCCTGGGTGGCTGTGAGCTGATCAGGTGTGTCTTCATAGATAAATGAGGCTTCCAGTTCAGTTTGCAGATATCCGTCCGGTGGAAACTCAAATCCTTTTGACGCTTTTCTTTTGGCATATAGCTTTATCAGTTCTTTGGCTATATCTTTGACTTTTGCCTTGGTTTTTCTTTTTAGTGCTTTCCACGCATCTCCGCCAATCTTGTTCAGCTTGGGTTCCGTCCCATCTTTGCCCACATACCGGGATATCTTGTGCAGCGAATTGATGCCGACATACAGAATATCGTTGTTCTGATAAATCAAACGGACCGATTCCTGTTTATGCCCGTTGATTTCAATGGTCTCCAGGCCCGAATATTTTCCAATACCATGATCGATGTGCGTCACAAAGTCTCCGGGCTGCAACTCCTTCAGCATTTTCAGGCTGATAGCCATATCTTCGGTAAATCCCTGTCGGAGTTTGTACCGGTGGAACCGCTCAAATATCTGATGGTCAGTATAACAGGCTACCTTATTCCGGTGATCAATAAAACCACTGTGTACCGATTTGTGCAGGGGATGAAACTGCACCTGCACGCCCATATCTTCAAAGATATTGTAGAATCGCTCTATTTGTTTAACATTATCTGTAAATATGAAGTTGGTATACTCCGTTTTGGTATTTTGTTTCAGACTTTCAATGAGCAGATTAAAGTTTTTATTAAATGCCGGCTGGGCAGAAGCTTCAAAGGTCACCGCCTTTTCAGTGCTAAAATAGGACGTTCCGGACAAAGTCAAAATATTAAAATCCGAAATCTCTTCTACAATTTTTGATGGGAAAATGAAAGCCCTGGCATTAAAAATTTCCCGCAGCTCTTCCTCCGATTTTACTGCCACACTATCGGCATACTGTTCCACTTTTTCAAAACAGATCTGAAGTTTATCCACCAGAAGATCCGGCTCTTTTATCCAGATACACGTATCCGGTGCAAATACTTTAAAGATACTGATTTTCTGATCCTGTGTAAATTTATTATTGATGTTGGGAATAATGGAGACCTTGGAAATGTCCTGTACTGATAATTGGGTAGTCGGATTAAATGTCCGCACGCTTTCAACTTCAACATCAAACATTTCAATTCGGTAAGGCCACTCATTGCCGTAGCTGAAAATATCAATGATACCTCCCCTTATGGAAAATTGCCCCGGCTGATAAACAAACTCCACCCTGTCAAATCCATACATGACCAGCAATTCTATCATGGTATTGATATCAAGCGTCGCATTCTTTTCAATTTCGATTTTATCCTTATCCAGCAGCGACGGATCAACCGCTTTTTCAAAAATAGCTTCGGGATACGACACCAGTATCTGGTTCCGGCCTTTGGTCAGATGTATTTTATTGATCGTTTCTGTCCGAATCAGCACATTGTTTTTATCCAGTTCGTCATACTGCAAAGGCCGCTTGAAGGAATCCGGGAAAAAATGGATGTGCTTATTTTCCATCACAGACTGCAACGTATTCTGCATATATGCTGCTTCTTCCTTATCCGATGCGATGTAAATGTGCGACCTGTTTTTACTGTAGAATGCTCCGGCCAGAGCAAAAGCATCCAGTGCCCCCACCAATCCCTGTAGCTGAATCTGTGCAGGAGCTTCCCCTGAAGTCAGGGTATTTATTTCATTCACATACCGGTCTTTTTCATACAAGCCGACCAGTTCCCTGATATTACTCACCATGCAAAGGTAAATATTTTAAACAGATAATTAAAAAATCGGCAGACATTAAACGCCCTTTTTAAATCAATTCCGCCTTACTGCTTACTTAAAATCCAACTTTACCTCCGGCAAAGATGTAATAAAAATGAAATTAAAAGCATAATTATATATTAAGCTATTATTTAATGTGTATATTTGCAGGGTTTTAATGTTTCTGTTCGGAAAGCGACATTAAACATTCTGGATCTCATTATTTAAAACTTATAATTGCAAAGCATGAAATTACAATGCACTTCATTTATCCTGATTGCTTTATTTAGCATAGGAATCTGCCAAACGGCAAACAGCCGGTCGATTAAGAATGCAGCAAAGGAATCGGAAATGGTCTCCGCTTACTCGAATAATGGAGAGACGGAAATGCTGACCGGACCCAGACTTAAAATTAAAATGTATCTTGAAGGAGCAATGATTAATGCTACCGGTGTTGCACCTGATGGCAAACCATTAATGCGGGATAATCTTCGGGTAAGCCCGTTCACAGGTAAAAACTATATTCCCCTTTCCGACCCGTACAAAACTACAATCAATTTTGTTGATCTGTCAGATAATTTTAAACATGTGGGCGCCGGTGCTTTACCTGAATATGGTACCATTACGGACTCTGCCGCTGTTTTTGGTGTTTCAAACCATAATGCCATTGTAGATTGGGTTTTTGTGGAGGTCAGATCACAAAATGACAATAAGCAAGTTATTGCAACCAGGTCCGGACTACTTCAGAGAGACGGCGATGTTGTTGATGTCGATGGCGTAAGCGATTTGCTTTTTTCAGATCTCACAGAAAATAATTTTTATGTAGTGGTGAAACACAGAAACCATTTGGGCACAATGTCTTCCTTGGTTTCAAAAACGGACCTGATTGATTTTACCAGTACCCAGTTTCCTGTATTTGATTTCGGAACTACAATGGGTGGCATGCTTAACTATACCGGATTGGCCAGAAAAAATCAGGATGGATTCGCATATCTCTGGGCAGGCAACCTGAACGGAGATAATGTAATAAAATTTGATCCTCCCGGAGATGACCACAATATCCTGATACTGGAAACATCCGCGTTTACAACTCCGGGCGGCTTTAATACCGGAGCCAATGGATATTTTCAGGGTGATATTGATATGAACAGCAAAGTGAAGTACGATAATCCGAATGATGATAAAAATTATCTTCTGGCGCAAATCGTTTCGTATGAAATCAACGATAAGCTGCTCATTAATTACACCTACTTCATCGAACAGGTACCTACAAGAAACCCTTAAGTTTATCAGATTCGGTTTTATTACTTTGGATCGGCAGTTTTTATTGCTGTCGCTTTCAGGCGTTTATGGTGTGTTCACAATTCGCTTGTTTTATGCATAAACTATTTTTTGATTTTTAAAAATTGTTTACATTGCACTTTATTTAAAGCCGCATCATATGTCGAAAAATCTGAGTCACCTGTCAGGCAGACAGGGTCTGGAAAATAACCTTTTTGAACAACTGGGCATCTCCGCCGGCAAAAACGGGACACCCGATGAAGCCACCATGACTCGGCTAAAGGAAGAATTCCTGTTTGGAAAAGCCAATATCTACGGTACCGTATCGTTTTACGATTTTCTAAAAGAAGAAAACAAAGGGAAAAAAGTTTATATCTGCAATGGGTCCTCCTGTATGACAGCAGGTACTCAGGATAATGTCAGACAAAAAATGACAGCCCATTTTACGGCTGAAGAAACAGGTGAAATGTGTTGCCTTGGCCGTTGTCATGAAAATGGGGCGTTTCACTATAATGGACAAAATTATTCAGGCAGCGCGGTTGAAAATCTTTCTGAAATATTAGAGGAGAAAACCGCAGTCAGAGAAAGTTACTATACCGAATCTTTCGGCACTCCTGTCATCACAACCCCGTATCCGGAGGTCCGGGAATATTATCAGATATTAGCCGATTGCCTGAAAAAATCACCCGAAACCTTACTGGAAGAATTAAAGATTTCCGGCCTTAGGGGGAGGGGTGGTGCAGGATTTCCTATCTCTTTTAAGCTTGCATCGTGCAGAGAAAGCCCCGGAACTACCAAATTTATAGTTTGTAATGCAGATGAAGGCGATCCAGGCGCATATTCCGACCGGTATATCATGGAGCAACGCCCGCATTCCCTGCTCCTGGGTATGCTGATTGCCGGCTATATTACAGGTGCAGAGTGGGGTGTACTATATATCAGGGCAGAGTATCCCGCATCCGTGTCCATTATTTCAGAAGCAGTGGAAGAGCTTAAAGTACTTGGTCTGATCGGTAAAAATATTCGAGGATCAGCTTTTAATTTCGATTTTAAAGTTATTAGAGCACAGGGCGCATACATTTGCGGAGAAGAAACAGCCTTATTGTCTTCTATTGAAGGGCAGCGACCTGAAGTGAGAGTAAGACCACCATTTCCAACACAGCAGGGTTTATTTAATATGCCTACCGTGGTTAATAATGTGGAAACTCTGGCATGTATTCCCTATGTGATGCAATTTGGCGGACAGGCATTTGCCGGCATCGGCAAGGGCAGGTCAACTGGGACTAAGCTGATTTCGCTGGATGGCTTTTTTAACAGGCCCGGTATTTACGAAGCAGATATGGGTACACCCATGGCCATTATAATCAATGAACTGGGCGGCGGATTTAAAACACCGGTCAAAGCAATTCATATCGGAGGCCCGTTGGGAGGCCTGGTACCCGTTCATGTACTTTCAGGTCTCACACTGGATTTTGAATCCTTTTCACAACATGGTTTTCTTCTGGGTCACGCCTCTTTTGTGTGCATTCCGGAATCCTTTCCCATCATCGATTATATCAAACATTTGTTCCAGTTTACAGCGCACGAAAGTTGTGGCAAATGTTTTCCATGCAGGCTTGGATCAACCCGGGGATACGAACTGCTTGAAAAGGCTTCTACGTCGGATTATAAAATTGACATGACCTTGATGACCGATCTCCTCGAAACCCTGGAAACGGGCTCGCTCTGTGCTTTAGGTGGTGGTCTGCCACTTCCGGTAAAAAATGCCCTGCATTATTTCAAGGAGGAATTGGCCCCTTATTTTAAACCAGCAGGGCAAAACTAATGTCTGAAAAACAAAATTATCCGGACAGAAAGGGTAAGATTTAGAACTAACCTGAAATTTAATCCACCCTGTTTGGTAAAGTGAATCATAAAAAGATATATTTTTATAATTTCTTTTAGATACAACAAAATCGCAGCCACATGACCTACAATAAAATCACAACAATGGCCTATATCAATGGTCAGCCGTTTGAGATGAGATCGGGCGAAACTATACTGGCATTCATCAAAAGAAATACTTCTGCAAATGCCATTCCCACCCTGTGCGATGCACCCAACCTGGAACCTTTCGGATCTTGCAGGGTATGCAGTGTGGAAGTGGGGCTAAGTGAAGACGGACCCCTAAAAACCCAGGCTTCATGCCACACACCTGTGATTCCGGGTAGTTTTATATATACAGATTCTGAAAAGATTAAAAAATTACGCAAAAATATCATTGAGCTGGTGCTTACAGATCATCCCCTGGATTGTCTTACCTGCGAAGTGAACAATAATTGTGAACTCCAGACAGTGGCAGCCCGCGTGGGTATACGGGATGTCAGGTATCCGGCTGGTAAAAACCACCTCGAAAGACCGAAAGACCGGAGTCACCCGTACATGACTATGGATTTGTCCAAATGCATCAATTGCTACCGGTGTGTCCGGGCATGTGATGAAGTCCAGGGAGAACTGGTACTCAGCATGTCGGGCAGGGGTTTCGATTCAAAAATCGTAAAGGGAAACGATGTTTCTTTTTTTGAATCCGACTGCGTGAGCTGTGGTGCGTGTGCTCAGGCATGTCCTACCTCAGCTATTTCCGATGTATTTGAATCCAAGTCTGTGGCAGTGGATAAAAAAGTGCGTACTGTTTGTACGTATTGCGGTGTAGGTTGCAATCTGGAAGTATCCGTGGTCAATGAAAAAGTTAAATCCATCAGAGCCCCGTATGATGCCGAAGTGAATCAGGGGCATACTTGTTTGAAAGGCCGGTTTGCTTTTTCTTTCTATAACCATCCGGATAGAATTAAAACCCCGCTCATCCGCAAAGATGGCGTACTTACACCTGCAAGCTGGGACGAAGCTTACACTTTTATCGCTTCGAAACTGCTTCAGATTAAAAATGAATACGGACCGGATGCCATAGCAGGCATTTCTTCAGCACGATGTACCAATGAAGAAAATTATCTGATGCAAAAGTTTATCAGAGCGGTTATCGGTACAAACAACATTGATTGTTGTGCAAGGGTTTGCCATTCTCCCACGGCTTTGGGTATGCAACGTGCTTTCGGTACCGGTGCAGCCACCAACAGCATCGAAGATCTGAAGTTTACCAACTGTATTATGGTCATTGGAGCCAACCCGACAGACGCCCATCCGGTCACCGGTGCCAAGTTGAAACAGTTTGCCATGAAAGGTAAAACGACGATTGTTATTGACCCGCGACGCACAGAACTGGCCCGGTATGCAACCTATCACCTGGCACTTAAACCGGGTACCAATGTGGCTTTACTAAACATGATGCTTTTCTATATTATCAGCGAAGGTGCAGAAGATAAACAGTTTATTGAAACGAGAACGGAGGGATATGAGGCATTTAAAAATCAGATTCTTGCACTGGATATGGATGAACTGGCTGGCATTACAGGCGTAGATAAACAACTGGTTCGTAGTGCGGCTTTGGCATATGCTACGGAGCCCAATGCCATGTCCTTTCACGGTCTTGGTGTAACAGAGCATAGTCAGGGAACGTTTACGGTAATGCTGATTTCGGATCTGGCAATGATCACCGGCAATATTGGAAGGCCTGGTGTCGGTGTAAATCCGCTCCGAGGGCAAAATAATGTTCAGGGTGCGGCAGATATGGGTTGCCAGCCACATCAGGGGGCAGGCTATCTCAATGCATACGATCCGGAGATCAATAAGCAGTATGAAGCTTTTTACAAAACACAAATTCCACTGGGCAAGGGATTGAAGATTCCCGAAATGTTTGATGCCAGTATTAACGGAAAATTAAAGGCCCTTTGGCTGATGGGCGAAGATGTAGTGCAAACGGATCCAAACACACAAAAAGTCATTAGCGCTATGGAACACCTTGATTTGCTGGTGGTTCAGGAACTTTTTATGACCGAGACGGCCAATTATGCCACTGTTGTTTTACCGGGGGCTTCCTTCCTCGAAAAAAGTGGTACCTATACCAATGGCGAAAGGCGTATTCAAAAAGTACAAAAAGCGGTGGAACCCTTACCGGGTACCAAAGCCGACGGACAGATTATATGCGATATTATGAATGTGATGGGTTTCGATCAGTGTGATTATGATCCGGATCAGTTATTGCAGGAAATTTCACGCATCGTTCCTTTTTTTGCAGGCGTTACCTGGGAAAACCTGGGCAGCAATGGCAAGCAGTGGCCCGTATTGCCGGATGGTACAGATACTAAAATCCTCCACACTGAAACCTTCCGTCGGGGTAAGGGCATGTTCCATTACTTCGATTGGGCAGAAAGCAGGGAGTTAAAAGAAAACAGTAAAGAATATCCGTATATCATTACAACCAACAGGGAACTGGAGCATTATAATGCAGGTACCATGACCCGACGTACCGGAAATGTTAAGATCCTGACCGAAGATGTTCTCATGATCCATCCGCAGGATGCAGCAAAACACTTTATTAAAGAAGGCGATATGGTATGTGTGGAATCTCCAAGGGGTAAAGTCGATATAAAAGCCAGAATTACGGATGAAGTGCGGCCGGGAATATTAAGCAGTACCTTCCATTTTCCCGAAGTTATGCTCAATATGATCACCTCGGATGAACACGACAGTGAAGCAATGTGTCCGGAATATAAAGTAGTCGCTGTTAACATCAGAAAAAGTAAAGGACAATATAAGGAAGCAGTCAAATAGAGATTTTCCGTATACCTTTAAACATATTTTCTGATGAATTGTTAGCTATGTTTTAATTTTTTAAAACATGAGTTATGACATTGAGTATAGGTGATACTGCGCCTCCATTTACATTAAAATCCAGTGAAAAGAAATCCGTTGCATTAAGCGATTATGCTGGCAAAAACGTAATAATTCTATTTTTCCCTTTGGCATTTACAAGTACATGTACCGCTGAGCTTTGCAGTATGCGCGACCGCAAATCTGATTATGACGCCCTGAATGCGGAAATTCTGGCGATCTCGGTGGATTCACTTTTTACACTGGCCAGGTTTAAAGAAGAACAGGGGTACAATTTCCCGATGTTGTCAGATTGGAATAAGGAGGTATCTGCAGCATATGGTACCATTTATGATGAATTTGTATTTGGAATGAAAGGCGTTTCAAAACGATCTGCTTTCCTTGTCGACAAGGAAGGAAAAATTAGATATGCAGAAGTTTTGGAAAATGCCGGAGAACTTCCTAATTTTGCAGCAATTAATGAAACTTTACAGGCACTTGGTTAGTTAATTGTTGTTGAGTAAAATTTGATGCATCATGAATACAGGTATAAAATTTGATGAACAGGAAGATGTTCTGGTTGAAGATCAGGTTACTTCCGGCGAAAAATCACAGTTAATTGTGTACAATGATGATTACAACACATTTGATTGGGTGATCCAGTGTTTTATGGAAGTATGCAATCATAACCATGAACAATCTGAACAACTGTCACTTCTGGTTCATTTTAAAGGTAAGGCTACAGTTAAAACGGATGTTTTATCGGTTCTTAAACCCATGAAAGATGCATTGATTGAGCGGGGATTATCCGCAGTGATCGAAAGCCTGGTCGAAGATTAATAGTATATCTGAAATATTGATTTAAAAGTATAGCAAGGTGGAATCAGCATGGCTGTCCACCTTTTTTTGTGCGGTAATGGAAGCATATGTATTATTTTCTGGATTCTGAGATAGCTTTTCCTCACCCTGAAGTAGTCAAACCTTCCGGGATATTGGCTATTTCCGGAGATCTGCATATAGACAGATTGTTGCTTGCCTATCATTTTGGTATTTTCCCATGGTACAACGACAATGAGCCTGTCATCTGGTGGTGCCCCCGACCCCGGTTTGTTATATTTCCCGATAAAGTTAAGGTGGCTAAAAGTATGAACGCCTACTTCAATCAGCAAAAGTTTCAGGTCACCTATAATCAATATTTTAAAGAAGTGATTCGATTTTGTCAGCATATTCCCCGAAACGGACAAGAAGGCACCTGGATAAATGAAAACATTGTGGAAGCTTACAGTCGCTTGCACAAGATGGGTTATGCTATGTCTGTAGAAGTGTGGGATGGTGCTGAACTGGCAGGTGGCTTATACGGTGTTTGTTTGGGCAAGGTATTTTTTGGGGAATCGATGTTTAGCCTCAAAAGTAACGCGTCCCGCTTTGGATTTATTACACTGGCACGCCGTCTTGCTTCCGAGGGATTTTATGTCATAGATTGTCAGCAACCCAATCCCTATTTGCAAAGCCTTGGTGGTGAATTTATCAGCGGTGACCAGTTTCAGGGCCTGCTCCGTAAAAACAGAGAGGAATGGCTCCGTTCCTGAATTAGAGTTTAATAACTTTTCTGATTATTGTTACTTTGCCGCTCCGGACTACACAATAATAATCTCCGCAAGGAATGGCAGCACCCAGGTCTATTGGGATGCTTCCGGAATCCGGTTCATTAACAACAAACTTACTGACACATACTCCATTTCTGTTATACAATAATACCTGTTCAGGTGCACTGAATTTTGGATTGAATCTAAGCATGGCTTTTTCTGAAATTGGATTGGGTGTGATTTCAAACCATGCTCCAGCAATTTCAGATTCCTGTGTGAAAGAAGATACATTATTGTGGTACTTCGCCAGTAACAATTCTCCTGTTGCATTATAGCCGGCGACCATGAGTTTTTGATCTGATACCCTTAAAATGGCAGATGCCATATCCAGTCCGTTGCTAAAGTCGGTGGAAGCCAGACCCTGAAGGCCAAAATTCGGATCGATGTTTCCTGAATTGAGGAGTCGCATCACTATAAAATCGGCATTGGTAGTACTTCCGTTAGCTACACCGCAAACGATTATGCTTCCGTCTGATTGACTCAATACGTCCTGAATATAGGCATTTCCGGAGGTGATGTCGGAGATCACTGCTCCCCCCTGGCCAAATGTCTGATCTATTGAGCCATCTGCATTTGCCCGTAACAAGGCGAATTTGGTTTCACTTCCTGAATAAGCATACCCGCCCAAAATGAGTTTCTGGTCCTCCTGGACGCAAAGTGAAAGAACCCCATTGTTTCCTGACCCTATTTGGTGTGTGATATAGCCCTGACTTCCGAAATCACTTTGTAAGTTGCCGCTGGTATCGAACTTTGCAGCAAAAAAAACTGAAAAGCCTTCTTTTTCGGCATCACCCGCCACAACAATACTGCCATCGGCCAGCAATTCTGAATCATAAGGATATTCATGATTGCCTGTAATGTCGCTTGTGGCCACGCCATTATTTCCAAATGAAACATCAGGTGTGCCGTCCGGCAAAAAGCGAAGTAAGGCAATATCGCTGTTGCTACCATTATATTTTCTGCATACCAATACAATTTTGTTGTCTTTTAAAATCTGAATTGCCATGCCGAAATCGGTAGATCCCAGGTTTCGGATTACTTTTCCGTTATTTCCAAATCCGGGGTCAGGACTTCCGTCATTTAAGTAGCGCACCAAAACTATATCAAAGTTAGAACCGTTATGTGCCCATCCGACCACAAGTATTTTTCCATCTGGCTGCAGAGCAACTTGTTTTCCAGCGTCTTCAGCATTGAAGATATCAGAGAGGATATAACCGGTCTGATTAAAGGACAGGTTGGGAGTCCCATCCGATTTCATTACTGCCACAAATATATCTTCTGATGAACCTGCCGTTTGTTGTGCTTGACCGGTTAATATCAGAGAACCATCCTGCCCCATTACCATATGATGGATGCGTAACGATTCCAGACCAAAATCGTATTTTATCTTACCACCAGCACCAAACGAAAGGTCAGGCGAGCCGGGATTTTGCGCTGTTGCGGAAAAATAAAAGCAAAAACATATGCCGCTTATAAAGGGGATGATATTTTTCATTGTTTTTATGTTTTTTTGGGTTAGATTATTTTTAAATAGTTGCGGGTTACCTTAATGTGGTATTTCCTTCTATTATAATATTTCCATTCAATTCATTGGTGATCATGGAATTGGCTGTGGAGGTGGTCGTACAAATTACATTTTTCATGGTCAGCTGACCAAAGTTGTTGATGCAATTATGACTTGGGTGGTCAGAGATCAAATCGATATTTTCTATACGAATGTCAGTACCAGCAAAAATATTGATGGCTGTATACGCCGCAGTCCTGATAGTCACTTTACCGGCATTTAAATTGACCATTTTTATCGACTTTTCAACATTGAAGCTTGAGCCTGTTATATAGATAGTATCACCTTCCAATGCGGGTGAAAAAAATATAGTGTCCTGACTGGCGGTACATTCCAAAGCCAAACGGAGGGAACCCGGGCCATCATTATTTGTATTGGTTACAATTTGACAATTGGCGGGATAATTTGTGCCGGTATATTTAATGAGAATGGTATCAGTGGTAACCAAGCCTTTAGATACATAGAGTGTATCATCAGCTTGTCCATTCATTATGAGATAAGACTGATTGAAACGGGATACATTGTTTTCAGTAAAATTAAAATTAAGGCCGGCATCTTTTGTGATGTTTCTTTTTAGCCCATCTGAATAATGACCAAAAACTGTGAATGTGAGTGTATCAAGTTGGTTCATAAAAAAAAGCCGGGGATATACAGAAATACTGTCGAGGCTTGCTGTGGTTGTAAAATTTACCATAACACTATCAATATCAACAATTGATTTGCCCGCATCCAGACCGATCAGTACCAGTGGTTTTACTCCATATGTGCCGGATGGAACGGGGATTTGTAAAGTGCCTGCATTTCCCGCATTTGCTACAACCACTACTGAATCTGTCTGAAAATTAATCAGTGCAAGAACCGTGTCGACCATAGATGCGGTGTAATTCACTGTCAGATTGGCTCCCGTATTAATGTTGGTTCCGGAAGCCGGACTGGTTATTTCAACATCCGAAACCATTCGTGAGGCAGTTTTATTATTACCTGTAAATGGTAAACATGGGAAATCAAGAGAATAACTTAGGGAAAGGCCGTTATAAGCTGACGTAAAATACGGTGAATTTTCAGGATAGTTTAGCAATTCATGAACCCTGTTTTTGACATTACCGTTAGCTACTGAACCCATATGAACCTGATTGGTATAGACCGAAACATGTAGCCCTGTCAGTCCACCATCCTGGCTTTCTGCGGCTACAATGGCATCGTGATAAGGCGAATCAAACACATCTTCCAGAAATAGGGAAGAACAATTATTGCCTATCATACCAATGATCAGATACGGTATAGTAAAATACTGTGGTGTGGTTGAATAAATCAATGCGGTAACATTTGCATTCGTTCTGATAGCATGAATATCGACATCGCCCTGAATGGAAGCATAGGCAACGCCATTGATTAATGTGGTACCGACCCTCAGGTCTGATACTGCGCCCCCGTTGCAGTTCATTCCAGCCTGATTCAGGACAGAGGCGACGTAGGTTCCATACTGATTGGTATCCAACAGGAAATTTGCCATTTGAGACCCGGCATGCGGTGTATTGCAGGTTACTACTCTTCTCACATCTTTGTTATCTGCAAACAAAGGATTCTTCAGATACAGTCTGGTGAGTATGCCACCCATGGAATGGCAGACCAGGTCAGATTTGCCGGCTGAAATATCTTCCAGGCGCATATTGGAAATACTTTGAGCCAGGGCAGTCGGGACTACAAGAAAGTTGGTGCTGAATGATTTATCGTTGGTCCCGCTATAATCTGCTTTATAGATTTGAAAATCGAGGTATTCACCTGTAGCTATCAGATGATCTTTCATATCATTAAAGGCGCCCTCATTGCTCCACAAACCATGCACCATTGTCACCGGTGGCCGGTAATAATTGACTAATATTGTGCCCCAGGTTTGGGTGTAATCTGAATTTCCGATAGCCACCCACATCGTACCATAAGGCATACCGGCCGGAGGAACGAGTGTTGGATGCCTGAATTTAAAAATATAGGTGTCGCCGTTTTGATTTAAAAGGGTAAATTCACCATATGTTTCGGGCATACTGTTTCCAATCATATTAAACTGGTCATCAAATATGATCAGATTCAGGTCATTGATATTAAAACAACTATTGGTAAAGCCGTCAATTTCAATAATAGATGATTCTGATCCGTCTGAAGCTACTTTTATTGTTGCAGGAAATTCAGTGGTTGCGCACAAGTCCTGAATTTTTGTTTTTGCACTGAATCGGGAGTGTCCTTCTATTTTGTGATAATGCGATATTTTAAAATAATTTAAATCAAAATTTGAATTGCAAAAACACAAACCCGGGTCGATCTGACTTATCATCTGGGTAGAGTTTATTGACAGATATAAAAATATGAATAAGAGGCGGCGTACATATGCGCTGTTTATATTTCGTGTAGAAACCCATATCACCAGGTTAAACCGGTTAACCTGTTTTTGTTTAAACATGAATTGGAAAAGTATCGGTAGCATATTCCCCATTTTTTATAAATGCAAATATGATAATACTGATATCACTGACCCTCTATTAATATAGCGATACGCTCAAAATATATGAATTCATACATTTTTTGGAATGGGAATACAAGATGTAATTTCAGTTTTTAATTTTACAGTAAATTCATCGCCATGCAACAGCATTGGATATTCATTTTTTTCTTTTGGTGTATATCAGGCTTTAAAATATATGGTCAGACCGATTCTCTGATTCTGGCATTTAAAGAGGCACAAAAGCCGGAAGAAACAACAGCTGTAATTACAAAGCTCACAGAAATCTGTGGTACGGATTTTAAGTGCATGTTGGGTTTTTATAAGGCTATGGATGCAATGGTCCCCGAAGAACGAATATTAAACAGCTATTACAATCTGGGAAATTTTTTTTTCAGAAAAGGATCCATGCTTGACGCAAAAAAAGTATATCTGGATGGTATGCTCAAAACCAAACAGGTCAATGTTAACCATAAATTGCTGTTCAGCTATTTTTCTTCTTTGAGTAATATATTCTATATGTCTAATCCCGTAAAAGCCGACAGTGCTTTTTACTACATAAACGAAAGCGAAAGAATCATTGTGCAGAATAATATGGGTGAAGAAGCATACTGGAAACCCAATTATAACAGGTATCTGGTGTATATTGCCTTAAAAAACTACGAAAAGGCGGATGAATATCTCATCAGATCGTATGGATATCTGAAACAGTCACAAAACCGTATGAATAAAGGATTTGTACTGCACACTGTACTGGAGGCGAAAAAAAACAGAGCAAATAAAGAGGAGTTTAACCGGTATCTGGACGAATTTGTTCGATTTAAAAAAGCAGGAAACAAAGAATTGGATATTGATCACCTGGGTATTATGGAACTATTTACAGATAAAGAAGAAGCAAAAAAACTACTTGAGGCAAGTATTAAAAGGACGGAAGCCAACGATAAACCAAAGGACTCAGCTGATGCCAGAAGAATTGAACTGGCAGATATTTATACTGAAAAAGGCGAAATAGACAAAGCCATTGAACAGTATATGAAAATTATCGCTGACCCCACCCTGGCGGATAGGGGAATGCCACGTCGGAATGCACATTATGCTTTGTATGAAGCATATAAAAAGAAAAATAAACCGGAAGAGGCGTATCGGTGGATAGAAAAATATATTGCTTTGGAGGACTCTATGAACAACCAGGCATTTAAAAATCAGGTGGCGGAATATGAAGTCCGGTATCAAACCAAAGAGAAAGAAAACCAGTTGATCAAACAGCAATTGCAACTCAGGGAGGCGGGTCTTGCCAACAGAAGTTTATGGATGGCCATGATTGCCGTGTTAATTATTTTTATAACCAGCGGGTTTTTATATTACAGAAATGATCGTTTTAAACACCAGATGATCTTAAAAGATAAGGAGATTAGCGAACAAAAATACAGAGAACTGGAAAGTAAAAACAAAGTACTATCCCTGCAATCTGTCATAGAAGGACAGGAGGCTGAAAGGTTGAGGATCGCACAGGATTTGCATGACGGTCTGGGAGGATTACTTACAACAGTAAAGGCTCATTTTCAAAGTATTCATGCCGATGTACACCAAAAAGGGGAGGAACAAATTTATGACCGAGCCAATAAACTATTGGATGAGGCTTGTATCGAAGTGCGTCGCATAGCCCACAATATGGTGCCATACTCAATTAAATTATCCGGACTGAAAGGAGCACTTGAGGACCTGAGGGACAGTGTTGAGACCAGAGGACTGCCATGCGAACTGGAAATATATAACATGAAGTTGCCTGATTGGGATGAAGGCCGGTCTAATGTTTTATTTCGAATTATTCAGGAGGTGACCACTAATGCCGTTAAACATTCCGGTGCTACAAAATTGTTTATACAACTGATGTGTCACAGCGGAGGCCTAAATGTGCTGATAGAAGACAATGGATGTGGCTTTGAAATAAACACATTAAAACCAGGGGGAGGTATGGGGATTAAAAGTGTAGAATCAAGGGTGCATTATCTGGGGGGGTCTGTAGAATATGATTCATCGCCGGGTCACGGCACCACGGTGAATATAAATCTGCCACTTCAAAATAAACAAACTTTTGCTGATGAATCCTAAAGTAAATGTGAAATGATCAGGATATGTATTACAGACGATCACCAGCTGGTCATAGAAGGCCTGAAATTATTGCTTTCTGACCTGCCGGATATACAGGTCATATCCAGTTTTAAAACCGGGGCACAACTTTTGGATGCCCTGGATGAAGGCTTGTTGGCCGACGCTGTTTTACTGGACATCAACATGCCGGAGCTGAATGGAATTGAAACCTGTAAAAAGGTAAAAAAATTCAAGCCTGGAATTAAGATTATTGCGCTTTCTATGCTGGCTGAAAGCAACATGATTAAACTGATGCTTCGGAGTGGAGCAGATGGTTACCTGCATAAAAATGCGGGTAAAGAAGAAATAATTAGGGCTATCCGGGAGGTGATGTCCGGACGGCGGTATCTGAGTGAAGAAATAGCCAACATCGTGTTGTTTGATGACAGCTCAAGTGAATCCGGCAGGATTGCAAATTCTCCTTTTCCCAAACTGTCGGATCGGGAAAAGCAGATATTAACGATGATTGCTGACGAAAAAACGACGCAGGAGATTGCGGATATCCTGTATATCAGCTTTGGCACGGTGGAGACACATCGCAGAAATATTATGATCAAACTGGGTGCTAAAAATACTGCCGGTTTAGTGCGTACCGCCATTGAATATCAACTTATCGATCAATAGTATCTGTCTCATTATGTATCAACAGGATTCAATTAATCTTTAGTATTCAGGAGGCTTTATAATTGCGTTTCAGGTTCAGATAAAACTAAAAAACCAGGGCAAGGCAAGCATGCCATCTGCGAGGATCAGGTAATATGCTTCATTGCGTTTTGTTCCGGAAAAAAGGATCAGCAATCCGGTTAAAAAATAGGTAATCAGCAAAGACATCAATGCCGGAAATTCAATCAGATACAGCCAGGTTCCGTAGCCTTCTGCCGCGGCAGCAAAAAAAAGTAACGCATAAGCCGTCATTTTTGTAAAAGGTATTCCTCTTTTTTGGGGTAATGTGGTGGTGGGAGACAGTGCGTCCTGTGTCACATCTCCGATATCAAAAAGCAAGGCCAGCGCCATAATAAATGACCACCTGCCCAAAGAGAGGAAAATAGATTCGGAAACGCTGTATCCGGTTTGCATATAGGGATAAAAAGCAGTTAATATGGCAAATACCAGCCCAATAACCACGGGTTTTCCTATATAATGGTCTCTCAGCATTTTATTTCCGGGTAGAACAGGAACAAAATAAGCGAAACAAATTAAGGCAGCTACCAGGTAAGACAAAAGCATAGTCCAATCTGCAGAGAAAAAAACTAAACCACCAGCCATACCAGCCAACAAAATTAAGGTTAAAATGAAATGCTGTTTCAGAACAGCTTTCCATTGCCGGTAACCGTGAGGCAGGATATCGTGATACCTGTAAAGTAAACATACGGAAAGCCCGGCCCACAAACTATACTGCCAATTGGTACCGGTTGCTGTGGCTTGATACGAGAAAGATACCAAAAGGGAGGTGCATACCGCCAGATGTATGTATGACCTTACATATTTGCTGTAAAAATATTGCCCAATGGTCTCGTGCATTAGTTTAACCTGATGCCGCTTCTCAAATATTTTTTAATATTGATCCAGAATGCAGCTGCCAGGTAGAAAATCACGGGTGACCCAAAGGCCACAAAACTGCTGTAGATAAAGTACATTCTAACTTTTGACTCATTGAGTCCCCACTTTTCAGCCAGATAACTGCACACGCCAAAACTGTATTTTTCTACCAGAGGCTTGATCGTATTTTCTATAAAGGACATGTCAAATGATTTTAGTACGTCTTAACACATACAAATATAAATGGTTTAATAGTCATATGTCAAATATTTTATCATTAAAGCAAAATTAAGCCGTATAAATTCAGTCAACATACCAAACTAACGAAAATCAGGGGCTTATCCGGCTGTTATTTTGACGTAGCAATACACATTGCGCGGAAATAAAAAGATAATTCGCTGAGATGTTCATGCACCCATTTGGCCCCGGTTAAATATTGATTTTGATCTTCTTTTGGGTGTTGGCAGTTTATTTTCCGGTATAATAATTATAATCCCTTATTATCGTTGAAATAAATTTGTGTTCATGGCCTTCCTGTTTTATGCCTCCTACCTCTTCGATCTTGCGGATGAGCTTGTATATAGTTTCCGCATCATTATTTTGGCGGGCTGATATAAAAGTTTCTTTAATGATTCGGATGTCATTGTCTGAAAATTTGATGACCTGCGGATATGTAGGCTGATAGTTTTCAGATATCTTTTCCAGGATAGTATGGCTGATATTGATGTTGTTTTTTAGGGAAATGACTGCTGTCCCTGCAGCTATATCTCCCAGTCTCTGGTGGATTTTTGACACGATCATGGCAATAGTGCCTGCAGCGCACATGCTTCCGACAATGTCTATCAGGCGGAATACCCAACGGATCAGGTAGTCCATAAATGTTGCCTGGTAGCCGTCTATTTTTACTACTTTGATCGACAATAGTTTTTTACCTATGGTTTGCCCTTCCATCAAGGATTCCTGAACGAGTGAATAAAAGGTAACCGGTAAATAAAAAATAATATAGACGCTCATGACCGACCAGTTATCCATGGTAAAATCTCCGAGTCCCAATCTGGAGATGATGGCCCAGTTGATCGTCAGGATATAGGTTATTTTCATGATCAGATCGGCAGTATAGGCCGCAAAGCGCTGTCCGATATTGGCGACAGTAAAATTTATATTTACATTTTGGGTAGTATTGATACTTATTTCAGGCATTAATTTATATTTTTACCCCGTATGAGAGAGGTTGCATTTATAAAACGTAACAAAGATAAATGGCTTGAATTTGAACAAGCTATTTTTGGCAAAATTAAAAAAAATCCGGATGATCTGGCTGCACTGTATATACAGTTGGTCAACGACCTTTCTTTTGCCCAAACTTATTACCCTAAAAGCAAAACGGTTATATTTCTAAACCACCTTGCGGCAACGGCCTATCAGCAAATATATAAAACCAAACGTACGGACCAGCATCAGCTGATTACTTTTTTTAAAGTAGAGGTGCCTTACCTGATTCGCACACACCGCATTTTCCTGGTGTATGCCTTTGCTTTATTTGCCATAGCGGTTTCGCTGGGTGTGCTTTCTGCAGTTTATGACGATTCCTTTGTACGATTAATTCTTGGGGATGAGTATGTGGATATGACGCTGGAAAATATCAAATCCGGTGATCCGGTGGCAGTATATAAATCCGGATCAAACTGGGGCAGCTTCATCGGCATCACGATGAACAACCTGCAGGTGGGTTTAAAGTGTTTTATTTATGGGGTGACCGGCGGGTTGGGTACGGTATATATCATGCTTCAGAATGGAATCATGCTGGGGTCATTCCAGACCTTTTTTGCACAGGAAGGCGTACTGTGGGCCAGTGTACGGGGCATCTGGATACACGGCTCCATGGAAATATTTGCTATTGTTATAGAAACTATGGCCGGGCTTATTCTGGGTGCGGGCATTCTTTTTCCGGGCACCTATACCCGGTTGGAATCATTTAAAAACAGTATGCGGACGGGCTTGCGTATCTGGCTAAGCACCATGCCATTTACGATAGCTGCCGGTTTTCTGGAAGGGTTCATCACGCGTTACTCCAATGTAATGCCCAATATTGTCAGTGTGGGTATCATCCTGATCACCCTATCGGCCATTTCATGGTATTATCTCATTTATCCATTTCGCCCCATGGCATTTGACAGCGGGAAAGCAGCATGAAACAGGTAATAATTTACATATGGTGGTTTATACTCCTGCCTTTTGTCATTTCAGCGCAGGAAGGCAGTCAAAACTATGCAGTGACACCGCTAAACCCTGGCGACAGTTTGAAGACGGAGGAAGCAGATACTGTGGGACTGCCCTTTTCAAACAGCCGAACATTTAGTCCTGGTTATAAAGAAAAATATAAAGGTGATGAATTTGACTATACTGAAAATAAAGAAAAAAGTGCTTTTGCCAGATTTCTGGAGAGCCTGTTTAACCGCGAATCATCACATGTATCCGGGCCAATGGGTCAATTTTTAATATGGTTGATCCGGGCCATTATTTTAATTGCAGCACTTTATGGGGTGTATATTTTGGTGACTGTGCTGATGGGCAAAGAGGGGAACTGGCTGTTTGGTAAAAAGTCAGACCTCCGCTCCCTGACTTATGGTCATGATGATGCGGATATTGCGACATCCGATTATATGTCGCTGATTGAAAACGCAGTGTCAAAATCTGATTACAGGCAGGCTGTGCGGTATCAATACCTGTATTTGTTGCAGCGGTTGGCAGGTCATGGCATTATTACATTGCACCGGGAGAAGACCAATACGGATTACCGGTATGAGATACGGGATAAAAACCTGGCAGACGCATTTTCTTACGTTTCCTATATTTATGACCATGCCTGGTACGGGGCATTTGAAATGACGGATGCAGAATACCGGTTGGCTTCTGCTGCATTTAATGATACCCACACGCTGACCTGACCATGGATAAATCAACAAAAACCATACTTATAGTTATCGGCGCAGTATTGCTGCTCTTTATAGTGCTTTCCTGGCTGGCTCCTAAGCCTCCGGACTGGACGCCTACCTATAATACCAAAGACAAGATACCGATGGGCATGTATGTGTTGGACAAAGAAATCGATTCGCTGTTTGGAGGCGCTTATGTCGAACGTTCCAAGGAGTCGCCGGATACTTATTTTTACGAAGGTATTTTTGATGATTCGGTGCTTTATGATGTCCAGTTGCTGTATATCAATCAAAATCTGAACTGGACTGACTCGGAGGTCTCCAAGGTATGTCGTTTTGTTAGGGATGGAAATACCGCCTTTATCAGTGCCATCGAATGGCCTAAATCCCTGCTCGATTCGGTAAAAGCGCAGGTAGTCTCTTTTGCCTTTTATCCCCAGATGCAGCTGTTTACAGATACGGTGACGGTCAGTATGGCCGATTCCTGTCTGAATGTACCTCCTGTGCGAAGCAATACCGGCATATCCGGCTCTTATTTTTCTGTGTATGACACCACGATTACTTCGGTTTTGGGGTATAACACACGCAAACAAGATAAACAGGTTAATTTTATTGTTTTGCCGTATGGAAGAGGTCAATTTTTTATACACCTGGAACCGGCTGTATTTACTAATTATTTTTTGCTGAGGGGGCAGGATCACCGCATAGCCGAATCAACGCTGTCCTACCTATCGGATGGTCATGATGTCATCTGGTCGCTATACAATCAAACCTCGAAAGTTATATCAGATTCGCCTTTCCGGTTTATTCTTTCGCAGCCGGCATTGCGATGGGCATGGTACCTGGTGTTGGCAGGTATTCTGATGTTTGTACTATTTAATATCAGACGCAACCAGCGAGCCATACGCACGATACCGCACCCATTAAATTCTTCGGTTGAATTTGCGCGAACCATTGGGAATCTTTATTTTCAGGAAGGCAATATCAACACCATCATTCATCGGAAAATCATTTACCTGCTGGAACGCATCCGGTCGGACTACCACCTCAGTACCGATACGCTGGATGAGAAGTTTATGGACATGCTGCACCACCGTACGGGTAAGGACAGGAAGGTGATTGAAAAAATGATATTTCTGGTGAATAAACACAAAGAATACGATTATACCTGTACCACAGACGACCTGAGTCGTCTCAATGCAGCCATTGAAAATTTTTATAAACCGCAATAATATATGGAAGACGTAACACCCAATGAAGCCCTGCACTTTGAAGCCAGACTTGACATGATGCCTGTTCATGATCAGTTGCAGCAGGTCAGAAATGAAATAGGCAAGGTCATAGTTGGACAGGACCGCATGATAGACCTGCTGCTGGTTTCGATGCTGGCAAACGGACATGTGCTGCTGGAAGGCGTGCCCGGAGTGGCCAAAACGATCACGGCCAAGTTGCTGGCTAAAACGCTGGATACCGGCTTTTCGCGTATACAGTTTACGCCGGACCTGATGCCTTCTGACATCCTCGGAACGCTGGTATTTGATGTTAAAAAATCGGATTTCGAATACAGGAAAGGGCCTATATTTTCAAATATTATACTGATCGATGAAATAAACCGGTTTATTTCATC
>WBZS01000760.1_pt1 | contig 33292 bp, 26 predicted proteins | sample 5204201 | NCBI WGS metagenome assembly WBZS01 (sample SAMN12344357, study PRJNA552823) | activated sludge metagenome | biome: Activated sludge suspended growth; feature: Nitrification reactor; material: Wastewater; isolation source: activated sludge from nitrification reactor of wastewater...
AACGCCCTCGTCGGCCAGTTCGCGGATCCGGTCCCCGACGTCGGGCTCCAGCCAGGGTTGCCTCGGCGGGCCGGAGCGCGAGCAGAAGACCAACTCGCCGCGCAGCTCCTCGCTACTGTCAGCGCGGACCCGGTCGAGGATGCGCGCGGCCACCGCGACGTGCTGGCGTGAATAGGCGCGCCCGTCCTCGTCGCCGGGACCCGAGGTCTCGTCCATCGCGTCGGGGATCGAGTGGGTCACGCAGAGCACCGCTGCTTGAGCCACGGGACCGCGCAGCCCCGACGCGATGACCGCCAGCGTGGCGGCGGCCATGGTGTCGACGAACCCTGGGTGCCCGAACCAGGGCTCGACCTTGTCGACGAGGAGTCCGCTAAGCCCGTCCGCGGCGTCCGCGAGGTTCTCCCGGTACTGCCGACACGAGGAGTACGAGGAGTAGCCGCTCGTGGTCACCACGACCACCCGGCGCGCGCCCTCGGCGTGCAGGCCGGCGAGCACATCGGGCAGGAAGGGCTCGGAGTTGCGGTTGGCGAGCCGCACGGGGCGGGGTGGGGCGAGCTCGGTGAGGGCGGCCTGCAGGGCCGCCACCAGGGCTCGGTTCTGCCCGTTGATCGGGCTGACACCGTCGCGGCTGAAGTAGTGCGAGGCGACCTCGACCAGTCGATCCTCGGGGATGCCGCGACCAGCGGTCACCCGCCTCATGAATGGCATGACCTCCTCCGGGGACTCGGGCCCACCGAAGGAGAGGACGACGACGGCGTCGTAGGGCTCGAGGAGGTCGGGGGCCGGCCCGGTCGGCGGTGCGGGCTGCGTCGTGCTCACCGGGCCAAGGTAGTCGGTCACGCCGACCGCAGCAGCCCGCGCCCATGCGGCGTGGCCTCCCGGTTCCGCACCGATCTCAGTGGCACAGTCGTCGGGAAGGCCACCGACGGCCGCCACCACCGATGAGGCCCACGGAGCGGACGATGCACGACCTGACCCTGATCGGCGTCCACGAGGACGGCGAGCACCTGCTGCTCGCCGATGCCGACGGCGCTCGCTACCGGCTGGCCCTCGACGAGTCCCTGCGCGCCGCCGCTCGGCGCGACCGCCCACGGCTGGGCCAACTGCAGATCGAGATCGAGGGCGGACTGCGGCCTCGGGACGTCCAGGCCCTCATCCGTTCCGGGATGTCGGCGACCGAGGTGGCCGACCGATCCGGCTGGACGGTCGAGAAGGTCCGCAAGTTCGAGGGACCAGTGCTCGCCGAGCGCGAACACATCGCGGCCCGGGCCCGCCTGACGTCGGTGGATCGGGACGGCGCCGCGCACCCGACCCTCGACGAGCGGGCCATCGAACGCTTCCGCGGACGCGGCGTGGATCGCTCGGCGGTCGAGTGGGACTCCCATCGCCAGGAGTCCGGACAGTGGATCGTTACCGTGACGTTCCCAGCCGGTGGTCGGCAACGCACCGCCTCCTGGAAGTACGACCCGGCCACCTCCACGCTGCGAGCCCAGAACGACGACGCTCGCTGGTTGGGCGAGGACGACAAAGTCGGTGCGGTCCCGGTCCCGCACGTCGCGCCGTCGCACCGGGCCGGTGACGAGGTGTTCGATGTCACCGCGCCGGCGAACGGGCCGGCGCGGGCCCGTCCCCGGCCCGCCGACCCGGCGCCGATGGCCGCCGCCGGCGAGGACGAACTCACCTCCTCGATCCGCGCCCACCACTCCCAGATCCGCGATCGACGCGGACGTCGGCGAGGACACGCCGCCGACGTGCCGGGTCAGGCACCCTCCCCGGTCGACGCGCTCCCGCTGCAGCCGTTGGCCTTCGACCTCGAGGACGTCGAACCGCCCCCTGCTCGTCCTCGCCCCGGGGACGAGGAGCACTCGGAACACGGGTCGGCCACCGACCCGGCCACTCCAGCCGACCGCCCGGACGAGGTCCCCGGGCCCGCCATCGAGACCGCGCCCGAGATCTCCGCTCCGGGCGCCACGCCCCTGCGCAAGGGCCGGCCTCGGGTGCCGGCCTGGGAGGACGTCGTCTTCGGGGCTCGCACGCACACGTCCACGCCCGACGACCCGGCCTGATCAGGTCGGCGGCGGCACCGGGCAGACGTCGAGATCGAACGGCAGCACGTCGGCGGTGGGCGAGGCGGCCCGCGCCGACTGGCTGTTCATCCGGCGCATGTAGTGACGCCGACACAACACCTCGTACTCGACCTGCCCGGAGAGCGCCGGCGCCGCCGTGTCCCCGACGACGACCTGCTCGCCTTCGACGACCATCGAGCCGTCGATCACCCGAGCGTTGTGGGTGGCCTTCCGCCCGCACCAGCACAACGCCTCGACCTGGAGCACCTGCACCCGGTCGGCGAGCTCGATCAGCCGCTTGGACCCCGGAAAGAGCATGGTCCGGAAGTCCGCGGTGATCCCGAACGCGTGCACGTCGATGTCGAGTTCGTCGACGAGGCGGGCCAACTGCTCGATCTGCTCCGGCAGGTAGAACTGGGCCTCGTCGCAGATCAGGTAGTCCACCCGCTGACCCTTGGTCAGCGCGTCGACGACGACCTCCCAGAAGTCGAGGTCGTCACCGGCCTCGATCGCCGCCGTGGCCAGGCCCAGACGACTCGAGAGGACGGCCTCACCCATCCGGTCCAGCTTGGTGAAGATCAGCCCCTCGCGGCCCCGGGCCCGATGGTTGTGGTCCATCTGGAGGGCGAGGGTGGACTTGCCGCAGTCCATCGTGCCGGAGAAGAAGACCAGTTCAGCCACGATCGGTCAGCCTAGGCCAGCCCACCGGCCACCTGGTGGACCACCGGGACGAGGACCTCGTCCGGGGTCAGCCCACCATGGAGGCCGACCAGCGCCCGCAGCTGCGGTCGGTGGATCCGGGAGTCCTCGACGGCATACGTTCCCGTGCTCACGACGAGCAGGTCGCCGATCCGTGGGCGGACCCGCGACTCGACGCGGCCGAAGAGTCCCCGGGTGATCGCCTCGTCACGGTCCAGAATGAGCGCCCTGGCTCCCAGCGTGGCCGACCAGGCCGCCCGCACGTCGCCGACGGCGCCTGCCTGGCAGTGGAGTTGGAGCGATCGGGCCTCGCCGGCCACCCACCGGATGCCGTCCGCCATCCCGGGCGTGGTCGCGACATCGACCCGGTCCTCGTACGGGCTGTCGACCATCCCGTGGTCGGCGGTCACCGTCAGCGAGCAGTCCCGCGGCAGGCGGTCGGCGAGGGCGGCGAGTGCGCCGTCGAGGGACTCCAGTTCGTCGCCCCACTGCCACGATTGGCACCCGTGGACGTGGCCCACCTTGTCGAGGTCACCCCAGTAGAGGTAGACCAGCGCGCGCTCGGTGGATCGGACGGCGGACACGCAGGCATCGATCCGGGCCGGCAAGGTGTCGGCCGCGACGAACCGGCCTCCGCGCAGCGCCGCCCGCGTGAGGCCGGAACCGTCGAAGAAGCCGGGGCCGATCCGCGTCACCGACACCCCGGATGACTCGACCTGCTCGAAAACGGTGGCGTGCGGTTGCCAGCGCTCGGGCGCCGGACCGTCCTCCCACGACAACTCGTTGAAGACGCGGTCGGTGTCCGGATCGAGGACCTCGTAACCGACCAGGCCGTGCTCCCCGGAGGGTCGACCGGTGCCGAAGGTCCCCATCGAGGTCGCCGTGGTCGACGGGAACCCACAGGTCGCCGCCCTTGTGGCCTCCGAGAGCGAACGCAGGAACGGCGCGTGGCCCTGCCGACGCCGGAGCAGTTCGAGACCCAGCCCATCGACGAGGACGACGACGGCCCGGCGCGCGGGCTCCCACGCGGCCGCCAACGGTCGAGGCGAAGCCACCCCGAGCGATCCGGCCACGGCGGGGAGGACGTCCGCGAGGACGAGCGTCATCGGGGGCGAACGGGCGTCATCGACGCTGGGGCGAGGTCATCGCCCGGCGTGCCCGAGAGCGCCGGTCAGCGCGGCCACGAACGACATCGCGGCGTCCAGGGCGCGCTCGCCGTCGGCGTCGGCGGAGATCCGCAGGGCGATGTCGTCGGAGGTGACGGTGCCGTCATACCCGTGGTCGGCGTCGCACGACTGGTCGCCGCACGCGCCCGGGTAGAGGTCGATCCGGGCCACGGCCCCCCAGCCGAGCGTCAACGTCAGTTCGCGACCCAGGCTCCCGGCGACGTAGCGCTCGGGATCGGGGATGACGTGGGTCAGCATGACCCCACGCACGTCCCGCAACGGGATCGACTCACTGGTTGCCGTGGCCACGTCGACCGGACCTCGGGCGTCGTCCTGGTGGTCGTCGGTGTGCACGATGACCAGCCGAGAGGGGGTCAGGACGAGCACCGTGATGTGTCGGCGGATCGTGTCGTGGTCGAACGTGGTCTCCAGATGGACCAGGTGCGAACGGACCTCGTCGCCGCCCAGCCCGGCGGCGACCACGTCGCGCACGATGGCGGGGTGGTAGCCGGCACGGTCGATGGCGCTGACCAGGTCGCCGGGCAGGGAGTCGGACTGGATCGGGGAACGCACCCGACCATTGTGCCGCACGGCCGCCGGCGGACCGCCCCGCGCGAGGTCAGGTCAGGGCGCGACGGCCCGGGTCGGTGCGCCGCGGTGCGGGAGCGATCGTGATGTCCGCCCCCAACACCTCGACCCCGCCTGCATGCGCGTTGACCGGGTTCAGGGTCAGGGACGCGATCTCGGGCATGTCGTCGGCGAGCACCGAGACCCTGGCCACGAGGTCGGCCAGCGCCGCCCGATCGACCGCCGCGGCGCCCCGGTGGCCATCCAGGACCGGGGCGGCCTTGATCGAGTCGAGCAGTTCGGAGACGTCGACGTCGGTGAGCGGCGGGATGCGGTAGCCGATGTCCCCGAGCAGCTCGGTCGGCAGGCCGGCGACCGAGAACGCCAGGACCGGTCCGAAGAGGGGGTCCTCGTCGCTGCTCACGACGCACATGACGCCGGGAGTGGCCATCCGCTGGACGATGTACTCGCCGTGGTCCAGCGGCGCCAGGCGGTCGGTGAGTTGGTGGAAGGCGGCTCGGACCGCCTCCGCGGTGGGCAGGTCGACCCGCACCCCTGTCGTGCCACCCTGGTGGCGCAGCGTCGGTGCGGTGGTCTTGAGGACCACGGGGTATCCGAGCCGGTCGGCCGTCTCGACGGCCTCGTCGGCCGTGCGGACCGCGGCCTGTGGCCAGACCTGGACCCCGTACGCCGCCAGCAGCGCGGCCGCCTCGTCGGGCGTGAGGCGGCGGCCGCCGGGGTTCACGCTGAGCACCGTTTCGACGATGTCCTCGGCGATCCGGCGGTTGATCCCCGACGGGTTCACCGGGGTGCCGTGGTCCCGACCCCGCCACTGGCCGTACTTCGTGGCCGCGGCCAGGGCCCGGGTGGCGTCCTCGGGGAGGGTGTAGACCGGGATCGCCCGACCTCCCCCCTCCCCGGTGCCGCGGACCGAGGCGTGCCCGTCGTCGACGCCGCGCATCCCGAGAAAAGTGGCCAGGCACGGCTTATCGCCCGCCGTGGCGGCCTCGCGAACCGCCCGCGCGACGTCCTCGTCGAAGGTCACCAGCGGCGGGATGAAGCAGGCGAGAACCGAGTCGACCGACTCGTCGGCGAAGGCCGCGTCCAACGCGACCCGGAACTCCTCGGGTCCGGCCTCGGTGGCCACGGAGACCGGCCCATGGGTCACGTCGAGTCCCCAGCTCTCGCAGGCCTGGGCGGTGAGGGTCGCGAGCGCGACCGAGTTGCTCACCACCGCCACCCGATTGCCCTTCGGCAGCGGCTGGTGGACCACCACCTGGGCGACGTCGAAGAGTTGGTGGACGTTTTCGACCCGGATCACTCCCGCCTGACGGAGCATCGCCTTGAACACCTCGGGACGGGCCTTGGTCTCGCGCACGCTGTGCCCCGGCGGCAGACCGCGTCGAGCCACCCCGGACATGATGACGATGACCGGCTTGGCCAGAGCGAGTTGCCGGGCGATCCGGGAGAACTTGCGCGGGTTGCCCATCGACTCCAGATACAGGCCGACCCCGCGCGTGGCGTCGTCATCGATCCAGTACTGCATGAAGTCGTTACCCGAGACATCCGCCCGGTTCCCGGCGGAGGCGAACGTCGAGATCCCGAGCCGACGGCGGGCCGCCGAGGCGAGCACGGCGATCCCGAGCGCCCCGGACTGGGCGAACAGGCCGAACCGCCCCAGCGGGGGCACGGTGGGCGCCAGGGAGGCGTTGAGTCGGACCGCGGGGTCGTTGTTGATCAGGCCGAACGAGTTGGGACCGACCACCCGCATCCCGGCGCCGCGGGCCCGGCGCACGAGTTCGGCCTGGCGATGCACTCCCTCGTCGTCCTGCTCGGCGAAGCCCGCCGACACGACGAGGAGTGCCTTGACCGAGGCCTTGGCACACTGGTCGACGACATCGAGCACGTCACGGGCGGGCACGGCGATCACGGCGAGGTCGACCGGCTCGGGTACCGCCCCGATCGAGGGGACCGAGGGGACGCCCAGCACCTGGTCGGTGTGCGGGTTGACGGCGTACAGCGCCCCGGCGAATCCCGCCGCCTGCAGATTGGCCAGGAACATGTGACCGATCGTCGAGGAGTGACGGCTCGCCCCGATCACCGCGACGACCGACGGGTTGAGGATCCGGCGCACGCTGAGCGACTCGGCGCGGTGCTCGCGGGAGAGCGCGACCGCGCGCGACCGGTCGGTCGGTTCGATGTCGAAGTGCACCGAGACGACCCCGTCCTCGAGGTGACGGCTCACGGCATACCCGGCATCGGAGAAGACCTGGAGCATCTTGCGGTTCTGCGGGAGCACCTCCGCGGTGAATTCCGTCATCCCGATGTCACGGGCCACGGCCGCCAGGTGCTCGAGCAGGACCGAGCCGATTCCCTTGCCGTGATAGTGGTCGCTGATGTTGAAGGCGACCTCGGCGCTGCGCGGGGTGACCCGGTCGTAGCGGCCGATGCCGATGATCTCGTCGCGCATGCAGACGACCAGCGCGACCCGGTCGACGTAGTCGACGTGCGTGAACCGGTGCACGTCCTTCTCGGAGAGTTGCCGGAGTGGGGCGAAGAAGCGCAGGTAGATCGACTCGTCGCTCTGCCCGGCGTGGAAACGGTGCAGGCCCTCGGCATCCGAGGGCTTGATCGGGCGCAGGTGGGCGACCGTCCCGTCGCGGAGCACGACATCGGCCTCCCATTCGGTCGGATAGCCGGGAGGCAGGCCCTGCTCGCTCATGTCTCCCATCGTGGCACGGGTCGAGGTGGTGGTTGTATGTCGTGCCATGGAGTTCGAGACCGTCGTCCGTCGGCGGCGGATGACGCGCCGCTTCGCCGCCGATCGGCCGGTGTCCTCCGCCCTGGTCCGTGATCTGGTGGGCCTGGCGCAGCGGGCGCCGTCGGCGGGTTTCAGCCAGGGGTGGGACGTCCTGGCCCTGACCGACGAAACGGACCGGGCCGCCTTCTTCGCGGCCGCCGCGGACAGCGCGGAGCCGGCCGATCCGTGGCTGCGGGGGATCGGCGCGGCACCGGTCCTGCTGCTCTGCGTGGCCAACCCCACGGCATACCTCGATCGGTATGCCGAGCCGGACAAGGGGTGGACCGACCGGTCGGTGGAGCACTGGCCGATCCCCTACTGGGACACGGACATGGCGATGGCCGCGATGGTCATCCTGCTCGGGGCGACCGATCGCGGGGTCGCCTCCCTCTTCTTCGGGGTGCCGGCCGGGCGTCACGAGGCCGTGCGGGCGGCGTTCGGGATCCCGGCCGACCGCCACCTCGTCGGGGTGATCGCCCTGGGCCACGAGGAGGAGCGGGTGGTCAGCCCCTCCCTGCGGCGCGGCCGGCGGCCGTTGGACACGGTGTTGCACGTGGGCCGCTTCGGGGCGTCCGGCGCGTCGGAGTGAGGCAGGGTCGGTGGACTTTGTGAAGATGGGCCAGACCTGTTGACCCGGCCCTGACCCGGCCCCCGACCCGACGGAGCCCCATCCCCCATGGCTCGACGCTCGACTCCTCCGCCCACCGAACCCGTGGTGGAGCGCATCGTCGACATCGACGTCCAGGTCGAGATGCAGAACGCCTTCCTCGAGTACGCGGTCAGTGTCATCCACTCCCGGGCGCTTCCGGACGCCCGGGACGGGCTCAAGCCGGTCCAGCGCCGGATCCTCTACGGCATGCACGGCCTGGGCCTGCGCCCGGACAAGGGCCACGTCAAGAGCTCCCGGGTCGTCGGCGAGGTCATGGGCAAGTACCACCCCCACGGCGATTCGGCGATCTACGACGCACTGGTGCGGATGGCGCAGCCGTTCACGATGCGCCTGCCGCTGGTCGACGGGCACGGCAACTTCGGCTCGCTCGACGACGGCCCGGCGGCCTCGCGCTACACCGAGGCCCGACCGGCCGCGGCCTCGCTGCTGCTCACCCAGGGCCTCGACGAGGACACCGTCGACTTCGTCCCCAACTACGACGACTCCCTCCTCCAGCCCGAGGTGCTCCCCGCGGCCTACCCCAACCTGCTCGTCAACGGGGTCTCCGGAATCGCCGTCGGGATGGCGACCAACATTCCCCCGCACAACCTGGTCGAGGTGATCGGGGCGGCCCGGCACCTGATCGCCCACCCGGACTGCTCGCTCGACGACCTGATGAAGTACGTCCCCGGGCCGGACCTGCCCCAGGGCGGCCGGATCATCGGACTGGACGGCATCCGGGACGCCTACCTCACCGGTCGCGGCTCCTTCCGCACTCGCGCGACGGCCCGGGTCGAGAAGTTGACGCCGCGCAAGCAGGGCATCGTGGTCACCGAGCTCCCCTACCTCGTGGGCCCGGAGAAGGTCAGCGAGCGGATCAAGACGCTGGTCCAGGGCAAGAAGCTCCAGGGCATCTCCGACATCAAGGACCTGACCGACCGCAAGCACGGCCTGCGCCTGGTCATCGAGGTCAAGAACGGCTTCAACCCCGACGCCGTCCTCGACCAGCTCTACAAGTTGACCCCGATGGAGGACTCCTTCGGCATCAACATGGTCGCGCTCGTCGAGGGCCAACCTCGGACCCTGGGCCTGAAGGATCTGCTGCGCTGCTTCGTCGACTTCCGGATCGGGGTCGTCCGCCGACGCACCGAGTTCCGGCTCGGCAAGCGCCGTGACCGCCTGCACCTCGTCGAGGGGCTGCTCGTCGCGATCGTCGACATCGACGAGGTCATCCAGCTCATCCGCAGCAGCGATGACGTCGCCACCGCGAAGGCCCGGCTGATCTCCGTCTTCGACCTCTCCGACGCTCAGGCCACCTACATCCTCGACCTCCAGTTGCGGCGGCTCACCAGATTCTCCCGGATCGAGCTCGAGACCGAACGCGACGAGTTGCTCCGCCAGATCGCCGAGCTGGAGACGATCCTCGCCGACGAGAAGGTCCTGCACCGGCTCGTCGCCACCGAGTTGGCCGACGTCGCCAAGGCGCACGGCACCCCGCGCCGCACGGTGCTCCTCGAGTCGGCCGGGACGCCCGCGACGAATGCGACACCGCTGGAGGTCGCCGACGACCCGTGTTGGGTGCTGCTGTCCTCCACCGGCCTGTTGGCCCGCACGAGCACCGGCGATCCGGTGCCCGCGCAGGGTCCCCGAGCCAAGCACGACGCGATCGTCGGCGCCGTGCGGACGAGCGCGCGCGGGGAGTTCGCGCTCGTCACCTCGCGCGGCCGGATGATCCGCCTGTCCGCCCTCGAACTGCCTGCCCTGCCGCCCCTGGGCGGCGCGCCCGCCCTGTCCGGTGGCGCGCCGCTGGCCGCGTATGTCGACCTGCCGCGCGGCGAGGAGCCCCTCACCATCGTCTCGCTCGGCGGTGAGGGTCCCGGCCTGGCCCTGGGCACCGCGCAGGGGGTCGTCAAGCGGGTGACCAACGACCATCCCGCCCGCCACGACTGGGAGGCGATCGTCCTCAAGGACGGTGACAGCGTCGTCGGCGCGGTCGATCTGGTCACCGGGGACGAGGACCTGGTGTTCCTGACCAGCGACGCCCAGTTGCTGCGCTTCCCCGCCGCCGGCGTCCGCCCCCAGGGCCGGGTCGCCGGCGGGATGGCCGGCATCCGGCTCGCCGCCGGTGCCCGGGTCGTCTTCTTCGGCGCCGTCGACCCCGGTGCCGACAACGTCGTCGTCACGGCGAGTGGCAGTTCCGGGGCGCTGCCGGGCACCCAACCGGGCGCGCTGAAGGTCACCCCGTATGCCGAGTACCCCGTCAAGGGGCGCGCCACCGGCGGCGTCCGGGCCCACCGTTTCCTCAAGGGCGAGGACACCCTCGTCCTCGGCTGGGTCGGGGGCACCCCGGCGCGCGCCAGCGGGGCCGGCGGGGTGGCCCTGGAACTGCCGGAGGCCAACGGCCGCCGGGACGGCTCGGGCGCCCCGGGGACCGCGGTCATCGCCGGGATCGCCGGGCCGGTGCGCCCCCGCCCCTGACGACCGCATCCGGCATCCCGGCGACACGCGGCCCTGCCGGCATACCGGCCTACCGGCGTCGCGGCATACCGGCCTCCGGCATACCCGCTTCCCTGGCTTGCGGCCACCGCGTCTTCGCCAGGCCGCCCTCGGCCCCAAACGGGGCGAAACGGGCATCCGCGGCGTGCGTTTCTGCCCGTTCGAATCGATGTGCGTAAACGTTGTTACTCAATCGTGACCGCGGCCGGGAACCCTCCCCGTGGACGCGCGGCGTAAACGCTTTTACAGTAGGGGCGTTCCCTCACCGCCGAGGCCACCGGGTCTCGGCGCTTCACCGGAAATGGAGGCGGGCATGGCCCATCACCCCAAGCGTCGCGCGGCGGCCGTCCTCACCGGCATTGTTGCGGTCTCCCTGACCGCGGCAGCCTGTGGCAGCGGCAGCAGCACCGGCTCTGGCAGCGACAGTGCCGCTGGCGGCACCGACACCAAGGACTACACCAAGTGGTGTGACATGAAGTCCGAACTCCAGGGCAAGACCGTCACGATCTACACCTCGATCATCGCCCCGGAGGACACCCAGCACAAGGACTCGTACAAGCCGTTCGAGGAGTGCACCGGCGTCACCGTCAAGTACGAAGGCGACAAGGACTTCGAGAAGAACCTGCCGCAGCGGGCGCAGACGGGCAACCTGCCCGACATCGCCTACCTGCCGCAGCCCGGTCTGCTCAAGACCATGGTCGACACCGGCAAGGTCATCCCCGCGTCGGACTCGCTCTCCAAGGAGGTCGACACCAACTTCGGCGCCGACTGGAAGAAGTACGGCACCGTCGACGACGTCTTCTACGCCGCCCCGCTCGGCGCGAACGTGAAGTCCTACGTGTGGTACTCCCCCAAGAAGTTCGCCGAGAAGGGCTACACCGTTCCCAAGACGTGGGACGAGCTGATGACCCTCACGGCGAAGATCGCCGCGGACGACCCGACCGCCAAGCCCTGGTGCGCCGGCTTCGGCTCCGGTGAGGCCACCGGCTGGCCGGGCACCGACTGGGTCGAGGACCTGCTGCTCCGCGTCGCGGACAAGGACACCTACGACAAGTGGGTCGAGCACAAGATCCCGTTCAACGACCCCAAGGTCGCCGAGGCCCTCGCCAAGGCCGGCGCCATCCTCAAGGACCCGAAGTACACCAACGGTGGCTACGGCGCCCCGGACACCATCGCGCAGACGACCTTCCAGGACGGCGGCCAGCCGATCCTCACCGGCAAGTGCTACATGCACCGCCAGGCCTCGTTCTACGGCACGATGTGGCCCAAGGGCACCGACGTGTCCGAGAACGGCGCGGTCTGGGCGTTCTACCTGCCCTCGATGAACGACACCAAGCCGGTCCTCGGTGGTGGCGAGTTCGTGGCCACCTTCCGTGACGCCCCCGAGGTCAAGGCGTTCGCCGCGTACCTCGCGTCGGCCGACTGGGCCAACAACAAGGCCAAGGCCACCCCGACCGGTGGTTGGCTGAGCGCCAACAAGGGCCTCGACGTCAACAACCTGGTCTCCCCGCTGGACAAGCAGTCCGCTGCGATCCTCCAGGACCCGAAGGCGGTCTTCCGCTTCGACGGTTCCGACCTCATGCCCTCCGCCGTGGGTGCCGGGTCGTTCTGGAAGGAAATGACCGCCTGGGTCAAGGGTCAGGACGACAAGACCACCCTCGACAACATCGAGAAGTCCTGGCAGTGATCCTCGGGTCACGCGCTACCTGAGATCGTCGTCGGCGGCCGGGAAGTCTCCCGGCCGCCGACGGCCCTCATACCACCTTCATCACGAACCAAGGGAGGGAAGCGTGTCAAGAAGCACCGCACCGGACGGATCGGCCCCCGCGACGAGATCGGGAGCCGGAAAGAGCACCCTGGGCAAGATCGTGGCGATCTTCGCCGCGCTGGCCGTCGCGGCCGTCCTCATCTCGATCAAGTCGCTGGACGCCGCGGCGAACCAGAAGAACACGTCCGTCAAGTTCGACCTGTCCTGGCTCCTGCGCTCGTTCGGTGACACGACCACCGGCAAGCTGGCGACCCTGCTCTACGCGGTGGTCGTCTTCGGGGTCATCTTCCTCGGCATCCTCGGGTTGGCCTCGATGTTCACCGGACGTCTCGGTGAGCGGGTCCAGGCCGTGGCGTTCGCCGGGCCGACGGTGGTGTTCATCGCCCTCGCGCTGATCTACCCGATGATCCTCACGATCCGTCGGGCCTTCTATGACGGCAAGTTCTTCGACCTCAACTTCGGGACGGTGCGCTCGCGAGGAAAGTTCGTCGCGTTCGACAACTTCGAACGGCTGTGGACCACGCCCGGCCTCAAGCAGGTGTTCGTCAACACGGCACTGTGGGTCGTCCTCGTCCCGCTCTTCGCCACCGGCATGGGGCTGCTCTACGCCCTGCTCATCGACCGAGCCCGGGGCGAAGCCTTCGCCAAGGCCCTGATCTTCCTGCCGATGGCCATCTCCATGGTCGGTGCCACCCTCATCTGGAAGTTCGTCTACAACTTCAACGGCGACCCGACCTCATCCCAGATCGGCCTCATCAACGCCGTGCGCAAGGGCGTGGGCATGGAGCCGGCGAACTTCCTCGGTGACCCACCGATGAACACCATCTGGCTCATCGTCATCATGATCTGGATCCAGACCGGGTTCGCGATGACCGTCCTCTCGGCGGCCATCAAGGCGATCCCGGACGAGATCCTCGAGGCCGCTCGGATGGACGGGGTGAGCGGGTTCAAGATGTTCCGGTTCATCACCCTCCCCAGCATCCGGTCCTCGGTGATCGTCGTCCTCACCACGATCGGCATCGGAACCCTCAAGGCCTTCGACATCGTCCAGGCCTCCTCGGGTGGCAAGTTCGGTGACTCGGTGCTCGCGCAGGAGTTCTACACCCGCTCCTTCGTGACCCAGCAGCCCGGTCTGGGAGCCGCGATCGCGATCGTGATCTTCCTGCTCGTCATGCCGATCATCATCTTCAACGTGATCCAGATGCGGAAGGACGCCTGATGAGCACAGCGACTCCTCCCCCCGTCGCCGAGACAGCCGCCGGCGCCGCGGCAGAGGCCGTGGCCTCCGCCGCAGTCGACGCGAAGAAGAAGGGCAAGTCGGCCGCGGGAAATGCCGCCCGCGCGGTGACCTCGCCGTGGGCCTCGGTCTTCGCGATCATCATGGCGCTCGCCTGGACGACCCCGACCGTCGGCCTCTTCGTCACGTCCTTCCGCAACCAGGAGGACATCAACACCAGCGGCTGGTGGTCGGCCTGGCGCACGGCCTTCACGGTGGACAACTACGTGCAGGCCTTCAACGGCGGTGCCGGCAACAGCAACCCGATGTCGCCGTTCTTCGTCAACTCGCTCGTCATCGCGATCCCGTGCGTGCTGCTCCCCCTGCTGCTCGCGTCGCTGGCGGCCTATGCCTTCGCGTGGATCGACTTCCCGTTCCGCAATGCGCTCTTCGTCGGGGTCTTCGCCCTGCAGATCGTCCCGCTGCAGATCGCGCTCCTGCCGCTGGCGCAGTTCTTCCAGACGATGGGTGTCAACGGGTCGTTCTGGGCGTTGTGGTTGTCCCACTCGGCCTTCGCCCTGCCGCTGGCGGTGTACCTGCTGCACAACTTCATGAAGGAGATCCCGTCCTCCCTGCTCGAAGCAGCCCGGGTCGACGGCGCCGGACACGTCCGGATCTTCTTCCAGGTGTTGCTGCCGCTGATCACGCCCGCATTGGCCTCGTTCGGCATCTTCCAGTTCCTCTGGGTCTGGAACGACCTGCTGGTGGCCCTCACGATGCTCGGTGGGTCCCCGGAGCGGGCGCCGCTCACGATGGCTCTCAACACCCTCAGTGGTAAGTGGGGCCAGGCCTGGTACCTCACCTCCGCCGGCGCGTTCATCTCGATCGCGGTGCCGGTGGCGGTCTTCCTCAGCCTGCAGCGCTACTTCGTCCGCGGCCTGCTCGCAGGTGGCACGAAGGGCTGATCATGGCCGAACAGGCACGTTCGACACGGATGAGCACCATCACCGATGTTGCTCGGGAGGCCGGCGTCTCCGTCGCCACGGTCTCCCGAGCCCTTCGTGGGCTCGACCGGGTCAGTGCCGACACCCGGGCCCGCGTCCTGCGCGTGGCCCAGGAGCTCGACTACGTCGCCTCCCCCACCGCCACGTCCCTGGCCAGCGGCCGGACGCAGGTGGTGGGGGTGGTGGCACCCTTCCTCAGCCGATGGTTCTTCGCCTCGATCGTCAGTGCCATCGAGAAGGCGCTGCGTCGTCAGGGCCACCACGTCCTGCTCTTCGACCTCGAGGACGACACCTTCGCGTCCCGGCTCCCGCTCAGTCAGAACATGCTCTGGAAGCGCGTCGACGGGGTGATCACCCTCAACCTCCCGCTCAGCCCCGGCGAGATCGACCTGCTCGACCGGCTGCACCTGCCGGTCGTGGCGATCGGCACGCCGATGGCCGGACGGCCGACGATCTGGATCGACGACGCGCTCGCCATGCGACAGGCCACCGAACACCTGATCGCGTGGGGACACCAGCGAATTGCGTATGTCGGGGCCGTCCCCGACAACGTCGCGCACGTGCTCACCCCCCAGGCTCGCCTAGACGCCTTCCGTGCCACCATGCGCGAGCACGGGCTCGAGGACCACAAGCAGTGGATCCTCGCCTCCGACTGGACCGCCGACTCCGCGCTCGAGCACACGACCGCCCTGCTCACCTCGGGCGAGCGACCCACCGCCATCGTCGCCGCCTCGGACGAGATGGCCTTCGGGGCCCTGGCCGCCGCGAGCCGACTGGGGATCTCGGTGCCCGAGGAGCTGTCCGTCATCGGGATCGACGACCACTCGCTGTCCTCGGTCATGGGGCTGACGACGGTCCGACAGGACGTGCAGGGGCAGGGCACCCTGGCCGCCGAACTCCTCCTCGAGGCACTGATCGACGGTAAGCGCCTCCACGAGTCGCAACGGGTGTTCGTGCCGACGGAGGTCGTCGTGCGGCGCTCCACCGGCCCGGCCCCCGCCTGACCCCGGGCCCGCTGACCGGCCCGGCGGTCAGGCGTCGATCCGCTCGCGATCGAGCGAGCGCGCCGAGTCCACGATGAAGTCCTTGCGCGGAGCCACGTCGGTGCCCATCAACAGCTCGAACACCCGCTGGGCGGCCTCGATGTCGCCGATCGTGACGCGCCGAAGGGTGCGGTGGGCGGGGTCCATGGTGGTCTCGGCCAACTGGTCGGCATCCATCTCGCCGAGTCCCTTGTAGCGCTGGATCGGCTCCTTGATCGACCGGCCCCGTTTGGCGATCGCCGCCATCGTGCGCCGCATCTCCACCTCGGAGTACGTGTAGATCAACTCGTTGGCCTTGCTCCCGGGGTTGACCACTTCGATCCGGTGCAGGGGGGGGACCGCGGCATAGACCCGGCCGGCCTCGACGAGGGGCCGCATGTAGCGGTGGAAGAGGGTGAGCAGCAGCGTGCGGATGTGCGCGCCGTCGACGTCGGCGTCGGTCATGATGATGATCTTTCCGTAGCGCACCGCCTCGAGGTCGAAGCTGCGACCGGACCCGGCCCCGATGACCTGGATGATCGCCGCGCACTCGGCGTTGCCGAGCATGTCGGTGACCGAGGCCTTCTGGACGTTGAGGATCTTCCCGCGGATCGGCAGCAGCGCCTGGTGGTCCGAGGATCGGGCGAGCTTGGCGGTCCCGAGGGCGCTGTCGCCCTCGACGATGAACAGTTCGGTGCGCTCCGGGTCGGTGGAGCGGCAGTCCGCGAGTTTGGCGGGCAGCGAGGACGACTCGAGAGCGGTCTTCCGCCGCTGGGTCTCACGATGCAGCCGGGCACTGATCCGCGACTTCATCTCCGCGGTGACCTTCTCGAGCACGAGGGCCGCCTGCGCCTTCTCGCCCCGCTTGGTCGAGGTGAGCACGGCGGTCAGTTCCTGCTCGACCACCCTGGCGACGATCGCCCGGACGGCGGCGGTGCCGAGGACCTCCTTGGTCTGCCCCTCGAACTGCGGCTCGGCGAGGCGCACGGTGACCACGACGGTCATCCCCGCGAGGATGTCGTCCTTCTCCACCTTGTCGGTGCCCACCTTGAGGCGCCGGGCGTTGACCTCCAGTTGCCTGCGGAAGACCTTGAGCAGGGCCTGGTCGAACCCGGCGATGTGGGTGCCCCCCTTGGGGGTGGCGATGATGTTGACGAAGCTGCGCAGCAGCGTCTCGTAGCCGGTGCCCCAGCGCAGGGCGATGTCGACCCCGCACTCGCGCTCCACCTCGGTCGGCGTCATGTGGCCCTTGGCGTCGAGCACCGGGACGGTCTCGGTGAAGGTTCCGGACCCCTGCAATCGCCAGACGTCGGTGACCGGCGGGTCGACGGCGAGGAACTCGCAGAACTCGGCGATCCCGCCGTCGTGCACGAAGGTCTCCTCGGTCGGCTCCGCCGCTCGCTCGTCGCGAATCACGAGGGTCAGCCCCGGCACGAGGAAGGAGGTCTGCCGGGCCCGCGCGATGAGGCCCTCGAGGTCGAACGTCGCGTCCCGCAGGAAGATCTGCGGGTCGGCCCAGTAGCGCACGCGAGTGCCCGACAGCCCCCGCCGGACGGTGCCGATGATGTCGAGCTGGCTGCCGGCAACATACGGGGTGAACTCGTGCGTCGGGTCCTTGGCTCCCCGGGCGCCCGCGACGTCGGAGAACACCCCCGGCTCACCCCGACGGAAGCTCATCGCGTAGGTCTTGCCGCCCCGGTCGACCTCGACGTCGAGGCGCGAGGAGAGGGCGTTGACGACCGACGCCCCGACACCGTGGAGGCCACCGGAGGCGGTGTAGGAACCGCCCCCGAACTTCCCGCCGGCGTGCAGGCGTGTGTAGACCAGCTCCACCCCGGTCAGACCGGTCTTGGGCTCGATGTCCACCGGGACCCCACGGCCGTTGTCGTGGACCGCCACCGAGCCATCGCGGTGGAGGATCACCTCGATCCGGTCGCAGTGCCCGCCGAGGGCCTCGTCGACGGAGTTGTCGATGATCTCCCACAGGCAGTGCATGAGCCCCCGGCCGTCGGTCGACCCGATGTACATGCCCGGCCGTTTGCGCACCGCTTCGAGACCCTCGAGGACCTGCAGGTGATGGGCGGTGTAGTCCTGGGTCGACTTGGACGTCGCGGTCTTCTTCGCGGCGATGGCCACGGGTGATCGGGCTCCTTGTCGGGCCGGCCTTCGCGGGCCCGGGTCTGCTGGGTGACGGCTGCGGGTGCCCACGGGGTCGCGGGCGCACCTGAAGGCTAACCGCGCGCCCTGACATCGCCGGTTCGCCACGCGGCCGACGGCTGCCCCCGGGCCTCGACGAGGGCGGACACGCCCGCCACGAAACGGACACGGGGCTCCGGGAAGGGTTTGGCATGTTTGACTGTTGGTCTCCACGGTCACGCCCAACGGGGTGGGACCGGACCACGGGGACCTCGGTCCCACCGAAACACCACATCAGGAGGCCGATGTGAACGCCGCACTGGCACCGAGCCTGTCCACCGCCGACCGCTGCGACCGGTGTGGCGCCCAGGCCTACGTGCGCGCGCGCCTCCATGGCGGTGGCGAACTGTTGTTCTGCGCCCATCACGGGCGCCTGCACGCTCCCCGCCTTCGCGAGACCGCGGACATCCACGACGAGAGCGACCGGCTGCACGGCGGCGGCCCGGCCGAGGACGCCCCGCTCGCGTGACCGGCCTCGTGCCCGAGGGCGCCCAGATCTGGGTGCCCGCCCTGATCATCATCATCGGGATCGTCGGCATCGTCGTGCCCGTCATTCCCGGCCTGTTCGTCGTGCTCTGCGGGGTGCTGCTGTGGGCGTGGGAGACCGGGACGACGACCTCCTGGATCGTCTTCGGTGTGGTGACGTTGTTGTTCGCGGCGGGCCTGGCGGGCCAGTACCTGCTCCCGGGCAAGCGGCTCAAGGCCGAGGGCGTCAGCACCTCGGGTCTGGTCTTCGCCGCGATCTGTGGGCTCGTCGGGATGTTCGTCGTCCCGATCGTCGGCTTCTTCCTCGGTTTCGTGCTCGGCCTGTTCCTGCTCGCCTATCTGCCTCGACGTGAGGGGGCTCTCGCCTGGCGACGGACCAAGGCGGCGCTGCGCGCCATCCTGACCTCGATCGGCATCGAACTCATCGCCGCCGTCCTGATGGCCCTCACCTGGGTGATCGGCGTCATCGCGACCTGAGGCACGTCCGGCTGGCCGGACCGACGGCCCGGTATGCCGTGGGCTCAGGTCCCGCGGTCGCGCTCCGCTCCGGTCACGGCGTGTAGGAGGAAGGCCTCCGTGCCGGCCAGGCCCACCGACAGGAAGACCGCGGGCGCACCCGGTCGGGGACCGGGTGCACTCATCACCCCCTCGTCCTGATCGCGCTCGACCAGCCACGAACCCAAGGTGACGAGCCGGTCCATCGCCGCCGACCCCGCGAGCACGAACGGCGGGTCGTAGGCGTGCACCTGGGCCACCGAATCGGTGAGCAGCGGGCCGCCGAGCTCGGCGAGTTCCACCGGGAACTCATGGCGGCCGACCTGCTTGGGCCCCAGCGTGCTGACCACCGCCGCCTCGGCGAGCCAGGCCACCTCGACCACGGGGGTGGCGCTCCCGGTCGCCAGGACCACGACCGACATCCCCTCCACGGCGTCCCGCGGACCGGCGGCTGCCCGGGCGTCGAGCCCGAGCTCGGCCCCGGCCCGACCTGCCAGGGCCCGACGGTGGTCCGGATTCGGCGACCAGACCCGCAGCTCCCGGACGCCGCGGATCGTCGCGAGTGCCACCACCTGCTGCCAGGCCTGTCGCCCGCTGCCGAGCAGGCCCACGGTCACTTCACCGCTCGGGGCGAGCGCGTCGACGGCGACCCCGCCGATCGCTCCCGTCCGTCGCGGCCCGAGGTCCTGACCGGCATACACCGCGGTGACCCGACCACACCCGTCCTGGATGACGACGACCTGCTCGTCCTCGGCGTCCCCGGGCGCGAGGTAGGAGCGGAAGCCGACCCACTGCCCGCGGACGGCCCCACAGGTGAAGGTCAGCCGCGGACCGCCGACGTCGGCGGCCACCCGCGCCGGGGCGATCAGGTCGCCGTGCGCATGGGCGACGAGGGCGTCCCGGACGAGCGACAGCGCCCGCTCCATGGGGAGCAGGCGCTGCAGGTCGGCGTCGTCGAGAACGAGAGGCATCGCCTCACATCCCGCGTTCGCGGCGCTCCCAACGCTCGTCCAACTTGTGCATGAAGCCGGGCCTGGCGGAGCCCTTGGCGACCGACGCCGACGAGGTCGTGGTGTCGAGCGTGGGCACCGGGGCGAGGGCGTGGGCGACGGCGGCCACCATCACGGCGAAACCCGCGACCCCGACCCACCAGGTGGTGTTGATCCCGACCACGATCAGGCCCAGCCCGAGGACCAACCCCACGAGCCCGACGATCAACCGGCGCCGACGGCGCCCACCCACACTGCCATCTCGCATCTGGTGGGCGAAGCGCGGGTCCTCACTGGCGAGCGCCTGCTCCAACTGGGCAAGCATCTGCTGCTCATGCTCGGACAGCGGCACGGCAACCTCCCGGTGGTGGTGGACGAGTCCGTGGTGGGGACTCACGAGCGAAGCGGGTCGAGGTGTTCTCTGTCCTCAGGATAGATCGCGATCGGGCCCATCGGTAGGGCGAGTGGTGTCCGGTCTGGCGGAGCGCCCGGAGAGCAGGCTGGCCGGGCGGACCGCGCCGGCGCCGAAGCGTGCGCTGGCCCGGTCGACGGCCCGATCGGCCTCGCGCCAGCCGTGCTCCGGCTCCCCGAGGATGCCCTGGATCGGCGCCTGCTCCACCGGCACCAGCTTCTCCAGGCGGACCCCGACCAGCCGGATCCGGGCCCGCTGCAGGCCCAGCGACCGGTAGAGCGAGAGCGCCGTCTCGTAGATCTCCCGGCTGACATCGGTGGGTTCGCGCAGCGTCCGGGCGCGGGTGATCGTCGTGAAATCGGCGAAGCGGACCTTGATGCTCACGGTGCGACCGGCCAGGCCCGCGGCGCGGACCCTCGCCCCGGTGCGGTCGCTCAGTTTGAGCAGGTGACGGTGGATCAGCTCGGGGTCGTCCAGGTCGAACTCGAAGGTCTCATCGGAACCGATGCTGCGCTCCCGATGCTCGGGTTCGACGCCGCGCGGGTCCCGGCCCCAACTCAGGTCGTGCAGGTGGCGGCCACCGACGTCGCCGAGCGCACGGGTCAAGGTGGCCAGGGGGGTGTGGGCGATGTCGGCGACGGTACGCAGACCCAGTCGGGTCAGGGCCTCCTCGGTGCGCTCACCGACGCCCCACAGGGCGCCGACGGGGAGCTGTTGGACGAAGGTCACGACCTCGTCGGCCGGCACGACGAGCAGCCCGTCCGGCTTGGCGAGGCCGGAGGCGAGTTTGGCGACGAACTTCGTCGGGGCTACGCCGACCGAGCAGGTGATGCCCTGCTCGTCGGCGACGAGGTTGCGGATGTGCGCAGCGATCTCGGCGGGCCGTCCGAGCCGACGCACGGCCCCGCCGACGTCGAGGAAGGCCTCATCGAGGCTGAGGGGCTCGAGGACCGGGGTGACCGATCGGAAGATCTCCATGACCGCCCCCGAGATGCGCGCATAGAGGGCGTGGTCCGGCGACAGGATCGTCGCCTGGGGGCAGAGGCGCCTGGCCCGCCCCATCGGCATGGCCGAGGTCACCCCGAAGGCCCGGGCCTCGTAGGTGGCGGAGAGGACGACGCCGCGCTCGGCGGCGGCACCGACGATGACCGGCGTCCCCCGCAACTCGGGACGGGAGAGCAGGGAGGCCGAGGCGTAGAAGGCGTCCATGTCGACGTGCAGGATCGTGCAGCCGGTGTCGTCGGGCGGTCCCTCGCCTCGGCGCGCCGGACGGGCGTACTGACGGCGGCTCACGCTCGGCACCCGGGTCGCCCGCTGCGCGAGCGGCGCGAGCGGCGCGAGCCGGGCCCACGGCCGCCGCGACGATCAGCGGCGCACGGCAACGACATGGAGCGAGGTCCCCAGAGCGGCCAGGGCCGGGTGCTCTGCTGCCGCGTGCTCGAGAGCGAGCAGGGCCTGCCGGTCGGCCTCGGAGTCCAGGCTGGCCGAGGACACGAGGTCGGCGAAGATGCGCACCCCGTGAACGACGATCGGCGTGAGGCCGGCCGCGGCGACCAACGCGAGCAGGGGTTCCCGGTCGAAGCGGTGCGGGAGCGGGTCGTCGCTCCCCCAGCGCCCGTCGGCGTCGGTCAGGACGGCCAGGGCCCGGTCGAAGGAGCCGGCCAGCGCGCGCGCCAGCACCGCGGCGTTGCGTTGGGCAGCGACGAGGGATAGCAATCCGCCGGAGGCGAGCACCTCGGCCAACCGGATCAGCGTGCCGGCGGGGTCGTCGACGTGCTCGAGGGTGCCGTGACAGGTCACCAGGTCGATGCCCTGGTCCCCGGTGAGTTCCCGGAGGGAATCGGCATCGCCCTGGCGAGCGGTGATCCGATGTCCGGCGTCGGTTTCGGAGGCCCGTCGGCGGAGCGAGGCGAGGGCATCGGGGCTGGGGTCGACGACGAGGACCTGGTGCCCGGCCTGGGCCAGCGGGACCGCCAGGCCGCCGCTGCCGCCCCCGAGGTCGAGGACCTGCAGGGGCCGACCCAGCTCGGCGCTGCGCTGCTCGGCCTGCCCGTGCACCGTGGCCCAGATGGCGGCGGTGCGCACCGAGTGCTCCACGCCGAGGCGGCGGGTGGCGGCACGGTCGTCGGTCACGGCGTCCACCCTAGTGCCCCGAACTTCCCGGGCTGGAGTGCCACAACTTGCGTGGCGGCGACCCCAGCCCCGGGCCCAACCCGGGGTCACTCACCGGGCCATTCCCCGGGCCGACGACCCGGTCATCGGGCAGGGCCAACCCGGGAGGCGCCCCCGTGCCCGACCGCACCCCGACCCCGGCCGGGCGGGTGTCGGCATACGGGGATTGGCGGAAGCCCGAGGCGTGGACGAGCACCCGGCGCCCGGCCAGGGCAGCGGCTCGTTCCCCCTCCTCGGCCCGCGTGTGGGCCAGTCGGTCGACCTCCTCGACCCGGGCCCGCACGGCCTCGATCCCGCCGTCCTGCCAGGCCTCCCAGAGCACCGGGATCTCCCACGCCCCGGTCGCCCGCAACGACAGCCCCCGGGCCCCGGTCCGCCGGACCAGACCACGCACCAGGAGCAGCCACGAGTGGAAGACGGTCGCGGCATACGGGCCCTGAACGTCCTCGAAGAAGGTCGCATCCGAGGGTCCGGTGCCGTCGTCGACGGTGAGGAAGACCACCCGTCGCCCCGAACGCACCGGCGGGGTCTGGGTGGCGACCTTGACGCCGCCGACGAGGACCTCACGGCCGGAGCGCGCCCGGATCAGGTCGACGCTGCGGGTGACGCCCAGGGCCTGGAGCATCGGGGCGTAGAACTCGATGACGTGGGCCGAGGCGTCGAGGCCGAGGATGTCGAGTTCGGCCCGGACCCGTTCGGTGCCGGTCATCTCGGGCAGGCCGCTGCCGACGCGAAGGTCGGGTCGATCGCCGAGGTCGAGGAGGAGTTGGACCGGCTGCTGCCCGGCCGGGACGACCGTCGCGGCGGCCTGCGACTGGGCCGCCGCCAGCGCGCGGACGTCGGCCTCGCCGTGGGGAGCCACGGGTCGGCTCGGCGCCGCGCGCGGACCCGAACGTCCACTCGAACGGGTGCCCCGACCCACCGAGCGCTGCCACCGGTCGAGCTCGGCGACATGGAGGAGCAGGTCGCGCCGGGTGATCCGGCCCCGACGTCCCAACCCCGCGGTGCGGGCGACCGGGTGGTCGGCACCCCCGAGGCCGTGGAGGTCGTCGAAGGCTCCGGCCAGGACGAGCCGCTCGACGACCGGACGACTGACCCGGGCTCGGGACCAGAAGTCGCCGAGGTCGGCATACGGCTGCCCGGCGATGATCGAGGCGACCTCCGCCCCACTGATCCCCTTGACGTCGGCCAACGAGAGCCGGATGCCGTGCCGGCTGCCGTCGGGCAGGTCGGGATCGCGCCCCTCCGCGGTCACGGGGGCCGCGGGGTGCACGAGAGTCACAGGGTTCACGGGGTTCACGGGAGTCACGGGGTTCACGGGAGTCCCGGGGATCGCCGCCTCGTCGAGTGCCTCGATCCGATAGACGTCGCGCGAGGCGTTGACGTCGAGCGGCAGGATCGCGATGCCCAGGGAGCGGGCGTCGTCGAGGAGCAGGCGCTTGGGGTACATCCCCGGGTCGTGGGTGAGCACCCCGGAGAGGAAGGCCGCCGGGTGGTGCGTCTTGAGCCAGGCCGAGTGGTAGGTCGGCAGGGCGAAGGCAGCGGCATGCGCCTTGCAGAACCCGAAGGACGCGAAGGACTTGAGTACCGCCCAGATCTCGTCGCGTTCGGTCGCGCTGTAACCCCTGGCCTTCGCCGCCGGGCGCCACCACGCCTCGGTCTCCTCCTGTCCCTTCGGGGTGCCCATCGCCCGGCGCACCTCGTCGGCCTGGGCCAGGGTCACCCCGGTGGTCTCGGCGACGATCCGCAGCACCTGCTCGTGGAAGACGACGACCCCCTCGGTCTCCGCGAGCGAGGGGATGAGGCTGGGATGCAGGAACCGCCGGCGCCGCCAGCCGTGCCGGCTCTCGAGGAAGGGCGTGATCATGTCGGACTTCACCGGTCCCGGGCGGAAGAGCGAGATGTCGATGATCAGGTCGTCGAAGCGCTCCGGCCCGAACTTGCCGATCAACTCGCGCTGCCCCGGACTCTCGATCTGGAAGCAGCCCAGGGTGCGCGTCGTACGGATCATCCGATACGTCGCCTCGTCGTCGAGCGGCACACACGACTCGTCGTCGAGGTCGACCTCGACCCCGTCGACCCGCCGGACCTCGGCGACCGCATGGGCCATCGCCGATTGCATCCGGATGCCGAGGACATCGAGTTTGAGCAGCCCGAGGACCTCGACGTCGTCCTTGTCGAACTGACTCATCGGGAACCCCAGCCAGCTCGCCTCCACGGGTGTGCGGTCGAGCAGGCCGGCGTTGGAGAGGATCACCCCGCACGGATGGAGGGCGATGTGGCGGGGCAGGCCGTCGAGTTTCTCGACGAGGTCGAAGAGGGTGGCCAGCCGTCGCGAGTCCAGCCCCCGGATGCGCAACTCGGGCAACTCGGCGATCGCCGAGCGCGCATCCCGGGCCCGGATGTGCGGGAAGGCCTTGGCGATCTCGTCGACCTCCGCGGGCGGCATCCCCAGCGCCGCGCCGACGTCGCGGATCGCGTGGCGCACCTTGTAGGTGTCCATCATCGACACACAGGTCACCCGCTCCCCCCCGAACCGGTCGAGGATCGCCTCGTAGATCTCGGTGCGCCGCGCGGACTCGACGTCGATGTCGATGTCGGGCAGCTCGGCCCGCAGCGGGGAGCAGAACCGCTCCATGAGCAGGTCGTGCCGGATGGGGTCGACGCCGCTGATGCCGAGCAGGTGGTTGACCAGCGAGCCGGCACCGGAGCCGCGGGCCGCGACCCGCACCCCCTTGGCCCGAATCAGGTCGGTTACGGCGGCGACGGTGAGGAAGTAGGTCGGGTAACCGAGCTGGGCGATGACCTCGAGTTCGTCCTCGAGCCGGGATTCGACGGTATGCCGGGTGCTCTCGTTCGCCCCCGGGTATCGCCTCCCGATGGCGGCCCGGCAGCGCTCGGCAAGGGCCCGCTGGGGCTCCGCGCCCGGGGGGAGGTCGAGGACCTCGGGCTCGGGGAGGTGGACCGCCCCGAGCCCGAGGTCGGCGCGCGGGTCCTGGGCGCACTCGGCGGCCAGGGCCATCGTGTCGGCGAACAGTCGGGTGGCCCGGCTCCGGTCCCCGGTGACCGCGAGCGCGTGCTGCCACATCGTCGCGGTGTCGGCCAGGTGGCCGGCGTCAGTGACCCGGTCGAGGTGGCGGGTGTCGAGGACGACGAGGCGGCGCGCGGCATCGAGGACGTCGGCGACGACGGCATCCTCGGGGGTGAGATGGCGGACGGCGGCGGTGAGCACGGCGGGCAACCCGGCCTCGTCGGCGAGTCCGAGGAGACGGGCGGCGTGGCGGCGACATCCGGGGGTGCCGTCCGGACCTCCTTGGTGGACGACCTCGATCGCGAGCGCGTCGTCGGGGAGCAGGGCCCGCCAGGCCAGCAGCAGGTCCCGGGCCCGGTCGACCCGGCCGACGAGCAGGGCCCGGCCCACGTCGGAGTCGGGCCCGAGCAGCACCACGAGCCGACTCGGCGCCATCGATCGGTGTGTGTGAACACGCCCGGCTTCGCCGGCGTGTTCACACACACCCGCAGACAGGAGGTCGGGGGTGGTGATCGGGGTGCCGCGTTCGCCGCCCAGGTGGGTGGCGGTGACGAGCCGGCACAGTGCCGACCAGCCCGCGGCAGGGGGCACACCGGCGCCCTGGCCGCGAGCGAGGACGACGATCCGGGGCAACCGGGGGTCGACGATCGCTCCCCCGCGCACCGGCGTCCGGACACCGCTCCCCCCGGCACCGCCTCCACCCCGCCCTCCCGTGCGGCCTACCGTGCAGTAGGTGGGGTGATCACCCCACCTACTGCACGGTAGGCCGCACGAGCAGGGGTGGACCGGGGTGGGGCTGGCGGCGAGAGCGAGGTCGACCCCGAGGATCGGGATGGTGCGGGCCGCCATCGCCGCAGTCGCGAACCGGATCGCGCCGTAGAGACCGTCACGGTCGGTCAGGGCGAGGGCGGGCTGGCCGTGGGCGGCGGCTCGTTCGACGAGCGCCTGCGGAGTGCTCGCACCATGGCGCATCGAGAAGCCCGAGGCGACGTGGAGGTGGACGAAGTCGGTCATGACGGGGCCTGGGATTCATGGGCCGAAGTGGACGGTCCGAGGTGGACGACGTCGGTCATGACGGGGCCTGGGATTCATGGGCCGAAGTGGACGGTCCGAGGTGGACGACGTCGGTCATGACGGGGCCTGGGGTTCGTAGTCCGAGAACGGGCCGACGTCGACGGTCGTCGCCGGGACAAGGAGCAGGATCAGGCCGAACGCACCGGCGCCAGCCGGGGTGCGCCGTCGTGGGTCCAGGGCAGCCCGAGCACCCCGGCGACCCGGTCGAGGAAGGCCTCGGCATCCCGCACCAGATCGTCGGCCTCCCGGACAGTCATCCGGACGCGACCCGACTCCACGAGTTGCCGGCGCCGGGTGACCGCCGCGAAGTACTGCGTCCACTCGCCGAGCTCCGGGGCGGCCGCGGCCGTGGCCTCCCAGAGCGCGATCGGCCCGGCGCTGCGCCACCGACCGTCGGCACGAGCCGCGATGACGGCGGCGGCTCCCCGTTGGGCGGCCAGTTCGGCCGCGTGGAGACGACCGGCCACCGATTCGGCGGCGCAGGCGAGCAGGATCGCCTCGTGGGCGCGCTCGAACAGGGCGAGGGTGGTGGCCGCCTGGCTCATCGGTGGGTCCTTCCGGGGGTGGTGGCTGCTCTGGACGTCGGCTGGTCGTGGTGGCGGTCGTCGGGGGCTGGGAACACATCAGTCGTGGGCGGACAACAGCCGCCACGACCCGGTGCCGTCGGCCGCTTCCGTGCCGAGCTCGAACACCCCGGCGTCCCCGGCGCGTCCGGCTTGGGCACGCACCCGCCAGATCTCCCGCCCCGCCGGGCGCCGGGCGATTCCTACTGGTGCGGACTCCCCTGCACCCGCGTGCCCCGTCCCGGCCGGGACACCCCCCGGGCCGTCTCGCCACCAGGCGCGACGCTCCTGCCAATGACCGTCGACGGCGCGCACGGCATACAAACGACCGCGCCAGAGGAAGGCGCTCGGGGCACCGATCGGCCCCGCTCCGCTCTCCTGCACGGTCCGCACCTCGACCGGCTCGTCATAGCGCCGCACCATGCTCGACCACTCCTTCGCCGCGTCCTCTTCGGTGATGTCGAACACTTGTTCGATATCACGCAACGATAGCCCCCTGTCCAGCGCGACCGTCAAGTCCTACGCTCGCGATCGTGGCGACGACCCCCGACCCGGCCCCCGACCGCAGCGAACACCCCGGCGTCACCCGTGTCCTCGAGGTACTGCGTGCCCATGGCCGTCCCCTCGAGGTCCGCCACCTCCCCGGCGCCGTGCGCACCGCGGCCGCCGCCGCGGACGCCCTGGGCATCACTCCCGCCGAAATCGCCAATTCGCTCGTCTTCGCCGCCGACCCCAGCGCCGAGCCCAGCGCCGACAGACCCTCGCCCACCCCGGTCCTCGTGCTCTCGTCGGGAGGTCACACGGTCGATCTCGAACGGATCGCCCGTGCCCTCGACCTCCCTCCCCTGCGACGCGCCACCCCCGACGAGGTTCGCGCCTGGACCGGCTTCGCGATCGGTGGCGTGGCCCCCGTCGGTCACCTCACGCCGCTCCGGACCGTCGTCGACGTCAGCCTGGCCCGGTTCCCGGTGATCTGGGCGGCCGCGGGCCACTCGCACTCGGTCTTCGCGACGACGTATGCCGACCTGCTCGCCCTCACCGGCGGGGTCGCCCTCGACGTCGCCTGAGGAGACCTTCCAGGATCCCTTCCCGTGCGTCCTACCGTGCAGTACGCGTGGTGATCACCACAACTACTGCACGGTAGGTCGCACGAGGTGGGGGGCGGTGCGGGGGCGTGCGGGTGCGGTGCGGGGGCGTGCGGTCCGGTGTGGGTGCGGGGCGGGTGCACGGACGAGGCGGGGGGCTCAGGTGCGTCGGCCGGCGCGGACGATCGCGCGGACCTCGCCGGCGAGCCCGACCGTCGCCTCGATCTCGTCCCGACGGGTCGAGACGCTCTCGACGTTGAACCCGAACGGCAGCCGCAGATAGCGGCAGAACTCCGTGAGTTCGCGCGCGCTCTGCAGGCAGAAGGCTCGAGACGCCTCGAGGGTGTCGTCGGCGTGCAGCATCTCGTTGCGGATCCAGCGCGGCACGTCGACCCCGAGCCATTCGAGGAAGTCGACGGTGCGCGCCGAGCCGCAGAGCGAGAGGGTGAAGAAGATCGGGACCGGCGGCACCCGCGCCTGCCGGCACGCATAGGCGTAGTCCGAGGCGAGGTCCTTGGCCGCCCCGATGTCATAGACGACCTGGCTCACGAAGTAGGTGCACCCCGCGGCCTGCTTGCTCAGCAGCCGCGCGTGCTCGTCGCCGCGGCCCCGGTGGCGCTCCGGGATCGCGACCCCGCCGAGCGGCAGGTCACGACGCACCGAGGACCGCAACCGCTGCGCGGTCCGCAGGTCGGTGCGCACCGGGGTGTCGCCCGAGGCCGCCCCGACGAAGACCGTGCCGACCGTGCCGGGCTGAGCACTCATCCAGTCGACGAGCTCGGTCTGGTCATACTTGCCGACGCACCGGTAGACGATCGTCGGCCCACGCCACGGGCCGAGCCACTGCGTCAGGTAGCGCGCCGGGTCCTGGGTCTGCAGGAACGGGAACGGTCGCTCCGAGTCGGCCCGATCCGCCTCGTCGACGAGGTCGTAGAGGACGAGCCCGTCGGGGGCCATCTCCTCGAGCCGCTCGAGGGTCCGCGCGGCCAGCTGCTCGACCCGCTCGGGGGAGGTCGTCACGCGCGGCGGAGTCACGGCATACAGGAGCGGCTCGAGGCCGACGACCCGGGTGGCCCGCAGGATCGCCTCAAAACCGGACATGGTCTCCCTCCGCTCGCCGCTCATCCCCCGGCCGGTCATCCTAGGGCAGCGCCCGGGATAGGCTCGTGGGGTGCCCAGCCCGCTCGATCGCCTCGACCTGCGCCAGCGGGTCCAGGCGTGCATCGACGCCGAACTGGTCCACCAGGGAGAGGTCCTCGACGAGATCGGCCCGGACGTCGAGGACCTGGTCGCCGCGATCGGTCGGTTGCTCGCCGGTGGCAAGCGACTGCGGGCCGCCTTCGTCTACTGGGGGTATCGCGCGGGGGGTCGCCCGGACAGCGCCGCCGCGATCCGGCTGGCCACGTCGATGGAGTTCTTCCAGGCGGCCGCCCTCATCCACGACGACGTGATGGACGACAGCGACACCAGGCGGGGTATGCCGTCCGCCCACCGCGCGCTCGCCGCGCACCACGGCGAGCGGGCCTGGGTCGGGGACGCCGAGCGGTTCGGGGTGGCCGGAGCGATCCTGGCCGGCAACCTGTGCCTGAACTGGACCGAGGAGCTCTACGCGACCAGCGGCCTCCCGGCCGACGATCTCGCGGCCGGCCGCCCCCTCTTCGACCGGATGCGCACCCAGCTCATGGCCGGGCAGTTCCTCGACGTCATCGAGTCGGTGCGACCGTGGGACGGGATGTCCGCCGACGAGCGAGTGGCCCGGGCCAGTCACGTCATCCGCTACAAGAGCGCGAAGTACACGATCGAACACCCCCTGCTCATCGGCGCGACCGCGGCCGGGGTCGCCACCGACGACCTCGACCGGTTGTCGACCTACGGCCTGGACCTGGGCCACGCCTTCCAGTTGCGCGACGACCTGCTCGGCGTCTTCGGCGATCCGGAGACCACCGGCAAGCCGGCCGGCGACGACCTGCGTGAGGGCAAGCGCACCGTCCTGGTCGCCCATACCCTGACCGGGGCCGACGGGGCCGCTCGCCAGCGGGTCGAGGCGCTCCTGGGCCGCCCCGACCTCAGCACCGACCAGGTCGAGGACGTCCGGGCGATCATGCGGGCCTCCGGCGCGGTGGACACCGTCGAGGCCGAGATCAGCCGACTCGCCGAGTCCGCACGGGAGGCCTTGAGCGCCGCGTCGACCGTGGACGCCGAGGCCGCCGTCGTGCTCCACGACCTGATCGACGTGTCCACTGCCCGCACGTCCTGAGTCCACCGGGGCCGCCCCGCGGGCGACCGACGGAGGACCGCCGACGTCAGAAGGCCGACTCCATCGCCCGGCGGCGCACCTCGGTCTTGAACCCCGCCCGCATCGCGTCGATCGGAGCCCCGGGGACCGGCAGGGTGGGGTCGGGATCGAAGAGCCAGGTGATGATCTCGAGGTCGTTCATCCCACCATCGGCGAGCACCGTGAAGGTGCCCTTGAGGGCCGGCAGGGGGCCGTCGTCGTCGAAGAAGGCCGCGGGCACGGCGAGCGCGGAGTTCTCGCCGCGCCGGATCCCGAGCAGCTCACGGTCCTCGATCCAGCGGCGCACGGTCTGCAGCTTCTGTCCGAACCGTTCGACGATTTCGGGAACGGTCAGCCAGTCGGTCACCTCGGGTCCATCACTCACGGGCGCCAGATTGCCACAACCCCGCCCCGTGGACACCCGTGCGGCCCCTCCGTCGCGCCTCCCACGCCCGTCCACCCCGATCCATTAGCCTCACTCCAGTCCCACCCGTCACACACGCACCAGTTCCGTCGCCTCCGGACCACCGGTCCCTGCACCCGAAGGAAGCACGATGGTCCTCCTCACGGCACCGGCCCTGCCGGCCGAGGTCCACGCCCTGCCGATGGCCGCTCCGGCGACCGTGGCCACCGCGGCTCCCGCGCCGGTGGTCGGCTGGGCGGAGTACCGCGTCCGCGGCGGCGACACCCTCATCGGTCTGGCCGCGATCCACCGGACGACCGTCGGGGAGCTGGCCACCCGCAACGGGATCACCGACCCCCGCCGCCTGCAGGCCGGGGCCGTCATCCTGGTGCCCAGCTCCGCCGCGACCGGCTCCGCTCCGGCTGCGACCCCCGCGCCCGCGGCCTCCCCGCCCGCGGCCGCCGAGCCCACGGCATACACCGTCGTCGGCGGTGACAGCCCGTGGTCGATCGCCACCGCCCACGCGGTGACGGTTCCCGCGCTGCTCAAGGCCAACGGACTGGCCCCCGGCGCCATCATCCACCCGGGCCAACGGTTGACCATCCCCGGCCCCGCGCTCGCCGCCCCCTCGGCGGCCAAGCCGGCCCCGGCCCCGGTCGCGCCGTCGACGGATGGCACGACGACCACCTTCCCGGGGGTCCAGGGGATCCCGGCCGTCTCCGCCTCGGCGGAGGCCAACCGGGCCTTGCTGGCCACCGCGACGGTGCCGAGCCGGATGGCGACCCGCGACCTGATCATCGCCACCGCGCACGAGCACGGCGTGGACCCGAAGCTCGCCCTGGCGATCGCCATGCAGGAGTCCGGCTGGAATCAACGGATGGTCTCGGGGGTCAACGCGATCGGCGTCATGCAGGTCATCCCCAGCGCCGGCGACTGGGCCGAACACCTCCTCGGGCGCGACCTCAACCTGCTCGACACCCGCGACAACATCACCGCCGGCGTCGTGACGCTGCGCGCCCTGGGCCGGATGGCGGGCAGCGAGGAGCAGGCGATCGCCGCCTACTACCAGGGCCTGACCTCCGTGCGCACCCGCGGGTGGTATGCCGACACGACCTTCTACGTCCGCTCGGTCCAGGCCCTCAAGTCGAGGGTCTGAGGCCGGCCCCGAGCGTGGGATCGACGGGCCACCGGCCATGACTACGTACACTTCTGCGGTGTCCCCCGAAGCCGACGACGAGCGAGCGCCCGAGCGTGACGACGACCTCGTCGGCCGCGTGTTCGATGGTCGGTACGAGGTCGTCGACCTGATCGCGACCGGGGGGATGGCGCGGGTCTACCGGGCGATGGACCTCCGCCTCGACCGTGAGGTCGCCCTCAAGGTGCTCCGCGGCCACCTCGGCGACGACCCCGATTTCGTCCGGCGTTTCGAGCGCGAGGCCCGGGTCGCGGCCCGCCTCCAGCACCCACACATCGTGTCGGTCTTCGACCAGGGCACCGAGCACGGGCACCTGTTCATCGCCATGGAGCACGTCCCCGGGCGCACCCTGCGCCAGGTCCTGCAGGCCGAGGGCGCCCTGACGCCCCGGGCCGCCCTCGACCTGATGGCCCCGGTCCTCGAGGCGCTCGGTCACGCCCACCGTCTCGGGGACCTGCACCGCGACGTCAAGCCCGAGAACGTGCTCATCCGCGAGGACGGCGTCGTCAAGGTGACCGACTTCGGTCTGACCCGGGCGGTGACCAGTCAGACGGTGACCTCGGCGAGCGGCATCCTGCTCGGCACGGTCGCCTATGTCTCACCGGAGCAGGTCGGGCGTGGCATCGCCGACGAACGCACCGACGTGTACGCCGCCGGACTGGTCCTCTTCGAACTGCTCACCGGCGAGAAGGCCTTCGGCGGGGACGTGCCGCTCAATGTCGCGTTCCAGCACGTCCACGAGGGGGCGCCGCTGCTGTCCTCGCTCGTCGTCGGCGTGCCCGAGCCCCTCGACGAACTCGTCGCCGCCGCGACGGCGATGGATCCCGACGACCGACCCGCCGACGCCGCCGCCTTCCGCGAGCGCCTGCGCGCGACCAGGGCGGCCCTGTCCCCGGCCCAACTCGACCGGCACCTCGTCCTCGGCAGCCCGGGTTCCGATCGCGACGTCGCCGGAACGGCCGCCGCGGGCGTGGGACGCCCGGGGGCACCCCACGACTCGGGCGTCGCCGCGACGACGGCGTATGCCGTCGGCCGCGGCCAGCGCACCACCGCCATCCCCGTCGATGCACCGGCCTCGGCCGGCCCGGCCCCTGACCCCGCGACGACGGTGGCATCGGCCCGCCGGCGGCGCTGGCCGTGGGTGCTCGTCACGCTCGCGGCCCTCCTGCTCGCCGGCACGGTGTGGGCCTTCACCACCGGTCCGCTGACCCCGACCCCGGTGCCCGTGGTCGCCGGCAAGACACTCGCCCAGGCCGACGCGGCGCTGCGGGCCGTACGGCTCACCCACCGCGACACCAACGTCTTCTCCGAAACCGTGCCGAAGGGGTCGATCGTGGACTCCGATCCCGCGGCCGGGGTGTCGACCTGGCGCTTCCGACCGGTCGCCCTCCGGGTCTCCAAGGGCCCGGAACGGTATGCCGTGCCCGCCGTGGCCGGACTCCCTCTGGACACCGCTCGCGGCC
>WBZS01000762.1_pt1 | contig 33273 bp, 26 predicted proteins | sample 5204201 | NCBI WGS metagenome assembly WBZS01 (sample SAMN12344357, study PRJNA552823) | activated sludge metagenome | biome: Activated sludge suspended growth; feature: Nitrification reactor; material: Wastewater; isolation source: activated sludge from nitrification reactor of wastewater...
CGGCCGCGAGAGCCGGCGGGCATTCGCCGGTCAGGATCGCAGGCTCGATCACGTCGCGCAACTTGGCGCTGGCGCACATGGGCTCCCGCCAGCTGCCGACAATCGGCAGTCATTGTATAACGGATGCCGCAACGCAGTGCCTGGGGACAGCCATGAGCGCCAATCTCTATCATCAGCTCGCGCGCGCAAGTCACGCTCCCGAGGCCGTGTTCGCAGTCCTGCCGGACGGGCGGACATACACCTACGCTCATGTCGCCGAGGTGTCGGCGCGCTTCGCCAACGTCCTGGTCGGGCTCGGCGTGGTGCCGGGCGATCGCGTCGCGGTGCAGGTGGAGAAAAGCATCGAGGCGCTGATGCTCTACCTGGGCACGGTGCGGGCCGGTGCCGTGTTCCTCCCGCTCAACACGGCCTACACCGATGCCGAGATCGCATACTTTCTCGGCGATGCCGAGCCGCGCGTGTTCGTCTGCGATCCCAGGCGGGCCGCGAGCCTGGCGCCGGTGGCCGCCAAGGCCGGCGCTCAGCTCGAGACACTCGGAGTGTGGACGTCGCCCGACGCGTCGGCCGGAACGCTCGCGGACCGTGCATTGCAGGCCGGCACCGCCTTTGCCACCGTCGCGCGCGCCGAAGACGACCTTGCTGCCATTCTCTACACCTCGGGAACGACGGGGCGCTCGAAGGGCGCCATGCTGACGCATCGCAACCTCGTCTCGAACGCGCTGTCCCTGATCGAGACGTGGCGCTACACCAGCCGCGACGTGCTGCTGCACGCGCTGCCGATCTTCCATACGCACGGCCTGTTCGTCGCCACCAACGTGACGCTGTTCGCGGGCGCTTCGCTGCATCTTCTGCCGCGCTTCGATGCCGACGAGGTGTTTCGCGTGCTGCCGTCCTGCACCACCATGATGGGCGTGCCGACGTTCTATACCCGGCTGCTGCAGGACGCGCGGCTGTCGGCCGAGACGACGAAGCACATGCGGTTGTTCGTGTCGGGTTCGGCGCCGCTGCTCGCCGAGACCCACCGCGCGTGGATGTCGCGCACCGGCCACGCGATCCTGGAGCGCTACGGCATGACGGAAACCAATATGCTGACCTCGAATCCCTACAGCGGCGAGCGCATCGCCGGCTCCGTGGGCCTGCCGCTGCCCGGAGTCGCGGTGCGCATCGCGCATCCGGAAACCGGCGCGCCGATCGCGACCGGCGAGGTCGGCATGATCGAGGTCAGCGGCCCCAACGTGTTCAAGGGCTACTGGCGCATGCCGGAGAAGACGGCGTCCGAGTTCCGTTCCGATGGCTTCTTCATCACCGGCGACCTCGGCAAGATCGACGCCAACGGCTATGTCAGCATCGTCGGGCGCGGCAAGGACCTCGTCATCACCGGCGGCTACAACGTGTACCCGAAGGAGGTCGAGGCCGAGATCGACGACATCGAGGGCGTAGTGGAAAGCGCCGTCATCGGCGTGCCGCATCCCGATTTCGGCGAGGCGGTGGCGGCCGTCGTGGTCAGGGACACGGCGGCTGAGATCGACGAGCGGCAGATCATCGAGCGGCTGGAGGCGCGCCTTGCCAAGTTCAAGTGCCCGAAGCGCGTGCTGTTCGTCGAGGCGCTGCCGCGCAATGCCATGAGCAAGGTGCTGAAGAACGAGCTGCGCGAGACGCACAAGGCCCTGTTCTCGCTGCGCCGCTCGGCCTGATGGATTGCGGAAATTTCGTCGCCTTGGCCCGGATGTGGCAAAGCGCATCCGGGCTTTCTTTCCTCAGGTGCGCAGCCAGACGTAGATGGCGGGGATGACCAGCAGCGTCAGCGCCGTGGACGAGGCCAGCCCGAACACCATCGAGATCGCCAGCCCCTGGAAGATGGGGTCGGTCAGAATGAAGGCGGCGCCGATCATGGCGGCGGCGGCCGTGAGGAAGATCGGCTTGAAGCGCGTCGCGCCCGCATCCAGAAGCGCCTCGCGCAGCGGCCTGCCGCCGCCCTGCGCGTGGCGGATGAAATCCACGAGCAGGATCGAGTTGCGCACGATGATGCCGGCCAGCGCGATGAAACCGATCATCGAAGTGGCGGTGAAGGCGGCGCCGAGCAGCCAGTGGCCGAGCACGATGCCGATCAGAGTGAGCGGCACCGGCACCAGGATGACGAGCGGCAGCTTGAACGAGCCGAACTGCGCCACCACCAGCAGGTAGATGCCGAGGATCGCCACCATGAAGGCGGCGCCCATATCGCGGAAGGTCACGTAGGTGACCTCCCATTCGCCGTCCCACAGCAGCGTCGGCCTGGCATCGTCGACCGGCTGGCCGTGATAGGCGACGGCTGGCGGTCCCGTCTGGCCCCAATCGATCGTCTTCATGGCATCGGCCACGGCGAGCATGCCGTAGATCGGCGCCTCGAAGCGGCCCGCGACCTCGGCGCTGACCATCTCGGCAAAGCGGCCGTTGTGGCGGAAGATCGGGAACGAGGCCGTCTCGCGGGTGAGCCTTACGACGTCGCCGAGCTCCACGTTGGCACCCTGGCGCACGGTGCCGCCGGCCGGGAGCGGCGTCGACAGCATGCGTTCGGATGGCGTCTGGCCCGAGCGCGGCAGGGCGACCGAGATGTCGATGGGTTTGAGGCCGTGCCCGCGCTGCGAATAGCCGATCTGCACGCCGCCGATGAGGGCGCCGATGGTGTCGTAGACGGCTTGCTCGGAAACGCCGTGGAACTCGAGCGCCTGCTGGTCGATGGACAGCCGCAGCCGCTCGGAGGGCGGGTGGAAACTGTCGTCGATGTCGACCACGAAATCGACGGCTGCGAAGGCCTGGCGCAGCTTCGTTGCAAGTGTGCGGCGTGTCTCGTCGTCGGGGCCATAGACCTCGGCCAGCAGCGTCGCCATCACCGGTGGACCCGGTGGGACCTCGACGACCTTGATGGCGGTACCGGTCGGCGCGGGCAGGCCGGCGAGGCGCTGGCGGATGTCGAGCGCGATGGCATGGCTCGCGCGCTTGCGGTCGTGCTTCGGTGAGAGATTGACCGCGAGTTCGCCCTGCTCGGGCGACTGGCGGAAGAAATAGTGGCGCACGAGCCCATTGAAGTTGAACGGTGCGGCGGTGCCGGCGTAGGACTGGATGCTCGTCAGCTCGGGAAGATCGGCGAGACGGTGCGCCACCGCCGTCAGCACGCGATCGGTGTCCTCGACGCTGGCGCCGCGCGGCAGATCGACGACGACCTGAACTTCGGACTTGTTGTCGAACGGCAGCAGCTTGACGCGCACCGTCTTGGTGGCGAACAGCGTGCAGGCCATCAGCGTGGCGGCGCCGACAGTGAGCAGGAACACCTTGGCCTTGTTGCGGTCGGCTAGCATCGGAGCCGCCATGCGCCGGTAGAAGCGGCCCATGGCGCCCTCGTCGTGGCCACCGTGCCCGCCGTCCTGGCCGGCTGCAGCAGCGCCGTCATGCGTGCCTCCGTCGTGCTCGAAACGGCCGCGCGCGATGCGCAACAGCAGCCAGGGCGTGATGGTGACGGCGACGAAGAACGAGAACAGCATCGCCATCGAGGCGTTGGCCGGAATCGGGCTCATGTACGGGCCCATCATGCCGGACACGAACATCATCGGCAGCAGCGCGGCGACGATGGTCAGCGTCGCCACGATGGTCGGATTGCCGACCTCGGCCACGGCCTCGATCGCCGTCTCGACCAATCCCCTGCGGCCACGCATATGCCAGTGGCGGACGATGTTTTCCACGACCACGATGGCGTCGTCGACAAGGATGCCGATGGAGAAGATGAGCGCGAACAGGCTGACGCGGTTGATCGTGTAGCCCATCAGCCAGGATGCAAACAGCGTCAGCAGGATCGTGGTCGGGATGATGACGAGGACGACGAAACCCTCGCGCCAGCCGATGGTGAAGGTGATCAGCAGCACGATGGAGACGGTGGCGAGCGCCAGATGGAACAGCAGCTCGTCGGCCTTCTCGGTGGCGGTCTCGCCGAAGTTGCGCGTCACCGTGGTGACGAGCCCATCCGGAATGATGCGGCCCTGCACGATTCTGAGCCGCTCCAGCAGGTCGTGCGTGACGATGACCGCGTTGGCGCCCTTGCGCTTGGCGAAGGCGATGCTGACGGCGGGCAGCTTGTCGAGCGCGGCGCCTGTCGCGCCGCCGGTTTGCGGATTGGCGGCGGTGCCGTGGCCTGCCGTGCCGGTCCCGTGAGGCGTCGTGCCGGGGCGCACCAGCGTCCATACCCGGCGTTCCGGTTCGGCGCTGCCGGCGACAACGCTGGCCACGTCCTTGACGTAGACCGGCCGGCCGTCGCGCGCGGTGAGCAGCAGCAGGCCGATGTCCGGTACGCCTTGCAGCGTCTGGCCGGCGAGCACGGGCAGCGCCTTGCCGCCATCGCGGAAGGTGCCCACCTGGAAGCTGCGGTTGGCGTTGGTCAGCTTGTCGATCAGCTGATTGAGCGTGATGCCATAGAGCGACAGCTTCTCGGGATCGGGCTCGACGCGGATTTGCGACGGCGCGCCGCCGACGATGTAGCTGGCGCCGACGTTGTCCACCTTGGTCAGCTCGTGCTGCAGCTCCTCGGCCACATGGTAGAGCGCGTTTCCGGTCCAGCGCTCGGCCTTGCCGGGCGCGGCCGAAAGCGTGAGCACCAGTACCGCGACGTCATTGATGCCGCGGCCGATGATCAGCGGCTCGGGGATGCCCTTGGGAAGCCCCGTGATGTTGGCCCGGATCTTCTCGTGCACGCGCAGCACGGCGGTATCCTCGTCGGTGCCGACGAAGAAGCGCGCGGTGACGACCGTGCGGTCGTCCTCGGTCTGCGAATAGACGTGCTCGACGCCATTGATGCCCTTGACGATGTCCTCCAGCGGGCGCGTCACCAGCTCCACCGCCTCGCCGGCGCGGTAGCCGTTGGCCTGCACCACGATGTCGACCATGGGCACGCTGATCTGCGGTTCCTCCTCGCGCGGCAGGGCCATGAGCGCGATGAGGCCGACGATGAAGGCGGCGAGCAGCAGCAGCGGCGTCAGCGGCGAATTGATGAAGGCACGCGTCAGAATGCCGGACAGGCCGAGCGCGGCTCCGGGCGCGGCTCCGGGCGCGGCGCGGTCGGCGCTCGGGGACGGGTTGGTCTCTTCGCTGGTAGCGGCGGCCCTGGCTGCGCTGGTTGCGTCTGGCGCCGCTCCGCTGATGGCGTCGGACTTCGCTCCGCTGATGGCGTCGGACTTCGCTCCGCTCATGTCGTCGGGCTTCGCTCCGCTCATGTCGTCGGGCTTCGCTCCGCTCATGTCGCCGGACTTCGCTCCGCTCATGGGGTCAGCACCACGTCGCCGGCCTTGAGCCCGGACAGAATTTCCTGCCCCTCGGAACGCGTTTCGCCCGGCTGTACCACGACCTGCGTGCCGCCTTTCAGCGTCGCGTAGGTGACGCCGGCACGGCGCGTCACGGCGCCAGGCGGCACCACGATCGCCTCGCGCTTGCCCGTCGAAACGTAGACGCGCGTGCGCTCGCCCACGAAGTAGTCGCCCAGCCCCTCGACATCGATGTCGGCGATGACGCGGCCGCCCTGGATTTCGGGGTAGACGATGCGCACGCGCCCCTGGCGCAGGTTGTCCGGCTTTTCCAGCGCCGGCTCGTCGGCGAGGCCGCGACCGCCGATCAGCACGGCGTCGCCGGCGCGCAGCGAGCGGGCATGGCGCTCGGGCAGCTGCATGCGCAGGATGTACTTGTCCTCGGCCAGCGTGGCGATGGTCTCTCCCGGCATGACGACGCGCCCGACGGACACCGGCACCGTGAGCACGCGGCCGGCGCCCGGCGCCAGCACCTTGCCTTCGGAGATCTGCTGCACGATGACCTCACGGTCCGACAGCATGGCCGCGAGGTTGCGTTCGGCGACGTCGAGGGCGGCCTTGGTGGCGTCGAGCTGAGCCTGGGTCGAGACGCCGCGGCTCTTCAGCTCCTGGGTGCGGGAGAAGTCGCTCGCCGCCTTGTCGCGTTGTGCGCCCTGCGAGCGGATGCGCTGCTCGAGGGCCTGGATCTGGAGGGCGAGTTTTGGGTCGGCGATGACGGCCAGTTCCTGCCCGGGCTTGGCCTGCTCGCCTTCCCGGGTGGTGAGCGCCGCCACCGTGCCACCGATGCGCGCGCGCGCCACCAGCTGGTGCGCCGGCTCCACGGTGGCCAGAACCGCCTTGCGGTCGTCGATGGTGGTGACGGCGACGGCGTGCTCACCGGCCCTGCCTGCCGTGGAACCCACGGCTGTGCAGGCGAGCAGGGCGAGGGCGGCGGCCTGGGTCGGAGTGCGCATGACGGACCTTTCGCGGGAATCTCGTTGACCAATATATTAGCAGTGGCTACATTAGCAATAGCAAAGGATCAGGGCTCCGCCGCGATGAAATGAGCTTGGCGGCGCCCCGCGGACGAGGAGGACGGGCATGGTTTTTGATCGCGCGATATCGGTGTTCGCCGGCCTGATGGTGCTGGGCAGCCTGCTGCTGTCGCAGCTGCACAGCCCGTACTGGCTGCTGCTGACCGGGTTCGTCGGCTTCAACATGGTGCAGGCGAGCTTCACCGGCCTCTGCCCCGCCGCGTTCGTGTTCGACCGCCTCGGCATCACGCTCGGCAAGCCCGGTTGTTCGCGCAAATCCACCTAGGCGGCGCGCACATCACGCCGTGCCGGCCAGCAGGCGTTCCACGTAGGCCGGCACGATCTCGCTGGCGCGTCCGTGCAGCGCCTCGGCGAAGTAGCTCGCGCCCTCGGATGGCTCCAGGTTCAGTTCCACCGTATGCGCGCCGGCCTCGCGCGCCTCTGCCACGAAGCCAGCGGCCGGATAGACGTTGCCGCTGGTGCCGATGGAGATGAACAGATCGGCGCCGTCGAGCAGCCGCGCGATCTCGTCCATGCGGTACGGCATCTCGCCGAACCAGACCACGTCGGGGCGCATGCCGGCGTCCGAGCCGCAGCGCGGGCACTGCGTGTAAAGGTCGAGGTCGCCGGTCCAGGCGTGCGTCGCGCCGCAATGGCTGCACAGCGCCCGCAATAATTCGCCATGCATGTGGATGAGCCGCTGCGACCCTGCCGCCTCGTGCAGCGCGTCGATGTTCTGCGTCACGATGGTCACGCGCCCGGCGTGCTCGCGCTCGAGGCGCGCCAGGGCATGATGGGCGGCATTGGGCCGGACCTTGGCGTGCTCGCGCCGGCGCATGTTGTAGAATTCGTGCACCAGCTTCGGATTGCGCGCGAAACCTTGCGGGGTGGCCACCTCACGATAGTCGTAGCGGGCCCAGATGCCGTCCTTGTCGCGGAAGGTGGCGAGGCCGGATTCGGCGGACAGTCCCGCCCCGGTCAGGATGACGATATCGCGATAGGCGGCCATGGCGGCGCTCCGGTTGATCCGTGGGGGCGCGTGCGAGCCTGTCGTCCGGCGCGTTGCGGCCCGCTTCGTCATAGACGACATCAGCCCCGCGTGCTGCAAGTGCTCCGACGCCGACATTTGGTACCCTGCCGGGCACCTGCATGTCAGCCCGGAACACTAGCCAACTTCTTGTTTGTGTTTTGGAGTCACAAACATTTGCCGACCCCCGCCTGGGAAACAAATGTTTGATCCAGAACACTGGGCATTGCGCGCGATCCCGCGGTGTCGGATGTCTGAGCGGCGAAGTGGAACGCCCCAGTGCCCGAAGTCTTCTACCCCGATACGCCCGATCTGCCGCTGCCGCCGGGGCATCGTTTCCCGGCCGGCAAGTATCGCGCCTTGCTGGCGCGCGTCCGCGAGGAGGGCGTGCTCGGCGCTGCCCGCCTGTCGCCGTCGCCGGTTGCCGCCCGCGCCGACCTGCTGGCCGCGCACGACGCGGTCTACGTCGATGCGGTGCTCGAGGGGGGCTTGTCAGCGGAGGAACAGCGGCGCATCGGCCTGCCGTGGAGCCCGATCCTCGCCTTGCGGGCGGCGACGGTTGCCGGCGGCACGCTGGCGGCGGCGCGGTCCGCCCTGCGCGACGGCATCTCGGGCCAGCTGGCGGGCGGCACGCATCACGCGCACGCTGGCTTCGGCGCCGGCTTCTGCGTCTTCAACGATGTCGCGGTCGCCGCCCTGACGCTGCTTGGAGAGGGCGCTGTCGGTCGTGTCGCCGTGCTCGATCTCGACGTGCACCAGGGCGACGGCAACGCGGCCATACTCGGCCCCGACCCGCGCGTCTGGGTGGCGAGCGTCCACGGCGCGCGCAATTTCCCGTTCCGTAAGCAGCCGTCCGATGTCGACGTCGCCTTGCCCGACGGAGCGGGGGATGAGGCCATGATGGCCGCGGTGGAGGCTCTGTTGCCGCGCCTCGCCGCCGTGGCGCCGAACATCGTGTTCTACATTGCCGGCGTCGATCCACTGGCCGAGGACCGCCTCGGGCGCCTCGCCATGACCGCCGACGGCCTGATGGCGCGCGACCGCATGGTTCTGGCCTTCTGTCGCCGGGCCCGCCTCCCGCTCGTCGTGCTGCCCGGCGGCGGCTATGCCGAGCCGATCGCGCTGACCGTCGCCGCCTACGCCAACACCTTCCGCGTCACCGCCGAGGTTTTCGCCCTGTAGGGCCGCCGCCCGTCCCGCCAGCGGCGCGCGGGGGCTGGTCCTGCCTGCGCAGCACCAGAGCGCCGTTGCACGCCGGGCCGTGGAGGCGCTACAAGCCGGCCCATGTCAGACATCATCTCCCGCAAGAACCGCGAGGCGGCCGCCAACCGCCGCTCCGCCGGCAAGGCGAAGGCGGCGCCGAAGGCGCGCCGCGCGGCCAAGGCGCCGGCGTCGCGCGCGCCCAGGGTCGGCTTCGTGTCGCTCGGCTGCCCGAAGGCGCTGGTCGATAGCGAACGCATCATCACGCGCCTGCGCGGCGAGGGCTACGACATCGCGCCGACCTACGACGGCGCCGATGTGGTGGTGGTCAATACCTGCGGCTTCCTGAACTCGGCCAAGGAGGAGAGCCTCGCGGCCATCGGCGAGGCGATGGCCGAGAATGGCCGCGTCATCGTGACGGGCTGCCTCGGCGTCGAGGAAGCGCGCATCCGGGCCGAGCATCCGGGCGTGCTGGCGGTGACCGGTCCGCACCAGTACGAGCAGGTGATGGCCGCCGTGCACGCGGCGGTGCCGCCTTCGGGTGATCCGTTCGTCGATCTGGTGCCGCCGGAAGGGCTGCATCTGACGCCGCGCCACTATGCCTATGTGAAGATTTCCGAGGGCTGCAACAACCGCTGCACGTTCTGCATCATTCCGGCGCTGCGCGGCGATCTCGCCAGCCGGCCGGCGGGCGAGGTGATGCGCGAGGCTGAAAGACTGGTGAAGGCGGGCGTCAAGGAACTGGTCGTCATCAGCCAGGACACCAGCGCCTACGGCCTCGACCTGCGCTACGCGGAAAGCGACTGGCGCGGCAATCCGCTCGCCGCCCGCTTCGCCGACCTGTCCCGCGCGCTCGGCAGCCTCGGGGCCTGGGTGCGGTTGCACTACGTGTATCCGTATCCGCACGTCGACGACGTCATTCCACTGATGGCGGACGGCAAAATTCTCCCCTATCTCGACATCCCATTCCAGCATGCCGCGCCGTCCGTGCTGAAGGCGATGCGGCGGCCGGCTGCGCACCTGAAGACGCTGGATCGCATCCAGGCGTGGCGCAAGGTGTGCCCGGATCTCGCCATCCGCTCGACCTTCATCGTCGGCTTCCCCGGTGAGACGGAGGCGGATTTCCAGCTGCTGCTCGACTGGCTGCGGGAGGCGCGCCTCGCCCGCGTCGGCTGCTTCCGCTACGAGCCCGTCGAGGGCGCCGGGGCCAACGATCTGCCCGGAACCGTGCCGGAGGAGGTGAAGGACGAACGCTGGCATCGCCTGATGGCCCTGCAGCAGGATATCAGCCGTGAGGTGCTGGCCGATCGGGTCGGGCGAAGCATCCCGGTCATCATCGACGAGGTCGACGAGGACGGCGCCATCGGGCGCTCGCAATGGGATGCGCCCGATATCGACGGCAGCGTGTTCTTGAACGGAGCGACGCGGCTCAAGGCCGGCGATATCGTGACGGCGACGGTGACGCACGCCGACGAGTATGACTTGTGGGCCGAGCCTGAAGTGACGTGACGGCGAGGGGCCACTGTCCTGGGACCAGTCCCTGGCCCACGGTCCCCTGGTCCGAGCGCAATCGCGTTTGGCCGTCTCTCCCCGTGAAGGACGGGCGAGGGCAAGCCATCATCCAGCGCCTCGACCCCTGACTTTTCCACATGCGCTGAGGGGCGGCGACTCGTGCCGCAGGGGCGAATCTGATCGACCTTTCCCCCTTATCCAGAGGCTTGCGGGGAGGCTTTCGTGGCCAATTTCACCACCCACATCGGCGTCGGCACGGTCGTCGCCGGCGCGCTCGCCACCTTGACGCTGGCCGCCGACGTGGTGGCCCCGCAGAACCTCGTGGCGGTGACGCTGGCCGGTGTCGTCGGCTCGGTGCTGCCCGACATCGACCTCAAGGACTCACGGCCCAGCAAGGCGATTTTCGCCGGCCTCGGCATCCTGATGTCGTTCGCGGTGCTGTTCGAGTACGCGACGCGCTACTCCATCGCCGAACTGTGGCTGGTCTGGCTCGGGGCGCTGGTCGGCATCCGCTATGGCCTGCATGCGGTGTTCCACCGCCTGTCGGTGCATCGCGGCATTTGGCATTCGCTGCTCGCCGCGCTGTTCTCCGCCGTCATGACGGCGGTCGTCTTCTACCATGTGTTGCGCCGCCCGGACGGGGTCGCCTGGCTCGCCGGCGGCTTCATGTTCATCGGCTATCTGGTGCATCTGGCGCTCGACGAGATCTACTCGGTCGACGTCATGGACACGCGCATCAAGTCGTCGTTCGGCACCGCCATCAAGGTGTTCGACCGCCGCTACCCGTACGCCAGCGCCGGCATGGCCGCCGCGCTGGTGCTGGTGGCGCTGGTGTCGCCGCCGGCGAAGACCTTCAACGATGCCATGAGTTCGCAGGCGATGTGGAGCGGCCTGCAGAGCCGCATGCTGCCACAGGGCGGCGCCTGGTTCGGTATCAAGCCGCAGTGGAGCCACGGCGGCACCGCGCATGCGGGGGCCGCCAGCGTCGGCGCGCCGATCACCACCGGCTCGCTGCCGGAGCCGGCTGGCGGGATCGCGCCGCCCGCGACGTCGCCGGCACCTGCGGCGATGGCTCCTGGCCTCGCGCCGGCAGCAGCAGGCTCGCATCGCATCATCACCGGTTCGGCCACCAATCGCGATTGAGGCAACTGGGCCCGCGGTCATGCTGAAAACACGAACGGCGCGGGACACCGCGCCGTTTTCGTATTTCCGGGCGCCGCTCTGTGGCCGTCAGGCGTGGGCCCTGCGAGCCTCGAAGCCGGTCAGGTAGGTGCGCAGCAGATCGTCCACGAGCGGCGTCGCGGTATCGGTCGTGATGGTCGACAGCTTGTCGGCCGTGGAGAGCGACGTGATACCGTGCACGCCGGCCCACAGCACGCGCGCGGCGCGTCGCACCTCATCCGGTGACGAACCCTCCATGCGCGGCGCCAGGGCCTGCTCGACGAGTGTCATCAAGGCTTCGAGCTTGCTCTGATACCAGGAGGGCATCTGCTGGTCGGAGGGGAGATGGTGCTCGAACAGCAGGTTCCAGAGCTTCGGATTCTCGTGCGTGAAGCGCAGGTAGGCGTGGGCGAGGTGGAAGATGCGCTCACGCGGATTGGAACTCGCTGACTGGGCGCCGAGCAGGGCCGACAGCCGGTCCAGCATCCGCCCCTCGATGGTCAGCACGAGGTCGTCGAGGTTCTCGAACACATTGTACAGCGTGCCCGGCGAATAGCCGATCGCACGGGCGATCTCACGCGCCGACAGCGCGGCCAGCCCACCCTTTTCGATGAGTTCGGTGGCCGATTTCAAGATCAGTTCCCGGAGTTCGTCCGGCGTATGTATCGATCGACGACCCATGGTTCCCGTTTTGTGGTTCCCGGATGGAAGGGGCCGGGCAAGGTGTCTGCTCGGAACCGGATGCTGCGGTCAAAAGGCCGGTGGGGCAAGCCCGATGGTGTGTCGAAGCATCAGAAACACTGTCTTCCGAATGACGAAGGCTGACGCGAACGGCAACTTCCAGCCCCGTGAAACGCCGGTACATCTTGTCATGAGACATACGAAAATGGCCCCCGCTTTCGACGGGGGCCTCGTATGCGCGTGCCGCGATTGAGCGCAGGGTGCGATCCGGTGCGAACCGCGATCAGCCGACCAGGAACGAATCCATCTTCTGGCCCTTGGCAAGGGCATCGGCGATCCAGCGCGGCTTGCGGCCACGGCCGGTCCAGGTCTGCGAGTGATCCTTGGGATTGCGGAACTTGACGGCGACCTTGGAGCCCTTGCGCGCGCCGCCGCGGCTGCCGAACAACTCCGAGACGTCGAAACCGGACTGCTGCGCCATTTCCTCGAGCTTGCGCTTCAATTCCACCTTCTCGGCCGCCTGACGGGCGACGATGGCGGCGGCGACGCGGTCCTTGAGAACCATCAGGTCCTTGTAGGACATCTTGTCGAGGCCATTGAACTTTGCAGACATCGGGTGTTCTCCTGGGTGAGATTGGAATTCTTCAGAGCCGGTTTTCACCCACTATTGCTGCGGAAATCAATAACAAAAAGTGTCCTTCTGCCCCTGTTATCAGAAAAAATGGTTTATCCCGATGGCGCCATTATGGGGAGATTTCAGGTGTGGCGCACCTCGGCGATGTTGGCTTGAGAATATGGCGGCGGCTGACGCTTTTTGCGCAGAGCAATATGTGCTGCCTGAGCATCTGCCAGCCAGTTCGTCGCCGCCACGCGGTCAGGCCGGCGCACTCTGGGGCGGCGCGCTCAGCGTTTGCACGGCTATTTGTCCATCGGTCGCCCTCATGCGCGCCTTGACCGTGCGTCCATGCCAGGCGGCCTTTTGCAACTGCTGCAGCATGGCGCCGATGACGCGCTGATCGCCGACGGCATCGACGAGCCAGATATTCTCGCCGCTTCGCCATTGCCGTGCATCGAGTTCGAAAATCGCATTGGCGGAGGCGGCAAGTTTGGCATCGATTTCGGGTGAGACGCTGGCCCACAGCACGACGCCGATCGGCGCCATGAAGCCGTTTTCCTTGGACTGCGCCTCGGCCAGCGAGAATTGGCCGGTGATGACCGCGGGCACGACGAGCCGCTCGACATGGGCGAGTGTCAGGACGCGATAGGCGTCGGCCCGCATCAACACGCTGACGATTTCTCCGAACGCGGCCGCCATGCGCCGCGATTGCTCGGCGCGCCGTTGCGCTTCCTCGGGGCTGATGGGGTGCGGTGCGGTGTGGGCCTTGCCGTCGGCGGCGGCGGTGGTGGCCATGTGGCTATCTGTCTGCATCGAGGTCACCTCAAATGGTCAATAAAAATCACTTCATCTTTTCGGCGGTTGGCGCCGCTGCGCTACGGCCATCCATAGCAAATCCGCGCTGGCACGGCTTGAGCGACGGTAGATGACGCACGCCGTCGCATGCCGTGGGCCATTCGGCTGTGTGCGCTGGTTTGACGGCCAGCGTCATTGCAGCCGAGAAAATCAGAGCTGGCGCCAATGATGAAAATCGGCCGTCCTGTGCCGAATTTCAACTTGATTCTCTTGGCACTCGTGATTCTCTTGGCACTCGTGCAATCTGATCGCGAACGAATGTGTGCCGCATGGGGGTCATCTGCGATACGCGGGGCGACGCTGCATCGTCAGGCATCGTGCGAATTTTGGAGGAAGCGGGCGCTTGTCGAGGCGCGACGGCGCCGCGTCAGCTTCGCGCGGCGGATTGCCGGAGTTGGTCGTCGGCATGAAGAAATGCTTCGATCTCCGCGCTGGGGCTTGGACTTTCTGCGGTGACGCCGATCTCGGACATCAGCCGCGCAATGGCGACGAACCGACGTGTCGCACGGTCGTAGAGGCCGCCCTTGAAGAGGGCGCGCGCGGCAATCTGGCCGTCATGGCGCCCGCCTTCGATGACGAATATCTGCTCCATGACGACGGTCGCATCCTCCCAGCATAGGATGCGGCTTTCGATGCGGAATTTCTGTCCGAGACGCATTTCGCGGCGGAAGCGAATGAGAATGCCGCTGGCAATCGGGGTCCACTTGTGGCGCAGGACGGCGCTCCAGAGCCCGCTTGCAACCATGACGTCCAGTCGGCCGAGATCCATCAACGTCAGGTAGCGGCCGTTGTTCATGTGCAGCGAGGTATCGAGATCGGTCGGCAGCACATGGAAACGCACCACCGACGCGTTGGCCGGCAGCGTCAGCGCGGGGCGCCATGGCAGGGTGAGCAGGTACCAGATGATGCGCATCCAAAGATGCATGGGGCGCTCCCTGTGGGTGGGCTGTTGGCGTGCGGTGGTTTGCTGGCGGGGATGGCCGCTTAGGTGTGCCGCGTTGTCCAGGCCGGCGGCGCCGCACACTCCAGCAAGGTGACGTTTACGTCAATTGGACTGGAGGGGCACCGGCTTCGGCCACAGAGCTGCGGCGCGGCCACAAATCGGGCCGGTGTTGACCGTATGCATCGAGTCTGCCCATGCTGGGAGCTTGCCCATGGTGGGTCCATCCGAGCCGGTCCGGTTCTGCGCCGCAGCCCCGTCGGCCGTTTTTGTCGGGAGCACGTCCGAGTTCATGTGGTCACGCCCGAGAAGCTGGCGGCAGAGCCTGCGGGCGCCGGTTGCGCATCGCGCCGGGGTGGCCGGCCTTGTCGTGCTCGCGGCCGCCAGCGCAGCGGCGCCCGATGTTGCGGCCCAGCAGACCGATCGGATCCCCGCGCCGTTGCAACTCGCTGCCCAACCCAGTCCTCCCGCGACCATGGCCGGCGAGCCGGGTGGCTCTGCACCGTCGGTGCCGCAGGGGCCTGATGGCGCCACCGCGCTGCTCCGCGGACAGGCCTCCGATGCGGTCTCCGCGTACACCGAAGCGCTGAAGCAGCCCGGCCTCGCCAACGATCGCCGCGCGGCGCTGCTCAACGATCGAGCCGTCGCATATGTGCGCCTCGGCCAGACCAAGGCGGCGATCGAGGATTACAATCACGCGGTCCAGTTGTTCCCCGAGTATGCGGTCACCTACAACAATCGCGGCAACCTGCTGCTGGCGCTCGGGCTCGCCCGCGAGGCCTTGAAGGACCTGGACCGCGCCATCCTGCTGGCTCCCGGATACGCGGCCGCCTACAACAATCGCGGTGCCGCGCACATGAAACTCGGCGAGCACGCCGATGCCATCCGCGACTACACCAAGGCCATCACGCTGCTGCCCTCCAATCCCGCTCCGCTGGCGGGACGCGGGCGCGCGCTGCTGGTGGAGGGACGGCCGCATTCTGCCATCCGCGATCTGTCGCGCGCCGTGGCAGCCGATGCGCGCTTCGCTGCCGCCTACCGCAGCCGCGCCGAGGCCAAGCTCGAAATCCAGCGCACCGAGGAGGCGATCGAGGATTTCTCGCGCGCCGCCGCCTTCGACAGCTCCAACAGCGAAATCTATCTGTTGCGCGGGCAGGCCTACCTGGCGGGCGGAAATGCGGCGTCCGCCATCAAGGATTTCAGCCGCGTCGTCGAACTGGAGCCCAACGCGCCTTCCGGCTGGCGCGCCCGCGGCCTCGCCAACGGTATGGCGGACGGCTTCGAGGACGCGTTGGCCGATCTCAATAAGGCGATTGAACTCGATCCGCGCTCGGGCCTGACTTACGCGTATCGCGCCATCGTCTACAAACTTTCCGGCCAGCTCGACGTTGGCCAGCGCGATCTCGACAACGCGGTGAAGCTCGATCCGGAGCGCGCCGAGGTGCTGTGGGCGCGCGGCGAACTGGCCGAGGAGGCCGGCAACAACGACGCCGCGATCGCCGACCTGCGCAAGGCGCTGGCCTTGAAGCCGGGATTGCGGCAGGCCAGCCTCGCGCTCGAGCGGCTCGGCGCTGGCGTCGCCGATGCGGGTGACCAGCCGGTGGCGCAGGGTGGCCTCGACAAGTGGCGTCTGGTGCGCCGGCAGAACGCGTATTTCGCGCTGAACGATGACCATCCGCGCCTGCGCGTGCCGCTCGAGGTGACCGGTGACGCGGTGCCCCGCCTCATCGACTGGGAGGTCAAGAAGGCGCCGTTCAAGGGCATCGGGGTGCTGCGCTTCGATGGCGGTGCGGTGCAGGGCAAGGCGGGGCCGGAAGCCATCGAACTGGCGGCCATTGTCGATGTCATCGGCAACTCGGTGGTCGCCATCGAGCCCAACAAGCTCGGTCAGAAGACCGCCACCTGGACCTGGGACGACGGCAAGGTGGTGGTGGCCAGCGCCGACGGCGTCACCGACGAGTTCGTGCTGCGCGCCAATGCCAAGCCGAAGGACGAGGAGGCCGTCGCCGAGGCCAAGCCGAAGCGCCAAGGCGGTGGTGGCGGCGAGCGGTCGGGCAATCCCGGCTGGCAATCCTGGCAGCAGCAGGCGCAGCAGCGGCCCAAGAAGCCGAAGACCATCTTCGATCTGCTGTTCGGCAATTGATGCGACACGGGACGCGGCACGGTGCGACACCGCGCTGAGGCCCGTTCGCTACGGAGCCGTTCCAGCGCGGTGTCCGTGCCCCTGGGTGTGCGGGTGGTGGAGTGATCCGATGCCGTGCCCTGGACGTTCCCGGTCGGCATGACACAGCCCATCATCGTCTGGTTCCGGCAGGATCTGCGGCTCGCCGACCATGGCGCGCTCACCGCTGCCGTGGCGTCGGGCGCGCCGGTGCTGCCGGTCTATGTGCGCGACGATGCGGCGCACGGCGTATGGGCGCCCGGCGGCGCCTCGCGCTGGTGGCTGCACCACAGTCTCGCCGCGCTCGGCGCCGACCTCGCGCAGCGCGGGGCGAAGCTGGTCCTGCGTCGCGGCGACACGGCGAACGTGCTGGCCGAGCTGGCTGCGGCGGTGGGCGCCCGTCAGGTGCATGTCACGCGCGGCTATGAGCCGGCCTCGGTGCGGCTCGAGATTGCGGTCAAGGAGCGGCTGGCGCGCGACGGCGTCACGGTCAAGCGCTTCGGTGGCGGGCTGCTGGTCGAGCCCGACGCCATACGCACCAAGGCGGGCGATCCGTTTCGCGTCTATACGCCGTTCTGGCGCGCGCTGTGTCACGACTTCGCGCCGCCGCGTGCACTTGCCGCGCCGGCGCGGATCGAGGCGCCGTCCAGGGGGCCGCGCGGCGACAAGCTCGCCGACTGGACACTGCTGCCGACCAGGCCGGACTGGGCGCGCGGGATGCGCGACAGCTGGCAGCCGGGCGAGGCCGGCGCGCAGGGGCGGCTCGACGCGTTTCTGGCCCGCGGCCTCGGCCGCTATGCCGAGCTGCGCAACCGGCCCGACATGGCCGGAACATCACGGCTGTCCCCGCATCTGCACTTCGGCGAGATTTCGCCCGCCGCCTGCTGGCGCGCGGCCGTGATGGCGCGTGACGCTGGTGCGGCGAGTGATCCCCACGTCGAGACGTTTCTGAAGGAGCTCGCCTGGCGCGAGTTCTCCTATCATCTGCTGTTCCATTGGCCGACGCTGCCCGAGCAGCCCTTCCGGCCCGAGTTCGCGCGTTTTCCTTGGATCGAGGATACGGCGCTGCTGCGGGCCTGGCAGCACGGGCGCACCGGCTATCCGATCGTCGACGCCGGCATGCGCGAGCTGTGGACGACGGGCTGGATGCACAACCGGGTGCGCATGATCGTCGCCTCGTTCCTGGTCAAGGATCTGCGCATCCCCTGGCAGCAGGGCGAGGCGTGGTTCTGGGATACGCTCGTCGACGCCGACCTCGCCAGCAATGCCGCCAGCTGGCAGTGGGTGGCGGGCTCGGGCGCTGACGCGGCGCCGTATTTCCGCATCTTCAATCCGGTGACACAGGGCGCCAGGTTCGATCCCGACGGCGACTATGTGCGGCGCTGGGTGCCGGAGCTGGCGCACCTGCCGGCGCCTGTCATCCACGCACCCTGGGAGGCGGACGGCGTAACGCTGGCGGCGGCGGGTGTGAAGCTCGGCGCCGGATATCCGCTGCCGGTCGCCGATCACGCGGCGGCGCGCGCGGCGGCCTTGGCCGCTTTCGCGGCGCTCAAGGGCTGATACGGACGGGGGATCGGCCTCTCGCGACATCACTCCAGGCCGAAGCGCTTCAGCAGCCGGTACAGGTTGCGCTCGCTCACGCCCAAGGCGACGGCGAGCTTGGCGCGATGGCCGCTGTATTTCCGGTGCAGGTTCTCGACGAACGAGCGTTTCACCTCTTCCAGTGTCGGCTCGTGTTCGAAGGTGAGCTGCACCGCGCTGGTCGAATGGCGCTCCTGCGCCTGCGGCAGGCCGAGATGGCGGGCCCGCACCTGCGGCTCGGCGCCCGAGAGGATGATGGCGCGTTCGATGACGTTGCGCAGCTCGCGCACGTTGCCCGGCCAGTCGTAGCCGACCAGCAGGCGCTCCGCCTCGCGCGACAGCTCCTTGTGCACCGGACGCGAGAAGTCATGCTTGGCGAGGAAATGGCGGGCCAGCGTGGCGATGTCCTCGCGGCGCTCGCGCAGCGGCGGCACGGTCACGATGAAGGCGCTGAGGCGATAGTAGAGGTCGGCGCGGAAGGAGCCTTCGCGTACGAGCTGGGCCAGATCGCGATTGGTGGCGGCGACGATGCGCGTCTCCGCTTCCAGGTCCTTGACGCCGCCGACGCGGCGGAACTTGCGGGTCTCGATGACGCGCAACAGCTTGGCCTGCGCGACGGGTGAGATTTCGCCAATCTCGTCGAGGAACAGCGTGCCGCCGTCGGCCGCCTCGATCAGGCCGCGCTTCTGCGCCACGGCGCCGGTGAAGGAGCCGCGCTCGTGGCCGAACAGCTCGGACTCGAACAGATTCTCCGTCAGCGTGCAGCAGTCGAGCGCCACGTAATTGCGGTCGTGGCGCGGGCTGCGTTCGTGGATCTCGCGCGCCACCAGCTCCTTGCCGACGCCGCTTTCGCCCTGGATCAGCACGGTGGCATTCGACGGCGCAACGGCGTCGATGAGCGTCATCAGCTCGCGCAGGGCCGGGCTCTCGCCCACCATCAGGCTCTTGCGGCCGGCGCGCTCGCGCGTGCGCACGAACTCGATGTCGCGCTTCAGGGCGGCATTGGCCAACGCTCGTTCCACCTCGACCTCCAGCTCGTCGAAATCGACGGGTTTCGACAAATATTCCACAGCGCCGCTCTTGATGGCCTGCACCGCGTTCTGAATGGAGCCGTAGGCGGTCAGGACTATGACGGGACACTCGCAGGCGAGCTTCGGCACGATGTCGGCGCCGTCGGCATCCGGCAGGCAGATGTCGAGTACGACGAGATCGGGCTCGTCCGTGGAGAGGATGGTTTCCGCCTCCCGCCAGCGCTTGGCGCTGACGACCTTGTAGCCGATCGCCTTCAGCTGGCGGCTGATGAGGTCGTTGAGAACGGCGTCGTCCTCGATGAGCAGGATGGAACGCTTCTGGGCCAGCTCTGTCATGTTCGGGGCTCGCTCGGGCGCTGGTCTCTGGTCATCAGGTCTCTGGTCATCTCGGGCCGCGCCGGTTCGCTTCGGGCGGTTCCGGCGACGGGCAGGGTGATGGTAAAGCAGGCGCCCTGCCCGGGCGCACTGGTCGCGACGAGGCTGCCCTGGTAGCGCGTGACGATGGAGTGGCAGAGCGTCAGGCCGAGGCCCGACCCCTGGCTGCCGTCGGCGCGGCGGGAGAAGAATGGATCGAAGATGCGCTTGATATCGGCGTCATTGATGCCGACGCCGCTGTCACGGATGGCCAGCGAGACGCGGTTCTCCATCACGCGCCCGGTGATCGACAGGCGCCCACCCTCTGGCATGGCGTGGAAGGCGTTCTGGGTCAGGTTCAGCACCAGCATGCGCAACTCGCTGTCGGTCGCCAGCACGCGCAGGTCGTCGTCGCCGAGGTCGACGTCGACCGTGACGCCCTTGATCTCGGCCTCGAAGCGCAACAGCGACAGCACTTCGGGCACGATGCGTGTGAACGACACCAGTTGGACGTTGCTCGAGGGCGGGTTTCCGAGGTCGAGCAGGCGCTTGGTGATCTCGATGCAGCGGTCGATCTGCCCATTCACCGTATCGAGGTATTCGGCGACCTCGGCATCCGGCGCGGCCGCGCTCGTCGGCCGGTTGCCGCGCAGGCGCTTGTCCAGGGCCTGCAGGCCGAGGCGCACCGACGACAGCGGGTTGTAGATTTCGTGCGCGACGCCGGTTGCCAGCTGGCCGATCTCCGACAGACGGTTCTCGTGGCTCAGCTTTATCTGCTCGTCGAGGTCGCGCATCACCTCGATGGTCAGCGTCTGCGGCCGGCCGTTGGACTCGCCGTGAAGCCGGCTGGCGGTGATCTCGACATGGCGAATGGCGCCGTCGGCGCGATGCAACTCGTGCATGTAGCGCAGGCGCGGCGTGGCCTCGTCGATGGCGTGGAGCGGACAGGTGACGAGTGTCGGCGGGCAGGGCGTGTCGCGACCGCGCGCCTTGTAGCAAGGCTGGCCGACGACACGGCCGGTGGTGTCGCCGACCTGGTCGCGGTGCGCCTTGTTGGCGATGACGACGCGGTAATCGGCATCGATGACGCGCAGCCCGTCCGGCACGGCGTCCACCACCGCTTGCAGGAATGTCTCCTTGGCCTGGATCTCGCCGACGTTGTGCTGCAGCGTTTCGGCCATGCGGTTGAAGGCCGTCGACAGCGCGCCGATTTCGTCGGCGCGGCTTTGCGCGACCGCGACCCGGGCGCCCAGGTCACCGCCGGCCACGGCGCTGGCGGTGCGTTCCAGCTGCGCGACGGGCGCGACGACGGTGCGGCGCATGAACATCCAGGCGCCGAGCAGGGCCGTGGCCACGATGGCCGTGCCGGCGCCCGCCATGAGGCCGCCGAGCCGCATGGCCTCGTGCTCGACGCCGGCGGCCGACTGGTCGACGATGAGCACGCCGTTGACGGGATGGTCCGACATGGAGCCATGGCAAGTCTGGCACTCGGCCTGATTGCGGATCGGGTTGACGCTGCGCAGCACCTCGCCGCCCTGGGGCAGGCGCATCGGCCGCGTCGAACTTTCCAGGTCGTGCAGGTCGGCACTGCAGGCGGGCTGGCAGCCCAGATCGTGCGCGGATAGGGTGGCGCCGATGCGGGTCTTGTCGGACGCGAAGCGGACCTGCAAGCCGGGCTCCACGATCATGACGCCGGTAATGCCGGGCTGCCTGCCGAGCTTGTCGACGATGTCAGCCAGCCCCGGGATGTCACGCTTCAGCATGGCGTTCTTCAGCGACACCTCGAGCAGGCGGTTGACTTGCGCCGAGACGAGGCCGCGCTCGTGCGTCAGCTGCCCGCGGTAGATGCCGACGAGCAGGATCAGGAAGAAGAGCGAGCTCGCCAGCAGGCCGAGGGCCAGTCCGAGCAGCAGCTTGCCCCCGAGGCTGGAGGCGAAGGTCTTCAAGCTCATGATAGGTCCTGACTGGGGGCCCCGCCGCCGGAGGCCCAGGCGGTTGATAGCCAGCTGCCGTGGTCGTTCTAACGGCGGCCATCCATGCCGCGCGGATAACGGCTACACGCCCCCTTCTCGGCGGGAGCGGAGGCGCATCTGGACAGGTGTCAAGATTAGCCGTGGCCGCCGTGCGTTGCCTTGATCTGGATCGTATCCCAGGGTGATCCCTGGACAACATTGCAACGTTAGACCAGTGCAGTGCGGGACTGTTGGCGCCCGATGCGGGGCTATGCGGGGGGGGCGGACGCACGGGCCATGCGGGGGGCGGACGCGCTGTGTGTTCGGCGTGCCTTCGGCGTCACCGGTCTGGGCGCCGCCGGTCTCGGCGTCGCAGGTCTCGGCGTCGCAGGTCTGGGCACACACGGCCCGCCAGGGCAAGAGGCTCCGCGGCGCGAGGTGCAGACGGCTCAGATCACCAGCTCGGGGCGATGCCGGGCACGAAGGGGCGCTCGTCCGGGTCGGCGCAGGTCTTTTCCTTGCCCTTGCGGCCCCCTCCCTTCTTGTCGGGGGCAGGTGGCGCCGGGCGGGCAATACCGGCCGCGTCGACGAGCGCGTCGCGCGTGGCCTCCAGATGAGCCGCCGTCAATCGAGCCAGAGCCGCGAACACCGGCGAGGCGCCGACGACGCCGAGGCGATCGGCCAGCAGCCCGACCCAGCGCAGCGGATGCTCGTCGAGAAAGCGCGCCGCTTCCGCAAGCTGGGCGCGGGCGCCGACGTGGTCGCCGGACGCGGCCGCCTTGGCGGCCTCGCCGAACAGGTGCGCCAGGAAGCGCAGCTCGAGCACGATGTGGTCGTCGGGGCGCGCTGCCCAGTCGGTGACGCGCAGGTTGTTGCGCCGATACCAGGCTTGCACCTGGAACATCGGCTCCTGGCGCTCCAGGCCGTCCTCGGTCAGCCAGACCGACTCGGTCGGCGCGGCGCGGTGGAAGTGGCGCAGGTAGACGTCCGCATAATCGGACGCCATCTCGTCGACGACGCGCTGGTCGATGGTTGCGGGCAGCGCGCCGAGGGCAGCATCGAACAGCCCCATGGCCTCGATGCCGGCCGGCGTTGCCGGCACGAGACCCAGTTGCTCCCTGATCGGGCAGGCCCGCGCCGCCACGACGACGGCCGCAGGCCATTCACGATCGTGAAGCGAGGCGATCATCTCGAGATCCGCGGCCACCGCCGAGGCGAAGCCCGCGATCGGGCCGGCGACGTCGGCGGTGAGCGGATCCGAGGCGGTCATCACTTCACGGCTCCCTTGCTGTGGGCGACGAACACGATCGACGGGTTGGTCAGCTCCGGATCGGCCATGGTCTGAACCTGACGCGAGAGCTTGTCGTTGGGGCCCCGCGCCTTGGTCTCATACGTGCCGTCGCGCAGCTTGTCGATGGGACCGATGTCGAGCACGCGCATCATGCAGCCCATGACGCAATAAGGTTTGCGGCCGGCATCGATCTCGTCGACGCACATGTTGCACTTGGCGACGATGTTCTGCTCGGGGATGAACTGCGGCGCGCCGAACGGGCAGGCCGCTTCGCAACGCCGGCAGCCGATGCACAGCGTGGAGTCGATGTCGACGATGCCGTCCTTCTGGCGCTTGTAGATGGCGCCGGTCGGGCAGGTCGGCAGGCACGCTGGCTCCGCGCAGTGGTTGCACGACATGTTGACCTTGTAGGCGTACACGTCCGGGAACGTGCCGCCCTCGACGTAGGCGACGCGCCGGAAGCGCGGTCCCGGCGCCAGGCCGTTCTTGTCCTTGCAGGCGATCTCGCAGGCGCGGCAGCCGATGCAATCGACGTTGTTGTGGATGAAGCCCAATTGCATGTCGGGCTTCACTGGTTCGTAGACCTCGCGCTTCTTCTTGAGAATCGCATCTTTCAGCGTGGCTTTGTCTGCCTTGTCAGCGGGCTGGGCCATGGGGCGTTGCTCCTTTCAAGGCTTACATATCGCGCCGGAAGACGCTCGAGCGGGCGGTGGCCAGGCGATCCCAGCCGGGGCGATGCTCGAGGTTGGTCTTGCGGATGTTGCACAGGACGGTGTTGTAGGCGAAGGCGCCGGCCGGCGAGGGCTCGTCCAGCGTCAGGAAGTCCGGGTTGCCGGCACGATCGATGCCCTTCTCGTCGAGGTCGAGCCAGGCGCCCTCATGCAGCACCAGCACGCCGGGCATGCAGCGCTCGGTGACGTAGGCCGGCACGATGCAGCTGCCGCGCGCGTTGAACACCTCAACCGTGTCGCCGGTCTTGATGCCAAGCTTGGCGGCGTCGGAGGCGTTGATGGTCACCTCCTGCTCGTAGGTCTCGCGCAGCCAGCCGATGTTGTTGAAGATCGAGTGCGTGCGGTGGCGCGGATGCGGGCTGACGAGGTGGTAGGGGTGCTCCTTCGTCTTCGGGCTGTTGAGGCTCTCCCACGGCTCGATCCATTTCGGGATGTAGGGGATTTCGTAGCCGTACTGCGTGCGCTTCCAGTCGGTGATCTGGGCCAGCGTCGAGGACAGGATCTCGATCTTGCCGGACGCGGTCGGGAACGGCACGCCTTTCTCGATCTGGTCGCGGAAGGCGACATGCGGCTTGTCGAGCTTGAATTTATAGACGCCCCGCTTCTTGAACTCCTCCCACGGCATGGTGACGTGCTGGTGGTGCATCACCTTCTCTTCCCACCACGCCTTCAGGTAGGCCTCGTCGACCGCAGTATCGTCCCTGAAATAATCCCGCGTCGCGCGCGGATTGTATTTCTCGCCGAAGCCGAGGCGATAGGCGAGCTCGGTGAAGACCTGGAAGTCGGTCTTGGACTCGCCGAGCGGGGCGATGACGCGCGGACGGTGGATGTAGTAGTGGCCCTTGTACCAGGGCAGCGCCGTGTCGTGACGCTCGAAGTGGGTGGCGATCGGCAGGCAGAAATCGGCCCAGATTCCGGTCGGCGTGATGGTCGAGTCGAGACACACGAACAGGCTTTCCTGATCGCCCTCGGCCTCGAGCTTGCGCATGGCCTGGATTTCTTTGTTGATGTTGGTGAGCTGGTTGAACCAGTCCGACCCCTGCCAGAAGATGCCGCGGATGTTGGGGATGACGCCGTCGAGGTTGTCGGAGCGCGGCCAGCAGCCGATCTCCTCCCGCTTGACGTTGGGGTAGTTCAACACGCAGTGCGCCCAGCGGTCCGACTTGATGGAGGCGAACCAGACGTTGGCGAACTCGTCGTACGGGTAGGCAACGGCCTCGTTATGGAAGCCCTTGCCGACGCCCTCGGCGCAGCCGCCGAGAATGCCGATGTTGCCGGTCATCGCCTGCAGGGCCGAGGCCATGCGATTGTACTGCTCGCCGTAGGCGTTGCGGCCCGGCGACCACGAGGCCTTCAGCGCCGCCGGTTTGGTCTTGGCGTACATGTCGGCGAGCTTCTTGATGTCCTCGGCCTTGACGCCGCAGATGCCGGCGGCCCACTCCGCCGTCTTCGGCGTTCCGTCGTACTTGCCGAGGATGTAGTCCTTGAAGTTCTCCTTGCCCTTGGCCCATTCCGGCATGGTGCCGGCATCCATGCCCTGCACGAACTTGTCGATGAAGGCCTGGTCGTGAAGGTTGTTGGTGAAGATGTGGTGCGCCATGCCGGCGAGCATGGCGGCGTCGGTATTCGGGCGGATCGGGATCCACCACGCGTCATAGGCGGCGGCGCTGTCGGTGTATTGCGGATCGACGACGACGAACTTGCAGCCGCGCTGCTTGGCGAGGCGCATGTAGTAGAACGTGTTGCCGCCGTGGAACGTGTAGGCCGGATTCCAGCCCCACATGATGATCAGCTTGCAGTGGGCGAAAGCGTCGTCCTCGTTGCCGTCCTCGATGGTGCCGAAGGTCATGCGCGAGGCGAACGTCGTACCCTGGTAGGACGGCACCGACCACGACGAGGTGCGGCAGCCGAACATGCCCATGAAGCGGCCGAGCAGGCCCTCGATCTGGTCGGACTTGTGCAGCACGCCGTAGGAGGCGCCGGCATAGGACTGGTCGACCAGCGCGGTGGGACCGTACTTCTGCTTGAGATACACCATGCGGCCGGCGATCTCGGTCAGGGCCTCGTCCCAGCTGACGCGCTTGAACTTGCCCTCGCCGCGTTTTCCCACGCGCTTCATTGGGTAGAGCAGCCGTTCAGGGCTGTAGAGGCGGGCGCGATAGCTACGGCCGCGCAGGCAGGCGCGGATCTGCGGCTCCTCCTCGGTGTCCTTGCCGAAGGCGCCGCCTTCCTGGTAGCGGCCGTCGTCGGTCGATAGGCGAACGATGACGTCACCCTTCTTGTGCGCGACGAGCATGTGTCGTGAGCCGCAGTTGTGCGCGCAGCTGGTGACGACTGTCGTCAGGTCGTCGTCCTTCGGGTAGGGCTCGTAGGCGAAGGCGGACGCCTTTTCGGCCGTCGGCAGCGCCGCCGCACCGGAAACCGCGGCACTCGCCAGCGCCGTTCGCAGGAAATCACGGCGATTGACGTTCAGCTGCTCCCGCCAGGATGCCGAGTGCCAGGAGCCGGCGTTCTTGATGTCGACCATGAATTTGCGCCCCTTACCTTGCCCGTCTGTGACGGAAGCCCCACGGGCAGCAGCGGAAGCTCACGCAACCCGCTTCGCCCATCATGTACCGGCGATAATGCTCCGGCAAGTCCGAGGCCGGGTGCGGCTGCTTGCAGCCGCCCCCGGCAAAGAGATCAACGGCCCTGCATGCCGCCCATGCCCTGCTGGCCGGCCATGCCGCCCATGCCCTGCTGGCCGGCCATGCCGCCCATGCCCTGCTGGCCGGCCATGCCGCCCATGCCCTGCTGGCCGGACATGCCGCCCATGCCCTGCTGGCCGGCCATGCCGCCCATGCCCTGCTGGCCGGACATGCCGCCCATGCCCTGCTGGCCGGCCATGCCGCCCATGCCCTGCTGGCCGGCCATGCCGCCCATGCCCTGCTGGCCGGACATGCCACCCATGCCCTGCTGGCCGGACATGCCGCCCATGCCAGACATTCCAGACATGCCCTTCTGGGCCGGCGCGGCGCCCTGCATGCCCGACATTCCGCCCATGCCGCTCATGCCGCCCATTCCGCTCATGCCCTTCTGGGCCTCGGGTGCCTTGTTCTGCGGCTTCTGCTCGCCGCAGCCGGCGACGGATACGGCGGCGATGACGGCGGCACAGAACGCGATCTTCTTGAACATTGGAGTCTCCTGTTGTTGGGAAAGCGGGGAGCAAAGGCTCCGGCGATGCTACTTGCCGCTGATGCGATACTTGGCGTCGGATTCCGTCGGGCGATCCTTGGCCCAGTCGGGAACCGAGCTGGTGTCCATGCCAGGCCAGGCATGGCGCGGATAGGGGAAGCTGGTGCGGTACCACGAGCGACCACCGTGACAGCCGAAGCAGACATCCGAGGAGCCCTTCTTGGCGGCGGCCTCGATGGCATCGGCATTCAGGTAGGACACCTTGTGACGCACGGTACGGAACTGCTCGGCGTGGCAGGTCATGCAGCCATTGGGCGCATCCGCGTTTTCCATGCCGTCACGCAGATCCGACCATTTGCCCTCCAGCCCCATGTTCTCGGCCGGGAACTTGCCGTGGCAGAGCAGGCAGGTGGTGGACGTGTTGACCATCTTGCGCAGATTGAACTGGCCGAGCTGCGATTGCGTCGTCGTGGCGCTGGAGCCGGGCGCTTCCTCGCGCGGGTCGTTGCCCTGGTGGCAGAACGTGCACTTGAGATTCATCAGTTCCTTGGCCATCGGCGTCGACATATGCCGGGCGTGGAAGGTCGCCTGCTCTCCGGCGTAGGTATCGAGCGTCTGATACCAAGCCGTGGCCTCGGTGGCCTTGACGCCGGCCACGGATGCCGTGCGCACCTTGTCCTTCAGGATTTCGCCGTGGCAGGACAGGCACTGGGCGTCGGTCGCGGTGTCGATCTGCGGCTTGAAATGAATGGGGTGCCAGCGGGCCGCATCGTAGTTGGTGATCTTGCCGAGTTCGGCCAGCGAGGCAGCCTCTTTCGCCTTTGCGGCGTCGGCTTCGGCCTTCAGCTCGGCTTCGCTCTTGGGCTTCACGCCGACTGATTGTGCGGAAGCGTTGATGCTGGTTGTCACCTTCCACGACAGGATCGAGAAGGCACCGAGTACGACGGCAGCGACGAGAACGCCGGCCCATGTTCCGGTCCCGGCTGCTGGCCGTCTCTTGTCTTGGCTCGTCACGGCAAGCCCCCCTTTTGTCCCTGCATCCCGAATGATGTCGTCACGAATAGTCAAGCCGCTCGACGCGTCGGCGCTGGCGGCTTGACCGTACGTGGAAGGCGCGCGCGTGGTGCGCCGGTCTCACTTACTTCTTGTCGCCGGACATGCCGCCCATGCCGCCCATGCCCGACATGCCACCCATGCCCGACATGCCGCCCATACCGGACATGCCCTTCTGGTCCTTGGCGTCCTTGCCCTGCATGCCGCTCATGCCCGACATGCCACCCATGCCCGACATGCCCTTCTGGTCCTTGGCGTCCTTGCCCTGCATGCCGCTCATGCCCGACATGCCACCCATGCCCGACATGCCACCCATGCCGCTCATGCCCTTCTGCTCTTCGGCGGCCATGGCAGCACCGCTCACAACCATCATCGCGGCGACGGCAGCGGCTTTCACGATCTTCGACATGTTAAAAAACCCTCTGGTTCAGACTGCAGCTCCGGCGCGATCTGATGCCGCCTCGGAGACCTGATTTTCCGAGGTTTCTGCGGGCAGCATCTGCGCCTCGCGGTCCCCGGTATCCGGAATTGTTCAGTGTGTGAGAGCGCTGGCCTCGGCTCAGCGTCGTCGAGGTGATTGCTGGTCGGGGCGCAAGGCCCCGACCAGCGACGGGCTTACTTGCCCTGCATGCCGCCCATGCCGCCCATGCCGCCCATGCCCGACATGCCACCCATGCCGCCCATGCCCGACATGCCGCCCATGCCGCCCATGCCCGACATGCCACCCATGCCGCCCATGCCCGACATGCCACCCATGCCCGACATGCCGCCCATGCCGCCCATGCCCTGCATGCCCTGCATGCCGCCCATGCCCGACATGCCACCCATGCCGCCCATGCCGCCCATGCCCGACATGCCACCCATGCCGCCCATGCCCGACATGCCACCCATGCCGCCCATGCCCGACATGCCACCCATGCCCTGGGCGAAGGCGCCGGTCGTCATCGCGAGGAAGCCAGCAACAGCGGCGATCTTGAGGATCTTGGACATTTCTATTCTCCTGGAGATTTGTTTCTTCCTCGGCCGTCCCTGTTGTGGGGATCGAGGCCCGCCGAAGTCGATGTTGCCCGCGGCCTTGCGGGAACGGGGAAGGTATGACTACTTTTTGACAGCAGTCTGATCCTGCGACGCCGGCAAGGCGTGCAGTTCGCGTATGTCGTAGCGCCCAGGCATGCCACGCGCCGTGAAGGGCGTGTACCAAGCACCTTGATCGTTCAGGAAATTCAGGCTGTCGGGATAGGGTGCGCTGACGCCCCGCCGAGCCCAGCCCAGCCAGTTCTTATTTCTTTCGTAGGTGCTCACGGAAGGGGCGCCGGCCGGTCGGACCGAGGGCGTGCTGCCGCCGATGATGGTCCCAGCCTGTGCGGCAGCGCACATGGCGAGCCCCGAGGCCACGCAGGCAAGACGCAACCCCATGGACCGCATCCTGAATTGTGCCGACATTGTCCCGTCGCCCATTCCCGCCCCTCACGTCTTGTGCCTCAGGTGCTTCAGCGTTGCCCCTCAGCGGGCTCTCTGGTCTCGCGGCCCGTGAGCCCCCGGAAGCGGCCATGCCCATCGGCAGTCCTGGCCTGATGGTTAATTAATCGCAATTTGCGTGCCAAAGTCGATGGCAGGCTAAAAAAGCGTTTAAAAACAATAATGTGCCCTGCTTCGTGGGCAACCAATGCGGCAACTGGAAGTGACGGCGATTATGCCAACTTGGCAGCTGGCAGCAGCAGGTTTTTTCAATAGAGCGGGGAATACGAGCATGGCCGCATCTGCCACTATGGCAGGTGTGGTTCGCGATGGGTGCGTCGGGCCCCTGCGCGCGCAGGTCCAGCCACTGCCTCGGACCTGCGTCAGGGCTGGCAAGCCGCGGCGGAAACTGTATGTGTTGCGGCTCCAGGAACGCGTTCGATGGGCGCGGCTATTCGAGGTCCATGCTTGCACGAGCCGACGCTCACGTTCACCACCGAGATCATGCGTGAATGGCCGGCCTTCGCGCCGCGCTGGGTGGCCATGACCCGAGCAGGCCCGGTGGCCTCACCCTTCCAGACCGCGCATTGGCTCGGCTGCTGGTATGGGGCTTTCCCAGGCGCGACCGGGGTGCAGCCGCTTCTGGTCGCGGTGCGCGATGCCACGTCCGGTGAGGACGTCCTGCTGCTGCCTCTGATCGTGCGCGAGGCGGGCGGCCTGCGGACGATCGAGTTCGCCGATCTCGACGTCACGGATTGCAATGCGCCGGCCTTCCTCGGGCGCCTGGGCGACGACCCGGCGGCGGCGCGCGCCGCCTGCCTCGCCATCCGCGGCGCGCTGCCGCGCTGCGATGCCGTGCGATGGACCAAGATGCCCCCGCTGATCGGCGGGCGCGCCAATCCGCTGTTGCAGTTCGGCGCCACAGCGACCTGCGCGGTGCAAGACTGGTTGCTCGGCATCGAGGGGACGTGGGCCGCCTATCTCGGCAGCCTCGACCGGCATGCGCGCAAGGAACTGGGGCGCAGCTTGCGGCTGTGCGAGAAGATCGGGGCCACGCGGCTCATCGTGGCGCGCACGCCTGAGGAAGCTCATCGCATCCTGGCCTTCGTCGACGACCAGCAGCGCGAGCGTCTGTCGGCGTCCAACGTCCGGCACGTGTTCGACCGCCCCGGCACCCGGCAGTTCTATGTCGACATGGCCGCGGCCGGCGTCGCCAATGCGGACAGCATCGTGGCCGGGTTGGAGATCGCTGGCGACATCGTGGCCGGCGTGGTTGGCGTGCTGGCGAAGCCCCGCGTCACCGTCCTGCGCATCGCCAACCGCGGGGGCGACATGGCGCGCCTCGGGCTCGGGCGGCTCATCCTGGAGCAGACCTTCAAGGCCTTGCATGCGGACGGGTTCAGCCAGTTCGATCTCTCGATCGGCGACGGCGAGCACAAACGGCGGCTGGGTGCCTCGCCAGAACCGTTGCTCGACATCGACGAGCCGATGTCCTGGCTCGGCCAGCTCGTGCATGGCGCGCGCCGCAGCAAGGCGCTGGTCAAAGCGCGCGCGCCGCGACTGGCGGCACTGCTGCGGCGCATGCGCGATGCTGCCTCGGCGCCACCGCTGCCGCGCGATTGACTTGCGACCTTGCCTCAGGGTCAAGGGCGACGCCTCCCGGAGGCCGGAGCCGCGCTATGACGCCTCCAGGCTGGAGGCTTCCAAGTCGGCCGCCGCCGCCGGCAAGGAGAGTGTGGCCTTCAGGCCGCCCAGTGGCGAGCGTGCCAGTCTGATCGACCCGCCGTAGAGCTGGGCCAGTTCCCGCACGATCGTCAGCCCGACGCCGCTGCCGTGCGCGGCGCTGTCCCAGCGTTCACCGATGTTGAACACGACTTCCAGTGCCTCCTCCGGCAATCCGGGCCCGTCATCCTCGACCTCCACGTCGAGGCAGCGCCGCGCCGCGTCGAGGCGACCGCCGATGACGACCTTGGCGCGGGCGTGCTTGCAGGCGTTGTCGACGAGATTGGCCAGCAGCTCGTTGAAGTCCTGGGTATCGCAGGCCACCTGACAGGCCTTGCCGAGCCGGTTCTCGATCACCAGGCCGCGGTCCTTGTACAGGCGCGACAGGGCCGAAGTGACAGCCTCGGCGACGCGACCGGCATCGGCGACGGTGCCGTGCGTGGTCTTGGTTGCCGCCGCACGGGCGTGGGCCAGCTGGTAATCGATATGGACCGTCATGCGCCGGCACTGGTCGCGAATCGTGGCGGCGGCGGCCGGCAGTCCGGCGCGGGCGATGGCGTAGGCCTCGTCGGTCAGGATGGCGAGCGGCGTCTTCAGGCCGTGCGCCAGGTTGCTGGCGCGCACGCGCTCCTTCTGCACGGATTGCGTGGTCGCCGCGATCATGCCGTTGAGATCGTCGACCAGGGGCAGAACCTCGTCGGGATAGCTGCCTTCGAGGCGTGCGGTTTTTCCGTTGCGGATATGGGTGAGGTCGGCGCGCAGCTGCTGCAGCGGCCGCATGGCATAGGCGATCAGCAGGGCGGCGGCGCCGGCCAGCGAGCTGGCGAACAGGCCGAGCGCCCACAGCAAGGTGCGGTCGAAGGCCCGGATCACATCATCGATGTGACGCTTGTCGATGCCGACGAAAAAGCGCAGCAACCCGTCACTGCGCCGGAACGTCTTCTCGGCGATGAACAGGTCGCCCGTCGGTCCGGCGATCAGATGGAAATGCACGCTGCCATCTTGCATATCGTCGTCGGGGAACACCAGCGCGTTGCCGAGCAGGGACGGCGAGCGGGCCAGAACCTCCTGTGCCTTGCTGATCTCCCAGTAGTAGCCGGAGTTCTTGAGCTCGTAATAGGGGTTGCTCAGGGGCTTCACGACCGATGGCCGGCCCTGGGCATCGAACTTGGTGTCCTCGGTCAGCTCCTCCAGGTGCGCGCTCAGATCGTCACGGAACCTGGCGTCGATGTGGGAGCGGAAAATGGCGGAGACCGCAAAGCCGGCCATGGCCACGCCCGCGCCGATCCAGAGGACGGCGGCGAGGATCAGCCGGCGCTTCAGGCTGGTGCCGATGGGGCTCTTGCTCGGCTTGCGGGGCGGATGGGACATTCGGCGGCAGGGTCTCCGATGAGCGAGGCGTGTCGGCTGGTGGGCGACCTCAGCGGCCGGTGGCAAGGTGCGTGGCCAGGGCCGCGGCGGCGGCAGGGTTCCGCACCTTGGCCCCGGCGATGACATAGATGAAGGCGTCGCCCCGTGCGGCCCAGGTTGTGGCCTGCCGAGCGGCGGCCTCGAGCTGTCCGGCGTCGAAGCCGGTCGGCTCGTCCTCTCGCGTGCCCATCAGCCGGGCATAGCTGAAGTCGGCAGTCGGCTCGTCGATCACCGGGTAGTCGCCGCCCGGCGCGTGGACGATGGCCACGCCGTGACGCCGCGCCAGATCCGCGAACTGCGGGACGGCGAAGCTCGGATGGCGAACCTCCAGCGCATGGCGCAGCACGATGCCGTCCTGATCCTGCGGCAGCAGCGCCAGGAAGGCGGCGATGTCGTCGGGCTCGAAGGTCTTGGTGGCGGCAAGCTGCCAATTGATCGGGCCAAGCTTGCAGCCGAGCCCGCTCAACCCCTGGGCGAGGAACTTCTCGATCGAAGGACCGGCCTCGGCCAGCTTGCGGCGGTTGGTGCAGTAGCGCGACGCCTTGACGGAGAACACGAAATCGTCGGGCGTCTCGTCGCGCCACTTGGCCCAGGTCTCCGGCTTGAAGCTGGAATAGAAGGTGCCGTTGATCTCGATCGTGCCGAGGGCGCGCGAGGCGTAATGCAGCTCGCGTTTGTGGGCGAGGCCTTCCGGATAGAACACGCCGCGCCAGGGCTCGAACGTCCAGCCGCCGATGCCGACCCTGATGCGTCCGGCCATGGACGTGTCTCCTGAGCCAAATCCAAGCGCGCGCCGCGACGGCAATATGCACCAGCTCCGCGCAACGCCGCGGTCATCGCGCAAGGCGCCACATTGGCGTGCGTCGCCCGTCCCGGCAAGGCGGCTCCGCCGCGGGCGGGCCTGGGCGTACGGCGACCCGGCGCCGAGCGCCGCCCTCGCGGAGCGCGCCTGCGCGCGCGTGAGCGGGCCACGGTTCGTGCGTGCCGAGGGGACCCCGGGAGCAAGGCGACCCGGGGCCGAGC